>ENA-OWZF01000013-OWZF01000013.1-human-gut-metagenome-genome-assembly--contig:-NODE-13-length-188862-cov-54.6617_pt1 | contig 188862 bp, 169 predicted proteins | sample MGYA00249256_ERZ652107 | MGnify/ENA primary metagenome ERZ652107 (study PRJEB26925, sample SAMN05827176) | human gut metagenome | biome: ENVO:2100002; feature: ENVO:00000062; material: ENVO:00002003...
AAAAATAAGGAAAATGCATGCAACTGCCTAAACCCGAAAAAAATACATGACTAAACACGAAACACCGACTTGACGAAATACAACGGGCGAGAGGCTTCCGCGACATGGACCACTTCGCCGCCATGATCTGCCTGACCTGCGGCAGACTCGACCTCAAAGCCGTCACCACCACTTGACCATCACCCACCACAAACAGCGAATAGCCGTTTTATTTGTTTTTTTTTTAAGCCTTGTATACTGAAGAACGTACCGATTATACATTTCTGAAGAACGTATCAGTACGATGATTACCCATACCTGACACTTGTTATCGTTAAGGGGAAGTGGCATGAAGGCGATTCTGTTTCGTGACTGCAAGGCATGTTTCCAGTCATTCAAGAACTGGGGTATGGTTCTTATCATTATGGTCACGGCAATATTCGTGGAGATGGTTGCCAGTGGCGCAGGCATTCTAGACCCATTTACTTGGGCTGTCTTTTTTGGACCGTTTTTCATCTATTCGTCATGCTCGGTGATGGTCTCCATCCTGTATCAGGATTTCCGAGATGGACTGTTTGAGCTCTATATACAGTCTGGTCGTTCCTATTGGAGCTACTGCTGGTGTAAATGCCTGTTTCCTGTTATCCTGACAGTGATTTCCGTGCTTTTGAATCTGGCTTTTATGCGTGTTTTGTCATCAGGCTTTCAGATAACCGCTGGAGCAGATGATGCAATTGGTGCTCTTATCGTATCAGTCTTAGGAACAATCGTCTGTTCTTTGGGCGCAATGCCGATGGTTTATGTCTCCCGGAACAGCGATCCGACAATGGCACAACTGGTTTTGGTGTTGATTGCGATCCTGCTCCAATTGGCATATATGCTTGTGATCGTCAACGTGATGCCGCTGTGCCTGTTCTCGGTTGGTTATGTCGTATTGGTAGTGGTCGCCATCGGTATTTCAACCAGAGTATTCTCTCGATATTTTATCAACACCAATATCGAGCTGTGACATCCGGACATGACGGATACGAACACAACCGAATCGACGACAAGGAAAGACAATATGACCGCCGACCACATCAACCACGCCGACCGCACCGACAACGGCGAACATGCCATCATCGCCGTCGAACACGTCACCTTCGGCTACAAGAAGAGACAGACCGTGTTGGAGGACATCGACTTCACCGTGCCGCAAGGCCAGTCGCTGGCGATCCTCGGATACAACGGCGTCGGCAAGACCACGCTGTTCAGACTCATCGTCGGACTGCTGCGCCCCCGTGAAGGGCGATGCGTGATCGATAGGCGTCGGGTGCCGTCGATGCGCGACGTGTTCCAGATGACCGAGAACGGCAATCTCGTCGGCACGATGACCGTGCGTGACAACATCCACTTCCGGCAACTGCTGTTCCGGTCCGGCAAGGGAATCGCGGACGGCGGCCATACCGTCGACTCGAAACGGCTGGAGGATGAGCCGCTCGTCCGTGCCTTCGAATTGGAGGGGCATCTCGACAAGAAGGTGGCGGAACTCTCGACCGGTCTGCGCAAACGGGTCGGCATCGTCGCCGGCATGCTGTTCGACCCGCATGTCATCATGCTCGACGAGCCAAGCAACGCCATCGATCCGATCACCCGCTCGCTGCTCGTCGATTACGTCAACCAGCTTCGCGCCGACGAGCGCACTTTGCTCACCGTCACCCATGACCTCGAATACTGTTGGAATGTGGCCGACCGGATCATCATCCTTGACGACAAACACCTCGTCAAGGATATGATGCTCGCCGAATTCGACGACTATGAGGCGTTCACCAAGGCGTCCACGCTCGGGCGTGACCGCACGCACGTCGACTTCGGCCTTCCCGCGCGCGGACGGCAAGCATGAGATCATGGCGTCGCCACCGTGTCCCGTTTATCGAACAAGGCGCATCGCTGACCCGGCGAACGGGCGCCATGCCTATACGCCCGTCGAACTCGCGGCCCACTGTTCTGGCGCGGTGCTGATTCCGCAACCGACAAACGACGGCTGCGCAACCATTCCCATACGGCCTCGCAGCGGAACCGTCTCCATCCTGACCGGGTTCCTCCGCCGGAACATGCCCGCCATCGGTCTGAGCCTGCTGTCCTCGCTCGTCGTCCAGGGACTAACATTGATCGTGCCCGCAGGCACCGGCTATATGGTCGACCATGGGTCGCTCGCCGCCCAAAGCGGTTTCCCGCCGTTGGTCGCGACGATGCTGCTTGCCTCGCTGCTGAAACTGCTCGCCGGACTCATCGAACCCGTCTGTGGCACGGTGACCATCAACGACGGCGGATGCCGGATTTACGACGCGGACAGCCGATGGAAGGCCGGCAGGCTGGCGTATGTGCATCAGGAATCCACGGTGTTCAACGAAACCTTGCGCGACAATATCACGCTGCACCGTCCGTGGCTGACGGATGACGACATCGTCAGGGCGTGCGAGGTTGCCGGCATCAACGAGGGGATGATGGATCCGGTCGTCGGAAGACCGGACTTCCTACTTATGGACGAACCCACCAGTGCTCTGGACAACGATACCGAGCGACATGTCATGACGGCGTTGCTCGACTCCGACAATGCGTGCATCGTCGTGGCGCACAGACTCGCATCGATTCGGGATTTCGACCGCATCCATGTCATGGATCATGGGCAGATCGTCGAATCCGGTACGCATGACGAACTGCTGCAGGCCGGCGGATTGTATTCGCGGCTGTACCGGCAGGAGTGAGTGTCCCCTTACACCCTTACGCCTTTAAACCCTTACCCTTTACACCTTATCCCTTACACCCTCGGCTCATGAGGCCCCAGTCCGGCCCCTGCCGTATAGTTTTCATTTGGCGTAATTTCGCCCGCGGATAGAGAGCGTTTCGAGCGAACCTGCACGAAACACCGCGCAACGACACAATAAGGAGGACGCCGTGGCACTGACGGCTGACGAGAAGACCCAGATTATCAACGAGTACGCGACGCACGAAGGTGACACCGGTTCCCCCGAGGTCCAGGTGGCTCTGCTGTCCAAGCGTATCGCCGACCTGACCGAGCACCTCAAGGAGCACAAGCACGACCACCACTCCCGTCGTGGTATGCAGCTGATGATCGGTGACCGTCGTCGCCTGCTTGACTACCTCAAGCGCGTTGACATCAACCGTTACCGTTCCCTCATCGAGCGTCTGGGTCTGCGTCGATAATTGAAGACTTCCGCCCGAGCACCTAGGATGGTGCTCGGGCGTTTTACATATCGCCAGCCAACGGCAACAACGGCAAGAGGGTTAGAGGATAGGCCAGCAGGTGAGGCCGACAGGAGAACCCGAATGAAGGGGTTGACACGAGGAACGACGGCCACGGGGCCAGTCGAAACAAGGTATGTGACGTCCGCTGAAGAGGACAGTTGCGGTTCAAGCGAGTCGCCAAACCGCAGCACAGTATGTAGGAATAATTAGAAAATTAAAGAAGGAGGAACCCTATGGAGGGTCCCGAAATCAAGGCCGTTGAGGCCATAATCGACAATGGATCGTTTGGCAAGCGCACGCTGCGCTTCGAGACCGGCCGCCTCGCCCAGCAGGCCGATGGCGCTGTGGCCGCCTACCTCGACGACGATTCCATGATTCTGTCCACCACCACCGCCGGTTCCAGCCCGAAGGAGAACTATGACTTCTTCCCGCTGACCGTCGATGTTGAAGAGAAGATGTACGCTGCCGGCAAGATTCCGGGCTCGTTCTTCCGCCGTGAAGGCCGCCCGAGCTCCGAGGCCATCCTCGCCTGCCGCATCATCGACCGCCCGCTGCGCCCGCTGTTCCCGCACACCCTGCGCAACGAAGTGCAGGTCGTCGAGACCGTGCTCGCCGTGAACCCTGATGACGCTTACGATGTCATCGCCCTGAACGCCGCTTCCGCCTCCACCATGATCTCCGGCCTGCCATTCGAAGGCCCGGTCTCCGGTGTGCGTCTGGCGCTGATCGACGGCCAGTGGGTCGCCTTCCCGCGTTGGAGCGAGCGTGAGCGCGCCGTGTTCGAGATTGTGGTCGCCGGCCGTGTGGTCGAGAACGGTGACGTCGCCATCGCCATGATCGAGGCGGGTGCCGGCAAGAACGCCTGGCACCTCATCTATGACGAGGGTCAGACCAAGCCCGATGAGGAGGTCGTGGCCGGTGGTCTTGAAGCCGCCAAGCCGTTCATCAAGGTGATCTGCGAGGCTCAGGATGAGCTCAAGAAGATCGCCGCCAAGGAGACCAAGGAATTCCAGCTCTTCCCGGAGTACACCGACGAGCTGTATGCCCGCATCGACGAGATCGCCCATCAGGATCTGGACGAGGCCCTCTCCATCGCCGAGAAGCTGCCGCGCCAGGACCGCATCCACGAGATCAAGGAGCACGTGCGCGAGGTGCTCGCGGACGAGTTCACCGATATGGACGATGCCGAGAAGGACAAGGAACTCGGCAACGCCTTCAAGGAACTGCAGCGCCAGATCGTGCGTCGCCGCATCCTGACCGAGGACTACCGCATCGACGGCCGTGGCCTGCGCGACATCCGCACCCTGTCCGCCGAGGTGGACATTGTGCCTCGCGTGCACGGTTCCGCCCTGTTCCAGCGTGGCGAGACCCAGATTCTGGGCGTCACCACCCTGAACATGCTCAAGATGGAGCAGCAGATCGACGCGCTGTCCGGTCCGCAGTCCAAGCGCTACATGCACAACTACGAGATGCCGCCGTACTCCACTGGTGAGACCGGTCGCGTCGGATCCCCGAAGCGCCGCGAAATCGGCCATGGTGCCCTCGCCGAGAAGGCTCTCGTGCCGGTGCTGCCGAGCCGTGAAGAGTTCCCCTACGCCATCCGCCAGGTCTCCGAGGCCATCGGTTCCAACGGTTCCACTTCGATGGGTTCCGTGTGCGCCTCCACGCTGAGCCTTTTGGCTGCCGGCGTGCCGCTGAAGGCCCCGGTTGCCGGCATCGCCATGGGCCTCGTGTCCGGTGACGTCGATGGCGAGCATATCTTCAAGACCCTCACCGATATCCTGGGCGCCGAGGACGCCTTCGGCGACATGGACTTCAAGGTGGCCGGCACCTCCGAGTTCATCACCGCCCTGCAGCTCGACACCAAGCTCGACGGCATCCCCGCCGACATCCTGGCCGCCGCTTTGCAGCAGGCCAAGGAAGCCCGCGCCACGATTCTCGAGGTCATCAACGAGTGCATCGACGGCCCGGCCGAGATGAGCGAGTTCGCTCCGCGCATCATCACCACCTCCGTCCCGGTCGAGAAGATCGGCGAAGTCATCGGCCCGAAGGGCAAGATGATCAACCAGATTCAGGAAGACACCGGCGCTGAAATTGCCATCGAGGATGACGGTACCGTCTTCATCTCCTCCGAGGGTGGCGAGGCCGCTAAGAAGGCCAAGTCCATCATCGATTCCATCGCCAACCCGCACGTGCCCGAGGCCGGCGAAACCTACAACGGCAAGGTCGTCAAGACCACGTCGTTCGGCGCTTTCGTGAACCTCACCCCCGGCACCGACGGCCTGCTGCACATCTCCCAGATCCGCAACCTGGCCAACGGCGAGCGTATTGACGCCGTCGAAGACGTGCTCAAGGAAGGCGACACCGTTGAGGTGATCGTTCAGGGTGTCGATGATCGCGGCAAGATCTCCCTGGCCATCCCTGGTTTCGAGGATCAGGAGAACAACGCCCGCCCGAGCCGTGGCGATCGCGATGACCGCCGTGGCGGCCGTGGCCGTGGTGACCGTGACGATCGCCGTGGCGGCCGTGGCCGTCGCTCCGATCGCGATGACCGTGACTTCGACGATCGTGACGACCGTCCGCGTCGCCGTCGCTCCGATGACTTCGAGGATGATTACGACGACCGTCCGCGTCGCCGTCGTTCTGCCGACCGTGACTTCGACGATCGCGATGACCGTGATGCTCGCGACTCCCGTGATGATGATCGTCCGCGTCGCCGTCGTTCTGCCGATCGCGATGACCGTGGCGATCGTGATGACCGCCGTGGCGGTTTCCGTGGCGGCCGTGGCCGTGGCTCGGACCGCAACCCGCGCTACGCCACCGACGACAACTACGACGACTACCGCGCCGACCGCGAAGAGCGCACTGAGCGCCCGCGTCGCCGCGTCCGTCGCGACTTTGATCCGTTCGAGGACTAAAGCCCTCTCACGGATCGGTCGCGGCATAGCCGCTCCCCTCACCTACGGGAAGCCCACCGGGCTTCCCTCTTAACGGTTCGGCATTCGAGGACTGATCGTTCTCTAGCTTCTCTCGGGTGAGAAGAGCTTAATCGCAAACCAAAAGGCTTCTATACCGTTTCATTCGGTATAGAAGCCTTTTGGTTTTTCGGCTTCTTCGCGCTACATATTTCGATGTTGAATAGGGCACTCGTGCTGCTGCCATGTACATTCAGTTGTCAGTTGACAACTATTCTCATGCATCAAGAATGGCGGAAAACAGCCATTAAGATGATTGGAACCACGCTAAAAAGCGTTGACAACTGACAACAGTTTGTACACGGCACCGCATGGCACCTATCCTGTTGCTCACGACCGGATCTATTCTCTCGTCTGTTGTTATGCCCAACAGCAAAATCCGCTTGCCGTGCCGCGCCATGTCCGAGTCATGGCCAGCCGTTGATTGAATGGCGGATGATCATCGAAGGTACTCATGGGCGTTGATCACTGTGGCAACAACAAAGGCCGGGCCCTTGTGAGAGCCCGGCCTTTATGCCGTATGGCGGCGGATTAATCCTTAAAGGCTAATCCGTTGTCAATCAGCGTTACAGAATCGCCATGCACACGAAGTCCAGAATGAACAGCGCGGACACGATCCAGAGTATCGGATGGACCTCCTTTGCTTTGCCCTTGCAGGTCTTCACGATGCAGTACATGATGAAGCCGCCGGCGATGCCGTAGGAGATGGAGTAGGAGAAGGCCATGAACACGGCGGCGAAGAACGCCGGAATGGCTTCGGCGATGTCGTCCCACTTGACTTCCTTCAGGGAAGCGGCCATCATGCAGCCGACGATCACCAGCACGCCGGCGGTTGCGGCGGACGGCACGGCAGAGACGACCGGGGCCAGGAACGCGGACAGGGCGAAGCAGATCGCCACAACCACGGAGGTCAGGCCGGTGCGGCCACCTGCGGCGATGCCAGCGGAAGACTCGACGTAGGTGGTGGTGTTCGAGGTGCCACAGATAGCGCCAATGGAGGTGGCGATGGAGTCGGCGAACAGGGCCTTGTCCATCTTGGAGGAGAAGCCGTGGCCGTTCTCCAGAGCCTTCTCATCCTCGGCGGAGAAGATGCCGGTGCGGCGGCCGGTGCCGATGAAAGTGCCCAGGGTGTCGAACGTATCGGACATGGAGAAGGCGAAGATGGTCACGATGACCAGAGGCAGCTTGGAGACGTCGGAGAACAGCGCCGGGAAGCCCTCAGCTGAGAAGATCGCGCCGAAGGTCTGCGGCAGCTGGGAGAAGGTTTCGCTGATGGACTGCGAGTTGGACCAGGTGGTAACGCCGAACGGGATGCCGATCACGGTGGTGATGGCGATGGCCAGCAGCATGCCGCCCTTAACCTTCATCACGGTGAACACAATGGCCAGTACGAGGCCGATAAGGAAGACCCACAGCACCTTGTCGTTGAAGTCGGCCAGACCCGGGGTCGCCGCCACGGCGCCTCCCTTGGCCGCGGCTTTCGGGTCGCCGGGGGTGAACTTGATCAGTCCGACGTTCAGCATGCCCGCATAGGCCACGAACAGGCCGATGCCGCCGCCGATGGCGCGCTGCAGAGGCTCGGGGATGGCCAGGATGATCATCTTGCGGATTCTGGTGACGGTGATGAGGATATTGATCAGGCCGCACAGGAACACCATGCACATGGTCTGCTGCCAGCTGAAGCCGAGGCCGAAGCACACGGTGTAGGTGAAGAACGCGTTGAGGCCCATGCCGGCGGCCTGGGCGTACGGCACGTTGGCGAACAGGCCCATGACCAGGGTGCCGATGATGGCCGCGATGATGGTGGCCAGGAACACGCCGCCCCACGGCATGCCCGTCTGCGACAGGATTTGCGGGTTGACGACGATGACGTAGGCCATCGCGAAGAACGTGGTCAGGCCGGCCAGAATCTCAGTCGAGACGGTCGTGCCGTTTTCCTTCAAATGGAAGAATTTCTCCATCTACTCTCTACTTCCTTGGGTTTATGCGGGGCTGCGCACCGCGCGCATAATGCTGCGGCTGGCCCCGGCGAGAATTGCGACTCGCCCTGATCGGCCTGCCCAACGCACGTCAGGTGTTGCGCACCCAATCAGAACCGTGGCCGATTATAGCTTGTGAAGGTAACGTGAACGGGTCCGGGAGTAGACTGACTGCCAGAATAATTCGGAACAACTCAGGGGACACGCAGGGCACACCCGTGGAAGGAAGGCGCGCGATGAAACCGGCCGTCGAAGTCAGCATCACCTCTTGGAAGAAGAACGTCGTCAAACCCGGCCAGGAGTACGGCCGCGTACTGCTGATGCCCGGCACCGGCTACAACTGCGACCGCCCGCTGCTCTACTGGTCGGCCCAGGCTCTGGTCGAGGCCGGCTGGCGAATCGACCGCATGAACGTACGCAACGCTTCCGACGACCTGTCCACGGTGATTCCGGTCCTCAATCAGGCGATTGACGGCTGGGTGGCCGCCGCGCGCGAGTCCGGCGCGGGTAAAGCCGGTGATTCCGGGGATGGCGTTGCCGCCGATGATTCTGCTACCGTGCTGGCCGATGGCGCAGCGGGCTCGCCGAACCGTGATTCCGACACCCCGTCCGGCCCTCGCCTGTTGCTGATCGGCAAGTCGCTGACGACGATGACCTACCCACATGTGGCCTCACACTACGGTCTGCCGTTCGTGCTGCTGACCCCGGTGCTGCATCACGCCGGCTTCGATCCATCCGCCCGGGTGATTCCGGTGCCGGCTGTCGGCGATGATATCGTCGCCGAATCCGAGGCCCCGAGCGTGGCCGAAGCAAGGGCGATCATCCGCGCAGAACTGGCCGGCCAGTCGCACGCCGCCAGCTCCCGATACTCCGGCCCGGCACCGCTGATCTGCGCCGGCACCGCCGATCCGTTCTACGATCGAGCCCGCGCCAACGCGCTCACCCCGCACGTGCACGAATGCCCGGATGCCAACCATTCGATAGAGGTGCCCGGCCACTGGCGTCGCTCGCTCGACTATCTGAAGGAAGTCACCGCGTCCGTAGCCCAGTACGCCGTCGCGCTGTAACGCCCCGCGACACGCCCGAATTCTGCAATGTCGCTGACCATCCGTAGTCTAATCATCTGTAAACCACAGACCGTTGGTTGAAGTGCGCGCAAGTGCATTTCCGAAGTTTGGTTCGCCAAGCCAGCGCAGGTTGAGAGATATAAGCCCGTCAAGGGCCGGCGAAGGTCGCTTCGCGAGATTGTATTGCTCTGCCTGTGTGCAGGGCTTTTTGTTGCCCGGCCGAAAGTTCCGAACTCCAAGTCAACGGCCGACTTAGGAAGGAACGCCATGAAGAGGCCCGAAAAGGAAGCGGTAGTCGCTCAGCTTACGGAAGAATTCCGTAACGCTGACGCCGTCTACCTGACCGAGTACCGCGGGCTTACCGTTCCGCAGATTTCCGATCTGCGTGAAAAGCTAGGCCGCGATACTTCCTACACCGTGGCAAAGAACACGCTGGCACGCATCGCCGCCAAGGAAGCGGGCATTGAGGGTCTCGACGAGATTCTCTCCGGCCCGACCGCCATCACCTTCGTGAAGGGCGACTTCATCGAGGCTGCGAAGGTCATCCGTGACTTCGCCAAGGACAATAAGGCTCTTGTCATCAAGGGTGCCGCCGCTGACGGCACTGTCTACGATGCCGAGGGCGCCAAGAAGCTGGCAGACCTCAAGTCCCGCCCGCAGCTGCTTGCCGAATTCGCCGGCGACATCAAGGCATCGATGGCCAAGGCCGCGTACCTGTTCAACGCACTGCCCACCAAGGCTGTGCGCACGATCGACGCCCTGCGCGAAAAGCAGGAGAAGGCTGCCTGATTTACGCCCTCACGGCATGAATCAGTCGCTTCGATAATTTAAACAATAAGGTTTATTAGGCAGCGGATCTACCACTTCGTCCGCCGCCAAGATTGAAAGGAAGCCATAATGGCTAAGTACACCAACGATGAGCTGCTGGAAGCCTTCGGCGAGATGACCCTGGTCGAGCTCTCCGAGTTCGTGAAGGCCTTCGAGGAGAAGTTCGACGTCGAGGCCGCCGCTCCGGTCGCCGCCGTCGCCGCTGTTGCCGGTGCCGCCGCTCCGGCCGAGGAAGAGAAGGATGAGTTCGACGTCATCCTCTCCGCCGTCGGCGACAAGAAGATCCAGGTCATCAAGGCTGTCCGCGCCATCACCTCCCTCGGCCTGGCCGAGGCCAAGGCTCTTGTCGACGGCGCTCCGAAGGCCGTCCTCGAGAAGGCCAAGAAGGAAGATGCCGAGAAGGCCAAGGCTCAGCTGGAAGAGGCTGGTGCCTCCGTCGAGCTCAAGTGATTTGTGCGGCATAAGCCGCAATCACAGCTTTTTGAGGAACCCCGCACCTGTGTTTCAGGCTGCGGGGTTTCCGCATACTGAGTAGACTAGTTGACGAGGGCGAGGCGGAGAACGCGATCCGGCGTGGAATCACAAAGCTGGCAATGAGCGAAAGTTGTCAATTCTGTGCCCAGTAATCCGCCAAAAGCCGGTAAAAGATGACACAATGGCACATAGTGTGTTCAATAGTGTGTCTAGGAAGGCGGTCACGGTGAGCGAGTGGACGGTGAAGATCAACGGTGTCGACCGGATCAGCGTCAAGCCGGGGGAGTGCGTGGAAATCGGCCGTAAGCCGTTACGCCCCCTTGCCGATGATGGCAACACCCGCCTTGACGTCGCCGATCAAACCAAATCGATGTCCAAACGGCACGCCATGTTCACGGTAAAAAGCAACGGTACGGCCTCGGTCCGCGATCTTGGATCGACCAATGGATCGTATGTGGTGCGGGAAAATGGCGATTTGTTGCGCTTGCCGGCCAATACCGAGTTCCTGTTGCCGGCGTCTCCCATGCGCATGCAGTTCGGTGATGTGCCTGCGGACTTCATTCGTCTCGACGATCCAGTGGCAAAGCCGATCGACCTCAAGGTGCCTGATTTGTTTGGCTATGCGGTTCACGAAGCACCGCAGGAGCCGGATGCGGCGGATATGTCCGTCGACGATATTCTTGATTTGCGGGCCGGCGAGCCGACCGCCATCTTCAGCGCGGATAATGTGCGACGCAAGGTTGACGAACTTGAACTTGGCTCACTGAATATCACGCAGCCCGTGACGAAAAACGATGAGCCGGCCATACCCCGTGACCTGTTCGCGGATGCGCTGGCCCAGCATGCCGAGCAGGAGACCGAACGCAAAACCCAGCAGGCCATGGACTCCGTGGTACTACCGAAGCAGCAAACTGAGCCCGAGTCGTCGACCGTAGCGCCCGCGTCCAAGCACAGCAGAATCTCCGGCATTGTCCCGGTAGATGCCATCGCCCATGCTGTCGTTAAGCACTCTCCCAGCACAAGCGAGCCGGCAGTGGCATCGGCGGCGGTTGTTGAATCCGATGCAGCGGCTGGCGCAAGCAAGTCAGCCGAAAACGTCCAGTCTGAAGACACCCAGCCTGAGATCGCTCAGCCGGCAACCGCCCAGTCTGAAACCGACCAGCCGGCAGCTGACGTACCGGACGATCAGCAGCCGGCTGCCGAAACCGAAACCGCCCAGCAGTCGGTCTCCGAAGCGTCTGATATCTACTCCACGGGCGTACACACCCCAGTCTTCGAGCCCGGCTCGGTGTTCGAGCGTGTGGCCAAGGGCGAGCTGAAAGCACAGGAGCCGGCAGTCGAAGTCGATGGCCTGACCTCTGACGAGGCAAAAACCACGCAAGATTTCAATGTTCAGTTCGAAGTCGCCCGTCATCCTGAATTGCTGGCGTTCCTCGCCATGAATCCGTACCTGTACGATGACATGTATTCTTGGCTCGCCGCCCGTGGCGAGGCCGATATCGACGAAGCCCTGTCTCACAACAAGGGCTATCAGGAATACCGCGAAGCGGTTGGAAAGTGAGTCGAGAGATGACCCAGAGCCAGACTCAGAACCAGAATCTCACGGAAGGTCTGAATCGCATCCGTCGCTGGCGTGACCAATACCGCAGCATGCAGCCGCCATCGCCGCTCGAGGATGTGAATCAGCTGGCCGCGAAGCTGGAGATGACCCATGCCCATCCCTCCGGCATCGCCCAGCTGTTCGCTTCCGGCCATGTCCGGTTGGATTCGTTGTTCCGTGACACGGGTGTGCTTAAGGCCGCCGAACGCCATATCGGGCGCGTACTGGATGACCAGGCCGCCAAGCGCAGGATTTCCGGCGTGGCGGAGTTGTCGCTCGTGGTCGGCGTGGCCACGTGGAAGGGCAACGCGCTGCCGGTACTGTTGTACCCGGTGAGCGTCACGATCGCGGATGATGGCTTGTCGACCACCATTCGATTCACCGGTCGCGTGACCCTGAACGCCGCGTTCGTCAATGCATTGCGTGAGCAGGGGGTGTTCCTGGATGAGGATTCCCTGTTTGACGGTGCCAGCTATGACAGTGGCACTCCCGAAACTTCCGCGATGTTCGCCCGTATTTCGTCCGAAGCATCGGAGCGTATTTCCGACTTCGCCATCGAGCGCCAGATTGTGCTCGGATGCTTCATGGACCCCTCGTCGCAGATGATCAGCGAAAGCCGACAGTTTATCGACCAGCTGGAGAACGGCCCCACCGGCAATGTGCTGTTGGACGCGCTTGCCGGCGACGAATCCGCCCGCACCGCGCTCAAAGACGCCAATATTCCGCAATACAGTCCTTTCGACGTAGACCCGCATGCCGAGTACGAAGTCGGCGATGTGGACAATACGGTGCGATATGCCGCGTCGCTTGCCGCCAACGGCCATAGCATCGTGGTCGACGGCACCTTCCCGAAGGGCACCGCGGAGCAGGCTGTGGCCATCGCATCGCGCTGCCTGATGAATGGTCGTTCCGTGCTGTACGTGCCCGGCGTGGCCGAGCAGAAGCGTCTGTTCATCCAGACGGCCTCCGCCAATGAGATGAAGGCGCAGGTACTGGATGTATCCGATGAACACGCCAACGCCGCGCTTGATAAGCAGCTGATTGCCGCAGTCGGATTCCAGCCCGGAGTCGCCACCCAGCGATTCGACCAGCTGGCCGACGAACTCGTGGGCGTGCGCTCGCGCTTGACCCGCTACTTGGGCGACCTGCACGGGGGCAACGATAAGTGGAATGTGTCCGCATACGAGACCATTCAGAATCTGGCCCGTATCTCCGTGCTCCCGACGCACCCTGCCACCCACGTTCGACTTGACGAGTCAAGTGCCCTGAGCATCGCCAACGATATTGACACATGGATCGGCAAGATGGAACGCGCCGGCGAGCTCGGCGAATACACCATCGGCCCGGAAGACACCGCATGGTACAAGGCGTCCATCACCACTGAAGAACAGGCAGTAACCGACTACCAGCGCGTGGACGATTTGCTGCGTCGCTTCCTGCCCGCCACCCGTGAGCAGGTGACACGCACCGTGCAGACCTGCGGATTCCCGGTTCCTCCCACCACCCGCGAGTGGGAGCGTCAGGTTACGGTTTTGAAGAATCTGCGACGAGTGCTTGACGTGTTCCAGCCGGAGATTTTCGAGCGAGACATCAGCTCCATGATCGAGGCCACCAAGCCGAAGAGCCAGCGCAAGGCCGAAGGCACGTCGATGGGATTCTGGGAGCGCCGCCGCCACATCAAGGAAGCCAAGGATCTGTTGCGCGTCGGCGCGCAGGTCGAGGACTTGCACGAAGCGTTGAAGGTAGTCGCCAAGCAAGGGGAGCAGTGGCATCAGTTCGTGCCTCACGGCGGTTGGCCGGTGCTGCCCAGCAAGCTCGACGAGATCATCTCCACCCAAGAGGCGCTGGTCAGCAATATGACCGCGCTGGATACCGTGCTTTCCACCACACCCGCTGGTGGCAATCTGGAAACCGCCGATTTCGAGAAGGTGGAAGCACGCCTGAAAGCACTGCTGGATGATCGCAAGGCACTGGACACCTTGCCGGAGCGTTGCCTGCTGGAGCAGGAATTCGCCTCTGCCGGACTGAACGAACTGGTCGCCGATCTCAACGCTCGCCGAGTGAGCGTGGAGCAGGTGCGCGGCGAAGTGCAGCTGGCTTGGTGGACCACCGTGTTTGAGGACATTGTGCGTTCGTCCGCCATCATCTCCAACCAGGATGGTGCCGCGCTGCAGACCGCATCCGACCGCTTCGCACAGGTCGATGTGGAGCACGTGCGCTCCATCGGACCGATGGTGTCGCAGGAATCCATGCGCCGCCTGTGCGACATGCTGTTCTCCCGCACTCAGGAAGCCAACCAGATGCACACCGTGCTGGCAGGGCGCTCCAGTGTGTCGCTGAGCAGGATTCGCCGTGATCATCCGGAGATTCTGGCCGCGGCCAAGCCGATTCTGGTGGCCGCACCGGGTACGCTCGCCGCACTCACCGAGCCGGGTGTGCTGGCTGATGTGGCGATTCTCGATGCGTGCGCGCACATTCCCGCTATCGAGTTGCTGTCCATCATCGGCCGCGTGCAGCAGGTGGTGGTGATCGCCCACTGCGCGACGGTAACCAGCGAAAGCGTCAAGCAGCTGATCGACACGTTGCCTCATATCGAGGTGGATGCTGCCCCGTCTCGCCGTGCGCCGCGCCTGTCCGCATTCCTTGAATCCGAGGGATATGGTCCTGTTCGCTATGATGTGGCCACCGAGCCGGCTGCCGGTGAGGTGCGATTCCACCGTGTGGAAGCGAGCGGTGTGCCGGTTATGTCTTCTGGCCTGGTGGAATCCAGCCAGCCGGAGATTGATGAAGTGGTGCATCTGATTACACAACGTGCCGCCGGTTTTGCCGTGGTTCCTTCCAGCTATCGACTTGTGGTCGTGACGTTGACCGACGCCTTCCGCACACGCTTGGGTGCCGAATTGAAATCGTTGGCAGGCAAATCCAAGGCGATGGGCCGATTCCTGCGCCATGTGCGGCTGGTTTCCTTGCGTGACGTGGCCGGAGGTCGTGCCACTGACGTGATTCTGTCGATGTGCTATGCGAAAACCACGCATGGACGTCTGCTTCAGCAGTTCGGCCCGCTCGAAAGCACAGGCGGTCGCGGACTGTTGCTGGATGCCCTGGCATTGGCGGACCACAGCTTGGATATTGTGTCGGCCTTTGGTTCCGAAGATTTGGATGAAGAACGACTGCACCAGTCCGGTTCTCGGTTCCTGAAGACCATGTTGACGTGGGCCGAACAGCTTGACGACCGTCCGGTGCTTCCGTTGCGTGGTGCGGCAGGCGGCAACGTGCTGTTCGACGATATCGCCGACAGGTTGCGCGCGCGAGGACTGAACGCTGCTGTTGATTATGGATTCGACAAGGGCGTGAAGATTCCGCTCGTGGTGGGATTAAAGGACAAGCCGTTTGCCTTGGCCGTGCAGACCGATGACGCGAACTTTATGTCCGTGCAATCCACGCGCAGGCGTCATCGTTTGTCGGCACAGGATCTCATTTCCTTGGGCTGGAATGTGATGACCGTCTGGAGTGTCGCCGCCTTTGTGAACCCCGATAAGGAAGTCGACCGTATCGTCAGCCGTATCGGCGAGATCTACCGCGAGGTTGAATAATCATGGCGGAATACTCGGCTACACGGCGCACACCGCGCAAGCACAAGCGCGTGGTGATGAAGGGCACTGAGCAGTTTGACGCTGACGGCGTCAAACTCGAGCCCGGAGACATGCAGACCAACCAACAACGGCAATCCGACGACGACAAACGCATCCTCGGCGAACTGCCGCCACACTGGGCTGTTTTCAACGAGCGCGAGTAGAAGTTGGGGCGCACTCTGTGCGCCCCAACTCTGTGTTTTCCGCAGCCCTACGGCTGAGGAAAACACAGCATCGGCCGAAGGCCGATTCCGCTTCCTACCGCACAACGGCCATAATCGCTCCGGCCTGTTGCAGCTCCATAACCTTGGCCGCGGCCTCCGGTGGCATTGCGAACGACACCAGTCGGTCGTTGCCTCCCAATGCGCCAGTCGTATCCGGTTTGCCGACATTCATCACCGTGGCATTCTCGGCCAGCGTACAATCGGCACCTTCGCAACCGACGGCGGAAACCAGTCTCACCCGATCGCCGGCCAATACATCGTCGACGCTACTGGCCAAGCGGACTTCAATCACCGTAGTGCCGGTCGGTGTTACGGGCGCATCTCTGGCCATATGCGTGGAAATGGGATCGGCTGCTTCGATATCGATTTGCGCCACCTTGCCCACCACATCCTCAATATTGCCCGCCCAAGACGGGCCTATCGCAGATACCGGCATAGCAGCCAACTGAACGTCGACGGCCAGAATAATGTCACCCCGTCGAATCGAACGAGCGGCCACCACCATCGGCTCGGTCTCTACCACGGCCAATACGGCTTCAAGCCCAAACAACACTGCGAGTCCCACGCACAACGCAGCAGTAAGCCGGCGCAAGGCATCCGCCATGCGCCGTCGCCGCAATGAACCGCGCGCAGGCGGCTTAATAAACGAAAAGGTCACCATGCAACCATGATGACCTGAAGTTTTTCGTAAGCGCAAGCTGAATCGACCTATGTGGTTCCAGCTTGCCAAGTTATCCACAACGCTTCAAACCCGTGCAACAGACAGTGCCCGTAGTGCCAATATCCGCGGCATACCGCCGTCGACACCATCTTTTACCGAGGAAAAACGGGGAGCCGACCTTACTTGCCGGATTTGTCGGTGCGGTAGAATCCGTGACCCTTGAACTCAATCGGCACGGCGGAATACACCTTGTGCACCTGCTCCTGCGAGCACTTGGGGCACACGGTAATCGGGTCGTCATTGAACGACTGCTGTTCGGTGAAGTCATAGCCGCAGTTCTTGCAACGGTAATGATAGGTAGGCAACGGATTCCTCCAACAAAGTCATATTTCTCGCGCATGGCGTGCAACACCATGCCATGCAACCGTTCATATCCTAGTCGCCGCCCTGACACATTGGCGTTACGGTCTTACTAGCCAGCTTGCTGTTGCCACTCTGGTTCCATCGGCCAGTGTGCATGGCTGGTTGGTCAGTCTGGCTTGCGCCGAGTATCTTGGCCGGCCGGTCAGCTCAACCGGCCCGATGAGCTAAGTCGCCGGTATCCCTCCGGCGTCAGCACTCCGTCGGCCGGCACATCATGTGGTTCGGCCGGCAAATCGGTGTCCAACACCTCCCACGGCCAGCACACCGCAATCAGGGGACATGCGGGCTTGCGGCGAGTCAAGGCCCGGTCATACCAGCCGGCACCACGCCCCAGACGATTGCCCTGCGGGTCCACTGCCAAAGCCGGAGCGATGACCAGATCGGCCTTCTCCAACGCTTCGGGCGGTAGAACTGCGCCAGTTGGCTCGTCCGGTCTGTGATGGACGGTGCTAGAGGATGGCTCATCGGGTCCGTGATGGACGGTGCTGGGAGAGCTGCAGCTACCGGCATTGTTCGCGCCACCCACTGCATCCATCGAGCGCAAGGATTCCAATGAATCCAGCACACTCCAGCCAATTTCCAACCCAGACCCCAACCGTGGCACCAACACGTGGCAGCCATGAGCCAGCAGCCATCGCAACAGTGGCCGGGTTTCGATTTCCGAACCCATCGACACATATGCCGCCACTGTGGGACCATCCTGAATCATGTGTGCTGGGAACCGTCGCACCAGCAATTCACCGGCCGCTCCGCATTCTTCCGCTGGAACGCGCTTGCGTCGAGACAGTATATGGTGGCGCAGCGTCGCTTTATCCGTCTTCTCTGTTTTCTCTGTGCCGCTGTAGTCGCTGCCGATATTCATGCCACTGCCCACTTCGCTCATACCGCACAGTCTAGTGTTTCCACCGTAAAACGAAAGTGGCCACGGTAGCGGCGCAAGACCTTCATATGGCTACAATAAAGGCCGTGTCAGTTTTCCAGTCGATTAAAGAGGCGTTCAAGCTGGACCACCAGATTCGCCCGCCACGTCTCACCCATCCCGGTTTTCCGATAGTCCTGCGCCCCCTGACCATGGATGATGAGGACGGCTGGAACGAAGTGCGCTGGCGCAACAACGACTGGCTGGCACCTTGGGAATCCGGTGACCCGATGCGTGGCGGCTCCATCACATTCAATCAATGGGTGCAGCGGCAGCGCCGTAACGAGCAGCATGGCGTCGGCGTGATCTTCGCCATCGAATACCAGATGCGTATCGTCGGCCAGATTTCGTTGGGAGCCATAGCGTATGGTGCCATGCGTACCGGCGTGGTTGGCTATTGGGTCGATCAACGGTACGCCGGCCACGGATTCGCGCCGATGGCACTGGCCATGCTTGCCGATTGGGCGCTCGGAGACCCATTCGGGCCCGCGTTGCATCGGCTGGAAATCGCCATTCTGCCGGATAATGCGCGTTCTTTGGCTGTGGTGCGTAAGGTCGGAGCCCATCATGAGGGACTGCGCGAGCGGTATATGTATGTAAATGGCCAGTGGCGCGATCACGTAACGTTTGCGCTGTTGGCTGAAGATATGAGGCAAGGGTTCGCCGCCAGACTCGCCGCCGCCGGTTCCAGATAAGCGTCGACCGGAAGAATTCCGCTCCGACACGCCCGGGCGGAAAGCCCCAGTTCGTCGGTACGTCTCCTATCCTTGACTCTATGGGTTATGAGTCACTGAGCACTGTCGTCGTGCTGGTGATTGTGGCGATTATTATCGTTATATGGCTGCCCGTACGTACGGCCAACGGCATGAAACGTGTGGACGAGCATCGGCAGGATCGTTATTCGCCTTCTCTGCATATCGTTGATGCAGAGAACGGCAGACGATTCGGAGACATCAAGCCGTATAAGGCGAAAGGGGCAGCAATGCCAGCATCAACACCGTCAGCGAGGCTGACACCTGAGCACATCGCCCATGTGCGGGAACTGCGCCGCGCGGCCATCCGCCGCCGGCAGATTCTCGCCGTATGCCTGCTTGCCATAACCGTGTTGGTGTTTGCCGTATCGTTCCCCCTGCATTTCAGCCCGCTGCTTGCTCTTATTCCGTTCGTGCTGTTGTTGCTGCTGCTGGTGCTGGGAGCCAATGCCTCACGTCAGGCCCGGCAATGGGAGCGCAAGGTGGTCCGCTACGAGCGGACCCATAGCGGTACGGGCTGGTCCAAGAAACCGTCTGCCGAGTCCAAGGACAGCAAGCGCGTGAACAAGGCCGAACCGGTTGCGGCCGTAACTGCGCCTGCCGAGCAGATTGAGGATGCTGTCACCGAGGTCATGGAACAACGGCAGATTCGCTGCGCATTACGCGATGCCGAGATTGAGCAGGCCAAGGCCAAGGCGTTGCGTCAGTCCTCCGCCGCATATCAGGCCGCGGGAGAGTACGCCAAACAGCCTGATAAGTCTGATACTGCACAGTCCGCCGCCGATAAGCCTGCCACCAAACCGTCTGCTATGGTCGATGAATCCGCTGACCGTAAGTCCGCTGCCGAAACCAGTGAATCTTCCGCCGCGCCCGATGCCTCCGCTCGCACGGATAAGTCGACTAAGTCGGATAAGTCCGTCGCCCCTCGAGTTGAACCATCGCTTACGGTGCGTGACGAGCGTGATGAGCGCGACGATGCCGCTGCCGACGCTACGTCGGAACTGGCCAGCGTACGCCCCGCCCGGGCACTGGATGTCTTCGATATGGCCACCTCGCAGGATCTCATTTCCTTCACTTTGGGTGGAGAGCATAACGCCGACAACGCTCCGGAGAGCTTGGAGATCAAGTCGACCCGTCAGGTGTCCAAGGCGGAACCTGTCGAACCCGCAGTGGCGGAGAAGTTGATTGACGAGGCCCGAGCCGTCAAGGCCGCGGACGATGCCAAGGCCGCCGATGCGGGCAAGGCTGTCGGCGCCGGAAACGCTGTAGACACTGAGTCGGAGCAGCGCGATGATGCCGATACGAACGTCGCTACGGACGCCGGTGACGAGGCTGCAAACGCCGCCCAGCGAGCTGCATTCCACGAATCCGAGGAGCGTGCCGACGTCGAAGCGCCAGCGGCGACCACCGATTCGTTGGGCGCAGGCCTGGACTCCATTCTTGCCCGCCGCGGCAACTGAGCGTTGCGATTCGCCGATTTTCTCTCACAGCGTTAGCACTCGAGTTGGCAGAGTGCTAATAATCGCGCTACGATGTGTCCTAGCGCAAAGGGACAACGCAAGTGATCGTCAGCCTCTTGAGGCGTTCTGGCGCGGCATTATCGAACTACAAGTAGATACGAGGTGACCCACAGTGTCGATTAAGCTCACACCGTTGGAAGACAAGATCATCGTCAAGCAGGCCGAGGCCCAGACCCAGACCGCTTCCGGTCTGTATATTCCGGACAACGCCAAGGAGAAGCCGCAGCAGGGTGAAGTCCTGGCCGTTGGCCCGGGCCGTCGTGACGACAAGGGCGAGCGCATCCCGATGGATGTCAAGGTCGGCGACAAGGTGCTGTACTCCAAGTACGGCGGCACCGAAGTCCACTACGAGGGTGAGGACTACCTCATCGTCGGCGCCCGCGACATTCTCGCCATCCTCGGCTGATTAGTCGCCTAGCGAACTTCAACAACCCCGACTGTTCCCGCGGACAGTCGGGGTTTTCTCTTGCCAGGCGGAAAGGGGCTCCCCTCAGAGAGGGGAGCCGAAAACCGCTCCCACCAAACGCCCAGCCATGCCTGCTATGCATAAAGGTGCATGCGTGCAACGTAGTTGAGTTCGGCGTTGCACCGCATCTGCACTGGGTAACGGATTGGGGTCCCTATGGAAGAGGCTTAGTCGGCGATTTGGCCGAGCGGCTTAAGACATTTTGCACAAGACGGCAGTAGATCGACGGTATGTTGTTTTTTCCGTGTCGCAGGTTCGTGGTGTCGTCGCGCTGTGCCAATGGTTGTCTCTCTACCGACGCTGAGTGCCGTGGCCCGAGGCCAGCGTCGGCAGTGGGCCACGAAATGGCGATGTGTCGATGCTGAGCCGCGTTGGTGTCGTTATCGGGCCAGTTTTTGGACCATTGCCAACGGCAAATCGGCGTTTTGTGTCGGCGACGGTCCAAAAACTGGCGGTCTGCCGACGATAAGTGCCGTCATCGTCGGCAGACCGCCAGGTATTGTCCCTGTGCCGACGTAAAAGCCCTGCCATCGTCGTCACCGAGCCATCTTGTGACTCACTGACGGCGGCAGCAGGGCGGAAGAGGCCGAAATCATGCGCGCGGTGCGGTCTCACACCTCGAATCCGGCCTCCACCAGCGCGTGATCGATGTCGCGAATCAAATCGTCCGTATCCTCCAGCCCCACGGCCAGACGGAAGAAGCCGCAGTGGAACTCAGACGGGTACACAGGTATTGGCGCTCGTCATCCTCGCCGAGGAACACGATCGGCGATTCGTCATGGCCGAGCGACACGGCCGACGTAATCACATTGAGCTTGGAAACGAACCGGTTGTGCCCGTCATGATCGGTGTCGAGGCCGAACGACAGCGCGCCGCCGAACCCGGAGTCCGGGCGGGCCAGCTGGCTGACCGCCACCTCGTGGTGCGGGTGCGATTCCAGACCGGGGTACTCCACGAAACGCACCACATCCAGCGATTCGAGATGCTTGGCAATCGCCAAGGCCGAGGGGTCGTAGGGCACAGCGCGTAGGTGTTCGCCAGCGTGATGGGGCGACGGATCGCGCCGGTTTCGGCGTCGACCCCGTTACCGAGGTGAATGGCCAGCGTGCCGAATCCGAGCGGCTGGTCGTCGAATGATTGTCCGTGATGTACAAGATCAGAAGCCATGCACCCAACATGCGCTGTTCCGCCGCAAACAGGCGACACCGCTCGAAAACCGCGCCATTGCAAGGTTCTGGAACACCATATAAGAAAAATGATTGGGTGAAGTGCGGGGTGCAGCCTTGGTCGGGGCTGTTTGCAGGGCCGAAGCGAACCCTGAAAACACGCTGTGAGACACGCCGATAAAACCGCAGAATTCCGCGGTAAAACAAGGTTTTCGTAGGGGCTGATTTGCGTACCTGGAAAATTTGTGATTATATAGCCAAGTTGCCTGTTGAGGTCAAACACCGCGGCGGGAAACAGACTGGCGGATTTCCCAAGCGGTCAAAGGGAGCTGACTGTAAATCAGCCGCTTCGTGCTTCAGTGGTTCGAATCCACTATCCGCCACGCCCCGATAGCTCAGTGGTAGAGCACTTCCTTGGTAAGGAAGAGGTCGTGAGTCCAATTCTCACTCGGGGCTCTCTGGCGGGGTAGCTCAGCTGGCTAGAGCGTACGACTCATAATCGTAAGGTCAAGAGTTCGAGCCTCTTCCTCGCTACAAATCGCGCCTGCTAACCGGTGGGCGCGCACTATACCTAAGAACACAGAGGTGAATGACAATGGCTAAGAGCGCCGACATCCGTCCGGGCATCACGCTGGCCTGCACCGAGTGCAAGGAGCGTAACTACATTACGACTAAGAACCGTCGTAACACGCCCGACCGTCTTGAGCTCAAGAAGTTCTGCCCGCGCTGCGGCAAGCAGACCGTGCACCGCGAGACTCGTTGATCGCAAGCATCACAGCTTTACACAACCCGGCCCATTCGGCCGGGTTTTTGCGTATTCGCTCCAGAGGCGAGTGGCAGGGTGCGGAATCAGTATCCGCATCGCATGAGAAACGGCAGAGATCCCGCGTCTGAACGAAGGTGGCGCGGGCGTTCTGCCGTTTCAGCCGATGATTGCCCCGATATCGCACCTGCGCCACTAAGATAGGAAGCCATGACAAGCTTTGCAGACATCACCACCATGGGCGTGGGCGGACCCATCGCCCATTTCATCGAGCCGACCACGCGCGTGGGGCTCATCGAAGCTGTGGAGGATGCCGATTCCAAAGGCCTGCCTCTGGTCGTCATCGGTGGCGGGTCCAACCTGCTTGTTTCCGATAAGCCTTTCGACGGCGTGGTGGTTCGAGACGCCCGACGCCTCATCACCGTGCCGGACGAAGCCGCGCCGGTAGAGGGCGAGGATCGCACCGTGCATGTCAATGCCGAGGCCGGTGCCAATTGGGATGATTTCGTGGCCTTCACCGTAGAGCTCGGGCTCGAGGGCGTCGAGGGACTGTCCGGCATTCCCGGCACAGTCGGCGCTTCCGTGGTGCAGAACATTGGCGCCTACGGGCAGGAAGTCGCCACTTCGGTCGAATCGGTGGAAGTCTGGGATCGAGACACCAAAACCACGCGCGACCTCACGCCAGCCGATCTTCGATTCGGCTATCGATGCTCCGCACTGAAGGCCAGCATGTACGCCGGTCCCGGCCAGCCGGCCGACCGATTCTTCCCGACGCCACGTTACGTGGTGCTCTCCGTCACCTTTGCCCTGACCCACTCGGCCGAAGGCACGGTAGGTTACGGACAGCTCGCCAAAGCGCTCGGCGTCGAAGTGGGCGACCGTATGGCCACCGCCGACATCCGCAAAGCCGTGCTCGCAGTACGTGCCGCCAAAGGCATGCTTGAGGACCCCACTCGCTACGCCTTGCCCGACATGGCCACCGCCAAGCGCGAGGCCAATATCCTGACCGATCTGGAGCGTCTGGCCTCCCTCAATGAGGCCGCCGGCATTCCCGTTGGCGATGACGGCCTGCCTGCTCCCGACTACAATCGCCACAGCTGCGGCTCGTTCTTTATGAATCCGATTCTGACCGCCGACCAAGCGGCGGCCCTGCCCGAAGATGCGCCGAGGTTTGACGCGACTCTGCCCGACGGCACTCCCGGCACCAAGACGTCCGCTGCCTGGCTCATCGACCATGCCGGCTGCCATAAGGGATATAAGGTCGATGCGGACGCGCCGGCCAGTCTATCCACGCAGCACACGCTGGCCTTGACCAATCGTGGGGGAGCAAGCGCGGCCGATATCGCAGCTTTGGCGCGCGCGGTTCAGCAGGCAGTCAAGAGCGCGTTCGGAGTGGACTTGGTGCCCGAACCGGTCTGCGTCGGTGTGCTGTAATCGCGCTATTGATCGATGGAGTGGGGTATTAATCCCATATATTGCGGACTCTAAGTCTTATTAATATACAAGACACACGGGCTCTTCTATACTCGATTGTCGGTATTGTGCGCATTCGGTGCGCAAACAACAGAGAAAAAGAAGAGCACTATGCAACTGTTCCGTACGAAATCCGTCGAACAGACCATTGCCGAAACGGGTGAAGAGGGCCGCAAGCTCAAGCGCAACCTGACTTGGTGGGATCTGTCAATCATGGGCGTGGCCGTAGCCGTGGGTGCCGGCATCTTCTCGGTGGGCGCGCAGGCCGCCGCCTTCCACGCCGGCCCGGCCGTGATCATCAGCTTCCTGATCGCCGGCATCGTGTGCGGCGCAGCCGTGATGTGCTACGCCGAATTCGCTTCGATGATTCCGGTGGCCGGCTCCGCCTACACCTTCACCTACACCACGGTCGGCGAGATCATGGCCTGGATCGTCGGCTGGGATCTGATCCTGGAGATGCTGATGGCCGGCTCCGTGATTTCCAAGTATTGGGGCGTATACCTCAACGATTTCATGCGCCTGATGGGCTGGAACGCCAACACCAACCTGACGTTCGGCTCCTTCCATATCGATATCGCCCCGATTATCATCGTGGCGTTCTTTACCACGCTGCTCGTATTCGGCACCAAGATCGGCGCCCGCGTGGACGGTGCTATGACCGTGCTCAAGATCGCCATCGTGTTCTTTGTGGTGATCGTCGGCTTCTTCTACGTCAAGGCCTCCAACTTCACCCCGTTCATTCCGCCGAGCCAGCCGGCCTCCACCGTGGAAGGCTCCTCAGCCGTCACTGGTTTGATGACCCAGCCGCTGTGGCAGTTCGCCACCGGCATGACCCCATCCGTGTACGGCGTGCCCGGCATCCTCTCGGGCGCGGCACTCGTGTTCTTCGCGTTCATCGGCTTCGACGTGGTGGCCACCGCTTCCGAGGAGACCAAGAACCCGCACAAGAACGTGCCGCTCGGCATCGGTGTGGGCATGCTGCTCATCATCGTCATGTACATGCTCGTGGCCGTGGTGACCACCGGCATGGTCTCCTATGCCGATCTCGCCAAGCAAGACAGCCCCTCGCTGGCCACCGCCTTCGAACTGGTGGGCGCCGACTGGGCCGCCAAGATCATCAGCTTCGGCATCGTGCTGGGCCTGGCCACCGTGGTTATGGTGCTGTTGCTCGGCCTGACCCGTATCGTCTTCGCCATGAGCCGCGATGGTCTGCTGCCGCGCGGTCTGTCCAAGACCGGCAAGCATGGCACCCCGGCCGCTCTGCAGATCGTCGTCGGCGCGGTGGTGGCGCTCGTGGCCGCCTTCTTCGACATCGGCGTGCTCTCCGACATGGTCAACATCGGCACCCTGTCCGCCTTCACGCTGGTGGCCATCTCCATCCCGATTATGCGCAAGAAGCGCCCCGACCTGCCGCGTGCCTTCAAGATGCCCGGCAACCCGTGGATTCCGATCCTCATCGCCGTGGCCAACTTCTGGTTGATGCTCAACCTGTCCGTACTCACCTGGATTCGTTTCGTGGTGTGGCTCGTGGTCGGCGTCGCCATCTACTTCGGCTACGGCTACTGGCATGCGCGCCTCGGCAAGGGCGACCTGACCGAAACGCTGTCCGCCGAAACCGATAAGGCCGTTAACGGCTGAGAGCGAGGAGCGTCCCAACGGGCGCGTACCCTCGTACCAGTATCTGTTAAGGAGGATTCCATGCCATATGTGATCGCTCAGCCTTGCGTGGATGTCAAGGACAAGGCTTGCGTGGACGAGTGCCCCGTCGACTGCATCTACGAGGGTTCCCGCTCGCTGTACATCAACCCCAACGAGTGCGTCGACTGCGGTGCATGCGAACCGGTGTGCCCCACCGAGGCCATCTTCTATGAGGATGATCTGCCGGACGAGTGGGCTTGGTACAAGGATGCCGCTATCAACTTCTTCGCTGAAGTCGGCGATTTGGGCGGCGCTTCCGCCAATGGCCCAATCGGCAAAGACCCGGAACAGGTCGCCGCGCTGCCGCCGCAGAACCAGTAAGCTGATTTGCGGATAAGCGCTGCACACAGCGCATAGTTCGGATTGAACCCTCGGTCTATCACGGCCGAGGGTTCGTCGTATCTTAGGAACATACCGTCCAAGAAAGGGGTTCTCATGGGCTTCCACGCATATTCGTCGCCATACGACTGGTCTCGTATCGCCGGCTTCAAAACCACCGCCAAAACCGTGCCGGGTGGCATGATCGACCTGTCCGTAGGCTCACCCGTGGACCCGGTGCCGAGCAGTGTCCAGCAGGCGCTGGTTGCCGGCGCAGACGCCCCCAACGCCCATGGATACCCGGTCACCGCCGGCACCGCCGACCTTAAGGCCGCTATCGATACATGGTTCCGCGAACTGCGCGGGGTGGATCTGAAATCCATCAACGCTGCCGCCGTACCCACCGTGGGTTCCAAGGAGGCCGTGGCGCTGATGGCCAGCCTGCTGCACCTTGGCGAAGGCGATGTGGTCGTCCAACCGGCTGTCTCCTACCCGACTTACGAAATCGGTACCCAACTTGCCGGTGCCACCGTGGTCAAAGTCGATGATGTGACCGACGTCGATTCCTGGGTGAATATTCCGAACGTCAAGGCCATCTGGATCAACTCGCCGTGTAATCCCTCCGGCGAGGTCATCTCCGCTGACTGGCTGACCGACATCGTGGCTGCTGCCCGTCGCATCGGTGCCGTGGTGCTCTCCGACGAATGCTATGCGTTAATGGACTGGCGTTCGGTGCGCCGCAATACAGCCGCGTCCTATGCGCCTGCCGCGTCTGCATCTGCTGCGTCTGTGCCTGCCGCACCGGTGGCCGAATCCAACGAGCCCGCCTCCGATACCGCATTCAGTCTCTCCGCCACGCCATGTGCCCTGAATCCACATGTGTGTGAAGGTTCGGCAGCTGGCATCCTGGTGCTCTACTCGCTGTCCAAGCAGTCCAACATGGCCGGCTACCGTACGGCTCTGATTGCCGGCGATTACCGGCTAGTCAAGGAAATGGCCGAATACCGCAAGCAGATCGGCCAGATTATCCCCGGCCCGGTGCAGGCCGCCATGGCCGCAGGTCTGAAGGACACAGCCGCTGTGCACGAGCAATGGGGGCGTTACCGTCGCCGCCTATCCGCGCTGGTTGACGCACTGAAGGCATATGGCTATTCGGCACAAATGCCCTCCGGCGCGCTGTACGTATGGGTCAAGGCCAAGTCCGGCGACTGCTGGGCCGATATGGCCGAGCTCGCCAAGATCGGCATCATCCCCAGCCCTGGCGAATTCTACGGCGCTCCCGCCTACCTGCGTTTCTCCGCCACCGCCACCGACGAGGCCATCCGCTCCGCCTGCGAACGTCTCACGGCGTAATGAGATCGCAAGTGGCGTTGAGCCGTTCACGCCCCAAACTGGGCGGCCTTGCTGCCAAATTTGCGGCGCACAGCGTCCAGTGCGGCCTCGGCATCATGCAAACGTGCCTGTGAGGTCTGGCCGCGGGCATTGGCGGCCTCTTCAAGCATGTCATCCAGTGAAGGCTGCACGGCCGTAGCCGCCGCCTCACTGAGCGAAGACGTGCTCATACCGGCCAAGCGAATAGTTTTGGGCAGGGGAGTGGCAGACTCCGCCGAGGCCGGTAGCCCCAGCATGACTTTCAGCTGCCGCACGCATTCCGGGTACAGCACGCCGGCCGTATCGGTCGGCCGCTCCATCGTAAAAGACCGGGTCTGATAGCTCAGGTCGGCGAACCGCAACTTCACCGTCAGCGTGCGCGCCACCAGCCCCTTGCGCCGCAGCGTGCTGGCTACTTCGTCGCAGGCCGAACGCAGTAGCCCACACACCACGCGCATATCTCGTGTATCCTCGGCCAAGGTTTCCTCGGACCCAATGGATTTCTCCTCGCGCACCGCGGTGATTTTGCGGGAATCCAACCCGTGCGAGGCCGCCCATAATCCACGTGCCGCAGCCGGGGAGCCAGTGGCACGAGTCAATGCAGCCTCATCCAGCTGAGCCAATTCAGCCACCGAATGCACGCCCCAAGCATTAAGCCGCTTCTCCAAAGACGGCCCGATGCCCGGAATGCCACGCAATGGCATCATCTGCACGAACTCAGCCGAGCGGGCCGCCGGAATCAGCAGCATGCCGTCCGGCTTGGCATTGGTCGAGGCCATTTTGGCCACCAGTTTGTTACAGGCGATACCCACTGAACACGTCACGTGGAAGCGCTCGGCCACCTGAGCGCGAATCCACGCGCCGATCGCGCTCGGCCGCCCCCACTCCAGCAGTGCGGCGGACACATCCATATAGCCCTCGTCCACCGAAACCTGCTCGAACCGGTCGGTGACGGTCAAAAACACCTCGTGCATGATTCGGTGCGACATCATGCGGTAATACGCCATATCCACCGGCAGAAAGACGCCGTTCGGGCACAACTGATGGGCGCGCGCGGCCGGCATCGCCGAATTGATGCCGTATTTCCGGGCTTCATAGCTCGCGGCGGACACCACCGCGCGCGGCCCGGTGCCGATGATCACCGGCTTGCCTTTGAGCCCGGGGTTGCGCGCCACCTCCAATGAGGCATAGAAGGCATCCATGTCGATATGCAGCACGGTGCATCCGGTCTCGTCGTGGCCCCAATCGCGTTTGGCGGCCTCAAGTCTCGGTGCGGTGCTCATACCACCATTGTAGGAATGCCGAACGAGGTCATGCTCACTATGTGGCGCGCATGGCGCGGCGCTCATTGTCATAATGCCGAACATCACCGGAATTCCAAGGGTTTGCGCACTGTGCGGCTGTTTCGCATGGTGGGTGCGATTCCACGGAATCGTCCACATTGCGTCACTGTCCGCAACGCCTTCCAAGCCACTGCGCGCTGTCCCTGCTCTCCGAGTAGCGTAAACCTCATGAAGAAGGCAGTGGTCGGTATCCTCAACCATGTTCCCGTGGTGCTTATCGTGATCGGTGTGGTTTTGGTGATTTGCGCGGTTATCGTTACGTTCTCCGTCGATGCCGCGCCCGCGGACGGCCAATAATGTGTCGTTCGGCACGCCGTATCTGCAGGACGTGGTACAGTAATTTGCTGTTGCGCATTATTGTGTAACGTGGAGTCATGCCTGAGTGGCCGATAGGGGCACCCTGCTAAGGTGTTAGTCGTGTAAACGGCTCGAGGGTTCGAATCCCTCTGACTCCGCGAGCAGAGCCGGAACCGCTGATTTCCAACGGTTTCCGGCTTTTTCGTGCTTGAGGGCGGTGTGTCGGCCGATGCGTCGGCCGCCGCGCCGATCGATGCGCGGTCCGGTGCGTTCCGTTCCAATCTCCCGCCGCCCTTCTAAGGTGGAGCGTATGACCGAGATTTACGAAACCCAGAGCGAACGCACCGATCTGCCCCTCGTCGTGATGCCGTCCGTACTCGACGCGATGATCGAGCCCATCAAGGCCCAGTTCCCCGCGCTCCACGACGTTGCCCGCGTGCGTATGTTCGAGGAATTCACGTCCGACGAGGCGACCATAGCCGAGCGTCTGAAGGATGCCGACGCCCTGCTGGTGGGCGGCTACCACATTTCGGATGATCTGCTGCACGCCATCAGCGAGCAGGGGCACATCAAGTGCATCGTGTTCTGCGGTACCGGCGTCGCCAGCTACATCAATCTCGATAAGGCGCGCGAGCTGAAGATCCGCGTCTGCAACGCCGAACATTATGGCGATCACGCCGTGGCCGAGCACACCTTCGCCCTTCTGTTCGAGCTCATCCGCCGCGTTGGCCAACTCGATAAGGACGTCAAGGCCGGCAACTGGGCGTGGGCCGGCGGCGATGGACTGCAACTCGCCGGCCGTCGCATGGGCATCATCGGACTGGGCGGCATCGGCGCCACCGTGGCCGGCATCGCCCGCGCCTTCGGCATGGAGGTCGCCGCATGGAATTCGCATGTGCCGCCCGAACATTTCGAACGCTCCGGCGCCACTCCGGTCGACGACCTCAACGAGCTCATCGAAACCAGCGACGTCATCTCCGTCCATCTGCCGCTGAACAACGCCACGTGCGGCATCGTCACCGCCGAGAACCTTGCGCATGTGAAGCCCGGCACCCTGTTCATCAATACCGCCCGCTCCGAAGTCATCGAATCCGGTGCGCTGCTTGCCCGACTGCAAAAGGGCGATGTTCCCGCCGCACTCGACGTGTTCGACCACGAGCCGCTGACTGCCGACGACGCCATCTGCCATGTGCCCGGCATCGTCCTGACCCCGCACGTCGGCTGGCGTACCGACGGCGCGTTCAAGGAGCTCACCCGCCAGATGATCGCCTGCCTGACCGCCTACTTCGCCGGCGAGGACTATAACGTCGTCGTCTCCGAACGCTGATAGCCCTGCCTGGCCTCGCGCTCAGTCGAACACCCAGCCAGTCGACCACCGGAACACGCTCATGCAGACGATTCTCAACACGCCCGACGATCCCGCCCACGATTCGCTCGTCGAAAAAAAGTCCGAATTCATCGGCGACGCCGCCCATGTCGATACGCTCGACGAGGCGCTCGCGTTCGTGGCCGCGATCCGTGAGCAGCATCCGAAAGCCCGACACGTGGCGTATGCCGCCGTGTGCGGAGGCGCGGATGGGCGACTGTCCGAACGCATGAGCGATGACGGCGAGCCGTCCGGTACCGCCGGCAAACCGATTCTCGACGTACTCAAGCAGTCCGGCACCACCGATTGCGTGGTTGCCGTCACCAGATATTTCGGTGGTATTCTGCTGGGCTCCGGTGGTCTGGTCCGCGCGTACTCATCCGCCGCATCATTGGCGATGAAAGCCGCCCGCGCCGCCCGCATCATGACCGCCAAGCGATACCGGGTTCGCCTCGAATACCCGCAGTTGGCCCGATTCCAGCAGATTCTGGCGCAGCTCGGTGGCAGTCAGGAGGATGAATCGTATGCGGCGAACGTCGAGTTGACCGCGGTGGTGCCGCAGGATGATTGCGTGCGATTCGAGGAGCGTGTGCGGGAAGCGTTCAATGCCGCGGTGGTGCCGGATCCGATTGACGTGGTCAACATTCCGGTTCCGCTCGCGTGACGCCTGTATGACTAAGCTGGGCATCATGACCGACGAGAACACCACCAGCCAGCAGACCCAGCCCACCGAGGCCGCAACCGAGACTGCAACCGACACGGACGCCCAGCAGCAGGGCCAAGGCGCGCAGGCCGCAGCCGAGTCCGCCGCTCCGGTGGATTTCGAACCGCTGACCGCTACATACGAGCGTCTGCGTCATTCCACTGACCCGGCCGAACTGTCCGAATTCGCCCGTCGGCCGTTGCCTGACCGTGCCGATCAGGCGGCGTTCTCCCGCGCCACCGCACTTTTGGAGGCTGTGGCCGGCAACCCGCACACCCCGGTGGCCGATCGCGTGTTCCTCGCCGACACCATGCCGTTCCCGAACGTATTGGTCAAACTCTCCGAAGACCCCGAACCGTCCGTGCGTCAAGCCGTGGCCGCCAACGGGGATGACAAGAATTGGCTGGTCGGCCGCCTGACCAAGGACCCGGTGCCCGAGGTCCGGGATACGGCGTTGAAAAACAAGCGCACCAGCTGGAAGATGCGGCTTGAGGGCGCGCAGGACCCCACTGCGGATGCGGAGACATTGGATTTCTTGGGCGTACTTGGCACCGAATCCGAAGAGGGAGCACCGGCGGTGCTTTCCTCGATGGTCCGCCGTGCCGTGGCGCTGAATCCCAATACGTCCGAAGCGATGCTTGCCAAGTTGGCCAACGACCCCTCGGCCGAAGTGCGGCACGCCGTGGAAAGCCGCCGCTAAGCACACTGTTGCTGTGTTTTGCCGCGCGAATTTGGCCGGCAATCACCCCCTATCCACCATTGTGAGCGCTCACATCTCACTGTGTGAGGGCTAAAAGTACATAATTTGGCGGAATCACGGCATTTTGCTTACGGTGTGGCGCAATCAAACGGCGTTAGACTGGGGCTATGAGTGAGATTACCGAGAGTGAAGAGCGTCTGGCCCGTCCGTTGATTCGACTGGCCAAGTTGGTCGGTGTCGGCACGAGTTATGTGGGCATGAGCCATGACTACCACGAGATAGACGATGACGTCCTGATCGAGGTGCTGGCAGCGCTGGGCATCGACGCCTCCAGCGAGAACGCCCAACTCATCGCCATCCGACGCATTCTGAACGAGCGTTACTCCCGATTGGTGGCACCCACCGTGCTGCATATCGCCGGCAGCGAGGACCAGGTGCTGGTGAACACCGGCATTCTGGACGTGCCTTCGGCGAGCATCACGCTGGAGAATGGCGAGCCATATCGGGGCACCATCGAAGTGGGCCCCGGAGATGGATCCCAGGCCTACGACTTGGATGGCACGTTCATTTCGAATGCGGCTTTGGTGATTCCCGCCGATCTGCCGATTGGATACCATACGCTGCACGTCAAGGTCGCCGACCGCGTGCAAGACGCCACCTTGATCAGCGTGCCTGACCACGTCGATCTGCTTGACCCGATGAAGGGCGGCAGTCTGTGGGGTTGGATGGCCCAGCTGTACTCGATTCGCTCCTCCGACTCCTGGGGCGTGGGCGATTACGAGGATTTGAAGACCATGCTGGTAGACGCCAAGCAGAAGACCGGTGCCGACTTCGTGCTCATCAATCCGGTGCATGCCGCCGAGCCGGTGTCCCCGCTCACCCCGTCGCCGTATCTGCCGGTAAGTCGTCGCCTGATCAACTTCACGTACATTCGCCCCGAGGCGATCGCCGAATATGCCACGCTCAGCGAGGGCGACAAGAACACCGTCGACGGGCTGCATGCCGACACCGAACCGCTGAACGGTGATTCCCAGCTCATCGACCGTGACGCCATGTGGCGCAGCAAGATGCACGCCCTGTGGATTATCTTCAAGGCCGGCCGTACCGCCGAACGCCAAGCTGTGTTCGACCAATTCAAGGCGGACTGCGGTGCCGACTTGGAGGCGTATGCCACGTGGTGCCTGTGCTACGACAAGTGGGGAGCACCCACCGGCGAGGAGAGCAACTGGGAGCGCAAGTTCAACCGCGACTCCCCGGAAATCGCCAATCTGCGCAAGCAGTACCCGGACACTTTGGACTTCTACCGCTGGCTGGAATGGATTGCCGCCGAGCAGCTGTCCTCCGCCCAGCAGACAGCCAAGGACGCCGGCATGCATATCGGCATCATGTCCGATATGGCCGTCGGCGTGCACCCCTCCGGCGCTGACGTGTGGTGGAATCCCGAGCGCTTCGCCAAGGGAGCCACGGTCGGCGCACCGCCGGACATGTTCAACCAGCAAGGCCAGAACTGGAGCCAGCCGCCGCTGAGCCCGATCAATCTGGAGGCCACCGGCTACGAGACCTACCGCAATATGGTGCATGGCATGTTCGCCCGTGCCGGTGCGGTGCGCATCGACCACATCCTTGGCCTGTTCCGCCTGTGGTGGATTCCCGAGAACCGTTCGGCTATGGATGGCGCTTACGTGTACTACGACTCAGACATCATGCTGGGCGTTCTGGCCATCGAGGCCTCTCGCGCCGGCGGCGTGGTCGTAGGTGAGGACCTCGGCGTGGTGCCGGACCATGTGGCCGATTCCCTGTCGAGCCACGGTATTCTCGGTTGCGCCGTTGAATGGTTCGAGCAGCGCGACGGCGTGTTCCGCGCCCCCTCCCAGTGGCGTCCGTACGCATTGGCCTCCGTGAATACGCACGATCTGCCGCCGACCGCCGGTTACCTGGAATACGAGCACGTCAAGATTCGTGAGCGTCTGGGCTTGCTGACCGGCCCGGCCGAGGAATTCGAAGCCTCCGCAAAGACCGAGCAGGATGCGATGCTGGCCATGCTGGTCGAGCAGGGCTATCTTGATGCCGACTTCGCCGAACATCGTGAGGATCACGAGGCGGATATCGTCGACGCGCTGTACCGCGCACTGAAGGGTTCGCCGTGCAAGCTGCTCGCCGCCTCGATCACCGACGCGGTGGGGGAGAAGCGTGCGCAGAACCAGCCGGGCACCAACAACGAATACCCGAACTGGCGCATCCCGCTGGCCGACGCCAAGGGCAACGTGGTACCGCTCGAAACCCTCTTCGACACCCCCGGCGCCCAACGCTTCGCCCAGATCTTCAATTCCTGACCCGCTTTACCTCCCCCTGACGAGCCGAGTCGTTAAGCGGACAGTCCAGTGGACTGTCCGAAGACGAGGCCAGAACGAAGCGATAGCTGAGAGAAGGCAGGGAATTGCCTCACTGTAGGTGAGTCGGTTAGCCGAAGTGGGTGGGAGAGAGACCATAAATAGGGGAAGAGAAGCCATAAACCAATGGAGTGTCCCCAGTTGCCCTATGTCAAGCCCGGCGATATACTAGTGGATTGTTGTGTTTCCCTAAGGGGTCCTTCAAAGCGCTATCCCACTCGCCATCGAGGACTTTCAGGGAGCCCACGGATAATGAGGTTCGATGCCTCTTGGATGCGGCCCTGACCAAGCCACGCCAAGCAGCTGAGACCCGGAACACAATATAGAAAAGGTAATCCAGTGAAAACTTTCACTCCGAAGCCAGCTGATCTGACTCATGACTGGTACGTCATCGACGCCACCGACGTGGTGCTCGGCCGTCTCGCCACCCAGGCTGCAATTCTGCTGCGCGGCAAGAACAAGCCGACCTACGCTCCGCACGCCGATTCCGGCAACCACGTGATCATCATCAATGCCGACAAGATTGCTCTGACTGGCAACAAGATGGGCAAGGAACTCTACTCGCACTCCGGCCGTCCCGGTGGTCTGCGTCGTGACTCCTACGCCGAGCTGCTCGAGAAGAACCCCGAGCGCATCATCAAGAACGCTGTCAAGGGCATGCTGCCGAAGAACCGTTTGGCCAAGGTGCAGCTCGACCGCCTGCGTGTCTTCCGTGGCGCCGAGCACCCGCACACCCCGCAGAAGCCCCAGGTCTTCGAGATCGCCCAGGTCTCGCAGCAGGCCAAGTGAAACCTGAGAGGAGATAAGAATCATGGCTGAAAACACCAACGACTCCCAGGTTGTCGAGACCGAAGAGGAGCTCACCAACTACACCACCGAGACCAACGCTGGCGCTGGCACCGGCACCTCCGCGATCGAGCCGGGCTACGGCACCGGTCGCCGCAAGGAGGCTGTCGCCCGTGTCCGTCTGGTTCCGGGTGACGGCAAGTGGACCATCAACGGCCGCACTCTGGAGGAGTACTTCCCCTCCAAGCTGCTGCAGCGTGAGGTCAACTCCCCGATTGTTCTGCTCAAGCTCGAAGGCAAGTTCGACGCTATCGTCCTCGTTGACGGCGGCGGCACCACCGGCCAGGCCGGCGCCATCCGCCTCGGCGTTGCCCGCGCTCTGAACGCCATCGATCGTGATGCCAACCGCGCCGCCCTGAAGAAGGCTGGCTTCCTGACCCGCGACGCTCGCGTCGTGGAGCGCAAGAAGGCTGGTCTGCACAAGGCACGTCGCGCCCCGCAGTTCTCCAAGCGTTAATTTCGCTTGTCCTGTACCGAGCATGCAAAGGCTCTCCGTGGAATTCCACGGAGAGCCTTTGTGTTTATGTCGTGCCGTTTTGAGTGTGACTCACACCTGCTTCATCAGCGTGATGCTCAGCGCCGGCATGGTCCAGACATTGTCGTCGACGGGAGTGTCCGGCGTGTCATCCACAGGGGCATCAGGCATATCAGCTGATACCTCATCCCGAGGCGCGGACGAGGTGCCGTTTGCGGCGTGATCCGTTACTGGCATCGCGAATTCGATGGCATCCGCTTCATTCTCAGTCGAGGATTCCGTACGCTGCATGGCCACTTCTTCGACCAGCTTGCGTACTGTCTCGCTGGCGTTCGGTACATGCTGCGTCCAGACGGTGGTGTCACCGTTCAAATCGCATTCCTCGACCTGAGTGCCATGCCCGGCTCGGCGGCCGTTGATTTCGGCCGAGCACCATTTAGGCGTCCAGTGAGTGTCTGGCGGCAGGCGGAATGCGCGGTCATCAGCGGTGCCGTTGACCACAATGCACACGTCCACCTCACTGTTGGACAGCAATCGCATGGTGAAGCTACGTACGCCCAAATCGAACCAGTCACGCTCCATCGGCGTGGTGCCGTCGGGCAGGAACCACTGCACGCGGCTTGAGGGCTTGAGCAGGCCGAGCTGGGTCAGTCGGGTGAAGAAATCCTCGTGGTGATACAGGTCCAGTGATTTACGCAGCGCCACCAGTCGAGACACGGTTTTCAAGCGGCGCATCTCGCGTGTCTTGTTGGTGGAATACATCCAATCCCACTTCAGCCACGTGATGTCGTTGTCTTGGCAGTAGGCGTTGTTGTTGCCGTCCTGTGTGTTGCGGAATTCGTCGCCGGCGAGCATCATCGGCGTACCCAGCGAGAGCAGCAGCATGCCAATCATGTTCATGGCCGCCTGTTCGCGTGCCGTGATGACGTCTGGATCATCGGTGACGCCTTCGACGCCGAAATTGGCGGAATGGTTCACCGATGAGCCATCATTATTGTTTTCGCCGTTGGCTTCATTGTGCTTGGAGCGGTATCTGGTGAGGTCCGTCAGCGTGAAACCGTCGTGGCAGGACACGAAATTGATGGAGGCCGGAGCGCCACGCCCTGGTTCGGTGGCGAACAGATCGGCCGAGCCGCAGAGTCGTGTGGCCATCTCCTGCAAACTGATACGCCCGAAATCGGAGCCGCCGTCCACATCTTCAAGCCAGAAGGTGCGGGCCGTGTCGCGGAAGCGGTCATTCCATTCGGCGAACGGCACGGAGAATTGGCCGGTGCGCCAGCCGAGGTTGCCCAGATCCCACGGCTCCATAATGAGCTTCAGGTTGCCCAGCAACAGATCGGAACGCAGGGCGTAGAGGAACGGGTGATGATGGGTGAATTCGCCTTCCAGACGGGCCAGCGAGACGCCAAGGTCGAAGCGGAAACCGTCTATGCCGATACGCTTGGCCCAGTATCGTAATGAGTCGATGGCAAAGGTGGCCACATGCGTGTTGGTGAAATCCAGCGTATTGCCGCAACCAGTGGTGTCTTCGAGTCGACCGGTATTGGATTTTTGATGGCGATAGTAGGCCAGGTCGTCGAGGCCGCGCCAGCAGACCGTCGGGCCTTCGACGCCGCCTTCGCATGTGTGGTTGTAGACCACGTCCATGATGACTTCGAAGCCGGCCTCGTGCAGTGCGCGCACCATGTCTATGACTTCTTGGCGCACGGCGGCCGCGCCCTTCTCCTGGGCGGCTTTAGTGGCGTAGGAGGGTTCGGGGGCGAAGTAGCTGAGAGTGGAGTAGCCCCAGTAGTTCTTGCGGCCGTGTTCTTGCAGGAAGAGCTCGTCCTGCTTGGCCATAATCGGCAGCAGTTCGATGGATGTGATGCCTAGACCCTGCAGATAGGCGAGCGTGGTGGGGTGGGCGAGTCCGGCGTATGTGCCGCGCAATGATTCGGGCAGCCACGGTGCGTTGGCGGTGAAGCCTTTGACGTGCATCTCATAGATGACGGTTTTGCGCCACGGCACATGCGGGTGCTGCGGATCGGCCTCGTGCTTGTGGATGTCGCGATCGTCGATGGCCACGGACACCGGCGCATGGCCGAGCGAGTCTACGGTGCTCATGGCACCGTATGCCGAGCCGATTACCTTGCGGTCCACGACATCGCATTCATAGGAGAAGGCGGCGGGGGTGAGCTCCATGGAGCCGTCGATGCCCTTGCCATACGGGTCAAGCAGGAATTTGTATGGATTGAAGCGCACGCCGTGTTTCGGGTCCCATGCGCCGTCCACGCGGTAGCCATAACGCATGCCGTCCCATGCTTTGGGCAGGTGCACGTACCACAGGCCGTAGTTCGGCCCGGTCATGCGGAACAGGGTCTCGCGCAGATACAAATGTTCGATAATGCGCGTGCATACCGGGAACTCATGAATCTGCTGGATAAAGGAGATATTCGGGTCCTCGAACAGGCGGATGGCGTCTTGGAAGAAAGCGCCGGGCTCATCAATGGGCTCCAGTACGCATAGCCAAACCTGATCGGCGGTTTCGGAACGAACAACGGCGTCAGCCCCACCGTCGTCAGTGAAGTACAGCCCTGGGCGAGTGGCGTAACGATGCAACGGTGGGTTTTTCATACCTCCATTGTAGACGTGTTGTCACTTTTGGTGGAAACCTTGATTTCCAAGGCAACACGCCGAACGAAAGTAGTTTTATAAAAAGAATTTGCAAAACTGAGATAAAGAAGTTACGCTGTACTCAACACCTCGCAAAGACAGCGGGATGACAAAGAACAATCAATGCACAACCAATCGCCGTGCGATCAGGCTTGACGGCCGGCCAACTAGCCAACCAATCAGCCACCCGGTCGACCGACCAGCCGCCCGACCTCGTCCATCGCATTGGCACGCTTTCACCGTAGAAAGGACCTATCATGAAGGCTCTCGTGCTCACCGGCGTCAAGGAATTCGAAATCCAGGACCTGCCCACTCCTGAAATTCAGCCCAACGAAGTACTGATCAACACCGCTTACGCCGGCGTGTGCGGCACCGATCATGACCTGTATGCCGGCCGTCCCGGCTCGGCTGCTGCCGTTCCGCCGATCGTGCTCGGCCATGAGAACTCTGGCGTCGTGGCTGCCATTGGTTCCGAGGTCACCGGCGTTAAGGTGGGCGACCGTGTGGCAGTCGATCCGAACATCTACTGCGGCCAGTGCGAGTACTGTCTGACCCAGCGCCCTGAACTGTGCGATCACCTCTCCGCCGTGGGCGTCACGCGAGACGGCGGCCTGGCCGAACAGTTCACCGCACCGGCCACCGTGGTCTACAAGCTGCCGGACAACGTCTCACTGAAGGACGCCGCCGCCATCGAACCCATTTCTTGTGCTGTGCACGGCGTGGATTTGCTGAAGCTGCGCCCCTACCAGAAAGCGCTGGTGATCGGCGACGGTTTCATGGGCCAACTCTTTGCGCAGATTGTGCAGGCCTACGGCGTACATCAGGTGGACTTGGCCGGTATCTTCGACGACAAGCTCAAGCGCAACCAGGAGCTGTTCGGCGTCACGAACGTCTACAACACCACCCGCGAAGCCATTCCGGCCGAGTCCTATGACGTGATCATCGAGGCCGTGGGACTGCCGGCTACTCAGGCGCAGGCCGTGGCCGCCTCCAAGAAAGGCGCGCAGGTGCTCATGTTCGGCGTGGGGCCGCAGGAGGCACACTTCGAGATGAACACGTACGACATCTACAAGAAGCAGCTGACCATCCAGGGCTCCTTCATCAACCCGCTCACGTTCAAGGATGCCATCAGTTTGCTTGAATCCGGCCAGATGAACGTCGCTCCGCTCATCAGCCACGAGCTGGAGCTCGAAGAGGTCCAGGACTTCCTCGACGGCAAGATCAAGGGCGTCTCCAAGGCCGTCGTCAAAGTCGGCAAGTAGTTCAGACTTATTCTTCCGATTGGCTCCTCTCTTTGAGGGGAGCTGGCGGCGAAGCCGACTGAGGGGAGTCTCCCGGTGGCGTACGTCCCGTAAACCACCTTCCGGTGCTGCACATCACCTCCCGCCAGCGGGAGGAAGGGGTTTCGTCTCACGGTTTTTGCCGCCAATATAGCTTGGCCTCCGGCTTTCCCTTTTTCCTCCCGGCGGCCACATTCCTATCCCGCGGCATCTCTACTGACAACGACGTTAATGGAGTCAACCCATGATTCGCTTTTTTGAAAAATTCGGTATTCCCCGTGTGCTGTTACTTGGCTTCCTCGACGTTGCCATCTTCATGACCGGCGACGGATTCGAGCTCACCTTCCTCTCCAAAGTCATGGTCGACCAAGGCTTCTCGTCTTCGCAGGCGTCCCTGCTGGTCACCGTGTATGGTCTGTTCGCGGCCCTCGGCGGCTGGTGCGCCGGCGTACTCGCCGAAATGTTCGGTGCCCGACGCATCATGATGTTCGGTGCCTGCTGGTGGATCGGCATCCATCTGCTGTTCCTTGGAGTCGCCATTCCGAGTGGGCTGTATCCGCTGATTTTGGGCCTGTATGCATTGCGTGGCATCGGCTACCCACTGTTCATCTACAGTTTCGTGGTCTTGATGGCGCAATATATCAGTCCCGCCCGCCTCGCCTCCGCCACTGGCTTCTTCTGGACCTGCTTCTCACTGGGCATCGGCGTGTTCGGTGCTTACCTGCCGAGCTTCATCATGCCGGTGTTCGGCGAATACAAGACCTTCTGGTTCGCGCTGCCGTTCTCGATTGTTGGCACCATCATGTGCTTCTTCTTCGTGCCGAAGAACAAAGTCGTCAAATCGCAAGGCCTGAGTCGCAAGGAACAGCTCGCCGAGCTAGCCGAGGGCGCCACCATCTTGGTTACTAATCGCAAGGTGCTCATCTGCGCGATTATCCGCATCATCAACAACCTGCTGCTGTACGGCTTCCCCGTCATCATGCCCCTATACCTGTGCACCACGCACAACGGCGGCATCAACATCTTCAAAACCGAGGAATGGATGCGCATCTGGGGCTTCGTATTCGTGGTCACCCTGATCTTCAACACCTTCTGGGGTTGGTTCATGGATCGTTTCGGATGGGTGTGGCCGATGCGCTGGTTCGGTTGCGCGGTGCTCGCCGTCGGATCCGTCGCCTTCTACTACATTCCGCAATGGTTCGGCGCGAACGCGCTGATGATGATTGTCGCCTCGATCATCGTGGGCATCGGCACCTGCGCCTTCTCGTCGCTGCCGACCATCATGACGTTGTACGCCGGTGAAGGCAAACAGGGCGCCGCATTGTCCGCCTACAATCTCGCGGCGGGCCTCACCACGTTCGCCGGTCCCGGCGTCGCCACGATTCTTCTGCCGGTCATCGGGTACGGCGGCGTGTGCTGGACGTATGCGGCGTTGTATGTGCTGGCATTCGTGCTGACGTTGTTCATCCGGCCGCGGCAGCCCGGATTCGACGAGCATGGCCATCGGATCGCTAAGGCAAAGAACGGAACGGCGCCGCAAGACGATGCGGTGCCGGCGGTCAACACGGTATCAGAGGAGAGCATCGGCGTCGGTGTTGCCGCAGCCGAAGCCGTCTAGACTTAATCGCAATCCAATCGTCAACGACGTTGATATGAACCATCATCCATCAACCAATGCAAAGGAGATCATCATGACCAAACCCATGTCCGCCTTCACCACCGATCTGCAGCATTCCGGCATGATCGCCAGGGATCTGGACGAAACCATCGCGTTCTACACGGAAAAGCTCGGATTTGAACTCGCCGGACTGTTCCATAACGGCGACAACCGTTGCGCGTTCCTGCGCTACGGGCATCTGACCATCGAAACCTGGGAGGGTGAGCCGGCACCCGGCGTCACCGGCGCCATCAACCACTGGGCGTTCGACACCCCGGATATCGAGGCCGCGTTCGCCAACGCCAAGAAGCTCGGTCTGGAGTTCAAGGACACCGAGATTCAGCACATCGACAGCTTCTGGGAGCATGGCATCCGCTACTTCAACGTGTACGGTCCCAATGACGAGACCATCGAATTCTGCCAGATCGTGTGATAACCGGATCCGCAATGGCGGGAAGGGCCGCTGCCCCACCTGATTCCAAGGTAGGGCAGCGGCCCTTCCCGTATCGTGTTCACCTTCGGGGCAGTGGCCTCATGCGTCCGCAGATGCCGTCCACGTAGTCGCGCACGAAACGCAGCGCGGCGCCGATGGTGTTCTGATCCTCGATGCAGATGCTTTTCTTCAGTGTGAAGTCGGTCGTGAACGGGCTGAGCGACTCCGCGCGATGCTTGAGTTCGGTCAGCATGTCGTCGTCCAGATATTGCGCGGCTTCGCCACCGATGATCACGTCGCCCGCGATCACCGAACGGATGTTGACGATCGCCTGCGCCACGTACCCCATCCATTCGTCGAAACGCTTACGATGCCCGCGTTCGCCTTGGCTCAGCACCGAGAAGAAACCGGGCATGCCTTCGCCGTCCTCCAGCAGGGCTTCCGGCGAGCAGTACGGGTCCATGCATCCACGCTGCCCGCAATAGCAGGGTTTTCCGCCGGGCGCCAGGCACATGTGCTCCACGGTGCCGTTGGACAGGTTCGGCCCTTGGTAGAGCGTTCCATGGGCGATCACCGCACCGCCCGGGCGCCGTTCCAGATAGATGCAGACGGCGTCGCTGATGCTGGGGTCGAACCAGAGCTCGGCCATGGCCGAAGCGTCCGAGTCGTGGATCATGAGCGCCGGGAATTCGATGTGCCGGGTGAGTTTCTCCAGCGTCAGACCGGTATTGCCGACGATCTGCCCGAAGGTGATCGCGCTGCCGTCCGGGGAGACTATGCCTTGGATGGAGAAGGCGATGCCGAGCACCTGGCTTCCCGAACGCACCACACGCCCCGCGAATTCGGTGACGAAATCGCCGACCATATCGTAGTAGTCGCTGGTGTTGCGGTAGGAGACGCGCTTGCGTTTGCGGGCGATCACCTCGCCGTACAGGTCCACCGCCACCAGCGTGACGCCGTCCGCGCGCATCCTCACGCCGATCGCCGCATGCGATTTCGCGGCGAACACGTGGGTCTGCGCCTTGCGTCCGCCGGTCGATTCCGTCGGCTCGCCTCGTCCGACCAGTCCCTCATCCTCAAGGTCACGCAGATTGGCGGTGATGGTGGGCAGGCTCAGCCCGAGGGTCATCTGCAGATGCTGCTTGGTGGACGGGCCATGCCGGTACAGATGGTCGATTATCGCCTGACGGTTGGCCTGTTTGACCGCTGTGGATGGCATGGGCTTCATGACGTATCCTTTCCGTTTCGCGCGTCGTTGCCTATGTAAGGCCCCTCATTACTTTAGCAAAAGACTTTTTGAAATGTTGCCCTGTCTCGCGTGTTAAAAAAGTATCACAACGAGGTGGTTGGGCACCAAAACACCCGGTTTTCCAGCATGAGAATGGTATTACGCCCAAGGAGGAGCGGACAGACACAACAGACAACGAAGTGCTGGGAAACGAGGAAACATGTCCATAGGATTGCCAAGGAAACTGTTGGCGGGATTCATTGCCATCGCCGTGTTCATGACCGGTGATGGCTTCGAACTCACCTTCCTGTCCAAATACATTGTCGATCAGGGATTCAGCTCATCTCAGGCCTCGCTGATGTTCACCATGTACGGGCTCATGGCCGCGGTCGCAGGCTGGGCGTCTGGCGTGCTCGCCGAGATGTTCGGCGCCAAGCGCATCATGCTCATCGGCGCGATCTCGTGGATCTGCCTGCATCTGGTGTTCCTGACCATGGCATTGCCGTCCGGTTCCTATGCGTTGATGCTCGCGGTGTACGCGATGCGAGGCGTGGGATATCCGTTGTTCATCTACAGCTTCGTGGTCCTGATCTCGCAGACCGTCGATCCGGGCAAGCTCGCCACGGCGATGGGCTGGTTCTGGACGTCCTATTCCTTCGGCATCGGCGTGTTCGGCGCATACCTGCCGAGTTTCACCATCGGATGGGTCGGGGAATACGGCAGCTTGTGGCTGTCCCTGCCGTTCGCGGTTGCCGGTCTGCTGATCTGCCTTGCCCTGGTGCCGTCGACCCGCAACGAGAAGACGGAAGGGATGAGCGCCAAGGAGAAATTCCATGAGCTGAGCCGCGGCGCCACCATCCTCGTGGAGAACCGGCAGATCGCCCTCGCGGCGGTGGTCCGTGTGATCTGCAATCTCACGCTGTACGGATTCCCGGTCATCATGCCGCTGTATCTCGCCACCCATACCAATGGCGGCGGCGCATGGTTCGAAGTCTCGCAGTGGAGCCAGATCTGGGGATTCCAGTTCGTCGTCACCGTGTTCGGCAACGTGTTCTGGGGTCGTATGGGCGACCGTTACGGATGGATGCGGCAGATGCGCTGGTTCGGATGCTGGGGGTGCGTGCTCGGCACGCTGGGCATGTATTACATTCCCCGCTTCTTCGGCGGCAATATGGCGCTGATGTGCGCCGACGCGATTGTGCTCGGTCTGGGTATCTCCGCCTTCGTACCGATGGGGGCCATATTCCCGGCCCTCGCCCCGGAGCATAAGGGCGCGGCGATTTCCGCACACAATCTCGCCTCCGGCTTGACCACGTTCTTCGGCCCGCTGATCGCCACGGTTCTCATCTCCACCGTCGGTTATAGCGGCGTGTGCTGGGCCTATGCCGGGCTCTATGCGGTCGGTTCGCTGATCACGGTGTTCATCCGGCCGAAGCAGCCCGGGTTCGATGAACGCGGGCGGCGACTGAAGGGCAAAGGCGCCACGGTCCTGGAATCCCGGAAGCCTCTGGAGTCGAGCGGCGAATTGGCGCAGCCCGAACCGGAATGTCGGGGGTAGGTCGTCGCTCGACGGTGAGAGCCCACTCGTCGGTGTCATCGGCCATGGTGCCGTGGCCCGCCGGCAATCGAATATGTAACCAAACAACCAAACAAACAGAAGGAGTACATCATGAAGGCAGTCGTTCTTGAGAAGAAGGGCGTCATCAACGTGCGTGAGGTGCCGGACACCCCGGCTCCGGCGGCGGGGGAGCTCACCATCGCCCCGCATACCGTGGGGGTGTGCGGATCCGATCTGCACTATTACACGCATGGGCGTGTGGGCAAATACGTGGTCGAACAGCCGATGATCCTGGGGCATGAGGCTTCCGGTACCGTCGTCGCGGTCGGCTCAGGCGTCGAAGGCTTCGAAGTCGGCGATCGCGTGGCCATGGAACCCGGCATTCCGGACATGAATTCCCGTGCCAGCAAACTCGGCATGTACAACGTCGATCCGGCCGTGCGTTTCTTCGCCACCCCGCCGGTGGATGGCTGCCTGTGCGAGACGGTCAACCATCCCGCGGCGTTCACCTACAAGCTTCCGGACAATGTGAGCTATGGCGAGGGAGCGCTGCTCGAACCCACCGCCGTCGGCATGTGGGCCGCCACCAAGGCCGGCATCAAACCCGGCGACGTGTGCGTGGTGACCGGCTCCGGCACGGTGGGCATGCTCACCGCCTCCTGCGCGCTTGCCGGTGGCGCATCCAAGGTGATCGTCTCCGACGTTTCCAGCATCAAACTCGACATCATCGGCAAGATTCCGGGAATCGTGCCGGTGGATCTCACCAAGGAGGATCTCGTTGAACGCGTGCGTGAGGAAACCGGAGGCTGGGGAGCCGACGTGATCTTCGAATGCTCGGGTGCCCCCAAAGCCTACGAGACCTTCTTCAAGCTCGTCGCGCCGGGCGGCACCGCCGTCCTCGTCGGCATCCCGGTCGATCCCGTGAGCATCGACATCACCGAGCTGCAGGCGACCGAGGTGCGCATCGAGAATGTGTTCCGTTACGCGAACGTCTACCAGAAGGCCATTGACCTGGTCGCCAGCGGTAAACTGAACCTCAAGCCGTTCATCACCGACACCTATGCGATGGCCGATGCCAAGGCCGCCTTCGACCGTATGGATGAGGGACGTCCCGGCGATATCAAGTTGCAGATTACCGTGGATCGCGACTGAGCCGGGTATGGTTCGGCCCATCCGGTGGGATGGGCCGGGCCGTTCCGCCGGTGATGCCAGGGCAAGCGAAGGGGGCTTCGATGAATGCCGATATCATGTTCGCCGACCGTCGTCGGACCGTCGTGGAATCGGGCTCTGGGGCGTTGGAGGTCATCGTTCCCGATGCCGATGCAGCGGTGCGATGGGCAAGCCACGGGTATCCGAATTCACTGGCCAAGTGGCATCATCATCCGCAGATCGAGTTCCATCTCATCCGTGAGGGTTCTGGGCTGATGATGGTGGGTGATTGCGTGGTCCCCTGCCGCGCCGGGCATGTCGCCTTGATTGGTTCGAATCTTCCGCATAACTGGGTTTCCGATGTGAAGCCGGGGGAGCGGTTGGCCCGACGTGACGTGCTGTGCCATGTGCGTCCCCAGACCGTGAAGGCGTTGATGGCGTGTTTTCCGGAAACCGCCCGGTTCAATCTGGTACTGCGCCGTGCCGCGCGTGCGATGGTGCTGTCCGGGGAGTCGGCCCAGGCTGCCGGAGCGTTGCTGGAGGGGATGGGCGACCATGATCCCGCGCGTCGTGTGGCCGACCTGATCGAGCTGTTCGGCGTATTCGCCGACGCTCCGGAGACCGAGGCATCCACGGTGGTGACGCCGGGGTATGATCTCGAGCTCAGCTCCGACACCGAACGCACGGTGAACGAGGCCATCGCCTATGTCACGGAGAACCTGGCCGGGGAGATATCGCTGGAGGAGGCGGCCCGTCTGGTGTCGATGAGCCCTTCGGCGTTTTCCCGTTTCTTCAAGCGGGCGGCCGGCATCGGATTCTCGGATTTCGTGCGACGGCTGCGTATCGGCAGGGCCAAACGTCTGCTGGCCACAACGGATCGCGCGGTGGCCAGGATCCGGGAGGAATGCGGGTACGACAATGCGTCGAATTTCAACCGGCGCTTTCTGGACGAGACGGGAACGACGCCGTCGACGTATCGAAAGGCTCATCGGAAGGCGGGGCGGAAACCCAGTGATAACGCCGATTGGTGATTTCGCCGATGGGCGGTCACACGACAAGCCCACTAAAATAAAATGATTTTGTAGAAGTTGTCTAACAAGGCAGACTTGAATACGTGAGTTTTAAAAAACGGCTTTTAGAAATAGGGGTGATGCAATGTTCATTTGATATATAAAATGAACAAAAGGTTACAATTAGGAGAGAGTGAACAGAGTTTTGTGCAAAAATAATCCTTGTTTGAACATTAAGCACACGGAATATAACACGAAACGCACAACTCGCTTAAGGGATGAAAAGATGCAATGGGTCATGTATATTGTGATGCAGGTCACAGGCGATTCAGTGTCATGAAGCGTCGTGACGTGACTGTTGCACAACGGCAATCAGCAATAAGGAATAACGCACCACGTTCCAGATCTCTATTAGAGGAGGATCCTACAGTGGCAGAAACTAAGAACAGCGCAACGAAGCCGACTCCGGAAGAAAAGCTTGCCGCAGCCGAAGCTGAAGTGGACGCACTCGTAGCCAAGGGCCAGCAGGCTCTCGTCGAATTCGAAAAGCTCGACCAGAAGCAGGTCGACCACATCGTCGCCAAGGCCTCCGTGGCGGCGCTGAACAAGCATCTCGTGCTCGCCAAAATGGCCGTCGACGAAACGCACCGTGGCCTGGTGGAAGACAAGGCGACCAAGAACATCTTCGCCTGCGAGCACATCACCAACTACCTGGCTGGTCAGAAGACCGTCGGCATCATCCGCGAAGATGACGTGCTCGGCATCGATGAAGTTGCCGAACCGGTCGGCGTGGTCGCCGGCGTCACCCCGGTCACCAACCCGACCTCCACCGCCATCTTCAAGTCCCTGATCGCATTGAAGACCCGCTGCCCGATCATCTTCGGCTTCCACCCCGGCGCCCAGAACTGTTCCGTCGCAGCAGCCAAGATCGTGCGCGACGCCGCCATCGAGGCGGGCGCCCCCGAGAACTGCATCCAGTGGATCGAGCACCCCTCCATCGAGGCGACCGGCGCACTGATGAAGCACGACGGCATCGCCACCATCCTCGCGACCGGCGGTCCGGGCATGGTCAAGGCCGCATACTCCTCCGGCAAGCCCGCCTTGGGCGTGGGCGCCGGCAACGCGCCGGCCTACGTCGACAAGGACGTGGACATCGTGCGCGCCGCCAACGATCTGGTGCTCTCCAAGCACTTCGATTATGGCATGATCTGTGCCACCGAGCAGGCCATCATCGCCCACAAGGACGTCTACGCCCCGCTCATCAAGGAACTCAAGCTGCGCAAGGCCTACTTCGTCAATGCCGAAGAGAAGGCCAAGCTCGAGAAGTACATGTTCGGCTGCGTGGCCGGTTCCGGTGAAAAGCCGGTGCTGAACTCCGTGGTGCCGGGCAAGTCCCCGCAGTTCATCGCCAAGGCCGCCGGCTTCGACATTCCTGAGGATGCCACCATCCTCGCCGCGGAGTGCAAGGAAGTCTCTGACGATGAGCCGCTGACCCACGAGAAGCTCGCTCCGGTGCAGGCCGTCCTCAAGGCCAATAACAAGGAGCAGGCCTTCGAGATGTGCGAGAAGATGCTCAAGCTGGGTGCCGGCCACACCGCCGCCATCCACACCAACAACCAGGAGCTCGTGCGCGAGTACGGTGTTCGTATGCACGCCTGCCGCATCATCTGGAACCAGCCTTCCTCTCTCGGCGGCATCGGTGATATCTACAACGCCATCGCCCCGTCCCTGACCCTCGGCTGCGGCTCCTACGGCGGCAACTCGGTTTCCGGCAACGTGCAGGCCGTGAACCTCGTCAACATCAAGCGCATTGCTCGGAGGAACAACAACATGCAGTGGTTCAAGATCCCGGCCAAGACCTACTTCGAGCCGAACGCCATCAAGTACCTGCGCGACATGTACGGCATCGAGAAGGCCGTCATCGTCTGCGATAAGGTCATGGAGCAGCTCGGCATCGTCGACAAGATCATCGACCAGCTGCGTGCCCGTTCCAACCGCGTGACCTTCCGCATCATCGACTACGTCGAGCCGGAGCCCTCCGTCGAGACCGTCGAAAAGGGTGCGGCCATGATGCGCGACGAGTTCGAGCCGGACACGATCATCGCGGTCGGCGGCGGCTCCCCGATGGACGCCTCCAAGATCATGTGGCTGCTCTACGAGCACCCGGAAATCGCCTTCTCCGATGTGCGCGAGAAGTTCTTCGATATCCGTAAGCGCGCCTTCAAGATTCCGCCGCTGGGCAAGAAGGCCAAGCTGGTGTGCATCCCGACTTCCTCCGGCACCGGTTCCGAAGTCACGCCGTTCGCTGTGATCACCGACCACAAGACCGGCTACAAGTACCCGATCACCGACTACGCCCTGACCCCGTCCGTGGCCATCGTGGATCCGGTGCTGGCCCGCACCCAGCCGCGCAAGCTGGCCTCCGACGCCGGCTTCGACGCCCTGACCCACTCGATGGAAGCCTACGTGTCCGTGTACGCGAACGACTTCACCGACGGCATGGCGCTGCACGCTGCCAAGCTCATCTGGGACAACCTGGCTGAGTCCGTCAACGGCGAGCCCGGCCTGGCCAAGACCGACGCTCAGGAGAAGATGCACAACGCCGCCACCATGGCCGGCATGGCATTCGGCTCCGCGTTCCTCGGCATGTGCCACGGCATGGCCCACACTATCGGTGCCTTGTGCCACATCGCCCACGGCCGTACCAACTCCATCCTGCTGCCGTACGTGATCCGCTACAACGGCCAGATCCCTGAGGAGCCCACCTCTTGGCCGAAGTACAACAAGTACATCGCCCCGGAGCGCTACCAGGACATCGCCCGCAACCTCGGCATCGACACCGGCAAGACCCCGGCCGAAGCCGTGGAGAACCTGGCGAAGGCCGTCGAGGACTACCGCGACAACAGGCTCGGCATGAACAAGAGCTTCCAGGATTGCGGTGTGGATGAGGACTACTTCTGGTCCGTGCTCGATCAGATCGGTATGCGCGCCTACGAGGACCAGTGCACCCCGGCCAACCCGCGCATCCCGCTGATCAACGACATGAAGGACATCGCCGTCGGTGCTTACTACGGTGTCTCCCAGGCGGAAGGCCACAAGCTGCGCATCGAGCGCGAAGGCGAGGCCGCCACTGAGGAAGCCTCCGAGCGCTGATTGCAGGCGGTTTGTGGTTGCTGACACCATCAAGCCACCAACCGCGGTGTTGCAGCTTAGTGGCTGCATAGCGCGACACAAGGAGCCCGACCCCATTACAGGGGCCGGGCTCCTTTGCATATGTGGCGCTCCCTCAGCCAGCAGGTACCTCCATGGGGCGGTAACCCACTCATGGGGCGGTAACTTGCCCATGGGGCGGTGAAAACCCCATGGGGCGGTGTACGAAAACGGCTCTATTCTGCGGAAGGTAAAATTTTACCGTCCGCCCCATGGGCTAATTACCGCCCCATGAGGGAATTACCGCCCCATGGAATCGCTGAGCGTCGCTAAATCACCGCAATAATGCAGCCAAAAGCAATAAAGCTGGCAAACGCCTCGGTAATGCCGGTCACCACGGGCTTCAAGGTTGTGCGCCGTGTAACCACCGGCAACGCAACGGCGCGGACCAACAGCAGCACAGTCATCGCAATCAGATACGGGCTGCGTCCAGCCGGCACGGCGGCTAGCAGCAATAGCGCCACGTGCCATACCCACGAAGCCGCCACGTACGAACGCTTCCCGCGTTCCCGGATCATGGTTTTGACCACCAAAACCGACCCATACTGCGTCAGCGCAAACAGCACGGTGGCAATCAGCCCGTTCACGGGCAATGAACCCGCAGGCCACCAGGCGTGAAGGTCGAATATCTGGCTCAAATCTGGCATATTCCGAATCGCGGCGCGTGCGGCGGTGACATCAGCGGCTGCGCACGAGGCATGTGCTGCGTTGATGGGAATAACACATGCCGTCTCAACAGCGTTGCCAAACGACGCGATCACCGTGGCCATGGCCGATGCGGCAATCACCGACACGGCATTGCCCCACAGCGAGCGCTCCTTCCTCAGCCACGAGGACAGCATCGACAGCGCAACCAGCACTATATATAAAGGAGCCCAACGCAGTATGCCGGTATGCGTAATCAGGAATGGCAAGCCGATGACGATGAGCGCTACGGCATAAGTGAGCATCGGCGGCAGATAACGGCGTGAAAAGTGTGCTTTGAACCAGTGCGCGGCGCTGAACTGCACGCAATAGCACACGGCCCACGTCGCCAACAGCCAAAGCGTATCAAGATTAGGCCCGCCGATAAAGAAGCCAGCCACAGCGGGCAGCATAACCATTACCCATGCGCCAGGTTGGTTGTCGAACCAATCGCGTTTAAGGGTCTTGCGGCGGGAAGTCATATCTGTCAGGATATCGCAGCGAATGGTTCTCAATAAGAAAGATGTGAGACCTGCATTGCGACAATCGAACATGGGAAGTGCGAGAAGCCTGTGTTTCAGCCATTATGCAACATGTGCGATTGTTCGGAAATGTTCATTTGGCTCACATTGTGTACCGTGACGGCGATATTATGCGAGACTAATCTCGTTGAGTATCGCCCTCGGCGCTGGAAATGGCCTCGGCTATCGGATCTTGGCTGAAGTCGTGGTTGCGATAATCAGGGTCGTCCACCGGCAGATGCTGCACCAAGGTATCGAACACCTGACTGTAGATTTTGCCGCGCTCAAGCACCGCATCGAGCACATGGCCGCCGAACGTCTTGTCGTCGGACAGGAAGTGCTCGTGGAATCCGGCCACAGCCGCGCCGTGGAACATCACGGGGGAGAAGTACCCGAGCATGGTGCCCTTGACGTCGTGGCGAAGGAACACGGCCTGCCGGTCGGCCACCTCCACCAGCGTGGGGTAGGGTGCCTGCTGCTTGATGACCGCGCGCGTCTTGATGAAGCTGAACGTGCCGCGCACAATTACCGAAAAGAACGTGTTCGCGCGGCCGTTCGCCTTGACGATCTTATCGTTGAGCTCTTCTAGGCCGATATCATGACGCTCGCACTGGTACTGGAAGGCCGCGCGATGGCTGTTGGCGAATGGCATGGTGAAGTCGTCCGGCACGCGTTCGGCCACACCGGATTGGCCTATCTTGTATGCCACGCCATCCAGGATGATGAGCTCGCCGTCCAAGCCCTCGCCGGTGCCGATGCCGGTGTCGCCATGCTTGAGCAATTCGCCGATGGTGGTGGTGCCTTCCAGCAGCCCCGGCACGAGTAAGGCCAGAGTGCCGTGCTGATATAACACGTTGGCACCGTGCTCACGAATAGGTTTGATGTTCTTTGCCAGTGATTGTGTCACGAGCCTTAAGAGTAATTCGCGTTACCGTCCAACTCAATTAATCAATCCATATTCGCCAACGTGAGCTACACCACTATATATAGGTAAGTCTCAGAAGGATGTTGGTAGGCGACATGCGGAGCGGCTATGCCGCGAGGTAATACGAACGGCATGAGCGCGACACGCGCGAATTCCTCCGCACTGTCCCACCTCAATGCTTGAATAAACAAGTTGCCTGATTTGGGCTCGCAAATTGGAATTAAAAAAGCGAGCGCGGGCCGGGAGCCACTTCAAGTGAAGTGACAGCCGGAAACCGCGCACTGATGTCGGATGACCGCCAGAGGACGTATGTCCAAGGGAGGCCATGCGCGCCGGTGCCCTAGAAGCAGGTTGGTAAACAGTACAACGAACATCGCTAGAAAGGGCGGACGGCAATGGCGGGACAGAAAATCCGCATCAGGCTTAAGTCCTATGACCACGAGGTCATCGACCAATCGGCGAAGAAGATCGTCGAAACGGTGACGAACGCGGGCGCAACTGTTGTTGGCCCCGTTCCGCTGCCGACCGAGAAGAACGTCTTCTGTGTTATCCGTTCTCCTCACAAGTACAAGGATTCTCGCGAGCACTTCGAGATGCGCACTCACAAGCGCCTCATCGACATCGTGGACCCGACCCCCAAGGCCGTGGACTCCCTGATGCACATCGATCTGCCTGCGGACGTCAACATCGAAATCAAGCTGTAAGGGAGGAGGAAGCATTATGTCTAATCGCAAGGCTCTGCTGGGCAAGAAACTCGGCATGTCCCAGGTATGGGACGAGAACGGCTTCTTCGTGCCCGTCACTCTTGTCGACGTGTCCACCAACGTGGTGACCGCCGTGAAGACCGAGGAATCTGACGGCTACAAGGCTGTCCAGCTCGGCTACGGCGCCATCGACCCCACCAAGGTGACCAAGCCGTTGGCTGGCCACTTTGCCAAGGCCGGTGTCACCCCGCGTCGCCACCTCGTCGAAGTGCGCACCGATGACGTCGATCAGTTCGAGGCCGGCCAGGAACTGGCCGCTGACCTGTTCGAAGAGGGTGCTGAGGTCGACGTGACCGGCACCACCAAGGGTAAGGGCTTCGCCGGTACCATCAAGCGTTGGGGCTTCAAGTCCTACCGCCGTACTCACGGTTCTCACAAGAACGAGCGCCGTCCCGGTTCTGTGGGCGCATGCGCCACTCCGAGCCGTATTCTCAAGGGCAAGCGTATGGCCGGCCGCATGGGTCATGTGACCGCCACTACCCAGAACCTGACCATCGTCTCCGCTGATGTCGAGAACGGCATCCTCGCCATCAAGGGCGCCATTCCTGGCCCCAAGGGCGGCATCGTTCTCGTCCGCTCGGCTGTGAAGGGAGCCTGATAAACCATGGCAAACGTTACTCTGAACGTCACCGACGCCAAGGGCCAGGCCACCGGCACCGTTGAAGCTCCTGAGGCTCTCTTCGGCGTTTCCGCCGAGGATGTCCAGGCTCACATCCCGCTGATCCACCAGGTTGTCACCGCTCAGCTCGCTGCTGCTCGTCAGGGCACCCACGCCACCAAGACTCGTGGCATGGTTTCCGGCGGCGGCAAGAAGCCGTGGAAGCAGAAGGGCACCGGTCGTGCTCGTCAGGGCTCCATCCGTGCACCGCAGTGGTACCACGGCGGCACCGTGTTCGGCCCGCAGCCGCGTGACTACTCTCAGCGCACCCCCAAGAAGATGAAGGCCGCAGCTCTGCGCTACGCCCTGTCCGATCGCGCCAACGCCGGTCGCGTTGCCGTGGTGGAGTTCGGTATCACCGAGCCGTCCACCAAGGCCGCTGTCGCCGCCCTGGCCCCGATCACCGCGGACAAGTTCACCACGGTCGTCTTCACTCGCGACAACATCAACGAGTGGCTCTCCGTGCGCAACATCCCGACCGTTCACCCGATTTTCGTCGATCAGCTCAACACGTACGACGTGATTACCTCGCAGTACGTGGTCTTCACCAAGGAAGCCTTCGAGGCTTTCGTGGCTGCCAAGACCGAGCCGAAGGAGGCCTGATTTAGATGGTCGCTATTCACAAGCCCGCTCACGACGTGATTCTCAAGCCCGTCGTCTCCGAGAAGAGCTACGCCGCTTCCGACCGTGGCCAGTACACCTTCGTGGTGGCTCCGGATGCGAACAAGGTGCAGATCAAGCAGGCAATCGAAGAGATCTTCAAGGTCAAGGTGACGAACGTCAACACCCTCAACCGCGCTGGCAAGAAGCAGCGCACTCGCACCGGTTTCGGCCAGCGCGCTTCCCAGAAGCGTGCGATCGTGACCGTCGCCGAGGGCCAGACGATCGACATCTTTGGTAACTGAAGGCTAGCCGAGAAAAGTTAAAGGAAGAACTACATTATGGCTATCCGCGTTTATAAGCCGACGACCGCAGGCCGCCGCAACGCGTCCGTCTCGGATTTCTCCGAGCTGACTCGTTCTACGCCTGAGAAGTCGCTGGTTCGCAAGAAGTCCAAGACCGGCGGTCGTAACTCTTACGGCCGTATCACCTCCCGTCATCGCGGCGGCGGCCACAAGCGTCAGTACCGTCTCATCGATTTCAAGCGTTGGGACAAGGACGGCGTGCCCGCCAAGGTTGCCGAGATCGAGTACGATCCGAACCGCTCCGCCCGTATCGCCCTCCTGCACTTCGCAGATGGCGAGAAGCGCTACATCATCGCGCCGAAGGGCATCAAGCAGGGCGACGTCATCGAGACCGGTGCTCAGGCTGATATCAAGCCGGGCAACAACCTGCCGCTGAAGAACATCCCGACCGGTACCGTGGTTCATGCCATCGAGCTCCGCCCGCTGGGTGGCGCCAAGATCGCTCGTTCCGCTGGTGCTGCCGTTCAGCTCGTCGCCAAGGATGGCGCCTACGCTCAGCTGCGTATGCCGTCCGGCGAAATCCGCAACGTCGACGCGCGCTGCCGCGCTACCGTCGGCGAGGTCGGCAACGAGGACCACGCCAACATTCAGCTCGGCAAGGCTGGCCGCGCCCGCTGGATCGGCCACCGTCCGATCACCCGTGGTGAGTCCATGAACCCGGTCGACCACCCGCACGGCGGTCGTACCCGCGGTGGTAAGCCGCCGGTCTCCCCGTGGGGCAAGGGCGAGGTTCGTACTCGTCGTCCGAAGAAGGCTTCGAACAAGATGATTGTTCGTCGCCGTCCGTCCGGCAAGAACCGCAAGTAAGGGAGTATCGAGAAGATGACTCGTAGCATCAAGAAGGGCCCCTTCGTCGACGCCCACTTGCAGAAGAAAGTCGACGAGCAGAACGAGAAAGGCACCAAGAACGTCATCAAGACGTGGTCCCGTCGTTCGATGATCACCCCTGATTTCATCGGACACACCTTCGCCGTTCATGATGGTCGCAAGCATGTCCCGGTGTTCGTCACCGAGGCCATGGTTGGTCACAAGCTGGGTGAGTTCGCCCCCACGAAGACCTTCAAGGGTCACGTGAAGGACGACAAGAAGGCCCGTCGCTAAGGATAAGGAATAGAACATGGAAGCTAAAGCAATCGCTCGTCACGTCCGCGTGACGCCGCGCAAGGCTCGCCGCATGGTCGACCTCATCCGCGGCAAGAAGGCGACCGAAGCCGTCACCATTTTGAAGTTCGCCCCTCAGGCTGCGGCCCTGCCGGTCCGCAAGACCCTGGAGAGCGCCATCGCCAACGCTCGTGTGAAGGCCGACAAGGCCGGCGAGCCGTTCCGCGAGAACGACCTGTACATCAAGGAGACCTACGTTGACGAAGGTGTGACCCTCAAGCGCTTCCGCGCTCGTGCCCAGGGCCGCGCCGCTCGTATCAACAAGCGCACCTCCCACATCACGGTCGTCGTGGCTAACAAGGAAGGAGCCCGCTAAAGATGGGTCAGAAGATCAATCCGTTTGGCTACCGTCTGGGCATCACTGAGAACCACCGCTCCAAGTGGTTCTCCGACTCCAACAAGGCCGGCGAACGCTACCGCGACTTCGTGCTTGAGGATGATCAGATCCGCAAGGAGATGAGCAAGGACCTCGAGCGCGCTGGCGTGTCCCGCATCGTCATCGAGCGCACCCGCGACCGCGTCCGCGTCGACATTCACACCGCCCGTCCGGGCATCGTGATCGGTCGTCGTGGCGCCGAGGCTGAGCGCGTCCGCGCCAAGCTCGAGAAGCTGACCGGCAAGCAGGTCCAGCTCAACATCTTCGAAGTCAAGAACGCCGCGCTGGACGCCCAGCTCGTCGCTCAGGGCATCGCTGAGCAGCTGACCAACCGCGTCACCTTCCGTCGTGCCATGCGTAAGGCCCAGCAGGACGCCATGCGCGCCGGTGCCAAGGGTATCCGCATCAAGCTCTCCGGCCGCCTCGGCGGTGCGGAAATGAGCCGTTCCGAGTTCTACCGTGAGGGCCGCGTTCCGCTGCAGACCCTCCGCGCCCTCATCGATTACGGCTTCTTCGAGGCCAAGACCACGTACGGCCGTATCGGCGTCAAGGTCTGGATCTACAAGGGCGACATGACCGAATCCGAGTTCGAAGAGCAGCAGGCTCAGCAGAACAACCGTCCGGGCCGTCGTGGTGGCGATCGCCGCCCGCGCCGTGGCAACCGTTCCGCCGCCCCGCAGGCCGCCGAAGCCCCCAAGGCTGAGGCTCCCGCCGAGGCCGCTCCGGCTGCAGAAACGAAGGAGTGAGCAAGAATGCTTATCCCCAAGAGGACTAAGTACCGCAAGCAGCATCGCCCTGTGCGTTCTGGCATGTCCAAGGGTGGCAACGAGATCAACTTCGGTGATTTCGGCATCCAGTCCCTCGCCCCGGCCTACGTGACCAACCGTCAGATCGAAGCCGCGCGTATCGCCATGACCCGCTACATCAAGCGTGGTGGCCGCGTGTGGATCACGATCTTCCCGGATCGTCCGCTGACCAAGCACCCGCTCGGTGCCCGAATGGGTTCCGGTAAGGGTGCCCCGGAGTTCTGGATTGCGAACGTGCGCCCTGGTCGCGTGATGTTCGAAATCGGTGGTGTGTCCGAGGACGTCGCTAAGGAAGCCCTCCGCCGCGCTATCGACAAGCTCCCGATGAAGTGCCGCATTATCGCACGTGAAGGTGGTGATATCTGATGGCAGTCGGTACCGCTGATTACTCCATCAAGAATCTCAACGAGAAGACCAACGCGGAAATCGAAGGCTTCCTGAAGAAGTCCAAGGAAGAGCTGTTCAACCTGCGCTTCCAGCACGCCACCGGTCAGCTCGAGAACACCGCCCGTCTCAAGGCTGTCAAGAGCGACATCGCCCGCATGTACACCGTGCTTCGCGAGCGTGAGCTTGGCATCAGCCAGGAGCCGGCCGCTACCGAATCCAAGGAGAAGTGATTATGGCTGAAGAGCGTAACTTCCGTAAGGTTCGCCGCGGCTACGTCGTGTCCGACAAGATGGACAAGACGATTACCGTCGAGCTCGAGCAGCGTTCGACCCACCCGCTGTACGGCAAGGTCGTTCGTTCCACCAGCAAGGTCAAGGCCCATGATGAACACAACGACGCCCACATTGGCGACCTCGTGAGTATTATGGAGACTCGGCCTCTGAGCAAGACCAAGCGCTGGCGTCTCGAATCCATCATCGAGCGCGCCAAGTAAGTAAAGTTCGGCAAGGCTCGCCATTTACCGGGGCATTATGGGCAACCACGATGCCCCGGTAAATGGGGAGAACCAGCTCGGCTAAGGAGAATCAATGATTCAGCAGGAAACGCGGCTTCATGTCGCCGACAACACGGGTGCGAAGGAACTCCTCGCCATCCGCGTGCTCGGCGGATCGAAGCGACGCTATGCCGGCATCGGCGACGTGATCGTCGCCTCCGTCAAGGACGCCATTCCTGGCGGGTCGGTCAAGAAGGGCGACGTGGTTAAGGCCGTTGTCGTCCGTACCGTCAAGGAATCCCGCCGTGCGGATGGTTCCTACATCAAGTTCGACGAGAACGCCGCCGTCATTCTCGGCTCCGGCCGTGAACCGAAGGGCACTCGTATCTTCGGACCGGTCGGTCGTGAACTGCGCGAGCACAAGTTCATGAAGATCGTGTCCCTCGCCCCGGAGGTGATCTGACATGGCAGCCAAGATCAAGAGCGGCGACCTGGTCAAGGTCATCCGCGGCAAGGACCGCGGCAAGGAAGGCACCGTCAAGCAGGTGCTGCCCAACGATCGACTGATCGTCGAAGGCGTGCAGATCGTCAAGAAGCACGTGCGTGCAACGCAGCAGGGCCAGCAGGCTGGCATCGTCTCCACTGAGGCGCCGATCCATCGCTCCAACGTGATGGTCATCGACCCGGAGACCAAGCAGCCGACCCGCGTTGGCATCACCGTTAAGGAAGAGGCGCGTGACGGCAAGGTGAAGACCGTGCGCGTGCGCGTCGCCAAGAAGTCCGGAAAGGAGCTGGCATGACCGATACTACTGTCGAAGCGCCGGCCACCCCGCGCTTGAAGGTCAAGTACAACGAGCAGATCATTCCTGAGCTCGAGAAGGAGTTCAAGTACTCCAACCCGATGCAGGTTGCCCGTGTCCAGAAGGTCGTCGTCTCCATGGGTGTTGGTGCCGCTGCCCGCGACTCCAAGCTCATCGAAGGTGCCGTCAAGGACCTCACCCTGATCACCGGCCAGAAGCCGAAGATCACCAAGGCCAAGAAGTCCGTTGCGCAGTTCCACCTGCGTGAAGGCCAGGCCATCGGTGCGTACGTCACCCTGCGTGGCGACCGCATGTGGGAGTTCCTGGACCGTCTGCTGACCCTCGCGCTGCCCCGTATCCGCGACTTCCGCGGCATCAACGGCCACCAGTTCGATGGCCAGGGCAACTACAACTTTGGTCTCACCGAGCAGTCCATGTTCCACGAGATCGATCCTGATTCGATCGATCACGTGCGCGGTATGGACATCACTGTGGTGACCTCCACCAAGGACGACAAGGAAGCTTACGCGCTGCTGAAGCACCTCGGCTTCCCCTTCAAGGAGAACTGATATGGCAAAAACCGCTCTGAAGAACAAGGCGGCCGGCAAGCCGAAGTTCAAGGTCCGCGCTTACACGCGCTGCCAGGTCTGCGGTCGTCCCCACTCCGTCTACCGCAAGTTCGGCCTGTGCCGCATCTGCCTTCGTGAGAAGGCTCACCGCGGTGAACTGCCCGGCGTTACGAAGTCCAGTTGGTAAACATCGACGCTGAAGGTCCGCGGCCCGAACGCTTCTAGAAGAAGCGTGAGGGCGGCGGAAACCATAGCGAGAAAGGGCAACAAGCCCAAATGACAATGACAGATCCGATCGCAGACATGCTTACGCGTCTGCGTAATGCGAGCGCGGCCAAGCACGAAACCGTGGATATGCCGTACTCCAAGTTCAAGGCGAACATCGCCGAGATCCTGAAGCGCGAAGGCTACATCAAGGACTTCACCGCTAAGGAAGCCAAGGTCGGCCAGACTCTTGAGGTCACCCTCAAGTACGGTCCGAACGGTGAGCGTTCCATTCAGGGCATCAAGCGCATCTCCAAGCCGGGCCTTCGTCGTTACGCGAAGTCCGACTCCCTGCCGATGCCGCTCGGTGGCCTGGGTATCGCCATCATCTCGACTTCTTCGGGACTGCTGACTCAGAAGGAATGCCTCGACCGAGGCATTGGCGGCGAAATTGTCGCCTTCGTGTGGTGAGAAAGGAGAGCTGAAACATGGCATCGCATATTGGTAAGCTCCCCATCGCCATCCCTGCTGGCGTTGAAGTCAAGATTGAAGGCCAGAACTTCTCCGCCAAGGGCGCCAAGGGTTCTGACTCCTACGTGGTTCCGGAAGGCATCACCGCTGCCGTTGAAGGCAACGAGATCGTCCTGACCGCCGCTGATGACCTGCGTCCGACCCGTGCCAAGCACGGTCTGGCCCGCTCCATCATGGCCGGCATGGTCAAGGGTGTTCACGATGGCTACTCCAAGACTCTTGAGATCGTCGGCACCGGTTACCGCGCCGTCGCCAAGGGCAAGGGCATCGAGTTCTTCCTCGGCTACTCCCACACCATCACCGTCAACCCGCCCGAAGGCATCACCCTGAAGGTGACCGACGCCAACCACGTGGTTGTCGAAGGCACCGACAAGCAGGTCGTGGGCCAGGTTGCCGCCAACATCCGCAAGCTGCGCGCTCCGGAACCCTACAAGGGCAAGGGCATCAAGTATGCCGATGAACGCATCCTGCGCAAGGCTGGAAAGGCTGGTAAGTGATATGAGCGTTGCTATTCTCGGAAAAGGCAAGAAGGTAGCTCTCAAGCGCCGTCACGCGCGTATCCGCAAGCGCATCTCCGGTACCCCCGAGCGTCCGCGCCTGGTGGTCACCCGCTCCAACCGTCACATGGTTGCTCAGGTGGTCGACGATACCAAGGGCATTACCCTGGTGTCCGCCTCCACTCTTCAGGCCGACTTCGCCGGCTTCGAAGGCACCAAGACTGAGGCCGCCAAGAAGGTCGGCGAGCTGATCGCCGAGAAGGCCAAGGCTGCCGGCATCACCGCAGTCGTGTTCGACCGCGGTGGCAACAAGTACACCGGTCGCGTCGCAGCCGTTGCTGATGGCGCCCGCGAGGGAGGTCTTGCACTGTGAGCGACAACGAAACGAAGGAAACCCAAGTGGCTGAAGAAACTCAGAACACTGTGGCGACCGAATCCAACAACGAGGACCGCAAGGGTCGTCGTGGCCAGCGCGGTGAAGGCCGTCGCGGCGAGCGTCGTAACCGTCGTGAAGAAAACCACGGCGACGAGCTGCTCGATCGCGTGGTGACCATCAACCGTGTGTCCAAGACCCACAAGGGTGGCCGTACCTTCAGCTTCGCCGCACTGGTTGTGGTCGGCGACGGCAACGGCACCGTGGGTGTCGGTTACGGCAAGTCCCGTGAAGTCCCGGCCGCCATCGCCAAGGGCCAGCTGGACGCCAAGAAGCACATGTTCTCTGTGCCTCGCGTCCGCGGCACCATCACCCACCCGGTTCAGGGTCACGACGCTGCTGGCACCGTCCTGCTGCGTCCGGCCGCCCCGGGTACCGGTGTAATCGCCGGTGGCTCCGTGCGCGCCGTCATGGAATGCGCGGGCATCACCGACGTACTGACCAAGTCGATGGGCTCCGCCACCGCCGTCAACGTGGTGCGCGCTACCGTCGACGCCCTCAAGCAGCTCGAAGAGCCCGAGGAGATCGCCGCCCGTCGTGGCCTGGCGCTCGACGAGGTCGCTCCCGATGCTCTGCTGCGTGCCCGTGCCGCCGGCATTGCCGAGGCTCGCAAGGCTCGCGAAGAGGCTGCTGCCGCTAAGGCCGCCGAAGAGAAGGATGGTGAGTGATACTCATGGCTAAGAACCTGAAGATTACCCTGCACCACGGCATCGTGAACCGTACCCCGGCTCAGCGCGCCACCGTCAAGACCCTCGGCCTCAACAAGATCGGTAAGACCGTTGTCCGCGAGGACACCCCGGCCAACCGTGGTCTGGTGAACGCCGTGCGTCACCTGGTCACCGTTGAGGAGGTTGACTGATTATGGCAGATAACGAAATCCTGCAGATGCACGACCTGAAGCCCGCCCCGGGCGCCAAGAAGGACCGCACCCGTGTGGGCCGCGGTGAAGGCTCCAAGGGCAAGACCTCCGGTCGTGGCGCCAAGGGCCAGACGAAGCGTAACCACGTGCGTCCGGGCTTTGAAGGCGGCCAGCTGCCGCTGTACATGCGCCTGCCGAAGCTTCGTGGCTTCAAGAACCCGTTCAAGGTCGAGTTCCAGGTCATCAACATCGCTCGTCTCGTGGAGCTCTTCCCCGAGGGTGGCGAGGTTGCTGTGGCCGACCTGATCGCCAAGGGCGCTGTTCGTGACAACGCTCCGGTGAAGGTTCTGGGCGACGGTGAGACCACCGTGGCTTTCACCCTCAAGGGTGTTAAGGCTTCGGCTTCCGCCAAGTCCAAGATCGAGGCCGCCGGCGGTTCCGTTTCCGAGGACTGATTAGTCCTACGGGGAGCGCAATAGGCTGTACAACCCCCGTCCGCCAATAGGTGGACGGGGGTTCCCTTTTCTAAAGAATCGTTGTTCTGAGCGCAGAGAAGCAGTCTCAACACAATGATCGTTTTGAGTATGCTTCCCCCCGTTCAGTACGACGGAGCATAATTCAGGTAACATCCGCGAGATATGAAGTGGCCGAAGTAGGCACTGTAGACTATGCTCGTTCGTTAGTTTGTGTATTTCGCGTGATTGGCGCGCTATAGGGAGGAAATCCAGGTGAGGACACTAATCCAGGCCCTGAAGACCAAAGAGTTGAGGAAGAAGATTCTCTTCGTCCTGTTCATCATCATCGTCTACCGCATCGGATCGTTCATCCCGACCCCGGGCGTGGACTACAACGTGGTGAACAAGTGCATGGCCACCATCGGCAGCGCCTCCCAGGAGAACTTCATCGGCCTGGTGAACCTCTTCTCCGGTGGTGCCATGCTCCAGCTGTCCATCTTCGCGCTGGGCGTCATGCCGTACATCACCGCGTCCATCGTGGTGCAGCTGCTGCGCGTGGTCATCCCCCGCTTCGAGGCCCTGCACAAGGAGGGCCAGTCCGGCGAGGCCAAGCTCACCCAGTACACCCGTTACCTGACCATCGGCCTGGCCGTGCTCCAGTCCACCACCATCCTGGTGACCGCCCGCTCCGGCGCCCTGTTCAACTACCGCTGCGACCAGGTCATCCCGGACGGCTCCGTGTGGAACCTCGTGGTCATGGTCCTCATCATGACCGGCGGCACCGGTCTGATCATGTGGATGGCCGAGCTCGTGACCGACAAGGGCATCGGCCAGGGCATGTCCATCCTGATCTTCATGTCCATCTGCTCCGGCTTCCTGCCCCAATTGTGGGAGATCGGCTACGGCACCAACGGCAAGAACGGCGACTGGCTGAAGTTCGGCATCGTCGTGGGCGTGCTCGTGGTCATCCTCATCTTCGTCGATTTCGTCGAACTGTGCCAGCGCCGCGTCCCGGTGCAGTACACGCGCCGCATGATCGGCCGTAAGATGTACGGCGGCTCCTCCACCTACTTGCCGCTGAAGATCAACATGTCCGGCGTGATTCCGCCGATCTTCGCCTCCTCGATCCTCGCCATCCCGACCCTGATCGCCCAGTTCGGCAAGTCCGACCAGTCCTGGGTCAAGTGGATCAACGCCAACCTGGCGAACACCACCTCCGTGTGGTACATCGCGCTGTACGCGCTGATGATCGTGTTCTTCTGCTTCTTCTACACGTCGATCACGTTCAACCCGGACGAGACCGCGGACAACATGAAGCAGTACGGCGGCTTCATTCCCGGCATCCGCGCCGGCAACGCCACCAGCCGCTACCTGACCTACGTGATGAACCGACTCAACACCGTCGGTGCCGTCTACCTGCTGTTCGTGGCCCTGATCCCGACCGTGCTGATCATGGCCCTCGGCCTCAACGCCAAGCTGCCATTCGGCGGCACCACGATCCTGATCATCGCGGGCGTGGGCCTCGACACCCTGCGTCAGGCCAAGGCCCAGACCGAACAGTTCCAGTACACCGGCTTCCTGTTCGAAAACGTGGACCACAAAGAAGGCTGACGCCCGCTTGGCAGCGGCCGCCCGTAATGGGCAGGCGGGCGCGCGAGGAGTGGAACAGTCCAGTGGACTGTTCCACGACGGAGCAATCTTTCTTCCACATATAACTCAATGGCTCCCTTAACCAAGGGAGTCAAAACCGTATTAATAACCGACACAAAAGGAGACCACCATGCGTCTGCTCATCATGGGCCCCCAGGGCGTGGGCAAGGGCACCCAGGCTGCTCTGCTCGCCGAGCACTTCAACATCCCCACCATCTCCACCGGCGACATCTTCCGCTACAACATCAAAAACAAGACCGAACTCGGTCTTGAGGCGATGAGCTACACCGACAAGGGCGAGCTGGTTCCTGACTCCCTGACCAACAAGATCGTCAAGGATCGTCTGGCCAAGGAAGACTGCAAGAACGGCTGGATCCTCGACGGCTACCCGCGTAACGCCGCCCAGGTCACCGCTCTCGACGAGATGCTTGCCGATCTCGACACTCCGCTCGACCACGTTGTGGCCCTCGAAGCCGCCCGCGACGTGCTGCTGGAGCGTATGAAGAAGCGCGCCGCCGAGCAGGGCCGCGCTGACGACACTCCGGAGGCCATCGCCAAGCGCCTGGAGACCTACGAGAAGGAAACCGCTCCGCTGCTCGACATCTACGAATCTCGCGGTCTGCTCGTCGTGGTCAACGGCGTCGGCGACATCGCCGAGATCAGCGGCCGTATCATCAGCCACCTTGAGTAGTAGGTTCGGCAGCCCGGCCAACAAGCCGGAGTGATGCCGAAATACCACATCAACGTTTCCATACCCCTGTGCGACACGCCGAGTGTTCGTACAGGGGTATGTGCGTATATAGTTGACAGTTGGTGTGTCTTCGGATATGCCATAGTAATCATCCAACGGAATAGGACTAGAGGCACATGGCAAAAGACGGTGTGATTGAAGTCGAAGGACAGGTCGTGGAAGCACTGCCTAACGCGATGTTCCGCGTTGAACTCGAGAACAAGCACATCGTGCTCGCCACGATTTCCGGCAAAATGCGTAAGAACTACATCCGTATTCTGCCGCAGGATCGTGTCGTGCTCGAAATGAGCCCTTATGACCTGAACCGCGGACGCATTACGTACCGTTACAAGTAAAGGTACACAAGAAAAGGATAACCATGAAGGTCAGCCCTAGCGTGAAGAGGATCTGCGAAAACTGCCGCGTGATCCGCCGTCACGGCCGCGTCATGGTGATCTGCGTCAACCCGCGCCACAAGCAGCGTCAGGGCTGAGAGCAGATTCTCCAGCGGCACTAAGTAAATAAGGCACTCTCTCACAGTGCTTCCCGCAAGGGAACGACACTGAACCACGGGTACGTAGGCCCGTGCCGGGTAACCGGGCGAGCGGGTGCAAGACCTACGGCAACAAGAAGGAATCGCAATGGCACGTCTTGCCGGAGTCGACATCCCCAATGAGAAGCGCATCGAGATCGCCCTCACCTACATTTTCGGTGTGGGTCGCACTCGTGCCAAGGAAACGCTTGCCGCGACCGGTATTAGCCCGGACATCCGCGTCAAGGATCTCACCGACGAGCAGCTGATTACGCTGCGTGACTACCTCGAAGCCAACTACAAGATCGAGGGTGACCTGCGTCGTGAAGTCGATGCAGATATTCGTCGCAAGATTCAGATCAACTGCTACCAAGGCCAGCGTCACCGTAAGGGACTTCCTGTGCGCGGTCAGCGCACCAAGACCAATGCTCGTACCCGCAAGGGCCCGAAGCGCACGGTCGCCGGAAAGAAGAAGGCCACCAAGTAGTCGGTGGCATGATTCGGGCCACGGGATGATTCCATCCCATCGCCCGAACGTCAACAACAAAGTTCGTTACTAGGAAACGAGGGTCAATGGCAGCGCCTAAGCAAGCCGCTCGTAAGCCCCGTCGTCGCGACCGCAAGTCGGTCCCGGTCGGCCAGGCTCACATCAAGTCCACTTTCAACAACACGATCATTTCGATCACCGATCCGTCCGGCGCCGTGGTGTCCTGGGCGTCCGGTGGCGATGTCGGCTTCAAGGGCTCCCGTAAGTCCACGCCGTACGCCGCTGGTATGGCTGCCGAGTCCGCCGCCCGCAAGGCGATGGAACACGGCGTCAAGAAGGTCGACGTGTTCGTCAAGGGCCCGGGTTCCGGTCGTGAAACCGCCATCCGTTCCCTGCAGTCTGCGGGCCTCGAAGTTGGTTCCATCACCGACGTCACCCCGCAAGCCCACAACGGCGTTCGTCCTCCGAAGCGTCGTCGCGTCTGAGCACTCAGCAATACCAAATCCATCCAAAACCGCCTGACCGGTGAGTGCACCACCGAGTTCAAGCTGAAAGGATAACCACAGTGCTTATTGCACAGCGTCCGACCCTTACCGAGGAATCTCTGAATCCGCAGCGCTCCCGCTTCACCATCGAGCCGCTCGAGCCTGGCTTCGGCTACACGCTCGGCAACTCGCTGCGTCGCACGCTGCTGAGCTCCATCCCGGGTGCTGCCGTGACCTCCGTGCGTATTTCCGGTGCCCTGCATGAGTTCACCACTCTGCCGGGCGTCCAGGAAGACGTCACCGAGATCCTGCTGAACATCAAGGGCATCGTGCTCACCAGCGAATACGACGAGCCTGTGGTCATGTATCTGCGCAAGAGCGGCAAGGGCGAAGCCGTGGCTGGGGACATCACCCCGCCGGCCGGCGTCACCATTGCCAACCCGGAGCAGCACATCGCTACCCTCGCCGACGACGGCGAACTCGAGATCGAGTTCACTGTCGAGCGTGGCCGTGGCTATGTTCCTGCCCAGATGAACAAGCAGGACAACGATGAGATTGGCCGTATTCCGGTTGATTCCATCTACTCCCCGGTACTCAAGGTGAGCTACAAGGTCGAGGCCACCCGTGTGGAACAGCGCACGGACTTCGACAAGCTCATTCTGGACGTGGAGACCAAGCCCGCCATCTCCCCGCGTGACGCGGTGGCTTCCGCCGGTTCCACCTTGGTGGAGCTCTTCGGCCTGTGCCGTGAGCTCAACGCCCAGGCTGAAGGCGTCGAGGTCGGTCCGGCCCCGGTGGCCGAGGAGACCAACCCCGAGATGGCCGTTCCGATCGAGGACCTCAACCTGACGCAGCGTTCTTACAACTGCCTCAAGCGCGAGGGCATCCACACCATCGGTGAGCTTGTCTCCCACACCGAGCAGGACCTGCTCGACATCCGCAATTTCGGTATGAAGTCAATCGATGAGGTCAAGGAGAAGCTGCAGACCCTGGGCCTGAGCCTCAAGTCCTCGCCGATGGCCTTCGATACCAATAATCTCGAAGGTGGCACGTTCTTCTCGCCGGAAGACGAGTGATCTGCCTCTTTGACCAATCGTTCGTTCACTAGGCAAGCGGATGTTCGGGCATATGCCCACCTGCTTGCCTGAAGAACGGACATATAAGGAGTAAACCCAATGCCTACACCTAAGAAGGGCCCGCGTCTGGCTTCCAGCCCCGCACACGAGCGCCTCATGCTGGCAAACATGGCGACCAGCCTGTTCCAGAACGGCCGCATCACCACCACGCTGCCGAAGGCCAAGCGCCTTCGTCCGCTGGCCGAGCGCCTGATCACCTTCGCCAAGCGCGGTGATCTGCACTCCCGCCGTCGCGTGATGCGCGTCATCCGCAACAAGTCCGTGGTGCACATCCTGTTCACCCAGATTGCCGAGCAGATGGAGCAGCGTGAAGGTGGCTACACCCGTATCGTCAAGATCGCTCCGCGCGTTGGCGATGCCGCTCCGGCCGCTGTGATCGAGCTCGTCACCGAGCCGGTTGCCAAGAAGGCTGTTGTGAAGGAAGCTGAAGCCGCCGCCAAGGTTGCCGAAGAAGAGGCTCCGGCCGTTGAGGCTGAGGCTCCCGTCGAGGAGGCCGCCGCCGTTGAGGCTGAGGCTCCCGCTGACGCCGAGAAGGCCGAGTGAGCTGAATAGCTTTCGCCAAGCTAGCTGAAAGGGCTGGAATCCGTTTGGGTTCCAGCCCTTTTGCATTGTTTCATAGAATCTACAACGTACGTACGGCTCGAATGGCCTCGGCTCTTGCGGCCAGCTGATCATCGGCGGGATATGCGATATGCTCCAAAGTCAGGCCCTGCGGCGCAATCGGCCCGCTTGAGCCTTCACGCACTGGGTCGGCCATTTTACCGGCAAACCACTCCAGTGATTTGCGTCCCGAACCAACTTTGATACATGAGCCGACCAGGGACCGCACCATATTACGGGCAAAGGCATCCGCCACAATCGTGAACACTACCAGGCCGGACTCCAGCGACGGAGTCCGATATGCTTCATGCGATGCCATCGCATCCGGCACCAGGGGAGTGATCGGCACCCGCCGCCAATAGGCGGTCTTGACTTCGCGGATCGTAGTGCCTCCCGGATTCGGAGTGGCGAAGGAACCAAAATCGTGCAGGCCGATGGTCAATGAGGCTGCGCGGTTCATAAGCTCCAGATCCAGCGATTCATCCACGGTAAGCACGCATCCACGCAGGCGCGGGTCGATCTCGGACGAACGATCGGCGACCCGATACACATAAGTGCGCTCCAATGCGGAGAACCTGGCATCGAAACCGGCCGGTGCCACGGCAATGCCATGAATGACGATGTCCGGAGGCAGCACAGCCTTGAGTCTGCGAGTCAGCGCCTCGGTGACCGGAATGGTCATGTGACCTACGCAGCGATTCAGTACCTCATCGGATACATCCAAATGCGCCACTTGGTGGGAGGCGTGCACACCGGTGTCGGTGCGCCCAGCCACCGTCAGACGCAACGGTTCGGCCGCATCATCGGCCGGCACCCGCAGCACCTTGTGCAGCGCATCTTCAATGGTGCCTTGCACCGTACGCAGATTGGGCTGTTTGGCCCAGCCATAGAATCCGCCGCCGTCGTAGGCCAAGTCAATGCGCAGTCGTGTCATAGCCATTCATTGTAACGAGTGCGGTCGGCGAGATGCGCGCGGTCGGCGAGACGAGTGCGGTCGGCGAAGTGACCTGCCTGTAACATTCTCGCGCGTTTGCTGAAACGGGGCCGCCTTAGGTTGTAACCATCAAACCCGGTTACGGCTTGCGGCGTCAGCGTGCGCTCGAAACGCCTAACCGCTTGAGGCCACAGAAGCCGCCACAGCAAGGAGCAGGCACGATGATCGAATCCGCAGCACGCAGACTGGCCCATGAACTGGTGAACCGTCGCGAGGCGATCAACCGCGAGCTGTCCCGCAACGGCGTACGCTTCGGCATCTACAAGAACGGCGAATACCATGACCGGCTCTTCCCGTACGATCCCGTGCCGCGCATCATAGAATCCGACGAGTTCGACGAGCTGGAGAAGGGCCTGAAGCAGCGCGTCAACGCCCTGAACGCCTATCTGAAGGACATCTACTCCGACAAGGCCATCATCCATGACGGCGTCGTGCCGGAGGAATACGTATACACCTCGGCCGGCTACTTCCCGCAGGTCAACGGCGTGACCCCTCCCGGCGGCATCTTCGCGCACATCGCCGGCGAGGACCTGGTCCAAGGCGAGGACGGCCGCTGGTGGGTGCTGGAAGACAACCTGCGTATCCCCTCGGGCGCCAGCTACCCGCTGTTCGTGCGCGACATCGAGCGCCGCATCTCCCCACGCCTGTTCCGCGACGTGCACATCCGCGACAATCGCGAATACCCGCGCCTACTGCGCAAGGCCATGGACTTTGTGTCCACTGAGGGCATCGCCGTGGTACTGACCCCCGGCCGCTACAATTCCGCGTTCTTCGAGCACGCCTATCTGGCGGAGAAAACCGGCGCCGCACTGGCCTTCCCCGAAGACCTCGAAGTGGTGGACAACAAGGTCTACTTCCTCGACTACGCCGGCAAACGCCACCGTGTGGGCGTGGTCTACCGCCGTCTGTCCGACGAATTCCTCGATCCGTTTGCCTTCAATCCTGATTCGGTGATCGGTGTGCCCGGTATCCTGTCCGCCTACCGCGCGGGCAACGTGGCCATCGTCAACGCGCCGGGCAACGGCGCGGCCGATGACAAGGCCATCTACTACTTCGTGCCGCAGATGATCAAGTACTATCTCGGCGAGGAACCGATTCTCAACAACGCGCCCACGTATATGCCGATGTTCGAGGCCGACCGTGAGGAAGTCCTGAATCGTATGGGCGAGCTGGTCATCAAGGATGTGGCCGAAGCCGGTGGTTACGGCGTGGTGTTCGGTTCGTCGCTGGATGCCGCCGCACGTGAGGAGCTTGCCAACCGGATCAAGGAGGAGCCTCGTCGATTCATCGCCCAAGAGGTGATTCAGTTCCGCGATATCGATGTGGTGGACCCGAAGACCGGTGAGATGTCGCCGCGCAAATGCGATTTGCGTGCCTTCGTGGTCACCGGCAAGAATACGCACGTGTGGTATTCGGGCCTGACCCGCTACTCGTCCGTGCCCGGACAGATGATCGTCAACTCCTCCCAGGGCGGTGGCTTCAAGGACACCTGGGTGCTGGCACCCGAATCCGGCGTCGAGCACGAGTACGGTGCCGAAACGTATGTGGCGAACCTGCTGAGCCAGTCCCGCCGCCACTCGTTGTCTCTGGTCACCGCTTCCAAGGCAGACAACCTGTATTGGCTGGGTCGGTACACCGAGCGCGCCTTCACCACGCTGAACCAGTTCTTCCCGTTCTACGATCGTGTGATGGACACCGATGTGGACGCCTTCCGTCCGTTCGCTCACGCACTCGACCTGCCCGAAGATTTCGAGGACTTCGACGGGTTCGTGAACAGCTTCCTGTACGACGGGTCCAATCCTGATTCGGTGCGGTCGGCCGTAACCTCCGCATTCAACAACGCCGTGATTCTGCGCCCGGAATTGAGCTCGCGTCTGTTGCAGTACGTGGAGTTGGCGATGACCAATATCACCGATGCCGCCAAATACGCGGCCGACGCCGAGGACATCTACAAGCAGCGCGATATTACCGATGACATGCTCGCCTTCTGGGGCGGCATCGAGAATTCGCCGGTCGACCCCACGCTGAAGGCGTTCATCTTCATCGGCAAGTATCTTGAGCGCATCGACCTGTACACGCGCTTCGGCCTGACGATGGAGGAGATGGAAGCCCCGCTTAGGAAGCTCGCCTCCTACTCGATGATCCTCGACGGCATGCCGTTGCCTAGTTGCTTCGCCGATGGGCTGAGCTGGCTGGTCGGTCAGCTGCCGTCTCGCGGGTATCAGGAAGTCGCCGACCTGCTGAAGAAGTACCTTGACGATTATTCCGGCCGTGTCAGCGCCCTGGCCATCAAAGACATGGGCTCACTGAGCTCCATGAACATGGATGCCAAGCGCCCTTAACCCGACGTTCGCCCTGACGGGTTCAAATGCTATGGTGGTATGGCGAAAAACCGTGCGCCCGAGTGCCGGCCGATGCGTATCGGCGAATTGCCGGAATATATGCGTGGACTGTGAGCGCGCGGACCATACCTCAGCCATGGCTGTAGTGTCGTTATCCCGAGAATGTGCCGGTTGCCGGCTCGTGTGTAAGTGCAGGAGACGTTGTGAAAAAACTCGTGTTCGACTATGAGATGAAGCTGTCCTTCAGCGCACCGGTCACCGATCACAGGTTCCAGCTTCGCTGTATTCCCGCCACTGGCCCTCGCCAACAGGTGATTGACGTGGAAGTGAAGATTCAGCCCGAAACCGAGCTCGAAACCACCATCGACTCCTTTGGCTCCGTGGTGATGACCGGATTCATCCCCGAGCCGCACGACATATTCAGCTATTCGGTGACCGGCATCGCCTTCGTGGACAATGCGCATATCCATAAGGAAGCCTATAAACCGCTGTACCGATTCAATTCAGCGCTCACCATTCCCGGCCCGACCGTGGAGGCGATGATTGCCGTATGCCGCGAACGCTTGGCTGCGTTGCCTTCCGACGCCACTCCGGTGCAGCAGGCCACTGAAGTGATGGATGAGGTCTACAAGGCGTTTGTGTACACGCCCGGTTCCACCACGATTCGCACCACCGCCGAACAGGCCTTGGCCCAGCGCAAGGGCGTATGCCAGGATTATGCCCATGTGATGCTGTCCGTGTGCCGGCACGTGGGATTGACCGCGCGCTACATTGCCGGCTTGCTTGGGGGAGAGGGCGCGACCCACGCTTGGGTCGAGGTGTATCAGGATGGCCGATGGGTCGGACTGGATCCCACGCATAACCGGTTGGTGGACGACAGCTACATCACCATCGCCCACGGCCGCGATTACCGCGACTGCATGCTCGACATCGGCATCTTCTCCGGCTACAACGTCCAGCAGTCCCAATGGGTCAATGCCTCCGTCCACGAACAGGTGGCGTAAAGGACGAGATCCAAGCTCCCTCTGATGAGCTGAGCCGTGAAGAAAACTCCGGAGGCGTTTTTAGGCGAAGGCGAACGACGGTGAGCAAATAAAATGGCAGCTGGAAAGCTGTCCTTAATTGCGTTCGAGCTGTCGAGCGTAGCGAGACTGAGGGAGAGACCACTCAATGCAGAGTGGCCCCGTCACCGCTTCTACCACCACCAATATTCGGATTTTCGTCGTTGCAACATTCGGATTTTGGTAGTTGAGAAATTCGGGTTATTGTAGTTAGAAAGTTCGGATTTTCGTCGTTGCAACATTCGGATTTTGGTAGTTGGGAAATTCGGATTATTGCGATGGCGGACGTGAAATAACGGGAGGTGCGCGGAATGGCCGATTCTCTGGCGGGCGACATCAAGCCGAAAGCCTATCGCCCTCGTATCGTGGATGCACAGATCGAACGATATATGCGCATCTTTGGCGCGGTGGAGATTACCGGCACCAAGTGGTGCGGGAAAACTTGGTCTGCGCGGGCCCATGCAGCCAGCATTACCTATGTGGATCGCAATAACAATTTGGCTGCGGCTAAGGCGGATTCGTCATTGATGCTGTTGGGAGATAGACCTCATATCGTGGATGAGTGGCAACTCGCCCCAGCTATATGGGATGAAGTCCGTCATCGCGTCGACGATGATTCTGCAAATAAAGGTCAGTGGATTCTGACCGGTTCATCCACTCCTCTCAATGAGAATCGGCCGAACCATAGTGGTGCGGGACGAATCGGACGTATCCGTATGAATCCTCTGACTTTATATGAGTCCGGACTCTCGACAGGTGCGGTAAGTCTCAGTGGACTGTTTGAACATAAGTTCGCCGCTGCAAAATCAGAGATAAGTACACAGATGTTGTTGGATGCCGTATGCCGAGGTGGATGGCCGGCGGCGGTGGCTATGCCTGTATCTGACGCACAGATTCTGATTCGGGAATACATGCGACTCACGCTGACTGAGAGTGTGCCCAAGCAAGGCAAGGATCCTGATGTGGCTCGTCGTCTGCTGGATTCGCTTGCGCGCAATATCAGTCAAGCTGTGACATTCAAAACCTTGCGTAAGGATATGTACGGTACTGAAGAAAATCTTGACGATCTCATTTCGGAGAGAACGGTATCCGGGTATACGGCCATGTTCGAGAACATGTTCGTCATCGATCCGATAAAGGGCTGGGTCCCACCGGCACGGGATCCAAAGCGACTCCAGACCAAGGCGCGTCGGTATTTTGCCGATCCTTCCATTGCGGCGGCAATGTTGGGCATGAGTCCTGCTGCTCTTATCGGCGATTGGCAGACTTTTGGGTTTCTGTTTGAGAATCTATGCATCCGCGATCTGTTGGTGTATGCGAGATCTCTCCTCGATATTGGGATAGAACCGGTTCGGTATTATCATGACGATTCCGGTCTGGAGTGTGATGCCATTATTGAATTGTCCGATGGACGGTGGGGCGGCATCGAGATTAAGGCCAGTGAGGATAAAGTCCCTGAGGCAGCGGCAAATCTATGCAAACTGAAAAGGAAACTGCTGAGAAATCCGAGTGCGCGAACCCGTGAACCGGAGTTCTTGGCGGTGTTGGTGGGGGTCGGCGAATTCGCGTATCAACGCGATGATGGAGTGTATGTAATTCCTGTCGGAGTGCTTGGCGCGTAAACGCAATGCCAGCGCTTCGGGCGAATTCCGGGATTGTGATCTGACAAGTCTCAAGCGGCATGCACTTGAGACTTGCTCAGCGAAACTCCGATTTGCCAGGTCGGCAGAATGTGGCATAATGAACAAGTTGCCATTTCGGCAGCATGGATAAGTGTCCGAGCGGTCTAAGGAGCACGCCTCGAAAGCGTGTGAGGTGAAAGCCTCCGCGAGTTCGAATCTCGCCTTATCCGCCTTTAGGGTTCCGGGTTTGTCCCGGAACCCTTTTTGTTTCTGCGAAACCTCACCTTTGAAGGGCTATAGGAACAATTCTTCCACATGCGTAGCTTCAAAGGCGTCACCATCGACGGGTTCACCAAAATGCTCGACGAGTACATGGTCTGGTACAGGGGCAAGCGCATCAAACTCGAATACGGGATGAGCATCATAGGCAAACGCATCGAGCTCGGGCTCGTCGCCTGAACGTGCGTGCTGTCGTTGCGAACGACCATTCAGACAACGAAGTCCAAAAAACGTCACCGCCCCCCGGCTCTTCTCTTTTCGTGTGCGCCGCTGCAAAAAGCGTTACATATGGAGTATCGAAATTTTCGCTACTCTAGAACAGCTTTTCTATCGGCGTGTTGTTGCCTATATAGCGGAGATGGATGCTGCGGCCATGGATTGGCTGCTGTTTCTTCGATGAGTGCGATTTGTGCATATCGTTGCAGTAAAGCCCTTCTAAGGCGGGGAAACAAGATAACGAAAATTTCGCCACGCGCGATGAAGTTTGATTTGCTTTTTTTTTTAAAGCCTTGTACATTGAAGGACGTACCGATGGATGAAACGGCAATGGCGACGATGTTGTTGGCAGGCTCATTCAGACGGGTTAGGAGAAAAACTATGACAAATGCAACGGCGCAACCGGATACTTCCGTGATGCGCAAGCCGAAGCGCCAATACATAGGCATATTGTATTGTCTTCCATACGTGGTGGTCTTCCTGTTCGGCATGATCGTCCCGATGTTCTACGCGCTTTATCTCAGCTTCTTCAAGCAGTCCCTTCTCGGTGGCACCACATTCGCGGGCTTCGACAACTTCATCCGAGCGTTCAAGGATGAGGCTTTGTGGGGCGGCTTCAAGAACGTGCTGATTTACGCGGCGATCCAGATTCCGATGAATCTGATTCTGTCCCTCGTGGCGGCGCTCGTCTTGGACTCCCAGAGGATCCGCCATATCGCGGTGCCGCGAATCCTGCTGTTCCTGCCTTATGCCGTCCCAGGCGTCATCGCGGCGCTGATGTGGGGATACATTTACGGCGATAAGTATGGTCTTTTTGGACAAATCGCCGGCATGTTTGGCGTAGCGGCTCCTAATATGCTGTCGAAGCAGCTCATGCTGTTCGCCATCGCGAACATCTGCACTTGGTGCTTCCTTGGCTATAACATGCTGATTTATTATTCTGCACTGATCGGCATTCCGAACGACCTGTACGAATCTGCCCGTATTGACGGCGCTTCGGAGCTGCGCATCGCTTGGTCCGTGAAGATCCCCCAGATTAAGAGCACCATCGTGATGACGGTCCTCTTCTCTGTAATCGGCACGCTCCAGCTGTTCAACGAACCGAACATCTTGCGTACTTCCGCCCCGGACGTGATCAACAGCAGCTATACGCCGAACATCTACACCTACAACCTCGCATTCAATGGCCAGAACGTCAACTATGCTGCTGCCGTCTCTCTGGTCATCGGCATCATCGTCATGGCCTTGGTCGCCGTCGTTAAGATCATCGGCAACAAGTGGGAGAACAAGTGATGAGTGAAGCAATCGCAAGACCACGTTCCAAGTCGCTGCAGCGCAGAGACGCCAAACTGGCGCTCAAGGCAAGCGAGCGTTACAAGCGCATGCAGCAGCGTGAGCCGGCTCCGAAGCTGACCGGTAGGCAGCGTGTGCTCAATTGGCTGCTGCACATCATTATGGCTGTGATGGTCATCTACTGCCTCGTGCCGCTGCTGTGGGTCATCTTCTCTTCCACAAAGACCAGTGAGGGCATCTTCAGCTCGTTTGGCCTGTGGTTCGATGACAAGAATGTGTTCTGGCAGAACGTGCAGGATACGTTCTCCTACCAGAATGGCGCCTATACCCGCTGGCTGTTCAATACGATCATGTACGCAGTGGTAGCAGGTGTTGGTGCAACCATCATTGCCACTTTCGCCGGGTATGCCATCGCCACCATGCGATTCCCTGGACGTAACGCCCTGCTGGCCGTCACTCTGGCATTCATGTCAATTCCTTCTACGGTAATCACCGTGCCGCTGTTCCTCATGTATTCGAAGATCGGGCTGGTCGGCACTCCATGGGCCGTGATTATTCCGCAGCTGGCCACGCCGTTCGGCCTGTATCTGATGATCATCTATGCGCAGACCTCGATTCCGGTCTCGCTGATCGAAGCCGCGAAACTGGACGGTGCAAACACTTGGACCATCTTCTGGAAGGTCGGTTTCCCGCTGCTGTCTCCAGGTTTCGTCACCGTACTGCTGTTCACGCTGGTCGGTGTCTGGAACAACTACTTCCTGCCGCTGATCATGCTCTCGGACACCAACGACTACCCGTTGACGGTCGGTCTGAACATGTGGCTGAAGATGGGCGCCCAGGGAACTGCCAACGGTCAGGTTCCGAACAACCTCATCATCACGGGCTCGCTTATCGCGGTTGTTCCGTTGATCATCGCATTCATGTTCCTGCAAAAGTACTGGCAGTCTGGCCTCGCGGCCGGCTCTGTCAAGCAGTGAACCCTCGGCCGCACGGTCCCTACGATCGCCCATTCGTTGCCTTGGCGACCGTGCGGCATCCGCCCTTTGGGAAAGCAACAAAATAGTAATTCATGACACACAAAGGAGTAATCATGAAGAAGAGTATCAGGCTTGTGGCCGCTATCGCGGCGCTGGCAATGACGGCCGGGATCTCGGCATGTGGTTCCAGCACTAATGGGAACCAGGCCAAGAGCGATGTGACCGCGCAGGACGTCGAAAACGCTCTGACCGACACCTCGAAGAACGTCGAACTGACCGTCTGGGCCTATTCCGCCAAGCAGATGGAGCCCACTGTCAAGGCATTCGAGAAGAAGTACCCGCACATCAAAATCAACTTTGTCAACACCGGTGCCGCGGAGGATCATTTCACCAAGTTCCAGAACGTCGTTCAAGCCCAGAAGGATATTCCCGACGTCGTGCAGATGAGCGCTAATAAATTCCAGCAGTTCGCGGTTTCGGGTGCATTGCTGAATTTTGCCAACGATAGCATCGAAAAGGCATGGAGCAAGCTATACACCAAGACTGCATGGGCTCAGGTGCATTACGCTGGCGGCCTCTACGGTGCGCCGCAGGACGCCACACCATTGGCCAACTATGTGCGAAAGGATATTCTGGACGAACATAACCTGCAGGTGCCAGAAAGCTGGGAAGACATCTACAACGAGGGCATTAAGCTCCACAAAGAAGATTCCAACAAATATATGGGAATCCTGGGATCCGACATCTCCTTCTTCACTAACCTCTACCGTTCCGTTGGAGCGCGTCTGTGGAAGGTTAATTCCGTGGACGACGTCGAACTGACTATGAACAGCGGAAAAGCAAAGGAATTCACGGAATTCCTGCAGAAGTGCCTGAAGGATGGCGTCCTTGAAGGCGGTACCGTCTTCACTGACGAGTTCAACCGTTCGATTAATGACGGTCGTTACGCCACGTTCATCAATGAAAACTGGATGGGCAACACCTACAAGGAGCAGAACCCGAGCCTCAAAGGCAAGATGGTGGTTGCTGCCCCGCCGTCCTGGAAAGGACAGCCTTACCAGTCCTCTTCCGTCGGCTCCATGATGAGCGTCTCCGCGGCTTGCCCGAAGGAGAAGCAGGCGGCGGCTCTCGCGTTCATCAACTGGCTTGATTCCGACAAGGATGCCATCCAGTCATGGCAGGATACCAACAACGGCAACTTCTTCATGGCGGCCTCCGTCTATCAGGACGATGAGAACCAGCGCAATAAGAAGGAGACCGACGGTTACTACGCCAATGATGATGTCAACGCCGTCTACTTCGATTCAATGGACAAGGTCAACACCGATTGGGAGTATCTCCCGTTCATGTCCCAGGTGGAGGTCGTGTTCAACGACGTTATCGTTCCTGAGATGAACGCGAAGGGTGATTTGGTCGGGGCCATGGCCAAGGCGCAGCAGAAGCTCAAGGCATACGCGGAAGACAACGGCTTCAAGGTCACCACCGACGCCGACTGACATCCGGTTGCCCGCCATTGCTAGGGAGGACGGTCAAAACGGCCGTCCTCCCTTTTTGAGATTAAACCCCGGAACCAACGACGTGGTTTGCGTGTACCTGACGATGTACAAGTTGTCGGCTTCGATAACGTGCCGGAAGCCAAGCACTCGGTGCCGGCGCTGACCACCATTGATCCACATATCGACGATTATGCCAAGCATGCCGTTGACATGCTTATCGACCTCATCGAAGGGTACTCAGGCCCGGCCCGTACGTACACCACCGATTTCACATTGGTGGAACGTGCCTCAACTCGACTTGCTCACTGACAATCCGCATTGGCTTTGTGGACGGTGTGTGCCGCAGCATGCTACGGCGAGCACGTACCTCGATTGAGTTGCGGATGGTATAGGGTTGTAGCTTTGCATATTGCGCCTGTAGTACTTTTCAGGGTGAGAGTTTTACGAGGTGTGGGGGACGCCACGTGGATTTCGGCGTTTTTTGTCTGCCGTCCCACAGCGTCTCCCCTGGACGACCATGGTTGGTAATAGGAATTGGCGTTATTCTGCGGTTTTGAAGGCCGACGGTGCGGGATGCCGCAGACGGCAAACGATTGATGCTTCTGCTATCCCGCGTTTTTGTGGGACGGCACGCAAAAAATGGTCAAACTTCTCTGCCGTCCCACAAGACGAAGATGCATGACTACTTGTCACCGGTGGCTGTCGGACGTGTGGCTTTCATCGACCATCTCTCACATTTTTTCCCGAAAAATGTGAGAGGCAAACACATAATACGGGGGGGGGGAATGTGGGAGTGCGTATTGCGATAATCGTACGACGACATATTCGACGGCTACAGATGAGTGAAAACTACAGATTATTGTCTTGTACTGGTCGTCTTATACGCCACTGCGGGAAAAAGACATATGCCGCAGTGTGTGTCTACTCGAACAATGCGGCGTCAGCCGCTGGGTAGCCAAGCTGGAACGCGGTGTAGGCGTGCTTGGCGGCCAGTGCGGCGAGGATGAGCAGCGTATCGCTCTCGGTGGAAGATTTCGATTCGGTCACGGCCTTGATCTGCGCGCGGGCGCAGTCCATTTCGATGGCGGCGGCGGTCGGTACGGTCTGGCCGCTTGCCTTGTCGGCGATGGTGGTGGGGTTGGCCAGTAGTTGGTCGATGGCATAGACCTTTTGGCGGGGGTCGCTCTGGCCGGAAGAACTGGACTGTGCGCCGGAATCATCAAAATTGCCGTTCGCCAGCGACACCAGCTGCTGCCCGGCGGTCTTATGCATATCGCTCAACGCCAACGTAGCCCCAGCGGTCTGTCCTCGTGCGGCCAAGACCTCGATAGCGAATCCGGCGCGATCCTCGGCCACGGCCATCGCATCCAATACCGATCGGTCAACGTTGGCGGACGTGACGCCATCAAGACGCGCCGGCGTCACCTCAGGCGCGGACTGCCCGAATTTATCGGCCAGAAAAGTCAGCCATTGCTTGGTCTGCGCGTCACGTAACGTTCCCTCGGCAAAACGACCCGAACAATACCCGGCAACGTCAATCCAAGCCAGGGGAGCGGCCAGACCGGTGGCATACTGCTCCAATAACGGCGTGCCTTCAGCCGGATGGGTGGCGTAGTCCGCCAACGTCATCGCTTTCTCGCAAGGGCTCATCTGAGCTTCCGCCTCGGCCCGTCCGGCCAGTCGCGGCATCGAACACGCCGAAAGCGAACACAGCATCGCGCTCGCGCATAGTGCGGATGCCAAGCGCCGGGTGAACCGTCCTGAAGAGAAGCGTGTCTGCATGGAAACCTACACTAATAGCTAACTGTGACCACTCATAGGCCATGCGCCGCATAACTTCATAGGAGGTACGGATCGATGGAACTGGACCTGACAGGAATACACAAGCTCGCCGCCGAGCAAGGAATCGACCCCGGAACCCTGGATGATGCGCTGGCAGAGGCCCTGCGCCTCGCCTACCTCAAGACCCCGCACGCCGCCAAGCACGCGCGCGTGGAGCTTGACGAACGTTCCGGCAACTTCACCGTGTGGGCCGCCGACGAAATCCCGGTCGAACCCACCGAAGACAACCCTCACCCCGCTCCCAAGCTGGGCGAGGAATACGATGACACCCCGCGTGACTTCGGCCGTCTCGCCGCCGCCACTGCACGCCAAGTCATCACCCAGCTGTTCCGCCGCGCCGAAGATGAGAAGGTATTCGGCGCGTTCTCCGGTCAGAAGGGCAAGCTCATCACCGGCATCATCCAGCAGGATGCTTCCGACCCCTCCAACGTGCATGTCGCGATGGGCGATGTCGAAGCCATTCTGCCTCGCCGTGAGCAGGTGCCCGGCGAACGTTACCGCCACGGCGAACGCATCCGCGTGTACGTGGTGAACGTGGCCCGTGGCATCAAGGGCCCGGAGATCGTGGTGTCCCGCTCCCACCCGGAGCTGGTCCGCAAGCTGTTCGAGCGTGAAGTGCCGGAACTGGTCTCCGGTGCCGTGTCCATCATGGCCATCGCTCGTGAGGCCGGCGCCCGCACCAAGATCGCGGTCAAGGCCAACACCGATGGCGTGAACCCGAAGGGTGCGCTGATCGGCCCCGGCGGCGCTCGCGTGCGTGCCGTTATGGAGAACCTTGGCCCGGAGAAGATCGACATCGTCGACTACTCCGACGATCCGGCCAAGTTCGTGGCAGCCGCGCTGTCCCCGGCTGTGGCCACCGGCGTGCAGGTGATCAGCGAGAAGAACAAGACCGCCATCGCTTTCATCCACGACGACCAGCTGTCCCTGGCCATCGGCAAGGAAGGCCAGAACGCACGACTGGCAGCCAAGCTGACCGGCTGGAAGATCGGCATCGAATCCGCCGAGGCTCATGCCAAGAAGGTCGCCGCCGAAAAGGCCGCCCAGGCTGCGGCCGAGGCTGCTGTTCCGGAAGCCGAATAGGCCCCGGGCTTGAAGGCGAATGATCTTCAGGGCGCATTATTTCCTGATATGAGCCGCGTCAGCAATGGCGCGGCTCGCTGCGTCTACGCTATCCAGCGCTATGAGTATGCTTGATTGGCGTATGTGGGTTGGCGCAGCGTGCGCGAAATCGCCCACACCAGAGACGAGGTAACACGATCATGGTCGCACGATGAGACAGGGTAGGCTTGCCGTCATCACCAACTGACCACGCCCATGCACGCGCGTGGTCACAGAATAGGAGTAATTAGTGGCGAAACCACGCGTATACGAACTGGCTAAGGTTTTGAATGTCGATAGCAAAACCGTGCTTGAGAAGCTTAAGGACATGGGAGAATTCGTCAAGTCCGCTTCTTCTACGATTGAACCGCCGGTAGCCCGGCGTCTGAAGGCAGAGTTCGCCAAGGACAACGCCAAGGGTGATTCCAAGCCCGCATCTTCCGCACAAAAGCCGGCTGCCAAGCCCGTGCAGCAGCGCCGCCCGGCCGCACCTTCGGCCCCGGCTTCCACTTCATCTTCCGCACCGACTCCGGCCGCTCCCGCACGTCAGGCGTCGCCCGCCTCGGCACATCAGCAGGCTCCGACTCCGGGTGCACCGACACCGCGTCCGCAGGGCGGCGCACGCACCGGCATGCCGACCCCCGGCCGCCACGGTCAGCACGACAACCGTGAGAATGGTCGCGATAATCGCGAAGGCCGTGAGAACGGTCGTCAGAGTCGCCCGAACGATCGCCGTAACAACGATCGTCGTAACAACCAGGGCCATCCGAACAATGGCCAGCCGGGTCAGCACCAGAACAACCGCGGCAATGCTTCAGCTCCGCGCCCGCACGCTCAGGGCGGTGCCGGTGCCAATGGCGGCAATGCCGCTTCAAACGCGATTCCGCGCCCGCACGCTCAGGGCCCGCGCCCGGGCAACAACCCGTTCTCCCGCAAGCAGGGTATGCACACCCCGACGCCGGGTGATATTCCGCGTCCGCATCCGATGGCTCGTCCGACTGCTGATAGCGGTCGTGGCGGTCGTCCGGGCCGTCCCGGCCAAGGCCAGGGGCAGGGCCGCGGCTTCCGTGGCGGTCGTCCGGGCCAAGGTGGTCAGGGCGGTCCGCGTCCCGGCCAGTGGGGCCACAACCGTCCGGGTCAGGGCGGCGGCTCCCAGGGTGCCGGTCAGGGCGGCGCACGCGGCGGCTTCCGTGGGGGCCAAGGCGGCGGCAATAACTTCCAGGGCGGCGGCGCACCGAGCAACGGTCCCGCACGTGGCGGCGGTCGTGGTGGTCGCGGCGGTGCCGCAGGCGCATTCGGCCGTCAGGGCGGCAAGTCCTCAAAGGCCCGTAAGAACCGTCTGGCCAAGCGTCATGAGTATGAGGAGCTGAAAGCACCGACCATCGGCGGCGTTCGCATCCCCAACGGCAACGGCCAGACCATCCGTCTGCGTCAGGGCGCGTCCCTGGCCGATCTGGCGGAGAAAATCAACGTCAACCAGGCCGCGCTGGTCACCGTGCTCTTCCACCTGGGTCAGATGGCTACCGCCACCCAGTCCTTGGATGAGGAGACCTTCCAGATTCTGGGCGGAGAGATCGGCTGGAACATCCAGCTCGTCTCCGCAGAAGAGGAAGACAAGGAACTGCTCCAGCAGTTCGACATCAACCTTGACGAGGAAGAACTGCAGGATGACGAGGATCTCAAGCCTCGCCCGCCGGTCGTCACCGTCATGGGCCACGTCGACCACGGTAAGACCCGACTGCTGGATACCATCCGCAAGACCAACGTCATCGCACGCGAGGCCGGCGGCATTACCCAGCGCATCGGTGCCTACCAGGTCACCGTGAACCTTGAAGGCGAACCGCGCAAGATCACCTTCCTCGATACCCCTGGCCACGAGGCGTTCACCGCCATGCGTGCCCGTGGTGCCGAGCTCACCGATGTCGCGATCCTCGTGGTCGCCGCCGACGATGGTGTGATGCCCCAGACCGTTGAGGCCATCAACCACGCTCAGGCCGCCAAGGTGCCGATCGTCGTGGCCGTCAACAAGATCGATGTGCCCGGTGCCAACCCGGAGAAGGTCCGCGGCCAGCTCACCGAGTTCGGCCTGATCCCTGAAGAGTATGGTGGCGACACCATGTTCGTCGACATCTCCGCCAAGCAGAACCTGCACGTCGACAAGCTGCTCGAAGCCGTGCTGCTCACGGCTGACGCTGAGCTGGACCTCCGCGCCAACCCCGACATGGACGCCCGTGGTGCCACCGTCGAAGCCCGACTCGACAAGGGTCGTGGTGCCGTGGCCACTGTGCTGGTTCAGCAGGGTACGCTCCACGTGGGCGATGCCATCGTGGCCGGCACTTCGTACGGCCGCGTGCGTGCCATGCTCGACGAGAACGGTCAGCCGATGGAGGCGGCCGGTCCGTCCACACCTGTTCAGGTGCTGGGCTTGACCTCCGTGCCCACCGCCGGTGACCTCTTCCTGGTCGCCTCTGATGATCGTGCCGCTCGCCAGATTGCCGAGAAGCGTCAGGCCACCGAGCGTGCCGCCCAGCTGGCCAAGCGTCGCAAGGTCGTCTCCCTCGAGGACTTCAAGAAGAAGTTCGCCGAGTCCGAGATCGACATGCTCAATATTGTCATCAAGGGCGATTCGTCCGGTTCGGTCGAGGCGCTCGAGGATTCCTTGATGAAGATCGAGGTGTCCGACGAGGTCGGCATCCAGGTCATCCACCGCGGCGTCGGTGCGATCACCCAGAACGACGTCAACCTGGCCACGGTCGACAAGGCCGTCATCATCGGTTTCAACGTGCGCCCGAACCGTCAGGTCGCGGACCTCGCCGAGCGCGAGGGCGTGGAAATCAAGTACTACTCGGTCATCTACCGTGCGATCGAAGACATCGAGGCATCCCTCAAGGGCATGCTCAAGCCGGAATACGAAGAGGTCGTCACCTCTCACTCCGAGATCCGCGAGATCTTCCGCTCGTCCAAGTTCGGCAACATCGCCGGCGTTATGGTGCAGGACGGCGAGGTCAAGCGTGGTACGAAGTGCCGTATCCTGCGCAACGGCGTGGCCACGGTCAACGACCTCGAGATCTCCTCGCTGCGTCGCTTCAAGGACGACGTTCAGTCCGTCAAGGAAGGCTACGAGGCTGGTATCAACCTCGGCACCTTCAACGACATTGAACTCGGCGACATCATCGAGACCTTCGAGATGCAGGAAGTCGAGCGCAAGTAGTCATTGTTAAGCCCCCTCTGACGAGGGGCTGTCAGCCGCAGGCTGGCTGGGGGAGAGACATGGTAGTTCCATGATTTTCTCTCCCCCAGCCTCACTGCGTTCGGCAGCCCCTCGTCAGAGGGGGCTCAAGTCTAGAAAAGGAAATTCCTATGGCAGGAACCAACCCGCGCGCCGCACGTATTGCGGCCTTGATTCAGCGTGTCGTCGCCTCCTCCATTGAGCGCGAACTGCATGACAAGCGACTCGCCAGCATCACCGTCACCGAAGTTCGTGTGACCAACGATTTGCAGATCGCCAAGGTCTACTGGACCCAGCTCGGCCACGAAGGCCATGAGGAAGGCGAACGCAAGCGCGCCCAGCAGGCCCTCGATCAGGCCAAGGGCCACCTGCGTTCTCTGGTGGGCCACAAGGCTGGCCTGCGCCTGACTCCGCAGCTTCAATTCGTGTTCGATGAAGTGCCCGGCGAGGCTCACGAGATCGAAGACATTCTCGCCGTGGCCAAGAAGCGTGACGAAGAACTCGCCCGTGTTCGCGCCACCGCCCAGTACGCCGGCGACGCCGATCCGTACAAGCACGACGACGAGCCCAACGACGACTTCGAAGACGACTCTGACGACTTCGACGAGGAATCCAATCCCGACAACGAGTAGTTCCCTCTGACCTCCCTCTGACGAGGGAGGTGTCTCGGCTGTGCCAAGACGGAGGGAGAGACCATACCGAAGGCATGCAACACAAGGGAACACCACATATGCCTCAAACAACCCCCAGCGGCCTACTCATCATCGACAAGCCGCAAGGCGTGACCAGTTTCGACGCCGTTGCCGCCGTGCGCGGCGCGTTGCACATCAAGAAGGTCGGTCACGCCGGCACCCTTGACCCCATGGCCACTGGCACGCTGGTCATCGCCTTCGGCCACGCCACGCGACTGCTCAACGCCATCGTGGCGCATGACAAAACCTACGAGGCCACCATACGCCTCGGCCTGCGCACCACTACCGACGATGCCGAAGGTGAGGTGCTTGTCGATGATGAAGCCCGCTCCCGCTGGCAAACGCTGTCAGCGCAGCTGACCGAGGGCGGCCAGAGCGGCGAACCAACGGCGTTACCAACTGCCTCGTGGCAAGATCTGCTCACTCGCACCATCGCCACCAATTTCACCGGCGATATCGAACAAGTTCCCAATACGTTCTCCGCCATCAAAATCAACGGCCAGCGTGCCTACGACTTGGCTCGCGAAGGCAAGGAGGTGGAACTCAAACCTCGCCCGGTGACCATCAGCGAATTCACCGTGCTGAATATCCGCAGTGGATTCGTAGCAGGGGAGCAGGCCGCTGAACCATTGCGGGAAGACGCGAACACGGGAGCGATTCCCGCACTTGATGTTGACGTGCGGGTCAGCTGTTCATCGGGCACCTATATCCGCGCGCTCGCCCGCGACCTCGGCAATGAACTTGGCGTCGGCGGATACCTGACCCGTTTGCGCCGTACGCGAGTCGGCCGATTCGCGTTGCCGGACGATGCCAGCGGACTTATCGCTCCTGAGGCGATGCTTGACACGCGAACCCATACCGTCACCGCACATACCGATCAGAAGACGTTCACTAATCGGGAAGGGCAAACCGTCACGCGCAACAAGTGCGTATTGGACACTCCTGAAGGTCTTGCCGGTGACGAGCGCCGCAACTGGCTGCTTGACCATGCCCTCACCATGGAACAGGCCGCTCGAGGCGCGATGCCGGCGCTTGACATCACACCTGAGGAAGCCAGCGAATTGCGCTTCGGCCGCCGTATCGAGCGTACAATCAGCGAGCCCACTGCCGCCATTGTGCCGCAAACGCATGATGTGGCGGCGATTATCGAGCGTGCCAACGCTCATCAGGCCAAGCCGGTCACCGTATTCCCCCTCGCGTAAAGTAGACGCGGTGAAAAGTGCAGCTTGATACAGGCCGCGCACAACAACGCCTATATTGCACGAATAACATCGTACGGATAAAAGGAACAGCACACTGATGGATATCACGCACCTGACCCCTGACGCCGAAGGCTCGATTGAATGGCCCTCGTTCAGTAACGACAAGAAGGCCGTGGTGACATTGGGCGCATTTGATGGCATGCACTTGGGCCATCAGGCGGTGATCAAGCGCGTGGTGGAACTCGCGCACCAGCATGGTGCTTTTTCCGTGGTGATTCTGTTTGACCCGCGCCCCGCATTCGTGCACGGCTGGGCCGCCTCGCACCATGGCGAGGAACCTGCGGCGCAGAATGTGGATGCCGAAGCGTTGACCAGTGTGGATGATCGACTGCACCGCATGGAACAGTTCGGCGTGGACCATGTGCTGGTCGTGCACTACACGCTGGCCTTCGCAGCCATGTCATACATTTTCTTCCTTGGCCGACTCACCGGCAAGCTGGGCATGCGTACGCTGGTCCTCGGGCAGGATGCCGCCATGGGCAAGGGACGAGAAGGTGATGTGAAGCATATCGCCAATCTTGCCGTCGCCACCGGTGTATTCGAACTTGACGTGGTCGATGACCGTGGCCCGGGCGAAGTGCGTATTCCGCGCGATTTCAAGCCGGAAGCCCCGAGCGGATGGGGAGAGCCCGTCGACCCGCTGGCCAATGCCACCAAGGCCGAGCGCCGCGCATGGAGCAAGAAGAACCAGGCCAAGGCAATGCGCGCATGGAGCTCCACCAATGTGCGCTACCTGCTGGCTCATGGCCGAATCCAGGATGCCAACGCCATTCTGGGTGCTCCGCACGCCATCGAAGGCGAAGTGGTGCACGGTGAGGAGCGCGGCCGCACCATCGGATTCCCCACCGCCAATCTTGGCTCCGACATTGCAGGCTACATTCCGGTCGACGGCGTCTATGCCGGTTGGCTGGTAGATGGTGAAAACCGTTGGCCCGCCGCCATCTCCATTGGCACCAAACCCACTTTCAGCGAGAAAACAGGACTCAACGAACGCGTAGTGGAGGCCTACTGCATCACCGATGAGTGGATTGATCTGTACGGCCATAAGGTTCGCGTTGAATTCATCGGTTTCCTGCGCCCGCAGGTCAAGTTTGATGGCCCCGACCAACTCGTTGACGAACTCAAGCGCAACGTCGAAGAGACCAAGCGTCTTACCGCCTGAGGCATATCTCAGGGCTATTTACGCACTCCCAAGGCGTCTAATGCGTCGGACAATGTGTTGGACTCCACCAGCCGAAGTCCCTCGACATGCACTGGCTTGCGCAGAGGAGGAATGACCGCCGTCGTAAAGCCAAGGCGCGTGGCCTCGCGAAGGCGATACTCCATACGCGGTACCGGGCGCACCTGACCGGTCAGGGAAATTTCCCCGATGGCACACGTGGCTCGAGCAATGGGTTTTGACGTGGCGGCGCTCGCCAGTGCCGCCACTATCGCCAAGTCGGAACCGGGCTCCTTGGCCTGGCCTCCGGCAATAGTGGAGATATACAGGTCGTTGGACAGCAGGTTGAGCTTGCTGTGGCGGTAGAGCACCGCGACCAGCATGGCGATACGGCTGGGGTCCACGCCATTGACCGCACGTCGAGGTGTGGGCAGCACCGACGTGGTGACCAGAGCCTGTACTTCGATAGGCAGACTGCGATGCCCATCCAATGTGAACGTCACACAGGTGCCTTCCACGGGTGCCGCGTTAGCCGCATCAGGGCCGTCTCCAGACAGGAACAATCCGGCGGGGTCGGTGACCTCTTCGATGCCCTCACCGCTCATGTCGAAACAGCCGACTTCATCGGTCGGACCAAAACGATTCTTCACCGCTCGTAGCATTCTCAGCGCAGTCTCGCTGTCGCCTTCGAATTGACAGACCACATCGACCAGATGCTCCAATGTGCGCGGGCCTGCAATCGAACCGTCCTTGGTCACATGACCAACCAGAAATACTGGAATGTCAAGCGTCTTAGCGGTATCTATCAGCGCGCTTGCCACTTCGCGCACCTGAGTCGATCCGCCGGAAATGCCATCGACCTCCTGCGAGACGATGGTTTGCGCCGAATCCACAATGGCCAAGGCCGGCTTGTTCTGTTCGATCAGCCCCAATACTGTGGACAGGTCGGTGGTGGAGGCCAGTAACAAGTTCGGCTCCACCGCGTTGATGCGGGAAGCGCGCAAACGAACCTGCGCCTGTGATTCCTCGCCGGAAATGTACAGCACGGTATTGGCATGTACCGACGGTGCGTTGCCCTGTACCGACACCGTGTTTGATGTGCCGCCCTGCGCCCGGCCCGACTGTTGGGCAGACCGCTGACCGGCTCCTCGGAATGTACTGTCTCCCGCCACAACGCGCGCGATGTTGCCGGCCGTCTGCAACAGCAATGTCGACTTGCCGATACCCGGTTCGCCCGCTATCAGCGTCACTGAACCCGGCACCACGCCACCGCCGAGCACACGGTCGAATTCGGAAAACCCGGTACCGAGCCGCTCGACGCTTTCCGTGCCCACTTCGGTAATCGGACGGGCTGCAGATCTGGCGTTGTCGGCAACCGTAACCGACTGCGTGCGTGATGTTCGGCCGGGAGCGGCCGTACGAGAGCCTGCCGCCGGCCGAGCCTCGTGAAATTCCTCGACCGTGCCCCACTGACCACACTCGGGGCAACGGCCGTACCACTTCGGCCCGTTCCAACCGCATTCGGAACATACATACTGCACACTTGATTTCGCCATGGTCTCACCCTAACCCAAACACCAGCGGACGGTAAATTTTTACCGTTCGTAAGAGTTTCACGTGGCTTGCGCACAACGACTAAGATCACGGCCGTCTAGCGTCACGCGGCTGTGAGAGAATCGGGGCATGACTAATAGTGAGAACTCCTCGACCACACAATCCCATGGCAAGTTGATTGCAGTGGTGGTTGCCGCAGCTGTTGTGATTATCCTGGCAGTGCTTTCGGCCTTTGTGTGGCCGGGTTGGGCCATCCAGAAGAATGATGGCACCTCCACTACCACCCAAAACAGCCAGCAGAAAACCGAATCATCCGAGCCGACCAAGCCGACTATCGACGCCACAGCTTTGCCGGATGATGCCAGTGAGCTGTTGAAGGCCATGCCGGACAGCGTGCTGAATTACGCGCGTACCAAGGCGGTTGCCTCCACGACGTGGAATTCCGCGTCGCCGCTCGAGGGGTACACTCTGACCTACTCCACTGGTGATGCCGCCAAGGATGTCACGCTGGTCGCCGCGCAGTGGTCGTCGGCGGACAATGCCAAGACCCAGTACGATGCGTTGGTCGCTGCGCAGACCGGCGATGAGTCGGCATCCGGCAACGTCAAGGTTTCCGGCAACGTCACGGGCGCGTACGTGGTGAAGGCCGATGCCTCCAACAGCAAGAACGCCGTTGCCATCTGGCAGAACGATACCGTGGTCTTCCAAGCTACCGGTACCAAGGAAGCGGTCGATCGCTTCTATCAGAAGTTCCCGATGTAGCATCTAATATCGGCTGTCAGCTGCTGCACAAACTTATGAACGTTGGGGCACCCGCATTGCTGATGTGGATGCCCCAACTGCGTTCAGGGCATATGCGGACTATCGGCAACATACTGGTTCCCTCTGTCTGGCAACACGTGTATTATGGTGCGAGTTGCAACTTTTACGATTAATCGAAATGGAGGCTTCAGATGGGTTCTGTCATCAAGAAGCGCCGCAAGCGGATGAGCAAGAAGAAGCACCGCAAACTGCTGCGTAAGACCCGCCACCAGCGTAAGTAGTCTTACCTGCAATCAAGGCATTAGAAACCCCGTGATCGTTATGGTCGCGGGGTTTCTCTTTTTGCTTGGCTCTTTGCCTTGTTCGGGCAACAGTAAAGCCCGCGCCTGCGATGTGCAGATGCGGGCTTGGAAAAGCTTAGTGATGTGAGACAATCACTTGTTGGCGTTGGTCATCACGCGCGGGCCGTTCGGGTCGCCGACGATGACCTTGTCGACCATGTTGAGGAACAGGCCGTGCTCCACCACGCCGACCGTGTTGATCAGGTCTTCGGCCAGCTCCTGCGGGTGATCGATGCGCTCCAGGTGCAGGTCCACCACGAAGTTGTTCTCGTCGGTGCGCACTTCCTTGCCGTCGGCGTCAAGACGAAGCACCGGCTTGTAGCCGCAGGCCTCGAACTTCTTGATGACGTGGCCAGCGCCGAACGGAATGACCTCGACCGGCAGCGGGAACTTGCCGATGGTGTCCACAACCTTGGACTCGTCCACAATCCACACGATCTGGTTGGAGTTGGTGGCCACGATCTTCTCCCACAGCAGAGCAGCGCCGCCGCCCTTGATGCCGTTGAAGTTCTTGTCGACTTCGTCGGCACCGTCAATGGTCACGTCGATGTGGTCCACGTCGTCGATGTCCACGATCTTGATGCCGTAGCTCTCGGCCTGGGCTTGCGTGCGGCGGGAAGTGGTCACGCCAGTGAACTCAAGACCTTCCTCCTGATGACGGCGGCCGAGCTCGTCCACCAGGAACTTCACGGTCGAACCAGTGCCGAGGCCTGCGATCATGCCGTTTTCAACGAGCTTGGCGGCTTCGATGCCGGCCGCCTTCTTCAGCGCATCCTGCTGTGCCTTATCCATGGTTTCTCCTTTGCCATCCTTGCCTCCGCCGCACGGATCAACGGCGTGAAGCCTTATCTCCTATCCTAACGCGAATGAGCGATTTTGTGCCATCGTGTCCGATTGCGGTACATATTCGTGTGTTTGGGTGTTAGTGTCGTATGAATGGTGCGTTGGTGATGGTCAGGTTGCCGTCGCCGTCCACATAGCCTTCGATTTCGATGCTGCCATTGATCGGCATCGGCTGCCCGTTGAAATACGGGCTCGTTTTCGGCGCGGGGGAGAAGGTCAGCGTACCGGATACCGTCAGCCCACTGGGCTTTGCGGGGTGTACGGGGTGCGCTGATTGTACAGGTTGCGCTGATTGTGCCGCTAAGGGTGACGAAGACTTGGTCTCTGGCCTTGTGACATCCGTCGGATCCGTCGCCGCAGCCGGTTTGCGCAAACTTGCCGCATCTGCCTTGCCGTCCAATACCAACTGCACGTCTGGAGGCACATCGGTGCCATGTGCGTATTCGGAGCCCAGCAGCGACTGCCAGCCTTCAATCGGCAGATAGCCATCGCGCGCACCTGAACGGCAATCGCCCGCATAGGTGCGTGCCAGTTCATCGACCAACTCATTGCCCTCGTTGCCGGCGTGACCTTTGACCCATCGGAAATCCACCGGGCCAGGGCGTTGCGAGATTTCACGGTCGATCGCCTGAATAAGCTCTTTGTTCTTCACAGGCTTTTTCTGCGAATTTCTCCAGCCGTTCTTCTTCCAGCCTTTGACCCACTTGGTCGAGCAATTGATGGCGTACTGTGAATCCGACTCGATGAGCAATGGCTCGGGGCCCGGATGCGCTCGCAAAGCTTCCAACACTGCGCACAGTTCGCCAATCTGGTTGGTGCCGTTGGTCGCGCCGCCGGCGTCGTAGCCGTGGTCGTCGTGCTTATGGCCGGGCTTGCCGCCGGTGTTCGGCTCATGATCGGCCCAGGCCCAGCCCATTGGCCCGTTTGGATTCCCTAATGCGGAACCGTCTGTGGATACTGTGATAGTCATGTTCTCCACCCTAACGCAAGCTGTGCAATCTCTTGATGAAGTGGGGTTGCCCAGTGCGAGGCAAAACAACGTAGTGAAGAGTGTGAATAACATCACACCTACTGACTTTGCTTGAAAAACATGCCATCGCGCGTGAATAGTGAGTGCCCACAAGAAAAACAAGACATTTCCTCTCTGCGGGTGAGGTCGGCGACAATGGTGCATCCGGTATCTGAAATGAGAATAAGGGACTGTGCAAAACCAGTGACGGCAACGTCGAAATCCTCAAACCAGAGGCGGACAGCGATGGTTCGACCGCCACGGCCGCATCCAAGGGCACCATGCTTATCGCAGACAACGCCAAAACCGTGGCACTCGGTTCAGACGGCGTGGCCTTGGCTTCGGTCCTGCCACTCGGTCTTGGCTGGTTCATCCGACGCCGCTTGGGATTGGAGGCCTCCGACATTCTGGACCGTAAGCTCGGCTTGAAGTAACGGCTGGTTCGGATGTAATTGCTGTCACGTACGTATCATGACAACAGAGCGAAGGTCCTCATCGGTTTACATCGATGAGGACCTTCGCGCGCATTAGGGGAGCGCGCTACGCGGGTCATGCTGCGCGGGCGTGCTATGCGGACAAACTACGCGAACAAGTCGTTCAGTGCCTCGGCAATCGTCGGATGCGTGAACACCATATCGCGCAACGTGCTGGCCGGCGCGTCAAGATCCATCGCCAACTTGACGATATTGATCACCTCGTGCGACTCGACGGAAAGCAGCATCGCACCCAGAATGCGGCCAGTATTGCGTTCCACAATCGCCTTCATCAGACCATCCGGTCGCCGCATTACCTGGGCCTTCGGCACAGCGGCCACCGGCAATCGCTTGACCACATAATCCAATCCGGCCGCCTTCGCCTCGCGCTCATTCAATCCCACGCGAGAGTAAGGCGTGGCGAGGAATGTGCTCGACGGCACATGCTTGCGGTCCTTCACCGTGTACGGACGGGTGGAACCATTGAGCTGCGACCACACCACGCGATAGTCGTCCAGTGAAATGTACGTGTGCTGCGGGCCGCCGTTCACATCGCCCAGAGCCCAAATGTCGGCTGCTGTGGTGCGCAGAAGCTCGTCGACTTTCACAGCACCGCGTTCGGTTAGCTCCACGCCAGCCGCCTCAAGATGCAGTCCCTCGACGTTCGGCGTACGTCCGGTGGCCACCAGTACCGCGTCGGTGGTCAGGCAGAATCGGGCTTCAGCCAGTTCGGCGAACCGCGGCTCGCCATCGTCTGATGGTTTCGTTTGAACGTGTGACATCGTGGCGTGATCGGTCGGGTTGCTAGTGGGGCTGGTGGTTGTTGCAGTGTCGGTGGTGCCGGTGGCACCGGTGATATCGGTATGAGCGTTCCCGGTGCCGGCGGGGGTGGAATCGCAAGCTTGCGATGCACCGCGAGTCATACCCTTCACCGCAACGGACAACCTGACACTGCCGTCAGCAGCAGGCGCGATGGCCTTGGTATCCGCGTTGAACAGGAACTTGACGCCCTGCGCTTCCAGCTGTGCGCGAATCGCGGCCGCCACATCCGCATCCTCGCGCGGCAGGAACTCGGCATTGTGCTGCAGCACGGTAACCGCCGTGCCGAAATCGGCAAACATCGAGGCAAACTCAAGTCCAATGAATCCTGAACCGATAATCACCAGTCGCTGCGGCATATCGTCGAGATCCATCAGTCCAGTGCTGGTGTAGACGCCGGGCGTAGTGCGGATACCGGGAATATCCGGAATGCGCGGCGTGGCGCCGGTATTGATGAAGATCTTGCTGGCGGTCACGGCGACCGGGCCCTCAGCGGTGGCGATTTCCACGCTATGAGGGCCGGTGAAGTGAGCGCGGCCGGTGATTACGGTGATGTTGTCTTGGTCGGCGAGCTTGTGATAGTTCTTGTCGCGCAGCATCGAAGTGACGCGGCGCTTCTCCTTGATAGCAGCCTCGAACGCTGCTTCGCGGGTTTCGGGAGTACTGTTCGCGCCATCCCGCCGCGCCTGTTCGGCGGACAAAATCAGTGACTTGGACGGCAAGCATCCGATATTGATGCAGGTGCCGCCGTACATGTTGGCGCTTGCCTCGGCGACGACGACCTTGCGGCCGGCTGCGCTGAGCTTGGCGGCCAAGGTTTTGCCGCCCTTGCCGAATCCGATGATCAGGGCGTCGGTGGTGATAGTGGGGGAGGTGCTGGGCGTGCTGATGGTGTCGGGCGTGCTGGTTGTGTTGGGTGTGCTGGTGGACATGGTTACTTCCTTACGTATTCGAGTGGTAAGAGTGTGTTGTGCTGATGTGTTGTGCGCCGTGCTGTGCCGATTTTCTTCTTTGACTGCCGAAGCGTTGTCGACTGATGCTGGCTAGGGGAGATGCGCGGGATTATTGGCCTTTGTGCTCGCTGAATATCTGTTCGGTGATGTCGTGGATGGTGGTGTGTTCGAGTTGTTCGAGGCAAGTGCGGTTGAGCCCGGCATAGATGTCATCCATCACTGCGCCCATTGAAGATGACACCAAGCAATCCTCTTGTACGTCGCCCGGTGTCCAGTTCACTTCCACAAAAGTGGTGCCGGTGGCTTCCGCTACCGCGCGCAAAGTGATTTCGGCGGCGGGCCGGGCCAGAGCGTACCCGCCTTCAGCACCCTCTTTAGGGGCGATGAGTCCGGCTGAGGCGAGCGGTCGCATTACTTTGCGCACGCGCGCCGCATTGGTGCATATGTTTTCGGCCAGGATATGACTGGGCAGGTGTGTGGCGCGATGGTCAAGGTAGACCAATGCGTGCACTGCCAGTGAATGGTCGCCGTTCATGAAACGACCTCCTTGTCGAGTCGATACTGTAACTATAATGTGTACAGTAATGATACAATAATCATATCAGATGCAGTTAGTGTGTCAAATCAGGGTTGAAGAGGTGGATAACTATGTGTATAAGTGAGGTGTCTACATGGTTATCCACAATAGATGTGCGTAAGTGAAGTTAGGACCACATACCTCGGATCGGCTTCCGTTTCCGCACCCACTACCCATATGGTGGTGTCATGAACAGCATGACCGACGGCATCACCAACTATGGAGCTCTGCCAGACTCTATGTACGATCCGCCTCCGGAAGAATCGGAGGCAGTTTTTGTTCCGCCCGAATTTGCGGGGTCATTTTCTGCTGACTCGAAATACCCGACTTCTCGCGACTCGTCATCGCCAAACAGTGGTGCACATGATTCTGCGGCGGCACTGACCATGAGCGAAAGCCTTGCTCAGCGCAAACGCGACATTGTCGCACGCTGCACTGAGGAAGCGAAACGGGCGGGCAAGAAGCTGCTTTTCGGCATGACCACTTCCCTCGCTCTGCAATCCGTACCGATTCCCGCCGATTGCGACCTCGACTCGGCCAAGCTGCACACTGTATCCAGCGTTAAGAGCAAGCGGTTTCGTACACGCCATGCACCACTGCAAACGCATATTTGGAAACATGCGGCTAAAGCCGCCAATGTGGAAATGAACCAACACGTGTTTGCGCTGGACCTGTTTCACGTATGGGCTCAACTTGCCCCGTATGTTTCTTTTGAGTCTCTGATTGTGCTCGGGGATGCCGTCATCACTGCTACGAGCAAACAGCCAGTATTGGCTAAGGATCGTGATGCTGCTGCAATCTATCAGGATCTGGTGAAGTTCGTGGAGCAATTTACCCGATTCAGAGGGCGCCCGTCCTGCGTTCGAGCATTGCCTCTGATATCACCTGGTGCTGATTCGCCCAAAGAATCAGAAGAATGACTCTCTCTGGTAGCGCATGGGATTCCACAGCCGGTTGCGAACTATGTGGTGCCGGACGCGGCTTTTGCATCTGGAGCTCCCATAACGTTGGACTTAGCGTGGCCAGAGTTCAAGGTCGCTGTTGAATATGATGGCGATCATCATCGTACGAGTAAGACTCAATGGCGCCGTGACCAAGAGAAAAGGGGTGTGCTGGTCGGGCGGAGATGGCTGGTCTTCGTCGCCACGGCGGCAAGTATCGCTAACGAGGATGCTCGTGCTGAATTCGCTTTCAACGTGGCGAGGGCGCTTGCTTCGCGCGGTGCCGTATTCGAGTTTCATGTAGTTGCCATGTCTCTTGAAGAGTTGGCGCAGAGCCTGCTGTGACCATGATGTTCGAAACGGACTGATGTAAAGGCAATATTTGTACGACCTGTTGTTGTGGTGTGTGCTTGATATTGCATGCCGTTCGATTGCGATGCCTCGTAGTGATGGATTTCGTGAATGACTAGTGTTCGATTGTGGAGGGAAATGTGTCATAGTGGTCGATTGGGGGTGTTGTCGGTGCATTGAGCGTGGATTTGCGCCAATGGGTGTGGGACGCTACGCGTGTTTTGCCGATTTTTGCGTGGCGTCCCACGGCCCCTCGGGTAATGGCTGTGACGGGTGTGGCAGGAATGGCGTCTTTCCGGGGTTTCCAGTTTGAGTGTGTGGGATGGGGGAAATGTAAAACGATTGACTTAGCTGTTGTCCCACGCTTTTGTGGGATGGCAACTCTGGAATGGGCAAATTCGTCGTGGCGTCCCACAACGATGTTAAAACTCGACCATGATGCAAGCCGACCGAACGCTTCGGTGGTCATCTGGCCGCTGTGACCCCACAATGATGATGGGAAACTCGGTCATAATGTAGGTAGTCGAACGTTTCGCGGCCATATGGCCGTCCTGCCCTGCAGTGATGTTGAGAAAATGCAGTCATGGTGCATGAGGAGAACCGTTGACCTGCGTGTTTCAGTGGTCGAAAAAATAAGGCTCTGCAGTGGATTGTATGAATCCAATGCAGAGCCTTATTGGTTGCTGTGAACGCGACTAACGCAGCGATTTCACTCGCTCAGGGCCTTGTCGACCACGACGGTGGCCTCGTCGAGCACCTTGTCCAGAGCCTCGGGGGAGACGAAGGACTCGGCGTACACCTTGTAGATGTTCTCGGTGCCGGAAGGACGCGCGGCGAACCAGTTGTCCTTGGTGGTGACCTTCAGACCGCCGATCTTGGCGTGGTTGCCCGGCGCCTCGGTCAGCTTGGCGGTGATGTCTTCGCCAGCCAGGGTGGAGGCGGTCACGTCGTCGCCGGACAGTGCCGCGAACTTGGCCTTCTGTTCCAGCGTGGTCGGGGTGTCGACGCGCTTGTACCAGGACTCGCCGAAGCGCTCGACCTGCTCCTGGTGAAGCTGGGCCGGGTTCTTGCCGGTCTTGGCGGTGATCTCAGCGGCCAGCAGGTCGGGGATCAGACCATCCTTATCGGTGGTCCACACGCGGCCGTCCTTGCGCAGGAAGCTCATGCCGGAGCTTTCCTCGCCGCCGAAGGCGACTTCGCCGCTGAACAGCGGGTCCACGAACCACTTGAAGCCCACCGGCACTTCGATGACCTTCGCGTCGATCGCCGCGGCCACGCGGTCGATCAGGGAGGAGGAGACCAGCGTCTTGCCCACGGCTGCGCCCTCAGGCCAGCCCGGACGGTTGCCGCCGAACAGGTATTCCACACACACGGCGATGTAGTGGTTCGGGTTCATCACGCCCCAGTTCGGGCAGACGATGCCGTGACGGTCGGCGTCCGGGTCGGTGCCGCCGACCAGATCGTACTTGTCCCAAGCGCCGGCGTTGAGCTCGTCGACCAGGCCCTTCATGGCGTACGGGGAAGACGGGTCCATGCGGATCTTGCCGTCGTGGTCGATGGTCATGAAGCGCCAGGTCGGGTCGACCTCAGGACGCACCACGCCGATGTTCAGGCCGTACTTCTCGTTGATGAGCGGCCAGTAGTTCACGGAAGCGCCGCCGAGCGGATCGATGCCCAGACGCACGCCGGAGTTGCGGATCACGTCGAAGTCGATGACGTTCTCCAGGTCGTCCACGTAGTGCTCGCGGAAGTCGAAGCCCTCGACGTACTCGGACTTGATGGCCTCCTCGTAGGGCACACGCTTGATGGACTTGAAGTCGCCGAGCAGCTCGTTGGCGCGAGCGGCGATGGCGTTGGTGGTCTCGGCCGGAGCCGGGCCGCCGGTGACGGGGTCGTACTTGAAGCCGCCGTCGGTGGGCGGGTTGTGGGACGGCGTGACGACGATGCCGTCGGCGAGGCCCTCGCCCTCGAAGCGCTGGGTGCCGTCGGCCGCACGGTTGTGGGTCAGGATGGCCTGGGAGACCACCGGGGTGGGCACGAAGTCGTCACGGGAGTCGACGCGCACGTGCACGCCGTTGGCGACGAGCACCTCGATGGCGGTCTTCTTGGCCGGGCCGGACAGCGCGTGGGTGTCGGAGCCGAGGTACAGCGGGCCGGTGACGCCGGCCTTCTTGCGGTATTCGGCGATGGCCTGGGAGATGGCGATGATGTGGGCCTCGTTGAACGAGGTCTTCAGGGACGATCCGCGGTGGCCGGAGGTGCCGAAGATGACACGCTGCTCGGGGACTTCCGGATCGGGGACGAGGTCATAGTATTTGCCGATAACCTCATCGACATTAATCAGATCTGCTGGGGTGGCGGGCTGACCCGCATTGTTTGCTACCATACTTTCATTCTGCCACGTTTTTTGCCGTCTGGGGCAAGATTATGTTAAAAGTTGTCAACTTTTGTGCGAATAAGTGTATGGCGGTGGCGCGCATCTGGCACAAAGAGCCTAAGCGTGGGCTTGCGTGCCGTCTCATTGCGGATGCATCGTCCAAGAAAGACACGCCGGATGTTCATCGCTGATTAAAGCCTGTTCTTCCTTACTCTCGTCTTATGTTTCGAGGTATAGGCAGGCTCTGACCATATGTGTGATTTGCCGGATTGTTTTCAGCTCGTTATAATCGCTGTTCAGTCAGTAATTAGCAGGGTTGCTACTCGAATGTTGAGGCAAGACCTGAGATGTTGACGTAGTCATGTGTATTCATGATGGCGTCCACATCTCAGGTCTTTTCTGTTATTTGGCGTGACTGCCGGTTCCTGGAACGCAGATGCTCAGGAACAGGGTGGTTCCTCTGGTAGGCGCTGGCTTAACCGTGGAAAAGGAATGGAGTAAGAGATGTCGCATCAAGACGATATCAAGGCGATCGTCACTAGTGTCGGTGGCGCGGCCAACATCAAGTCGCTGACGCATTGCGCCACGCGACTGCGTTTTGAACTCAATGACGCCGGCAAGGTTGACAACGCCACGCTCGACGCCAACAAGCTCGTGCTGGGCGCCGTGCCGCAGTCCGGCGACCGATACCAGGTCGTTATCGGCGGTCAGGTCGCCTCCGTGTATGAGCAGATCATGCACCTGCCCGAGATGGCTGGTCTCGGCGCCGGCACCGTCGACGACAATGCCGATGAGCCGACCGATGCGGAGGTCAAGGCCGCCGCTCGTTCCAAGGCCCGCGGCAAGGTCGCATGGCTCGATAGCTTCTTCGAATACCTGGCCGACTCCTTCCGCCCGATTCTGGGTGTGTTGCTTGGCGCGTCCATCATCATCGCACTGGTCAACCTGTGCATTTCCCTGGGCTTGATTCCGAACGACACCGCCACCACTGGCCTGGTGTTCGTGCAGGCCATCTGGAAGGGTGTGTTCTACTTCCTGCCGATTATGGTCGCCTACAATGCCGCCAACAAGCTCAAAGTGGATCCGTGGCTGGGCGGCGCAATCATGGGCATGCTCATGACCCCGCAGTTCGCCTCCCTGGCTGACACCAAGACCTGGGGCGACGCCGTCAAGTGTGTGGAGAACACCACGCTGGGCACCTCCTCCTGCACCGCCACGGTGTTCGGCTTGCCGATGCAGCTGTCCGACTACTCCGGCAACGTGTTCGTGCCGCTGCTGATGGTCGCCGTGCTCGCGGTCGTGTACCACGGTCTGAAGAAGATCATTCCGGACAGCGTCCAGATGGTCTTCCTGCCCTTCTTCTCCATGATCATCGTCGGTGCGCTCACCGCTTTCATCATCGGACCTATCGGTGTGTGGGCCGGCAACGGCCTCGGCGCCGGACTCGCCTGGATGAACACTCACGCTCCGTTCATCTTCGCCATCGCAATCCCGCTGCTGTACCCGTTCCTGGTGCCGCTGGGTCTGCACTGGCCGCTGAACGCCCTGATGATCATGAACATCAACACCCTGGGCTACGACTTCATTCAGGGCCCGATGGGCGTGTGGAACTTCGCCTGCTTCGGTGCCACTGCCGGTGTGCTGTTCCTCTCCATCCGCGACAAGGATAAGGACATGCGCCAGACCTCCATCGGTGCTCTTGCCGCCGGCCTGCTCGGTGGCGTTTCCGAGCCGAGCCTTTACGGCATCCACCTGCGTTACAAGCTCATCTACTCCCGTATGCTGGTCGGCTGCGGCGTGGGCGGCGTCGTAATCGCCGTCATGGGCTGGCTCTTCCCGGCCACCGTCGCCTCCGGCGAGACCGTGCACGGCGTGACCACCACTGCATTCGCTTTCACCTCGCTGCTCACCGTGCCGGTGTTCAACCAGATGTGGGTTTACGGCGTCTCCATCGCAGTGTCGTTCTTCACCGCCATGATTATGATTATCATGCTTGACTACCGCACTCCGGAGCAGAAAGCCGAAGCCAAGGCCCGTGCCGCGGCTCAGTCCGCCAAGGCTGTGAACGGTGGTGACGCCACCACCGCTACCGCAACCGCCGCTGTTGCCGTTGCCGATGCCCCGGCTGCCGCTGCGACCGCCACTTCCGCCGTGTTCGCTCCGATTGCGGGCCATGTGGTGTCCCTTGACGATGCCGGAGATCCGGTGTTCGCTTCTCGTGCCCTCGGCGAGGGTGTGGGCATCGAGCCGGTTGATGGCGCGGTGAAGGCTCCGGTGTCCGGTGTGCTGCAGACCGTTGCTGAGACTGGCCATGCTTTTGGTCTCAAAACCGACGATGGCATTGAAGTGCTGGTACACGTCGGCATTGATACGGTTAAGATGAATGGCAATGGTTTCGTGGTGAATGTGGCCAAGGGTGACCGAGTGAACGCCGGTGACCTGTTGGCGACTGTCGATCTCGACGAAGTCAAGAAGGCTGGATTCAGCACCACTACGCTGGTTACGGTACTGAACACCGCAGCGCTCAAGTCCGTTACGCCGAAGACGGATGTGAACGTCGCGGCCGGTGACGAAGTCATCGCCATCGAACAGTAATCATGGTTGGTTCGCAACCGTAACCTGAAGATCCCGAACGGAAGGGATGTCATGGAAATACTTCGCGTCTTCAATAACAACGTCGTCCTGGCGAAGGATCGGGGGCGCGAAGTCATCCTTACCGGCCGGGGTCTGGGGTTCAAGGCCAAGCCCGGCATGACAGTTGACGATGCCAAAGTGGCTCGTGTGTTCGTGCCGGCTCAAGGCCGTGACCCTGACCATATGGCCCAGTTGCTGGGCGATATTCCTCCTGAAATCATTCGTCTCATTTCCGAGACCATGGATGGGATTGGCCTGAGTTCAGAGGCTGCACAAAGCTCGACGTTGGTCATGGCGCTCGCGGATCATGTGTGTGGTGCTTTACGCCGCGCCAAGAACGGCATTCCGCCTGTGCCGTATCCGCTGAACTCGGAAATTCGTTCGCTGTATGAGCGTGAATACCAGCAGGGCTGCGCACTGCTCGCCGCGCTGAACCGCAGATTGGACGATGCGCTGGATCCCAGCGAGAGCGTTGCTTTTGCGCTGCATTTTGTGAATGCCGGCTTCTCCACAGGCGACCTTTCTCCTACGTATATGATGACCGGCGTCATCCAACAGTTGCTCGCCGTCATCGAAAGCACCTATAACATCGAGCTGGATGAGCATTCGGTTAATGTCGGCCGTTTCATCACCCATCTTCGGTATTTGTTCGTGCGTATTCATCAGCATGAGCAGCTCAGCAGGGAGCCGGAGGCAATCATTTCCTCGATTATGAGCTCCTATGCAAAAGCCTCGAAATGCGCGAGACTTATCGCATCCCTTATTGAGCTGCGCCTCGATACCACGCTGACCGAAGACGAGGTTGCCTACCTGACATTGCATGTGGCACGAGTCACGGATCAAACGAATCAGAATCGTTCCTCGGATATTTCTGACCATCCGCGGCTGGCGCATATGAGCCAGTGAATCAGCGAATCGGCTCAAGTGTGCCGGTCATTTCGGCGAAATCCGAGGTGGCGTTCGAAGCGGCGGCCTGCGCGGTCTTTTCCAACGCGGAGGCGTCGGGCACGCGCACGATCAGCGCGCGGTGATCCACCGAGAAACGGATGTGGCGGGTTTCCGGCAGCATGTCGCCGTCCACTTGTGCCTTGGCCGGCTTCTCCAGCGTGATTTCGGCGCTGGTGCCCTGGACCTGCTCGATGGTCGAATTCGTGGACAGCGGGTTCTGCTCGGGCTTGCCGATGATCGTCTGGTGCACCACGTCGCCGAACAGGTTGGCCCAGCCGAGGATGCCGCCAGTGGTGTCGATGATTTCGAAGTCCAGCAGGCCGTCGTCATAGGAGGCCGCCGGCATCAGCGAGAACACGGGAATTTGGCCGCAGTTGCCGGCCATCACCGTGCGGAAATCGAGATTCTTGATGGTGTGGGTCGAGCCGTCGGCGCTGGTGACTGTCAGCGTGCCGCGGAACTTCGGCGCGAACAGGTTCTTCACGCCGCCCACGAAGTAGGCGAGCCAGCTGATGTTCGCCTTGAGCTCGGGGTTGGTGTCGTCGATCATGGCCGCGTCGAAACCGATGCCGGCGATGATGAGGAAGGCGTGGCCGTGGTCGTCCTCCGGGTGGTCGAGCAGGGTGAGACGGCCCATGTCCACCAGGCGGGAGCCGTGGGAGGTGGCCACGGTCAGCGCGGCGTCGATATCGTCCACGGGAACGCCCATATTGCGGGCAAACAGGTTGCCGGTGCCGATGGGGATGATGCCCAGCGCATGGCCGGTGCCGGAGACGGCGCTCGCCACCGTGCGCACCGTGCCGTCGCCGCCGACCGCGATCACCACGTCGGCGCCGTCCTCCAGCGCTTCAAGCGCACAGACCCTGCCGTCCTTGTCAAGCTGGGTGTCGTAGAAGCGGATGCGATTGAGCCCCTTGGCCTCGCAGAACCTCTGGATATGCAGCCGGCGGGCTTCGGCCTGCGGTTTGGACGGATTCACGATGAAGGCGTACTGCACCTCGTCGTCCCGGCGCTTCTCCAGCGTCTGAGCCAGCTTGCGGCGGCGCTGCGCGCGCAGGGCGATGACGATGACGGCGATGAGCGCCGCCACAATGGCGATTGCGGCGATGATCAGAAACACGGTGAGGGCAGGCTGAGGCATGGCTCCTATTGTTATCGGTGGGGAGGTCGTTTACGGCCATGGTGCGCCGTACGTGAACATTTCCTGCACGCAACAGCCCCGTGGGGCGCGATCATGGTTCAATCGCGTCTCATCTGACGAAATTGGCCGGGTGGACCCGTCCGCGGACTTTCCCGGGCTTCCCTGTGATTTCCGTGTGACTTGCGCGTTACTCCCGCGCATTCGGCCATTGTCGGTGTCTGCTTACGCGGCTAGTCTGGTGCCCATGCTTGATATTCAATTCATCCGTGAACACACCGATATCGTCAAGGAATCCCAGCGCAAGCGCGGCGAGTCCGTGGAACTCGTCGACGAAGTGCTCTCCTCCGACACCGCACGTCGTGAAGCGTTGAAGGCCTTCGAAGAGGCTCGTGCCCAGCAGAAGGAAATCGGCAAGAAGGTCGCCTCTGCCCCGGCGGACGAGAAGGCCAAGCTCATCGCCGAGACCAAGGAACTGTCCCAGACGGTCGCCGAATACAAGGCCAAGGCCGATTCCGCCGCCGAGGAATACACCACCGCCATGTGGAAGCTCTCCAACATCGTGGAGCCCGAAGCTCCCGAAGGCGGCGAGGACGACTACGTGGTCGTCAAGAAGGTCGGCCAGATCCGTGACTTCGCGGCCGAAGGTTTCGAGCCCAAGGACCACCTGACCCTCGGCGCCGGCGTGGCCGGCATCGACATGCGCCGCGGTGTCAAGGTGGGCGGCTCCCGCTTCTACTTCCTGCGTGGCCAGGTGGCCCGCATGCAGATCGCCATGCTCACCATGGCCGTTGACCAGGCCGAGGAGCACGGCTTCACGCTGGCCATCACCCCGACGCTCGTGCGCCCCGAAGTCATGCGCGGCACTGGCTTCCTGAACTCCCACGCCGACGAGATCTACCGTCTGCGTGAGCCCGATGACCAGTACCTGGTCGGCACCTCCGAAGTGGCGCTTGCCGGCATGCACGAGAACGAGATCCTCGACCTCGGCAATGGCCCGCTGCGTTACTGCGGCTGGTCCTCCTGCTACCGCCGCGAGGCCGGCGCCGCAGGCAAGGACACCTCCGGCATCATCCGCGTCCACCAGTTCGACAAGGTGGAGATGTTCGTCTACGCCAAGCAGGAGGACTCCTACAAGGAGCATGAGCACCTGCTGGCCATGGAGCAGGAGATGCTCGCCAAGGTCGAGGTGCCCTACCGCATCATCGACACCGCCGCCGGCGACCTCGGCTCCTCCGCCGCCCGCAAGTTCGACTGCGAGGCTTGGGTCCCGACCCAGGGCCGCTACCGCGAGCTCACCTCCACCTCGAACTGCACCGAGTACCAGGCTCGCCGTCTGAACATCCGCGAGCGTATGGAAGACGGCGGCACCCGCCCGGTCTCCACCCTGAACGGCACGCTGGCCACCACCCGTTGGCTGGTCGCCATCATGGAGAACCACCAGCAGAAGGACGGCTCCATCGAGATCCCGAAGGCCATGCGCGCCTACATGGGCGGCAAGGAAGTCATCGAGCCGACGAAGTGGGAGGCCTGAGCAGATGATGGGGGAGTCCGCGCATGGACGCGGGCTTCCCCGGGCGCGCGAGTTGATGTCGACTCGCATGGTCGCCCGGCGTTCGCTGCGATGGCGGCGTGTTCCGTTCAGGTGACTGTTCGGCATGTTTCGCTATAATGGCTGATTGTGCCGTTGTGCACAACATAGGACAGATGTCTGAGCGGTCTAAAGAGACGGTCTTGAAAACCGTTGAGGGGCAACCCTCCGCGAGTTCGAATCTCGCTCTGTCCGCTTTGTGTGGCAAGGCCCCGGATTGTCCGGGGCTTTTTCATGTTCTCCCTGCGGTGCTCGTCGATGAGTCATGTGTTGGGCATCATGGATACGTCGGTTCTTCCGTCGAGGCTCGCGATAATTGTTAGTTAAGTTGACAATAAAGGAACGAAGGCATATATTAGCCATGAGCCGTCGCGGTGAAGTGTCGGCTCGCTACGAAGGAGTAGGCGTATGACGTCGCATGGTGATCGTGCCGCGGAAGCACGGAGAACGGGACTGCCCGACTGCGGCCGCGATGTGTCTGGTCGCTTCGTCGTGAAGGCCGTCCTTCGTTTCGGGAGCGCCGGCACCGCGCAGCGTATTTCCCTCCCGCTGCCGATGGTGCCGTCTTTCCGACATGTCATCCACTGCCTCCATGCCGGGCGACATTCCCTCCATGATCCCAGTGGCGTATATCCCAGTCGTCCGGCGTCATCGTGGGCGTCAAGGACACATGCAGTCAGGTCCTCAGAGTCCACGATGACGTCGGCCATTACCGTGCGACATGTTGTCGCCACATGTTTTGAAAACCGCAATGCAAAGGAGCATATATGACCAGCACCGGCCGCTTCACGCTGCCCAGTGAAGAGAATTTCGCCGAAAAGACCAAGGAACTCGCCGAATTGTGGGGTGCGGACGCCATCCGCAACTCGGATGGCACGCATCTGGATGATGCCGTGCTCGCTCTCGGCAAGAAGATCTACAGCGCCTACTTCCCGACCCGCGCCCACAACGAGTGGATCACCCTGCACATGGACGAGACCCCGCAGGTCTACCTGCTGACCGCCCGTATCCTGGCCGAGTCCAACGCGGTGGATGTGCCGCTGATGGACGGCTTCTTCGAGGAACAGCTCAAGCCTAACCGCGACGCCGACCCGCACAAGTACTGGGAAGTCGTGGACCGCACCACGGGTGAGGTCGTGGACCCGTCCGGCTGGACGCTCGACCCGGGTGAGGACACCGTGCACGTGACCGCGGCCGTGCCGATGCACGAATACACGGTGAGCTTCCTGGCCTACATCATCTGGGACCCGGTCGAGATGTACAACCATCTGACCAACGACTGGGGCGACAAGGAACACGAGATCCCGTTCGACATCTACCATCCGGCCACCCGCAAGTTCGTGTTCGACACGTTCGAGCAGTGGCTTAAGGACAGCCCGCAGACCGATGTGGTGCGATTCACCACGTTCTTCTACCAGTTCACGCTCCTGTTCGACCAGAAGCGCCGCGAGAAGGTCGTCGACTGGTTCGGTTGCGCCTGCACCGTAAGCCCGCGTGCGCTGGATGATTTCGAAGCCAAGTACGGCTACCGCCTGCGTCCGGAGGACTTCGTGGACGGCGGCGCCTACAACTCCGCCTGGCGTGTGCCCAGAAAGGCCCAGCGCGACTGGATCGACTTCCTTTCAGGCTTCGTGCGCGAAAACGTCAAGCAGCTCGCCGACATGTCCCACGCCGCCGGCAAAGAGGCGATGATGTTCCTCGGCGACCAGTGGATCGGCACCGAACCGTACAAGGATGGATTCGACGAGCTCGGTCTGGATGCCGTGGTCGGTTCCATCGGCGATGGCACCACCACCCGCATGATCGCCGATATTCCGGGTGTCAGGTACACCGAAGGCCGCTTCCTGCCGTACTTCTTCCCCGACACGTTCTACGAGGGCAACGATCCGAGCATCGAAGGCCTCGACAACTGGCGCAAGGCCCGCCGCGCGATCCTGCGCTCGCCGATCGGCCGCATGGGCTACGGCGGCTACCTGTCGTTGGCGGCCAAGTTCCCGAAGTTCGTGGATACGGTGACCCACATCGCCGACGAGTTCCGCGACATCCATGATCGCACCGGTGGAGTGGCCGCCGAAGGCGAGCTCAATGTGGCGATTCTGAATTCCTGGGGCAAGATGCGCTCCTGGATGGCGTTCACCGTGGCGCACGCCCTGCCCAACAAGCAGACCTATTCCTACTACGGCATCCTAGAATCCCTGTCCGGCATGCGTGTGAACGTGCGGTTCATCAGTTTCGATGACGTGCTCGAGCATGGCATCGACGATGACATCGACGTGATCATCAACGGTGGTCCGGTCGACACCGCGTTCACCGGCGGCGACGTGTGGACCAACCCGAAGCTCGTGGAGACCGTGCGCGCCTGGGTGCGCGGCGGCGGTGCGTTCGTGGGCGTGGGCGAGCCGAGTTCGGCGCCGCGTTTCCAGTCGGGTCGTTTCTTCCAATTGGCCGATGTGCTTGGCGTGGACGAGGAACGCTATCAAACCCTCTCCGTGGACAAGTACTTCCCGCCGGTGGTGCCGGATCACTTCATCACCGCCGACGTGCCGGTCGACCCGGCGGCCCGTGAGGCATGGGAACAGGCCGGTTACCGCACCCCGCTCAGCGGCTGCGGCGGCGGCCAGTCCATCAAGCCGTTGGGCGGCATCGATTTCGGCGAACCCGTGCTCAACACGTACCCGGTCAACGAGAACGTGACCCTGCTGCGCGCGGACGGCGGTCAGGTGCAGCTCGCGGCCAACGACTACGGCAAGGGCCGCGGCGTGTACATCTCCGGACTGCCTTATTCGGCGGCCAACGCCCGACTGCTGGAACGCGTGCTGTTCTACGCCTCCCACAACGAAGACAAGTATGCGGCCTGGAGCTCGTCCAACCCGGAGTGCGAGGTGGCGCACTTCCCCGCACAGGGCCTGTACTGCGTGATCAACAACACCGATCAGCCGCAGAAGACCACGGTGACTTTGGCCGACGGCACCACCGAGGACTTCACGTTGCCCGGCAGTGGCATCGCATGGCATGAAGCCTGATTGGCTTGGTGACGAACGGAACCATCATGAACAACACCAATGAAGCCCTGTTCGACGTCGCTTCGCACTTCGCGCTGGAAGGCACCGTCGACAGCATCGAACCATACGGGGACGGCCATATCAACACCACCTATCTGGTGACCACGGACGGCCCCCGCTACATCCTCCAACGGATGAACACCGGCATCTTCCCCGATACGGCGAACCTGATGCGCAACGTCGAGCTCGTCACCTCCGCCCTCAAAGCCAAGGGCAAGGAGACGCTGGACATCGTGCGCACCACCTCCGGCGCCACCTGGGCCGAGATCGACGGAGGCGCATGGCGTGTCTACCGGTTCATCGAACACACCATGTCCTACAACCTCGTGCCGAACCCGGACGTGTTCCGCGAGGCCGGCCGCGCATTTGGCGACTTCCAGAACTTCCTGTCCGGATTCGACGCCAACCAGCTGACCGAGACCATCGCCCACTTCCACGACACCCCGCACCGCTTCGAGGACTTCAAGGCCGCCCTCGCCGCGGACAAGTTCGGCCGCGCCGCCGCATGCCAGCCGGAAATCGACTTCTATCTGAGTCACGCCGACCAGTACGCCGTCGTGATGGATGGGCTCAGGGACGGTTCGATCCCGCTGCGCGTGACCCACAACGACACCAAACTCAACAACATCCTCATGGATGCCACCACCGGCAAGGCTCGTGCGATCATCGATCTAGACACCATCATGCCCGGCTCCATGCTGTTCGACTTCGGCGATTCCATACGCTTTGGTGCGTCCACTGCCCTGGAAGACGAAAAGGACCTCAGCAAGGTGCATTTCAGCACCGACCTGTTCCGCGCCTATACGGAAGGTTTCGTGGGCGAACTGCGTGGCAGCGTCACCGCGCGCGAGGCCGAACTGCTGCCGTTCAGCGGCAATCTGCTCACCATGGAATGCGGCATGCGGTTCCTTGCCGACTACCTGGAAGGCGACGTCTACTTCGCCACCAAGTACCCCGAGCATAACCTGGTGCGCTCCCGCACCCAGATCAAGCTCGTGCAGGAGATGGAGCAGAAGGCCGGCGAAACCCGCGCCATCGTGGCCGACGTCATGGAGGCGGCCAAGTGAGCTCCCGGCAGATGCATCATGTCCGAGCCCGCGTTGCGGAGGGAGTGCGATGAACGATCGGTTGACCACGGTGTACGCAAGCATCGACGCGCTGATCGACTATGCGCTCGCCCACCTTGACCTCGATCCCCGCAACGCGGACTGGGCGCGGAATCGGATTTTCGCCCTGTTCGACCTGGATTCCTATCCCGGTGCCGAAGCGACCTCGTGTCGTCCGTGCCGCGGTGAGGAGAACCGTTGCGCACAGGGGCCCGAGGGGTCTGTCGGTCGCGCCCGCATTGTTCCCGACGCCTTGCTCTCCGCTTTTCGCGACGCGGCGGTGGATTGCGGCTTGTTTGAAGCGCAGGAGGGCCCGATGTACGCCGACATCGTCATGGGGCTGCTCTGCGCCAGTCCCGCCGACCTTGACGACCGGTTCCGGCTTGTCGAGCATCGGGACGGCGGCATGGCCGCGATGCAATGGTTCTATGACTACTGCGTGGCCAACAACTATGTCAAGCGCTCCCAACTCGACCGAAATCCGCGGTTCGATTCGCATGGCCTGACGGTGACCATCAACCTCGCCAAGCCCGAATTCAAGAACATGAAGAAGGCGGCGGCGGGCAACGCCGTGGCCGGCGGGTATCCGAAATGCACGATCTGCCATGAGAACGAGGGTTTTGCGGGACGCGACAAGCGCACCCTGCGCACCCTGCCGGTCACGCTCGGCGGCGAGTCATGGTTCTGGCAGTTCTCGCCTTACGGATATTTCGATCAGCACGGCATTTGCGTGAACGCCGATCACACGCCGATGCACGTGGATCGTGACACGTTCGGCCACCTGCTTGATTTCGTGGATCGCTTCCCCGGATACTTCCTCGGATGCAACGCCGCGTTGCCCCGCATCGGCGGCTCGGTGCTCGCCCACGACCACTACCAGGGCGGCGGCGAACTGCTGCCGATGCACAAGGCCGCCGCTTGGACGTCGCTCACGCTCGCCGGCTACCCGGACGCCGTGGTCGAAATCCTCGACTGGCCCGGCACCGCCGTGCGCGTGGTGTCGAAAAACCGCCAGAGCATCATCGATGTATCCGACATCATCCGCGAGGCATGGGTCGGCTATGACGACGCGGCGAACGGCATCGCCAGCCATGACGCGGACGGCAACCGCCAATCCGCCCTCTCGCCCAGCGCAATCATCACCGAACGCGGCTATGAGATGAGTCTCATCTTCCGCAACAATGCGATCAGCGACGAGTATCCGGAAGGTATCTTCCATGCACACCCCGAATACTGGCCGGTCAAGCAGGAACCAATCGGACTGATCGAGGCTCAAGGCCTGTTCATCCTGCCCGGACGGCTCGTCGACCAGCTCGGCATCGTCGAGGAGGCGCTCGCCGAAGGCCGCGACCTGCCCGATGAAGTCAGCGAATTCAGTCTCGAATGGGGCGAACTCGCTGAAACATTGGCCGGAAACCGCGACCGCGAGGCCATTCGCCAAGCCATACACGACGAGCTCGGCAGCGTCTGCTACCGCATCCTCGGCAACACGGCCGTCTTCAAGCAGAAAGCCACCACGCAAACATTCCTCGGAAGCCTTGGTTTTGCCGCCAGGTGAAACAGGTCAAGTGAAGTAAGCTCAATACTGAAGGCAAACCGAAGGCAAGTCCTTCCAAAGGAGGAAACATGACCACTGTCCTGGTTACGGGCGGCGCCGGATTCATCGCCACCCACACCGACATCGAACTGCTCAACAAGGGCTACGACGTTATTTCCGTAGACAACTACGGCAATTCGTCTCCCGTCGCGCTTGAGCGAGTCGAGCAAATCACCGGCAAGCCGGTCAAGCGTTATGATGGCGACGTGCGCGACGAGGCGCTCATGGAGCGTGTCTTCACCGAGAACGACATCGACTGGGTCATTCATTTCGCCGGTCTCAAGGCCGTGGGCGAGTCCGTGGCCAAGCCGATCGAATACTACGACAACAACCTGTACTCCACGCTTGTGCTGCTCAAGGTGATGAAGAAGCACAACGTCAAGAAGATCATCTTCTCCTCCTCCGCCACCGTGTACGGCACGCCGAAGGAACTGCCGATCACCGAGGAGACGCCGACCGGCGGCACCACCAACCCGTACGGCACCTCCAAGCTGTTCCAGGAGCAGATTCTGCGCGACGTACATGTGGCCGACCCCTCCTGGACCATCGTGCTGCTACGCTACTTCAACCCGGTCGGCGCACACGAGTCCGGCCTGCTGGGCGAAGACCCGAAGGGTATTCCGGCGAATCTCACCCCGTACGTGGCCAAGGTCGCGGTCGGCGAGCTGAAGGAAGTCCAGGTGTACGGCGACGATTACGACACGCCCGACGGCACCGGCGTGCGTGACTACATCCATGTGGTCGATCTGGCCAAGGGCCATGTGGCCGTCATCGACCACATCGACGAGGAAGGCGTGTTCGTCTACAATCTGGGCACCGGCCACGGCTACTCCGTGCTTGAGGTCATCAAGGCCTACGAGAAGGCCGCCGGCCATCCGATTCCGTACACGATCAAGCCGCGTCGTCCCGGCGACATCGCCGCATGCTACGCCGATGCCTCCAAGGCCGCGAAGGAGCTGGGCTGGAAGGCCGAGTTGACCATCGACGACATGGCCGCATCCTCGCTCAACTGGCAGACCAAGAACCCCAACGGTTTCCGTGACGCCGAGTGATATGAGCAGATGAGCTCCCTCTGATGAAGGAGCTCATCTGTCGTTTATCACACAATGCGCCTATCGGCGGCCCAGCGGGTGAGCTCGGTGCGATTCGAAAGCTGAAGCTTTCGCAGCACCGAGCTCACGTGCGTTTCGACCGTCTTGATCGAAATGAACAGTTCGGCCGCCACCTCTTTATACGTGTAACCACGCGCGATCAGCCGCATGACCTCCTGCTCGCGGGCGGACAGCCGGTCCAGCTCCTCATCATGAGCCCGTGCCGCACCATCAGCGCCGCCATCAGACCCCGCCGCCGGCACACCCTGGAAGGCCGAAAGCACAAAACCGGCCAGTTTTGGCGAGAACACGGCATAGCCCTCATGCACCTGCTTGATGGATGAAATCAAATCAGCGCCGGTAATCGTCTTGGTCACATAGCCCTGGGCGCCGGCACGAATCACCGCCCCCACATCCTGCGGCGCATCCGAAACCGACAACGCCAGAAACACGGTAGTGGGGGAGTAGGGGCGTGATTTGGCGAGGATCTCGGCACCACCGCCACCCTCGCCGCCGGGCACATGCACATCCAGCAACACCACCTGCGGCTTGGTCTGTGCGATCATCGCCACCGAACCGGGCACGTCCGCCGCTTGGCCGACGATATCGAAGGAATCGCGCAATGTGGCGATTACGCCCGCACGGAACATCTCATGGTCATCGACCACGGCCACACGAATCTTGGCTGTCTCGTTCTCGCTCATCGATGTTCTCCCTGCGCCGCTTTCAGCGCGATCGGCATATGCATTCTGACCTCGGTGCCCCAGCCGGCCCTGGACACTATCTCCACTGTACCGCCGCGCCGTTTGATGCGGCCGATAATCGATTCGCGGATGCCCAGCCGGTCGGGCGGAATGGCGTCCATATCGAAGCCTTCGCCATGGTCGCGCACGAACACTTCAACCATCGTGTCGCTGGCCTCGCAATACAAAGACACCGGCTCGCCGCCATGCGTGACCGCATTGACCAACGCCTGACGGGTGGCGTCCAGCAGCGCATCGGTCTGGGCACTCGGCCGCGCGTCGCCCACGGTGACCACCTCAATCGGCTTGCCGTGCTCGTCCTCCACCTCGGCGGCGATCTGCTTCAATCCGGCTCCCACCGAACGATCCGATGTGGAACGTTCCTGATACAGCCACTCGCGCAGCTCGCGCTCTTGGCTACGCGCCAGGGCGAATACGGTGGTCGATTCCTCGGAGTGCAGCTGAATCAGCGCCAACGTTTGCAGCACGCCATCATGCAGATGGGCGGTCATGTCCGCGCGCTCCTCTTCGCGCTCCTTCAATGCCTGCTCGTGGGTAAGTCGTTGCAGCATCGCGTTCGCCCACGGCATCACCGCCACCACGATACCGACGATCATCATGAATCCGCTGGCAACAATGCGTCGAGGAGAGGCGCCCCACCCAGGAATGCTGACATTATGCACATACAATGCCCATCCCATGAAAATCAGTGCGATGCCGCCCAACATAGACAACAGCTGCGTGCCTCGCGGACTAAGATTCATCCATGCCAGTGCGATGCCGCCCAACCCTACCAGCAGCGGAAGCACAATCTGGACATCCGCACCGGTGCTGGTGAGCAACAGTCCAATGGCCATCAACGCGAAACCGGCCAATGCCACGACGGCCGGTTTCGGAGCACGTTGGATGGCCTCGGACAATGATTCCGGTGCGGCAGCCGATTCGTCGTCATGAGCGGCAAGTGACTGATTGCCCCGCGCAAGCGGCGCCTGATCAACGGGCACTGTGCGAGCTGCAGCCGTCACCGGGTCTCCGGCGGGCATGAACACCCACAGGAATACATAAGCGATGATGCCTGCGCCGTAGAGGAAGGTCAGTGCGATGAACGCAATCCGAATCCATGCCACGCCGATGCCCAAGTGCAGGGCGATGCCCTTGCACACACCGGTGAGCCAACGGCCCTGCCGGGGGCGCATCAACGGCATGCGCGCAGGCAGCAATGGTTCGGGAGATGACGTCATACTCCTATTGTGCCGCGCTCAGGGCGTTGCGACCGGGGTTTTACCCGGTGTTCAGGGAACAATCAGGGTGTTCCCCGAGCGTTGTGGCAGTGGTCGGGCGGTGTAATGGAATCATGAGCAATCCAAACGCGAATCCGTATCAGCCACAGCCGCAGCCTGGTCCGCAAAAAAACAAGACATCGCGACGCTTCTTCACTTGGGTGCGATCCAGTGGACTGGTTCGCGGCGACGACCGGTGGATCGGCGGCGTATGCAGCGGCATCGCTTTACGGCTTGGCTGGAGCCCCACACTAGTACGTGCGTTGGTGATTGTATGTACATTGTTCTTCGGTTTTGGCGCAGCTCTGTACGCACTCGGCTGGTTTCTGATTCCGGATGTACGCGATGGGCACATCTTGGCCGAGGACCTCATTGCCGGCCAATGGGACTGGAATTGTCTTGGATGCTTCCTGTTCCTCGCCGTGGCAATCGTGATTCCAGGTGCGGGGTGGGTTTGTATTGCGCTCGCCGCCTTAGCGCTATGGTTGTTAGCCAAAAGCGGCATTCGCCAGCAGGAAGGGTACGGATTCAGGGCATCTGCGACGCGACCGGTTTCACAGCCTGTGTCATATCCAGCTCCACAGCCTGTCTCATATCCAGCCGCGCAACCGGTCCCTCAATCTCCTTTGTATTCAGCTCCGCAACCTGTTTCACAACCTGTTTCACGAACCGAGACTAGTGTTTCACAGCCTGTTTCACAGCCTGTTTCACAGCCTTTCTATCAGTCGGTGCCCGGCGCGGTGCCCGGCGCGGTTCCCAGCGTGATGCCCAGCACAGTACCCAACGGGCCGCTTGCCCCCGACCGTATGAACGCGACGGCCTATGCCCCCACCGAGTCCAAGCGCCGCAAGCCGGCGGGCCCAATCGTGGTCTTGAGCATACTGGGCCTTACCTTCCTCTCCTTTGCCGGTCTGATGGGACTGATTTGGGTAAACGACATGGGCATTATCGGCATTATGCGTCTGAGCACCATCTGGATTGCCGCAGTATGCATAGTGATGGGGCTGGTGGTCATCATTCTCGGATTCAAAGGACGGCGTACCGGTGGTCTGATTCCTCTCGGACTGGTTGCCGGTGGATGCGCGCTCTGCATGACCATCGTTTCAGGCACGTCTGGCGTGTACTACCGTGATTTTGGTGCCAGCGGCATCAATACTGTTGTTTCACTGAGCCAATCTGTCAGTGCGAGAAACAGCGATGGCATGAACGATGTGCAAAAGGATGGCATCTTCGTTGCCGATGCCAGCGATGCCACGTTCGAAACATTGCAGCAAGGTGTGGCGTTCAGCGGTGAAAACTACAACACCGATCAGGCGATCATTGATTGGTCCGATTGGGGCAAGACACATGGGCCGCACACGGTGAAGATGCTGGATGGCAAAACCTCCATCAGTAATTGCCCGGTCGGTACCATCACCATAGCCGCAACACAGGCGCAAGTGCATATCGTTCTGCCGGATTCCTGCACTTACGCCTTCGGCACCGCCGACTCCTACTCCACTTCGAGTGACGTTGGCGGCAAATACGAGATGGTATACAACAACTACATGGGTCTAATAAGCTTTGGCTTCTTCGGAGCTGAAAGCGCCACCAATCCCATGAATGGACCTGATTACGAATGGTTGGATAAGGGATCCGCCATGCCGGACAACGGCCCAGAATTAAAAATCAATATTCCCTATGCAGTGGAAGCACGCGTCAACGTGGTGTACGCCTCCGATTGGAAAGGCTCCACGTTCCAGCCGCTTGCCGATATATACGACGGCAACAGCACAAGCAAGAACACAACCGAACAATCGGAATGATCAAGCCGTTACAACCAGGAGATGGAATCATGACTGATGAAACCAAGGAATTCGCCTCCATCGAGGATGCGACACCGACCACGGCCATACCTTCCGAAACCGACGCGACCACCGCGACAACAACCATGGTGACCGTCGATGACCGAACCGATACCACGGTGCTGCCATCCGCAGCTGATGATGACGAAACGGCTGTGCTGCCCGTCACCGACAATCATGCGGATGCGTCGGTCTCAGATGCGGATACGCAGGCGACAACTGCCTCTCCATCGCCCATCGAACCATCCACAGATCGGATTGCCCTGGAAGCAGTTGCCGATGCCGTGGAGGGGGATGGTGGGCCGATTCCATCTGCCGATGATGTACCGATGTACGCAGCATCTTCAGCGCAACCTTCCTATGAGCAGTCTCAGACCGCCGGCAAACCATGCCAGTCTGGGGGGAGCGCCAAGAACGTCCAGAATGCTAAGGATGTCAAGAGTGCCAAGAACATCCAGAAACAGAGCATCAGCGCGCCTACTGTGGTATTCGGACTATTAGGCGTGATTATCGGCGTGATCGCGCTGGTTTTCGGGTACATATCTCCGGATCGGATGATTTCGCTGTTCTCGCCGAATCCACAATTGCTGACGGCTATTATCTGCGCCGTAGTGGGACTTATTCTGGTAATAGTGGCCGTTGTATGGGCCATAGTCGGTGCCGTCAAGAAGAGAAAATAGCGTTACAACCATTGCGGTCCCAGTAGAAGCACATTATGACGGGAGCCGACCGATAAGAGCCGACCGTTCTATGCTGATGGGGGAGGCATAGTAACTATGAAGCGGATTTCGGCGCGGCGGGTAGCGAGCGTCATCGCCACCGCGATGGCGATGACGCTGGTATTCGCCACACTTGGCTGGGCGATGATGCCGCAATGGAACACACGGCCCTACACCAAGCACATCGTTATCGCTTCTGCCGACACCACCATCACCCCTGCCCATGCGAACATTCCCCACGAGGGGCGATATCGTACGCGTGAAACCCGACTATCCATCAAGACCGGCGATGGCGTCACGCTACCCGCCGTACTACGTGAACCGGTCGACGCTCCCGGGCCACGCCCGGCTTGTCTGTTCATTCACGGGTCCGGTACCAGCGGTGCCGAGGATTTCGGCGATATCGCCAACGCCATGGCCTCTGCCGGTATCGTGACCTTGGTGCCGGCCAAGCGCAACGACAACTACACCGTGCTGCATCGCGACTACCCGCGTTTTGCTCGCGAATACGGGCGTTCGCTCGACGTGTTGCGTGGCATAAGCGGCGTGGACCCCGCCAAAACCGGCATCTACGCCGAATCCGAAGGCACCTGGATCGCCACGATTCTAACCTCGAGACGGCAAGACATTGCCTTTGCCATACTTACATCCGCACCGGTGTTCAATGGACGTGAGCAAATGGCCATGGCTGTCAGCGCCTATACGCATGAGGCCGGCGCGCCCAAGCCCGTGGTCAAAGACATGGCCAAATTGATGTCGCTGGACTACGCGCCATTCGATCTGGCCTATGCCGACTTTGATGCCGACCGGTATCTGAAATCCCTCACCATGCCGGTGCTGGTGAACTACGGCACCTACGATACGGCCATGCCCATCGAACAGGGGGCGCAGCGGATCATCGCCACGGCCAACAAGTCCGGCAACGAGAACGTCATCATACGCTATTTTGCCGGCAACCATCAGATGCGTGCTGGTGAGGGCTTATTCACCCCGAACCTGCCATTGGCCGAGGGCTATACGCAAGCGCTGGAAAATTGGGTGAACGGTGTGACCGCCGGAACCAAAGCCGATGGATGGGCAACGCCCCAAGTCGCCGGTGCAACACCTCACCAGCGCTTCGCCGCGCCGCAACGTACCAGATCCGGTATCGTCGGCTCGCTCGGCGTGCTGGCCGGTCTGATGGTGGCAGGGCCCGTGCTGATCGTGATGGCGGCGATATTGGGTATTGGCTTGACTGTGTTTTCTTGGCTACAGACGTTGCTGGCCGGGCGACGTAGTGTGGCGACTGTGCGTGCCATGCATGCGACGCCGAGTGAGCTGGGGGTCGCCCAACAGCGTACGTTGCACGGCATTGCCGGCTTATCTGCCGGTATCGGCACAGCGGTGATGGTGATTACCGTGCTGTTGTATGGCTATATGAGCGCCGTAGGCGTATCGGCTGTATTGGTTATGCCTCAACCGCGGCTGTTTGCCGTCGGATGGGTGGTGCTGCGAATAGCGACCATGCTGTTGGTGGTGCTGTTTGCGTGGGAAATGGAACGTGTCTGGTATTGCCGCGCCGATATCGTCGGTGTACGGCGCGTCATATGCGTGATGGTAGCGCTCGGCACTCTCACCACACTGATGACACTGGCATTCTGGGGCCTATTCTCGCTGTAATTCTGCCGATGTGCGCCGGTCAATGGGGTCTGGCGGGCAAGCTGCGTTGGTGGTCTGGGTGTGGGGCGATCGGCAGATTGCGTTGGCCTGGGTGTGGCCGGCCGGCGTACATCAGTCGGGGTGTCCGGTACACAGTGAATGGCTGAGTATTACGCTTGGGAGGCTTCGGCCTCCTCCAAGGTGTCGAAACCGCCGAGCTGGACCGTGTGCAACAAGGTTTCCTCAGTGATATTGCGTTGCAGGCTGGCTGCGGCCCGCTCGCCAATCATCGCTTCGTAACGTTCGAAGGTCTGGTCGGAATACGTACCAAGCTCGCCGCGCAGATAGGTTTCGAATGAGGTGGCAGATGGTGTGTCGTCGGTGGTGGTGAGTACGCGCATCGCCTCGCCGAGCTTGGGGTAGCGCTCGCGGAAATCCTTGGCCCAGGCGACCTGCTGGGCGATGACCTGTTCCTGACGGGCCACGCGCTCTTCAGAGAGACGCGGAATATACGGCTCTATGTTCTTCGTGAAATCTTCCGGCGCGGTGGAGGCCATCATGCGGCCGTATTTTTCGGTCACGAGGTTGCGGCCCACGTGGTCGGCCGCGTCAAGATCAGCGGCATAGCTGGTGAGTAATGGCCGTTCCCATGTGAGGAACTGGGCCAACCGCATCTGGTGGAACACCGGCCAGTTGCCTTGGCATGCCGCGCGTCCACCCTCATTGTTGGTGCGCTGGAACTGATCCCATTCATGGCGCACAATAGCCTCGCGCAGTTCATCATCAGTCAGTTCGTTGGTCATCGACGTTCCTTTCACTAATATCTCCCTCTGATGAGGGAGATGGCACGGCGAAGCCGTGACAGTGGAAGCTTGAATCTACAAACTTTTAAGCACCGGATCATCAGAGGCGATGTGGTCCTCGACATACGGGCGCTGCCATTCGAGGAAGGTCTCGCCGGACGTGGTCAGGTGTTCGCGTTTGAGTTCCTTGACGATATCCGCCGCAATCTGCTCCACGATATCGTTGATTTTCTTGATTGCTGTAGCCGCGCCCTTGCCGCCTTCGCCGAATCCGGCCCCGCCATAGCAGGCTGCCGAACTCAATCGCATCACGGTTTCCAACTGTTCGCCCACGTTCGGCAACAGCGCGAACATCGAGCCAGACAGCTTGCGCAATGCTGTGAACTGCCACTTGTAATACGGCATATAGCCCACCACCATCGGCACGTTAACCAGGAACACCAACGAGGCGGTGGCCTGCACGAACTCGTGGATGGACAGCCATGCGGCCGCGCCGTCGCCGCGTTTCAACGAACGCGGCAGATTATATTGACCGGCCTGGGCGATCATGCCCAATCGCTTGGAAATCAAGGCAAGCCGCACGTCATCGGGCATATCCTTGAACCCTTGGCGTGTTTTGGAGAACTGCCCAGTGGGGTCTGCGAATACTTCGCCATTGGTGGCTGCGGCCAGAGTCGATTCAGCCAGCATCAGCCACTCGTGCGGCGCGGTTTGCGCGGGCGCAGTGCGATACCCGGTGATCGACTCAAAGAAGTCACCGATGCGGAACACGCCGTCACGGCGATTCGCGCCCTGTGCGCGCGGCGTGGTGGGGGAGAACGGTATATCGATAAATGTCACACGGCCTTGCGCGTCCATCGTGAACCCGCGTGGCAGTGCTTCATAATCGGCCTCGAGCTGCTCGCCGATTGCCTCATAATCATCATCGGTAAGCCATAGACAGAAGCGTGGGCCAAAATCATGGTCTTGAGAATAGACGTCGTCAAAGCCATAGCATTCCGAACCATGCCCCACCAGTCCGGCGGCAATGCGGCCCACGTATTGCGGATACTGTGTCGTAATCATCGGCTTGCCCACCTGTGTCCAGAACGCGCGTGCCAATTTGAGACCGGACACAGCGATTTCGGCAGTGGCATCGGTGTTGGTATTAGTTTCGGTGCTGGTTGCATCGGCGCTGTTCGCTGCATGCACGTCATCGTTACCGATTTGCGCCTCGGCTTCGCGCAGGTTCGCCTCGGTGACGCGATAGTAATCGGTGTCCTTGCCATAGCATTCGGCGATCACCGCCAAAGCGCTGCGGTAATGAGAGGCCGCCTCGCCATATCGGTGTTCGACATACAGCACTTGCGCACAGCCAGCCAATGCGGAGGCATAATGCGCCGAGTGCGTCAGCTTGCCAGTCTCATAGATGGTCAACGCTTTGGTGGCATGGATGTGCGCTTCCTTGAGCTTGCTCTCCTGCAGCAGTACCAGAGCCAGATTGGTGTTCGACGAGGCCACGTCGATGTCGGCATCAGGATTCACGCTCGCCGCCTCGACGATGTGCAACGCCTGCCTGAGCTCGATTTCCGCCTGTGGCAATCGGTTCGTTTCGCTGTACAACATGGAGAGGTTATTATGCAGCGCAGCCAGGCGTCGGTCGTTGGGAGCGAAGTTCTTATTGGCGCAATCCAACGCTTGATGATACAGATCCTCGGCCTGATCGTACCTCTTGGCCGCGCGCATGGCAGTGGCACAATTGATCAGCGTAGTGGCCCAGCTTTCGGTACCCTCAAGCCCCATGTGCAGGGCCAACTCAAGCGCGCGCTGCACGATCCACTGGTTCTCCTTGTGACGGCCTTGCGAGCGGTAGAACCCCATCGTCTCGTTGAGTACGGTCAGCAGTCCGGCTTCGTCTCCGGCGTTTTCCGCGTCGACCGCCGCTTGTTCAAGATACGGGCCCGCCTTTTCTGCGGCGTTGTGGGCGTCGAAGATGGCGTCGAGGCCGTGGAGGAATTCGTTCACGTCAAAGTCATGCAGTTCGTTGCCGCCCTGAGCCGCCGGGCCGTTTTCAGGCGCATCGAAATCATGTGCGTGTTTCGCCTGCATGCCGAGCAGTGCCTGCTCCAGCCGCGCGTCCATCGCATCATCGGCCATACATAATCTCCTTCGTCGTGAGATACCGATTATTGCTAGGTTCCAGCGTACTGTGAACGATTTGGAGACCGCCGATGTGAGTGTCGTTACAGTGTGCGGCGGCTGCCGGAGCTGGTGTATGTGCTTGTCGTTTTCCCCGTTGTCGTCCTCAGTGGAAATAGGCTCAACAGGCATGGAAAAACCCCGCATGCTATGACGTGCGGGGCTATTCCTCGGTATTCAGTTATCGGTTATTGCCGTACCTGTACAGGCGTCGGACAATCGTTCAGCGTTGCTGGCGACGGCGCAGCACGATGGTCACGCCACCGGCGGCGGCGAGCAGGCTGACTGCGGCTAAGATTCCAGCGATGGAAGCACCGGTTCCCGGCAGATCGGTCTTGTTCGGCTTGGCCGTCGGCTTCTTGTCGGCGTTGGGTTTGCCGTTCTGGTTGTTGTTGCCGCCTTGGTTGTTGTTCCCACCTTGTTCGCCGGAACCGTTGGCGCGCTCCTTTTCGGCGGCGGCGATCTCGGCGTCCGTGTAAAGCAGCTGCGGGTTGACGGTGGAGACGGTGCCGCCGAACGTCTTGGCTTCATCGGCGCTCAGTGTCTTGGCCACGGTGAACTCAGACGGCTTGGCGCCGCCGAGCTTGGTCACGCCGAAGTCCACGCCGTTGACATACAGGCCGAGGGCGATTGGCTTAGGGCCATTCGCGTAGACCGGCAGGTCGAAGGTCAGGGATGCCTTGGTGCCTTCAACGGAGGAGGACTTGAGCTCGATGCCTGCAGGCGAGTCATCGGCCTTGACATCCTTGTGATCGGCAAGGTAGTCGATCAGACCTTGCACATCCACCGTGCCGGTCAGCTGCGGCTGACCCTGCGCGGTAAAACCGGTGAAGCCGTCGCCGCCGGTCAGCAGGAAGGAGTTGCCGGCGACCGTCACGGTGTCGGTGTCCTTGATCTGCTTGCCGTCAACGAACACGTCGGAGACGGTGGCGACCGGTGCCTTGGTGTTGGCGTCCTCGACCAGCGTGTACACGAAGGTCACGTTCGAGGAGATGCCGAGACGGACCACATTGGACTTGCCGTCCTTGATCTGCCACTGCTGGGCGAGCACGTCCTTCAGCTGCTTGCCGGTGAGGGTGACCACGCTGTTATCGTTGCCGAACGGCAACATGCTGTACGCCTCCTTGACGGTGATCTGCTTGTCGCCGTCAAGATCGAGGTTGTCGGTGCGCAGACCGCCCGGATTGATGAAGCCGATGGAGGCCTTCTCGCCCACGGGCGTCTTCTTGGCGGATTCGAGTGCGGCATCGGCGTTCAGCGTGCCGAGCTGGGTTTCGGCGCTCCAGTTGCCCTTGGCGAAATTCGCTGACTTGTCGATGGTGCCGACGACCTTCTTACCAGCCTCGGCGGAATCCGCCTGAGCCTGCTTGTAGACCTTGGCGGCCGGGCCGTTGTCGTCACCCTCGAATCCCTTGGCCGGAGCGGTGCCGTCCTTGTTGGTCACGTACGTCACGTCATACTGGGAGGCGTTCTGCACGGTGACCTTGGAATCCTTGCCGGAACCCTCGATGTACAGATCCTGGACAGCTGCATCCTGGCCGTACTTGCCGGCCTCGATGATCGGCGCTCCGGACTTGGTGGTGGTGCCGTACTCGTTGCGGTGGCTGTGGCCTGCGTAGACCAGATCGACGTTAGCGTCCAGACCGTCGCCGTCGGAGGCGATGGTGTCGCCATCCTCATGGATCAGGGCCACGACCGCATCGGCCTCGCCGTTGGACTCATCGCCATCGGACAGCTGGTCGGCCACCTTGTTCACAGCCTGAACCGGGTCGGTCACCGTGACGCCTTGCATCACGCTGGGGGAGACTACGTTCTTCAGATCGGAGGTGATGGCACCGACGAAGGCGACCTTTTTGCCGTTGACGGTCTTGATGGTATACGGCTTGAGACGGTCGGAAGTCAGCGAGCCGCCGGTGATGTTGGCGGCGACCCAGTCGATGCCGTACTTCGGTTCGGCGATGCGGTTGTTGAAGTCTGCAGTGCCCTTGTCGAGCTCATGATTGCCCAAGGCGCTCACACTCAGATCCCATGCCTTTGCCATGTTCAGCGTCGGAGTGTCTTGGAAATAGGAGGATTCGAATGGGGAAGCACCCACGAGGTCTCCGCTGGAGACGAACACGCTGTTGCCCGGGTTGTGCTGCACGGCAAGCTTCTGATAAGCGGCTTCGACCCACTGGCCGGTTTCGATGTGTCCGTGGAAGTCGGTGATGTCGAACACGGTCACTTGCTTGGCGTCCTTACCGGGTTGACTGGGGTTGCCGGAGCCACCGTTGTCGGAATCCGGGTGGTTGCCCTTGTCGGCGTATTCCTCGCCGATCACGGACGGGGTGGCTGCGCCGGGCTCGACCTTGACGACATCGCCGTTCTCGTTCAACGTCACGGTGGAGCTCAGAGCTGCGGCTAGGTTGATGCGCTGCCATCCGTCGGATGAGGAATCCAGCGGGTAGCCGCCGTCAATCGCGGTCTTGGCGAGGATGGCTTCGCGCTGGTCGCGGTGCAACTTCGGGTACGCGATCTTCAACAAGTCGGCAGAGCCTTCAGGCGCGGTGAATGCGGTGCCGGCGGTGGTCTTGCCGAAACCGTAGGTCAGACGGTTCGTGTAGACGCGCAACGCCGAGGCGCGGTCGGTGACGGGCTCCTTGCTCACGGCATCCACAAAGGCGTTCTGGTAACCGTTGGAGGCGTTCGCGCCAAGGTTGTTCACGCATTCGGTCACAGTCGCGTAATCGGTGTCCTGTTTGGTGGCGTGGCCGTCCGCCACGCACTTGGCTGCCAGATAGGACTGCAGCTGGTCGGATGCCGGCTTGACGTACTTGTCGTAGTAAGTGCCCCAGTAGTAGCCGTTTGCCACTTCGCCGTCGATGCGGCCGCCCATGATGTCGAGCGGATAGTGCACGCCGAGCACGATGCGGTTGTTGCCCGCTTCGGAGGTGCGTGTCAGGATCTCTAGAGCAAGTTGTGGCAGCATGCCTGCCAGAGCCACGCCCCAGGAGTATGCGCCGGTGGTGTGTCCGGACGGGAAGGAACCGGAACCGACCAGCCCGTCGTATTCGGCGGAATGCGCGTTGCCTTGGGCGTCAGTCCAGTCGGGGACGCGCATGATGTTCTCGTTGATGTTCGTGATGTCGTTCTTGCCGCCATTGGTGCGATCCTCGAAAGGACGAGGATGCTGGAAGTGCTTCTTGGCGGTAGAGGTGGAGATTGTATCGTACTTGAAGATGTCCGCGACCTTCTTCAGGCTGCCGTCGGCCAGACCGGCGGAAAAATATTCGCCGAGCACCGGGCCCAGGGAGTCCGGCAAGGTCTCGTCGGCGCTCATATCCGCGTCCACCAGAGCGCGCTGCTGCTGTGCGGTAGCGGTCGTGCCGTCTCCGTCTTCGGCGGCGGCGTTGTTGATCTGTTGGATGTAGGCGTCATCGTGATCGAGCACGGTCTTGTTGAGCACCTTGCCGCCAGCGGTTTCGGTGGCCGGCTGCCAGTAGCTGTCATATTCGCCAAGCAGCTGCACAAGATTCGGCTTGGCCGCACGCGTCTGCGGAACGGCTGCATAGCCGGTGACGTCATTCGCATCGACCGAGGCTTCGTAACGGCCTTCGGTGGTGGCCGCGTACTTGGTTTCACTGAACGCATCCGTGGCACCGCTGGCGGCGATGCCGCTGATACCGACCGTGGACGCTGCCGGTACGGATTCATCTGCAGAAGCCGTCGTGGTCGCAATCGCAACGCTGGACAGCGTCGCTGCGGCGACGAGTGCGGCGATCATCCTCGCCGTGAACCTGATGGGTTTCACTGTATTCCCTTCCTTTATGAGGCATCAGGAAAGATGCTCTTTCATAGTGAGAACTTAGAAAGGCAAGGTGGAATACGTGTGTAATGAAAACGAACCGCAGATGAACTTCAGTAAGAAGAGAGCAACGTTACATTCCGCTGATTATGCGTGAATGTGACGTCCGGTCTCATACTTGGATTTCGCGCATGCGGTGAATGGCGTCGGTATCGGTTTCGCAGCGCCACGAGTAGAAGGCCAGCAGCCCTACGGCAAGCAGAGCCAGCGGCATGCCGCCCAGACCGGTATAGCGATAGTTCATCGAGAAGGTGGTGAGCATCGCGCCGCCGACAATCGAGCCGATGGCATTGCCGAAGTTGAAGGCCACCTGCACGGCTGCGCCGGCGATGAGCTCGCCGCCGCCTTGGCCGGCTTCGGTCATCAACAGCTGTTGCGGAGCGGAGATGAAGAACAGTCCGAAGGCGATCCAGAAGGTCAGCAAAGCAGTAGTGCCCTGGTTTCCCGGCAGTAGCAAAACCATCAGCAAGCCGATGCAGGAAATCGTCTGACCCAGCGCGGCAGTGCCGGCGTGGCGCCATTTATCTGTGATGCGACCGCCGATAAGACCGCCTATCACCATGCCGAAGCCGGCAAGCATCATCAATAGCGGTACCAGGTTAGACGACCAGCCACCGGTCTTCTGCAGCCAAGGGGAGACGTAGCTCCACCAGCAGAACACGCCTGCGTTGCCGGTGAATACGGCGGCCAGAATCACCCACGGTCCACGACGAGTAAGGAATTTGAACTGACCGGCGATGCCGGCGTCCTTAATCGGCGCAACGAAGGGGATCCATGCCAGAACTAGCACGATGGTCATTGCCGCCCATGCAGCCAGAATACCGAATGCGAGGCGCCAGGATAGGAACTCAGCCATCAAGGTGCCCGCCGGTACGCCGAGCATATTGGCTACGGTTTGGCCGGTGACCATTACCGATACGGCTTGTGCTTCTTTGCCCTTGTCGGCCAAGGTTTTGGCGATGAGTGTGGCGGTGCCGAAAAATGCGCCGTGCGGCAGGCCGGCAATGAAGCGCGCGACAATCAGCGTGGCGGCATTGACCGAGAACGCGGAGGCCAGATTACCGATAAGCGCAATCACCATAAACAATATGATGAGGTTCTTCGGCGGCACCTTGCGGCCGAATACCAGAATCAGTGTGCCGAAGCACACGCCGATCGCATACGCGGAAATGTAATGGCCTGCGGTGGGGATGTCCACGCCGGTGGCGGCCGCGGCCTGCGGCAGAATGCCCATCATCACGAACTCGGCGGCACCGAGAATGAACGCGCCCGAAGCCAGTGCAAGCAGACTCTTCTTCATGGTTCCTCTAACTACTTCAGTATTACTTACAAAAACAGTGCGGCAATCGATTGATTCGAGCGATATATTACGGTGGTCCGCCAACAAATACGGGGCTTGCCGCGCCGGTTTGTCGCTGTGTGCGGCGGGTTGTTTACCGCTGTTCGATCGCTTGGTTTGATTGTTGGGGCAGGAAACGAAAAACCGGATTGCTGATTCCTCAACAATCCGGTCCAGTTGTCGGGCTGGCGGGATTTGAACCCGCGGCCTCTTCGTCCCGAACGAAGCGCGCTACCAAGCTGCGCTACAGCCCGTTTGGCAACAGACGTAGATATTACATTGTGGTGGTGGACAATGCAAATCGGCATGTCGCGAGTGTTGCGTGATGATGGATTCGCCATGTGTACAGGTCTCTCAAGCCTTGTGCAGAGCCGGTTTTGCGTCATGTGAGCGGGTGTTCAGATGGCCGTGCGGTCTGCCGGGCTCATAATCGCCGGCCTTGCGTACACTGATGAATCATGGCTGAAGTTGTCGAAAATACCGAAAACACTGAGAACGAAACCCCGGCCGTCCCGCAGATGAGCACCGTCGAACGTGCGGAAATGCTGCTCAAGCAGGACGCCACCATCCGCGAGAAGATCAAGTCCGGTGCCACGCTGGACGAAGCCGTGGACCCCTCCAACAAGGAGTTCGGCCCGCTGGCTCACCCCGAGCAGGTGCAGATGCGCGTGGCCAAGCGCGCGATGATGCTTGAGGCCGGCATCGCCCCCTACCCGGTGCACTTGGACGTCACCGACACCATCGAGGCGGTCCGCGCCAAGTATGACGGCAAGCTCGAGGCTGGCGAAGAGACCGAAGACATGGTCGGCATTGCTGGCCGCGTGCTGTTCCTGCGCAACGCGGGCGGCCTGTGCTTCGTGCAGCTGTCCGCCGGTGACGGCACCAAGATTCAGGGCATGATCTCCAAGAAGGAGATTGGCGCCGACTCCCTGAAACAGTTCAAGCAGCTCGTCGACCTTGGCGACCACCTGTACCTGAAGGGCCGCGTCATCGCCTCCAAGACCGGCGAGCTGTCCGTATTCGCCACTGAGTGGGCTATCGCCTCTAAGGCCCTGCAGCCGCTGCCGGCCCTGCACAAGGACCTGAACGAAGACACCCGCACCCGCAAGCCGTACATTGGCATGATCGCGGACGAGAACATCCGCAACATGGTGCGCAACCGCTCCAAGGCCGTGGCCTCCCTGCGCCGCACCTTTGACGACCACGACTTCCTCGAGGTCGAAACCCCGATGCTGCAGACCCTGCACGGTGGCGCGGCCGCCCGCCCGTTCACCACGCACATGAACGCCTTCGACCTCGACCTGTATCTGCGCATCGCGCCGGAACTGTTCCTCAAGCGCTGCCTGGTGGGCGGCATCGACCGCGTGTTCGAGATCAACCGCGATTTCCGCAACGAGGGCGTCGACGCCACCCATGCCCCCGAATTCACCATGGTCGAGGCCTATCAGGCGTATGGCACCTATGATTCCATCGGCCAGCTGGTCAAGGAGCTTGTGCAGAAAACCGCCATGGACGTGTTCGGCAGCCACAAGGTGACGTTGCTGGACGGCACCGAATACGACTTCGGCGGCGAATGGAAGACCATCAGCATGTACGACTCCCTCTCCGAGGCGCTGGGCGAGCAGATCGTGCCGAACGGCGGCCCGGACAACCCCGGCACCTCCGTGGAGCATCTGGGCGAGATCGCCGACAAGCTCGGCGTGGAACGCGACGACGTGGAGAACCACGGCAAGCTCGTCGAGCACCTATGGGAGCACTTCTACGAGGACAAGCTGTACGAGCCGACCTTCGTGCGCGACTTCCCGGTCGAGACCTCCCCGCTGGTCAAGGGCCACCGTACCAAGCCCGGCGTGGTCGAGAAGTGGGATCTGTACGTGCGTGGCTTCGAACTGGCCACCGGCTATTCCGAGCTCAACGATCCGGTCGTGCAGCGTGAACGCTTCGTGGCCCAGGCCAAGGACGCGCTCGCCGGCGACGAGGAGGCCTGCGACATCGATGAGGACTTCCTGGAGGCCCTCGGCGTGGGCATGCCCCCGGCTGGCGGCATGGGCATGGGCATCGACCGTCTGCTGATCGCCCTGACCGACGCCACCATCCGCGAAACCATCACCTTCCCGCTGGTCAAGCCGCTGAACTGAGACGCGTATGCCAAAAGAGCGGGGCCTTCGAATCATAACGATTCCGATGGCCCCGCTCTTGTTTGACGGTACTGGCTCAGGGGACTGGCCCATGCATCACCGTTCGGGATTGAGAAACCACGTGGCTTCTCCGTCGTGGGTCTTCTCGAAGCGATGGCCGTACCACAGGCTGAGTATCGGGGCGAGTGCGAGATTGACGATGATCGCCGGTGCCGCTCCCAACGCGACGGACAGCGTCGCCGTGTTTCCCGTTGCCTTATACGCGATCACCGATGCCGTCCATGTCAACGCGCACGCGATGAGCGTGATTCTGCTTATCTGGCGATACATCCTCTGTTCCACCCACGCATCGTAGCGTGAGCGTGCTTCGCGATATGCGCGGCTTGTACCCGAATGCGCGGAATCGTGATATTCGGCCCAAGCGAATCCCAACAGCACGATGGCGGCCATTCCTTCTCCCGCCGCGGATGCCCATTCGGCTTGAGACAGGTCGACGATGCACAGCGGAATGGAGGAAAGCGCCAGGAAAAGCAACACGATCGTCCATACGGACTTTGTGCGCGATCGTTTGGTATTGGGTTTAAGCATTATCATCATCTCTTTCGGAACCCGAATCATCCATGTTCTCTGAAGCGGCTGCATTGCTCTTGTCTGCGGGAGGGAACGCCCGAACGAAGTATCCAAGCAATACTATGGTCGCTATCGCGGAGGTGACGGCTCGCCGAAGCCAGCCGTTTTTGAGATCGAGAAAGAACAGCACGGCCGTTGCTATCGCTCCCAGCAGGCAGATACTACCCAGAACATACCGTTTCCAGGTATTTCTGGGGTCTTCCTGTGGCTGGTTCTTCGGTGGAGTCATTGGATGCCTGCCTTATGTCTATGACTGTTATAGGAACAGCATGATTGTCTTAGTGACGAAGTTGGCCCACCAATCATTCATCCCTACCGCCTTGCATGCACTGTAAATGATATGCTCAGTTGTGCCGGTGAAATGGTCGATGTAATCCAAGAATTTGCCGATTGGCCCAATGGCCTTGCGAACCGAAGCGGGGAGTTGGTTGAAGATCCTAAGAATCGCTCTTGCGAGCTTGGAATATGCTCCTCTTGTTGCGGGTGCATGTTCGTCAAGAGCATGATTGCCTGAGATAAGAGCCTCATACAATGTCGTAGCTTCATCATTGGTGATCTGGGTGAGTTCCTCGTCGGTAAAACCAGCATGTCTCAAGGCGTCACGTTGAATTTCAGAGTCGGCTGACGGAACGGCGCTCGATGCGGTTGATGGTTCATCGGCCATTGCCGTAGCCGTACCGGCGGCAAAACCTATTCCGGTGATTAGGGAGAGGGAAAGCAATGAAGCAACTGCTTTTCTGTTTGTGTCTAGATGCATGAAGTAACCTCCTGGATTGCTCAGTGACGCATCAGGCGATGCGTTGGTGACTAATGTAAAGCCAAGAGGTTTGCGTTGCGTAGCGTTGTCGCCCGGCTGGGGGACATGTCGCTCGAAAGGATGACGGAGGTTGCGTAGCGGGCAAGGTGCGGCAATGATTGAGATGACATCGAATATGCTTTTGAAGAGGCGTTATGGACGAAGATGAAGCCGCATCGATTGCGATACTCGACAATGATGATTTGACGTTGGCCGCGTTGCGTACATGGTTGCGCAATAATCTGTTGGGGGCTGAAGTGGCGTGGACTACCGATGACGCCGGACGCGCAGCGTCCGCAGCCTTGTCCGATCGCACGCGCCCCGACATTCTGATCACGGACATGTCGCTGAACGGGCTTTCCGGGGAATGGGTTATCCGCTCGATCAGGGAACGTACCGCCAAAACTCCTATCCTGGCAATTACTTCTTTCCCTTTGGAGGTGTATGCCGAATCGGCGGCCCGTGCCGGAGCGCAGGGCATCATCGCCAAACGTGATTTGAACGCAATCTGCAACGCCATCAGCGTCGTATTGCAGAACCGCACGTGGACTCATGGCGTTGAAAGCGATGTTGCCGAGCTGTTCCTTCCGGCTACGGAGGCCCATCGACGCGCCATGCACGGCGATGAGGGGCGGAAGCCTCGATTGACGGAGCGTGAAGAGGCCGTGATCGGATTGTTTACGCGGGGTCTTACTTCCAAGCAGGTTGCTGATCATCTGGGGTTGACGGAGAATACGGTCAAAACGTATTCCCATCGTATTTTTGCGAAACTTGGCGCTTCCAATCGAGGCCAGGCCATAGCCATATGGATGGCTGATGGAACGAGTGGAAATAATGCTTGAGCGGAAGTCCGAAGAGCATTCGTCGGAAACGGAACAGGGCGATGCATCATCCGACGAATTCGATGCCATCTGGTCCGATCTGATATCATCCGCACGCTCGTCCATGACCATGATGGCGGTAGCGGTGCCGTTGCTGCTGTGCGCGGCGGGCTGTCTGGTGCTATGGAATCTCACCCATAACGATATCTGGGTTGGTTACCTGTGGATCTGCGTTATGATGATGGTGACATATAGCGTATATGTTCAGTGGTCGTCGGCGCGAGGATTCTTGGCTGCGATGAGAAGGGAATCTCGCGGTGCGGCCAAGGCTCCTGGCGGCGTGGAGGACGCGCGTCCCCCACGTAACGATCGGTTGTTCGGCATTGTCGCCGTGATTGTCCCTCTTGTGCTGGTGATCGGCGCATCTTGCATCCACGTGATTGGTCTGGAACCCGAATTCGTCATCGGGGTCAATATCGCGGCGGCGGTGCTGTATGCCTTGTATATCGCGTGGTTCGCCCTGACTTTGGTTGTGCGTGAGGTGAGGCGGATCGTCGCCGATCGGAATCGACGTGTGGATGAGCTCGCCGAGCGTGTGAGGCTTGTCGAACGGGATAATCGCATTGCCAGTCGCATCCATGATTCCGTTACGGGAGAACTGTCGTACATCGCTTTTCTTGCGCAGAACAAACTGCAGGAATCCGCCGCCGATGGTTCGAGGCAGGCGGCTGATTGGAATCGCGTCAACGATACGGCGCAACGCGCGTTGGATGAGATGCATGCGGTGATTGATCTGCTGCGACATGAGGATACCGGTGCCACCGATGCCGGGAATGAAGGTGATGGGTGGACTGCCGGGCAAGTGGGTTCGAAGATTCGGAAGCGTACAACGGATTCTCCGGCTGAACGGATGCGGACCATGATGGCCCAGGGCGATGAGCGCATGAACAGTCTTCGTTTGTATGGGGAATCGAGATTGGATGGCGAGTTCCCTGCCGGCATGGGCTGTGAGGATCCTGCTTGCAAGGAGGTCTTCAATCTGATTGCCGAACTCTATGCCAATATCGCCAAGCATGCGGATCCTGCGCAGCCATATGGCGTATTCGTCACCGTTGCCGCCGAGTCGGTGACGGTCATGCAATACGATTCATGCAAGGAACGTGAAGGTCTGGAGCCTTCGCGGCGAGGGCTGAAGCTGCATCATTCGATCATCGAATCGATGGGCGGGGTGCTGAACGCCAGTTTCGAGGATGGACAATGGACCTTATATGCTCAAATCCCCTTCGGCTCCGTGCACCCGAGCGGGTGACGGCTCCATTGCGCTTGATGTCCGCCTGTGCTGTGATTCTCCGGGAACTCGGTCGGAACCCATACCGGGCGTGCCGTGGCGAAGTCCGACGTTGGAACGCGCAGCCGGGCGATCGCCATGTGGCTCACCCGACAATGGTGGTGTCAGGAAAGCGCAACCGCACGTAGAATGGCGCTCATGCACATATCGACTTGGATTCGCGGCGCTCGCCCGAAGACGTTGCCGTTGTCGGTCGCTCCGGTGATCATCGGGGCCTCGTTGTCATGGCCGGGCGTGTCCGGATACTCGCGTGGCGGTGATGCATGGCATGATCCGTGCCCGTTCTTCGGTGGGCAGCATGATCTGGGGGAGATGCGATTCGGCTCGTTGGCCGGCGAATGCCAGCGCTCCGCAGGCTGGTTCGTGCTGGTGGCGGTGCTGTGCGGCTGCGTGGCGCTGTTCCTGCAAATCGCCGCGAATTTTGCGAACGACTATTCCGACGGCGTGCGTGGCACCGACGAGGGACGTGCCGTCGATACGGCGCGATCGTTTGCGGAAGCACCGTCCACGGAACCGGATTCGGCATCGGGAACGCTTCCGTCATCGCGGCGTCGGCAGGGTCCCGCCCGGCTTGTCGCATCCGGCGTGAGTCCCAAGAAGGTGCTGGCCGCGGCCGGAATCAACGCGCTGATCGCCTGCCTGTGCGGTCTGGCCGTCATCGCGCTAACCGGCTATTGGTGGTTCATTCTGGTCGGCATCGCATGTCTGGCGGCCGGCTGGTTCTATGTTGGTGGGAAACATCCCTACGGCTACCACTATTTTGGTGAGGTTTTCGTATACATTTTCTTTGGATTGGTTGCCACTTGTGGCACCATGTTCGCGTTGTCTGGCAATATTTCGGCGAGTGGACTGCTTGGCGGTTCAGCTGCGGGATTGGTCGCGGTTGCTGTGCTGTGCGTCAACAATCTGCGTGACATCGAATCTGACCGCAATCACGGAAAACATACGTGGATGACTGCAATGGGGCTGCGAAACGGCACTATCTTCACTATCGTAATCCTGATTATTTCGGCATTGCTTGCGTTGCACCATCTGTTGCAATCGTCGATATATGCAACCAGTAGCATTCCGCTGATCGTAATAATCGCAGTTATTGCCATACTGTGCGCGGCGCAAATTGCCGCATTATGCGCAATCGCAAGAAAAACCTACCGCAAAGCACTACCGCTCTGTACACTTGCCTCGCTGGCGCTCGCCCTGGTCTACGTGACTTCGTCGATATTGGTTTAGGCGGTGAAATGCCGGGGGCAGTGGATGGCGGGTCGGAAAACAACGATTCCAGCCCGCCGCCACTATTTGTTGTCATGCAGGAAGGCCAAGGTCTCCGAAGCGAGGAACGATATAATTGCAAAGTTGTATTGCCTGCTTATCGACAAAACGATCCCCAGCGCAAAGAGTGACCACACTGCAATCGTCTTCCAGATTCTCATATGTGCTTAATTAAGCGAAGCATTGTTTCTTGATGCCATCGATTCCGAGCAGTTCCGCAGCTAGGGCAGATGCGGCTCCGCCGAGAGCATGTAACTTCTCATAGCTGAAGGATGCTCCGGCTATAATCTTAACCGCTTCCACAACGCCGCCCAGAGATTTGATGAGTTTTTTTAATTTTCAGAATTTTTGCCGCAGGGAACGCGGTAGAGGCGATCACTGCAGCGATTGCCGCCACACATCCGCCAACACTGGCGCGACCCATGGGCTGTTCGTTGAAGTCGTGTTCCTGCATCCAGAGACGAGTTGCTGCATTCCCCTCTCCGAGGACATCGTCGGGAATTTCCATTATCAATTCCAGGCCTCTTTGAAGTTCTTCCTCCTGCAAGGTTTGTGTATTGCTTATACTGTGGGGATGATTCACGAATTCAGCTTCTGAAGCGTTAGCAACGTTAGCGCTTGAAAGAATAATCGTGCATGCAATAAAAGAAGAGATTGCTATTTTGATACCTTTAATCATCTTTTTTCCTTAATATTGAGTTAAGATAATCAAATAAACAAAGTAATTATTTTTGTAACAGTTTGTGCGGTTGCGTTATCCATTCCTACGTATCGACAGGCACTGTAGATGACTTGTTCTTCTGTACCCGTGAAATGATCGATGGCAGCAAGGAATCCGCTGAGCCCTGTGTATTTTCCAATTGCTTTTCGTGCCGAGGCTGGAAGTTTATTCCAGACCTTGAGCACGCTCTTTGCAACAGCAGAGAGTCCGATTCGGCTTTCTCCTGAGTAGGTTTCAGCATTTTGAGACTGGAGGTCTGAGTATGAAGAGGTCGTATGGGCCGTATAGATCGGCGCAATATCTTCAGCCATTGCAGATTCAGCCCCCACCAGGAGACTGCTGCCGCCGATGATAACAGTGATGAGAACTGCTGTTAATTTCTTTTTGTTATTTCCCATAATTTCTTTCCTTTCATGAACCAAGATAGATCGATGATCGGTGTCAGATATCGTTTTGTCACCTTTTTTCGCGACATGGCTGGCCTGAAAGGCGAAAAAGGTGTTGTATGGTAGCCATGGAAGACGTATTGAAGTTGGGAATCGTCGACAACGATGAATTGACGATTGGTGCGCTGACCGCGTATCTACGTAGACATGAACCCGTCATTCGGATTGCTTGGACCGTGACGGCGGGGAGGAAAGCGATCGAACTCTGTCTGAATGAAAAGAAACGTCCGGATGTGCTTCTTGCTGACATGTCTTTGTCTGATATGGAAGGTGTTGAAGTTGTGCGCCGGATTCGCTTGCGAACGCCATTGATGCCAATACTGGCTATTACGTCGTTTCCCATGGAAGTATATGCTCCGTCCGTTTCGAATGCCGGTGCGCAAGGCATCATCGCGAAGCGTGATCTGAAAAGTGTGGTCCGGGCCATTCATGCGATACATGAGGGAGGGATATGGAATAAAACCGGTCTGGAATGCGCGTTCCATACTTGCGAGCAGGCGCACGCTTTGCTGAATGATGCCACCGACGAGCCATGCGATGTTGCCTCGCTTACCGTCAGAGAAGCGCAGATTTTGCAGCTGTATGCTCAAGGTCACACTTCTGTGCATGTGTCTGAAGAGCTAGATATTTCCGTAAACACCGTTAAAACGCTGACGACCCGCATGCTTCGTAAATTAGGTGCGGCGAGTCGCGGTCAGGCCATTGCCATTTGGCTAGATGGGGGAACGAATTTTGCGTGACTTTGATAATGAGCTGGAGAAACTGTTGCATGAGACGCAGGGAGATGTTGCGTCCGTCAAGTCTTTTCTGATAAAGGCATTGCCGTTGGTGTCTGGTTTCTTTCTTGCAGCTTACATGTATCGGCAAGATGCTGATCCCTTCTGGTTAATGGTGTCGCTGCTGCTTCTTGTGGTGACCGTAGGGTATTTGATTCTTTCAATCATGCATGATGTGGTTCTTGCTTTACATAAGGGGAAGACGCATCGGGACGTATCCGCAAAAGTTTGGCACCGTATGATTATCTCCATGGAGAAAGTGGCTGATAACGACCTGCTCGCACTCTTTTTCGTAATTATCATTCCAGTGGCGATATTACTTCTGCTGAAGGTTGGGGACAGCTATTTACGAGATCAGGTGGTACTGCGATGGCTGCAAAGTTTTGTCTGCTTGATATATCTCACATATTTAGCGATAGTTGTATTCGTTCAGGCGCATCGTGCGCTATTACTTGTTATGAAGGCACGAAATGCGCAAATGCGCCAAATTGAAGAGCGAATGGCCATTATGCGCAAGAATGATGCGATTGCCAGCAGGACACATGACACGGTTAGTAGCGGATTGTCGTTCATTGCATTCACTGCGCAAAAAAACATTGAGGATGGCGCAGCTCCGCAGCGTGATTGGAATGATGTGAATGAAGCGGCGATGAACACATTGGATAATGTGCATAAGGTCATTAGGCTTCTTGCTGCAGGGCCGGTTCCCCAAACGGATGACTTGTCGAAATCGTCTTCGCCTGACGGATGGCATATGTTTGTGGATGCGTGTGCCTTAGGAGATGTTCGTTTGCGTAAACTCGGATTTGGCGGAACATCGAAAGTGGCAGCTGGAACAGCTTGTGTTTCAGCTGACGTGACAGCTCGGATATCGGGGTTGATTACCGAGATCTACACCAATATCAGTAGATATGCGGATAAAAACGTTCCGTATCTTCTGACTATCGAAGAAAAAAATGATGAGGTAATCATCACGCAGGCCAATGGCATTGCAAATCTGACGGTCGATAATTCCGAAGATCGTGGTTCAAGGGGATCCGGGAATGGTCTGCGGATGCATGCCCAATGGATTGACAGTATCGGAGGTGTGCTCAACACCAGCAAAGAGGATGGCGAATGGATTCTTTATGCGAGTATTCCGGTAAGCCGGGAATGATGAATGGGATACCGTTATGTTTGCCCTGATAGTGATGTTTCCTTAGCTGGAACGCAGATGGTTGTGCAACGGAATGTGAGATGTTGCATAAACATAACTCGAATAATCGAGAAAACACTCGTCTTTGGGTGTGCGAGGCGGTAGACTGGCAAACATGACCTACAAACTAGTACTGCTCCGTCATGGACAGAGCGCATGGAATAAGACCAACCAGTTCACCGGCTGGGTCGACGTACCGCTGACCGAGCAGGGTGAAGCCGAAGCCAAGCGTGGCGGCGAGCTGCTCAAGGAGAAGAACGTCCTTCCGGACATTGTGTTCACCTCCCTGCTGCGTCGCGCTATCAACACCGCCAACATCGCTCTGGATGCCGCAGATCGTCTGTGGATCCCGGTTCAGCGTGACTGGCGTCTCAACGAGCGTCACTACGGCGCTCTGCAGGGCAAGAACAAGACCGAGATCCGCGAAGAGTACGGCGATGAGAAGTTCATGCTGTGGCGCCGTTCTTACGCCACCCCGCCGCCCGAGATCGACCCGAACGACCAGTACGCCCAGAACAACGACCCGCGCTACGCCGGCGATCCGGTTCCGGAAGCCGAGTGCCTGGCCAACGTTGTTGAGCGTGTGAAACCGTACTTCGAGTCCGCTATCGAGCCGGAGCTCAAGGCCGGAAAGACCGTGCTGATTGCTGCCCACGGCAACTCCCTCCGCGCCATCGTCAAGATGCTGGACAACCTGTCTGAGGAAGAGATCGCCAAGGTCAACATCCCGACTGCCATCCCGCTGCTGTATGAGCTGGACGAGAACTTCAAGCCGATCAAGCCGCGTGGCGAGTACCTGGACCCGGAGGCTGCTGCTGCCGGTGCCGCCGCTGTCGCTGCTCAGGGCCAGAAGTGAGCCTAAGCCGCTAACACGGTACAAGTTGTAAGGGGAGTCGCACATAACGTGCGGCTCCCCTTTGCTATGCCTGCCAAATCCCCATGGGGCGGTGATCACCCCATGGGGCGGTGATCACCCCATGGGGCGGTAAAACCCTCATGGGGCGGTATGCCAGAATGGCTTAATTCCGCGGTTTCACATATCCTTCAAACCGCCCCATGGGCAAGTTACTGCCCTATGGGTGTTTTGCCGCCCCATGGATACGCCGGTGTACCGCCCAAAAGCAACAAAAAACGGCGTCCAGCCGTAGCCGGATCGCCGCTTTCGGGCATCCTCCTCAAACTATAGGAGGACAAGTGTTCAGTTATTCGCCCAATGTGAGGACAGGCCCCCAATCAGTCGATGTCGGTGCCTTCATCGCGGGCCGGTTCCTTGGTGGGGTCGAAACCGGAGACGATGTACACCACACGGCGGGCGGCGGACACGGCGTGATCGCCGAGGCGCTCCAGGAAACGGCCCAGCAGCACGATGTCCACGGTCTGCTGGCGGGTGATGTCATCGGACAGCGCCAGATCGAAGGTCTTGTGGTGCAGGTTGTCCAGCTTGTCGTCGGCCAGGATGATGGCCTCGGCGGTCTTGGCATCGCGATCGGAGAGCATAGCCACCAGCTGGTCAGCGGTGTTGTCCAGGAAGTCGATCATCTCGGCGAACACCGGCTGAGCGGATTCAGGAATCGCGGCGGCCGGGTAGGTGCGGCGAGCGGCCTCGGCCACGTGGCGGGCAAGATCGCCCATACGCTCGAACGTGGAAGCCAGACGCATGGTGGAAACGACCACACGCAGATCGGTGGCTACCGGGTTCTGCTTGGCGAGAAGCTTGACGCACTGGTCGATCACGGAGGACTCCAGGGCGTCGATCTCGATGTCGCCGTCAATCACAGTCTGTGCAGCCTCAATGTCCTGGTTCAGCAGGGCTTCCCCGGCGCCGTTGATCGCCTTGCGCACGTCCTGCGCCATACGGTCGAGGTCATCGGCAACCTGCTTCAGCTCCTCGTTGAAAATAACGCGCATTTCTCTAGCCTTTCATGCTTGCTTACTGCAACCTGTACCAGTGTATTATTCCAGTACTTGCTCCCCACTTCAACGTAGGTAATGGCAACCTCAAGTTGTTCTACTGTTCATTGGGTTGTTCACCTGAAATTCATGTTACCGGCGTGCCGGGAAACCGCAATCCCAGCGTGTGGTGTGAAAGAATGGGGGCATGACACAGATGCCGCTCGTCGCCGCGATTGCTCTTATTGTCGCGGCTGTTTTATTTGTGGTGGGAATCATCACGCTCATCGTGGGATTTGCGACACATCGAGTGTACGTGGAATCGCCGCTGGCCGATGATGACGATAATGACGATCTGTCCGACGACACTGCCACGCTGCTGTCCATGCTGCCGGGTGCGTCCGTGGTGGTCGACGAGCACGACGAGGTGGTCCGCTGCAATCCCGCCGCCTACCGCCTGGGTGTGGTGTCGGATGACGCCATTGCCCAGCAGCAAGTGCTGGATGCCATTCACGAGGCGCGCAAGTCCGGTGGCAAGCGCCAGTTCGACTTGACCACCGATACTCCGGAGCGGTACGTCGTGGCCCAGAACAAGGGCGATCACGTCGCCACGCAGTCCGTCCACCGCCCCAACTGGCTGAAGGTGACTGTGGGGCGTATCAACGAGCAGTTCGTTATCGTGTTGATTACCGATGTCAGTGACGTGATTCGTTTCGCTCAAGTGCGTGACTCGTTTATTACCAATGTGTCCGAGCAATTGTTGGGCCCCACCGAAGCTCTGGCCAAACTCGCCGATTCGCTGGAGTCCGGCAATCTGGACGAACAGCAGGTGGCTGCCGATGCCCGCCAGGTGCGTTCCAGCTGCAGCAAGCTCAACCATATGGTGTCCGATTTGCTACTGCTCATACGCGCACAGGAGCCGATTACGCCGTCTTCCGCCAACCGACTGAACGTTATGGAACAGCTCAGGGCCACGGCGGCGCGACTGGAGCCGCAGGCAGCCGAGGCTGGCGTGCAGCTGAACATCAAGGGCGACGATGATCTAGTCATCAATGGTGAGGCGGACCAGATCGACGGCGCCGTGACCAAGCTCATCGAAAACGCCATCGGCTATTCCAAGGAAAATGGCGTGGTCAGCGTGTCCGCATCCAAAGACAAGGATGGCGACCGTGCGGTGATTCGCGTAATCGACCAAGGCACGGGCATCGCTAAGAAGGATCAGGCGCGCATCTTCGAGCGGTTCTATCGGGGTGCGGAACAGAGCAATCGCACGGCGGAGGGTGTGGGACTGGGCCTGGCCATCGTCAAGCATGTGGCGCTGACCCATCATGGCGATGTGACTGTATGGAGCGCGCCCGGGCAAGGCAGTACGTTCAGCCTGACGTTACCGTTGGCGCAGTGAACTTTATTACTGTCCGAGGCGGCGGTAGTCCCAGCGGTCGAAGTATTCCCAAATCAGCAGTAGCAAGCCAATAATGACACCGGCCACGCACATAATCACCAACGGCATTACACTGTAGCCCACGGCCAGCAGAATCAGCACGACAATCAACGCCACAATCCATAGACCGGTACCGATGGCAAACACCTTACGCAGATCCACCCGTACGGGCTTGGGCGCGGGCTTGCGGACGGCAGGGTCAATGAGAGGCGCGAACTTCATACTCATGCACTGTAGTAAAAGTAGGGAGGGGCGTCAAACATCCCTCCCTACGATTTATTCAATCGGTATCAGTTGAGACCGATCAATGTGCATGGCATATATGGTCGGCCATGCGAGGCATAGACCTCCATCACAGGTGCTCGACCACATAGTCGACGCACTTGGTAAAGGCCATGACATCAGCCGGCTCCACCGAGGGGAACACGCCAACGCGCAGCTGATTGCGGCCCAGCTTGCGGTAGCCGGCGGCGTCCACGATGCCGTTCTCGCGCAGGATGGACAGTATCTGGGAGGCCTGGACGCGCTCGTCCAGATCAATGGTGACCACGGCGTTCGAGCGGGCGTCCGCATCGACGACGAACGGAGCGGCGTATTCGGAGCGCTCGGCCCACGAGTACAGGATGGATGCGGACTTGGCGCAACGCGTGGTGGCCCAGGCGAGGCCGCCGTTGTTGTTGAGCCAGCGAATCTGGTTTTCCATCATGATCAGGGTGGCTACGGCGGGCGTATTCAGGGTCTGATCCTTGCGGGAGTTGTTCAGTGCCGTGGTCAGCGAGAGGAACGGCGGCACCCAGCGATGTGCGCCTTCCAGATGAGCGCTTGATTCGACGCCTGCCGCACGATCGATAGCTTCGGGGGAGAGGATGGCGACCCACAGACCGCCATCGGCGCCGAAGGCCTTCTGCGGTGAGAAGTAGTAGACGTCGGTCTGGCTGATGTCCACAGGCAAAGCGCCGGCTGCACTGGTGCCGTCGATGACGGTCAAGGCACCGGCTTCACGGCTTCCGGCCACGCGGCGAATCGGGGCGGCCACACCAGTGGAGGTCTCGTTGTGAGCCCAGCAATATGTGTCCACGCCCTCGGTGAGCTCAGGCAGACGGTAAGTGCCCGGCTCGCCGGGGAACAGCACCGGGTCTTCAAGGAAGGGTGCGTTCGCGGCGGACGCGGCGAACTTGGCACTGAACGAGCCATACGTGCCGAATGCGGCGCGACGGGTGATCAGCGAAGCGCAGGCAATTTCCCAGAACGCGCTGGCACCACCGTTGCCAAGCGCCACCTCATACCCTTCAGACAGGTGGAAGAACTCGCGCAGACCTTCACGAATCGAAGTGACCAGTTGCTTGACTGGTGCCTGGCGATGTGATGTGCCAAGCAGGGTGGTGGCGCCGGCATCGAGCGCGGCGATCTGTTCGGGGCGGATTTTGCTGGGACCGGAGCCGAAGCGACCATCTTCGGGCTTCAGCGACTCGGGAATACTCAGTGTGATAGTCATGGTTTCAAGGGTAGACCAGTGTTGGGGAATATCGCGGATAATGCTCGGTGTGCGGGATTACTGCGGGGCTACTGCGGAATTCCGGGGTGCCGGGCGGCAGTGGTGGCAATGCGGAATGCAGTGCAGAATGTACGCAGCACATCATGGCTACGGTGTGTCGGAATGACATGAGTTAGTGATTCTTCCGATAACCGGATAGTGAGGTTCGTGAACGGGCGGAAACAAGGCAGTCTTTCACCCTGCCGCGCGGTTACATAAATCGTTTGACACGCCTGGATGGCGGGGAATCGCATTGAGGATTGACCTCTGTTTGTTGTACAGTACTCAATCGTGACGGTCATACGAGGTCATCGCAATGACCCCGCCGAACCCATCCAAGGAGTTAACGTAGTATGAAGCATGCTTCGCATAAAGCGACCGCGGTCTCGCGCCAGAAGTTCAGCTTAGCGAAGGCACTGTTTGCCTCCGGCAAGGGTTCTCATTCCGTTCGTGCTGTGCGTGCGGTGCAATCCGCTGGTAGCGACGCTGTTGTTTTGGGGCTTGATCCGGCCATTGCCGAGAAGATCAACGAAATCGCTCCTCAGACTCGTCGTTCCATTCGTGAGGCCGCTCGTGCCGCTGAACACCGTAGCCATATTCTTGCCTCGGCCTCACTGGCTGCTCTGGTCGGCACGGCCGCAGGCGCTCTCGCGTTTTCCAACAATGAAGACGCCGCGAACCCGTTCGTGGCTGATCCGGCCACGACGACCACGCAGATTAAGCGCATCAGCGATGTGACTGCGGCTTCTCGTTCAGAAGCACGTATTGATTTGAGTTCATCCTCCGTTACCGCACAGTCCACCAATGAAGGCGGTTGGGGGCTGAGCAATTCAGACAGCACCTTGGACGCCAAGCTGATGAATCGCAATAATGCGAACAATCCTGTGGTGTCGGCTCTCATGGATGTCGATGGCGATGCTGTGCCGTCTGGCTTCAACCCGAACCATGCCGTTGGCACCAACTCCAACAACTATCCGTGGGGTCAGTGCACGTGGTACGCGTACCAGCGTCGTGCCGAACTGGGACTGCCTTCCAGCGGCAACTTCGGCAATGGTGGCGAGTGGGCGGCGTCAGCTTCCGCTCTGGGCTATTGGGTGGACAACACTCCTCGCCATGTCGGTGATGCTGTGGTGTTCGCTCCTGGCCAGGCCAATGCCGATGGCACGTACGGCCATGTTGCCGTTCTGGAAAAGATCAATGCCGACGGCTCCATTGAGATCTCCGAATCCAATGCCAAGGGATTGGGTGTGATTTCGACCCGTACGTTCAGCGCCGCCGAAGCCGGTAAGCTCCAGTACGTTCACTACTGATTCATTTCATTGGCTTACATTCGATGATTACTGTTCGGATGTGACGTCGCCCTATCGGCAATCGTTCGCGCGAAATGGCATTTCAAGTGTTGCCGCGTATTAGTCCGAACTGACCTATGCCGACACGCCGATATATCCCAATAGCTCCGGGGTGTTTTATTTCTTCCATCCTGTACGAGTTAATGCGCACCGTGTAGGGTGATGGTTCTATGAAGACTAAAACTGTAGCTTCTTCCATTGTTGCCGCGATTGTCTCCTGTGCTTGCTTGTTTATGTTTGTTCCTACAGCAACTGCAGCTGAGGGTGTTACTGTGACTTCCACCAAGTCCTTCCCCTCGTATACCCAGGTGCGCAAAGATCTGACGACTGAAGCCACTGCCACGAGCGTTGAGGACAATGCTGATTGGGGTGGCATTGAGAACCTCGATGTGCCGCAAACGGAATCTCAGGCGGAAAAGGATGCCGCAGCGGCCAAGAAGGTTGCCGAAGAGGAGGCCAAGAAGCAGGCGGAGGCCGAGGCTCAGGCGACTCGGGATCAGGCCAACGCCGCGAGCCGTAATGAGTCTCGCTCTTCTGTTACTTATTCCGATGCCAGTGGTTCTGTTTCCGCTGGTGCCGCTGCTTCCATTGACCGTGCCTACTCGTTGATCGGACAGAGCATGGACTGCACCGCATTGGTCAGTCAAGCGTTGGCGGCCCGTGGCATTAACTTCCACGGTTGGCCTGAAGAGTACGTCAATGTTCCTGGTGGCCACGTAGTTACAGACGGGTCCCTGCAGCCGGGCGATATTCTGATTTATGCCAACACCGGTGGATGGAACGGTGGTGCACACTACGATCATGTGGCGTTGTATGTCGGCAACGGTCAGGCGGTCCATGGTGGATGGAATGGCCATAGCGTGGCTCTCGCTAGTGCCATGACCGAAAAGCTCACCATCGTGGTGCGTATCCCGTGATGTAGTCTTATTGATTGATATATTGCAGGCCTCGGATGCCAATCGGTACCCGAGGCCTGTTGCGTTCTCCTGCCGAGTGATACACCCGCGACATCATCTTCGAAATGATATTCCTGTTATAAAATCGACCCATGTGTGCTAAGGTAAGGCGCTGATGACGAACGTTAAGAATATTATTTCCACATCAGTGGCGGTTATCGCCACGGGTGCTATGTTTGCATGCGTAGCCCCGTTTGCCTCTGCCGATTCCGCGCAGACGAGTGCTGTGGTGTCCTCACGTTCTTTCCCGAAGACGAGTTCGGTGAAGAAGAATCTGTTCGCCGAAGCCACCTCCACTTCGGTTGACGAGAACTCTAAATGGGGTGGCATTGAGACTCTTGATGTGCCACAGACCGAGTCTCAGGCCGAGAAGGAAGCTGCTGCTGCGGCGGCGGCTCAGAAAGCCGCTGATGAAGCTGCGGCAGCCCAGTCCGCTGCTGCTGCGGCAGCCAGCCGCTCTGAACAGCGTGCGTCGATTCCACAGGTTGACTTGGGTAAGATGACTGGCACTGGCGCTGAGCTTGCTAGCTTCTCACTGAAGTTCCAAGGCTATCCGTATGTTGCCGGCGGCAACACTCCGGCAGGATGGGATTGCTCTGGTTTTGTACAGTACGTCTTCTCCCAGTTTGGCATCTCCCTGCCGCGAACCTCTGGTGCTCAAGCCACTGTGGGTACTCCGATCGCAAGCTTGGCGGATGCCAAGCCGGGTGACATTCTTGCGAATGGTACTCATGCGGCCATTTACATCGGTAACGGACAGGTGATGAATGCTATGAACCCGGTGCAGGGAACGGCAGTAAGCGGCGTTTCCGTATTCGGTGGAGCTGGATATTCCATTCGCCGCGTGATGTGACAAGAATTATGCGGTAAGCGAATTCGTATTAAGGCACGTCCTTTGGGATGTGCCTTTTTTCGTATACACGAATATCTTTTTGAGCGGAGGATACCGGCCAAACCGAGTGTCGCGGGGTATTGTTGGAGATACGCGGTATTCGTGCCGCGGATACCTTCAAGGAGGTCGTCATGATTAACGACAAGGCCATTCTCGTCGGCGTTGACGGGTCGCATGCCAGTTACAAGGCAACATGGTGGGCCGCGAATTATGCAAAGCACGCGGGGCTGACGCTGCAGATTGTCTGCGCATATTCCCTGCCGAGCTATGCCGCCGTTTCGTTCGATGCCACTTACACGGCGATGGGGGACGATAACGCCGCACATTCCGATGCTCAGGAGATTCTGTCCAAGGCCAAGGCCATCGCAGACGAGCAGGGCGTCGAAGCGGCCACACTGATTGTTACCGGAGATCCGGCATCGGTGTTCGTCGAATTGTCGCGTAACTACAATCTGATCGTCATCGGCAACCGTGGCAAGGGCGGTCTGGCCGAGCGTCTGCTGGGCACCACGTCCTCGTCGCTGCCGGCATACGCCTACTGCCCGATTGTGGTGGTGCCGTACACCGATGATGACGGTAACCTGATGCACCTGAACAACACAATCACCAAGGTGGCTGTCGGCTCCGACGAATCCAAGTGGGGTCTGAAGGCACTGGATATTGCCGCCGACTTCGCCACGTGCTGGGGTGCGGAACTGGACGTGATTTCCGCTGTGCCGAACATGAAGGGCGTGGATGGCGAGGACGCCGTCATGGAGTCTTACAAGGACGATCTTGAGGTGCGTATCAAGCCGTTGCAGGAATCGCATCCTGATCTGAAGATCAACAAGCGGATCGTTTCCGGCCCGGCCGTCAGCGCACTGACCAAGGCCAGCTATGATCACGATGTGGTTGTTGTCGGTTCCCGTGGTCGTGGCGGCTTCACTGGCTTGCTGCTGGGCTCCACCAGCCAGGGACTGCTGCAGCATGCGGCCGGCCCGGTGTACGTGGTGCCGCGCAAGTACGTTGAGGCCGCGGAATCGCGTCTCGACACCGTGCCGAGCTCGCCCGCCGAGATACCCACCAAGTCCTTGGAGGATATCGCCGGCGTCGAAGAGGTACCGGTGCCTGCGGCCGAACCTGAGGTCGCGCGGCAAATCGAGAAGACCATCGATCCCGACAAGCACTAGACTCCGGACGCGATGGGTCCTGCGACGGGGCGTCGCCAAGACGGCCGGGGGAAGGGACGCGGTGCGGCCGCCGTCCCTTCCCCCGGCCTTGCTGTGTTTCCCTAGTGCTTGACAGTGACGTTCATGCGCACCGGGGTCTCCTGCACGTAGGTGTGCTTGACCGTGCACCCCTTGTCGATATGGCGGGTGACGCGCTCTTTGAGCTTGTCGGCATCCTCCTCGGACAGCCCGGCGTCGGAAGCATCAATCACCACCTGCTCCTCGAAACCGGTGTAGGCGTCGTTCTCAGGGTCGTACGTGCCATCCACCACAATCTTGGCACCCTTGCCCTCACCTAGCGTATGTTCGATGGCGAACTGGCTGGACAGCGCGGCGCAACCGGACAGCGCGACCTTCATCAGATCGCCCGGCGTGAACTGGCCGCGATCCTTGCCGAACTTAATGTGCGCGCCATCGTCGCTGAACGCATCCCACGAACCGTCCTTGTTGCGTTCAACCCACAGTCGCTTACCCATAGCTGCTCCTTTATTTTCAGCCGCCGACGATCTGGCCCATCGCCATGCCAGCGGGGGAGCGCGGCACCTGGCCGCTCTCCCGCATCATTGGACTTCTCTATTATGCCCCTAAGCTACACTGGTGCACATGGCTTTGACCGAAGAACAACTCGCAGATATTCGCTCCCGTATCCCCGCACGTCCCGAAACGGACATTCCGATGCCCTATGAGGACCTGGTGCGCAAGATCCTGACTGAAGGCACGCTGAAGTCCGATCGCACCGGCACCGGCACGATTTCCCTGTTCGGCCAGCAGATGCGCTTTGACCTGTCGAAGTACTTCCCGTTGCTGACAACCAAGACCGTGTTCTTCAAAGGCCTGGCCTATGAGCTGCTGTGGTTTTTGAAGGGTTCCTCCAACATCAACTGGCTGCTGGAGCACAACGTGCATATTTGGGATGAGTGGGCGGACGAGAACGGCGATCTGGGCCCGGTCTATGGCGTGCAGTGGCGTTCCTGGCCCGCGCCGACCCCCGAGGACCCGAATCGCACCATCGACCAGATCTTCAATGTGCTCGACCTCATCAAGCATCATCCGGATTCGCGCCGCATGATCGTCTCCGCGTGGAATCCAGCCGAGGTGGAGAAGATGGCGTTGCCGCCCTGCCACGCGCTCTTCCAGTTCTACGTGGCCGACGGCAAGCTAAGCTGCCAGCTGTACCAGCGTTCCTGTGACATGTTCCTCGGCGTGCCATTCAACATCGCCTCCTACTCGCTGCTCACCATGATGATGGCGCAGCAGACCGGGCTCAAGCCGGGCGAATTCGTCTGGACCGGCGGCGACTGCCATGTTTACGACAACCACGTCGACCAGTTCCTTGAGCAGCTGGGCCGCAAGCCCTACCCGTACCCGACCATCGAGATCCGTAAGGCCGATTCTCTGTTCGACTACCAGTATGAGGACTTCAAGGTCGTCGGCTACCAGCATCACCCCACTATTAAGGCACCTGTTGCGGTCTGATGCTGATTACCATTTCGTGGACAGCGAAGACTGTGAAGGTGACGGACCCCGAGTCTTCGCTGTCCACTACACTAAGGCCCAGTTCCGCAATCCAGGAGGAGTAAGCGAAATGGAGCATGACAGTAGCCGTAGCGGCTATCACGAACCCGAGCCCGGATCTGCCGGGCTGTCTGCCACTGAAGAAGACTGGGGTGACGATTATCCCAAGACCTTCTCGGTGAATCTTATCTGGGCCGAAGCCCGCGACAAGGAAGGTCGCGCCGGTGCCATCGGCCTCAATGGCGGCATGCCTTGGCACTGTGCCGAGGATATGAAGCATTTCAAGGAGCTGACCGTCTCCCATCCGGTGATTATGGGTCGTAAGACTTGGGAATCGCTGGAGGTCAAGTACCGGCCGCTGCCCAACCGCGACAACATCGTCGTTTCCCACGATCCGATGTACCGTGCGCCGGGGGCCACTGTGGTCACCAGTCTTGACGACGCGCTCGATATGGCCCGTCAGGAGGCGATTCCGGACGACGGTCTGGACCGTTCGGAGATTTGGATCATCGGCGGTGCCCAGCTGTTCGCCGAGGCTTTGCCGTTCGCGGACAAAGCCTATGTGACTGATCTGGCCGCCACCGTGGATGCCGACAGCTATGCGCCCGATATGGCGTCGCTGGTCGAGGCCGGGATGTGGCGGGAAGCCGAAGTGGGCGAGTGGCATACGCCCGCCAAGGAGGAGTCCGGCATCGATTCCTATCGTTTCCGTATCTTGGCTAAAACCAAGTGAGCATGCGAATCCGGCTTATGCCCTTTATAGCGGCATGAGCCGGATTCATATTCATTCGACCCCAACAATACAGTCGGGCCGTGTGCGGCCCGTTGAAGTCCGATTGAGGATTTATTCAAAGCTATGAGCAATACCCAGCCCTACACCGTAATGACCGTCTGCACCGGCAATATCTGCCGTTCGCCTATGGGCGAGATCATTCTGCGTCACTTCTTTAATGAGCGCGGTCTTGGCGACCAGGTGAACGTGGAATCCAGTGGTGTGTCCGACGAGGAGTGGAGCCACCCGATCGACCCGCGTGCCGTGCGCGTGCTACGCGAACGTGGCTATGGTGATGAGATTCCGCGTGACCACTTCGCACACCGCATCTCACGTGAGGAAATCGACCGTACCGACCTGTTCCTGCCGATGACCGCCTCCCACATGCGCGCCCTACTGCGCATGCTGCCGTCCGGCAAGCGCGCCGAAGTGCACATGTACCGCAGCTTCGACCCGAATCTGCCCAAGCCGAAGCCCGGCCGCGAAGATCAGATCGATCTGGTGGACCCGTGGTACGGCGGCAAGCACGAGTTCGAGGTCGCCATCGACCAGATTGAGGAAGTCGCCCCGTACATCGTCGATTGGGTGGCGAAGCAGCTGTAGGAATCGGCCTGTGGCCGATGCTGTGTGTTTCGCAGTCTTACGACTGCGGGTCACCGCTTCGCGCTGCCACCTCCCTCTGTAAGGGAGGTGGCAGCGCGAAGCGGGTCGCCGGGGTGCCGAAATGCCGAAGCGGTGTATGGGTGCCGCCCGGCCCAGGTGAGTCACGCCCGGATCAGTTTCTTGCTCCTGAGACGCAGCACGACATCGGCGGAGTCGGCGACGCGCTTGGAATGCGTCACCACGATCACGCATTTGCCGAGCTGATGGGCGGCGTGCTGCAGCAGATGAATCACCTCGTCGGTCATCTCCGGGTCGAGGCTGCCCGTCGGCTCGTCCGCGAGGATCGCGCGGCCCGGGGCGACCAGCGCGCGGCCGACCGCCACCCGTTGACGCTGGCCGCCCGACAGGTGCATGATGTTGCGCTTGGATTCCTCACGGCTCAAACCCAGTTCCTCGAGGATCTTCATATCGGCCTTGGCGCTGACCAGCCGCAGGTTCTCTTCGGGGGTGAGGTAGTCGATCAGGTTATGGTCCTGGAACACCAGGGACACGTGCTCCCGACGGTGCTTCGCATAGCCCGATGCGGCGATGTCCTCCCCTTCGAAGCGGACCACTCCCCGGGAGGGGGCGTCCAGGCCGGCCAGCAGCGACAGCAGCGTGCTCTTGCCGGCGCCGGACGGGCCGGTGATCGCATACATCTTCCCGGATTCAAAATCCGCGCTGACATCCGAGAGAACAAGGATCTTCGCCGCGCCGTAGGCGTAATCGACATGGTCCAGTTGCAGACAGTTAGACATGATTGGTGACTCCTAACGCATAGAGGAAAGAATGGATTTCGGGGATTTGGACAGTACGGCGGCGCATGACACGGCAAGGGCCACGGCGATGACCGAGCATCCGAGCAGCAGGATGAGCACCGTCTGCTCAGGCGGCAAGGCCTCCACGTGCAACGATTCCAACGGCGCGACGCCCGAATCGCGCAACAGTCGGGAAGACACGTATCCCGACAGCATGGCGCCGGTGCCCAGCGAACACAGGGCGGCGACCGCCGCCATGAGTCCGGTTTCGATGGCGAGTTGTGCGACTATCCGCATCTTGTCGATGCCGAGGGCCAGAAGCGTGCCGATCTCATGGATGCGTGAGCGAATCCAGAAGACCAGCGCCATCGCCAGCACCAGTACGTCCGCGAGGCAGACGGACAGCAGCACCATGCGCACCAGATCACGCACCGTCTGCACGGATTGCAGGACGCCGGAGAGCCGGGCCGAATCGTCGGTGACGTCGTACTTGCCGCCGGCCATGGTCTTGGCCTGACTGACCGCCGCGGACAGGTCCTGCGGATTATCCGACAGGCATCGGATCATGCCGATCTGGTCGTTTCCGGTCAGAGCGGAGGTCACTCGCCTGCCCGAATAGATGAGGTTCTCGGAAGTGTCCGAGGGCAGGGGGCTTTGGGCCTGCACGTTGCCGGAGAAGATCCCGGCCACACGCACCGTGGCGTTGCGCCCCTCCTGCCGGAGACGGAATGTCGAGCCGACCGATAGGCCGTTCTGCAGCGCGAAGTCGCGGTGGACCAGCACATCGTCGCCGTCGCCCGAGATATGGCGGCCCTGCTCCAGGCGGTACAGGCCGCTCTGGAATTCCTCGGACAATGAGGAATCGGTGGTGCCCAGCACGCTGACCTGCATGGCCAGATCGGAGTCCAGCCGGGGGCCCTGCCGGGGCATGACCGGGCGCGCGCCATCCACCTGCGCCAAGGTCTTCGTCGCATAGGCGGTCTTCGTCACACCGGGGATACGCGAGAACCGGCTCGCCTCCTCGGCGCTGATGGGATTCTCGCCGGCGCTGACGGTAAACCCTATGCCCATGCCCGCGCCGATGCTGTCGGACATGGTACGCAGGGCCGTCGAGACTCCGACCTGCGCCACCAGGCTCGTGAAGACCATCAGCATCAGCAGACCGATGATGCCGCTGCGTACCGGCTTGCGCACGATCGCCAACGTGGCACGCTTCCACACATTCATGCTCATCATCGAATCTCCGACAGGTCTCGCGGCGATTTACGCAGCATCGGCATGCACGCCACCGCGACGCACACCAGCATCACCGCCAACAGGCCGAGCGCCACGTACAGCATGGCGGTCCCATCGACCGACACCGTGAGCGAATCCAGGGTGCGCACCGACATGCTGGATTCAAGATCGCCGCCGACCTGCCCCATGCTGCTCAGCTCCTTCGCCGCGGAGGCGTTCACGGAATGGAGCGCCGTGGTGCCGAGCCATTGGGCCATTCCCTGCGCGCACAGCCAGCCGAGGACGAGGGACGGCAGACCGATCAGCATCATCTCGGCGAGGTATTGGGCGACCAGGGAGGGCTTGCCGACGCCAAGGGACACCAGTATGCCCATCTCCTGACGTCGGTCGTTCATCCACAGCAGCAGCATGAGACTGAGCACGAGCACGGCCGAGACGGTCACGCCGATCAGGGCGCCGCGCATCATGGAGCGCACGCCGCGGGCGGCATGCAGCATGCTCGACGAATACTGGTCGTTGCGCGTGATCTGATAGTTGTTCCAATCCACCGGGAGTTTCTTTGCGGCGTCCATGGTCTTCTCCACGTCAACGCCCTTGGACAGCACGAAGGTGGCGTCCTGGTATATTTCCTTGCCGTCCTTGTACTGGTACAGATCGCGTGTGGTATCCAGATCGGTGTAGATGGTGTTGGCGGTGAGTTCCGCTCGGCTGGATACCTTTCTGGCGCTGTCGCCCTTGAATATGCCCACGATGGTGGTCTTGACGGTCGCCGTCGAATGTGATTCGTTGTCGGCGTCGTAGGCGTTGGCCTTGAGCGTGAGCGTGTCTCCGACTTTGAGCCCGTTGGCTTTGGCGAGATCCTCATGGATCATCGACGTGTACTTGTCGGAGGCCTTCAGATGCCGTCCTTCGGCCATGCCGAGCGTGCGCGACGTGAACACGTTGAGTTTCGACGAATCATTCGTGCCTATGACGTTGGCGGCGTTGCCGAACTGCTGCTCCTTGGTCGCATCGTAATCATCGCCGCCGGGGACCTTCGCCACATTCGCCCCCACGAGATCGGCGGTGGCGTTCTGACGGACCATATACGAATCGACCCCGGGCAGTTGGGCGATCCTGCGCACGTCGGCGGGACGCACCATGCCACCTCCACGAGGCGTGAGCATGCTGCCCTGCAGGTTGCTGGCCAGCACGAACCCGCCGACCGCTTCCTTCTCGATTCGTCCGGCGGCCTGTTGAGCTGCCCGAGAAACCGCGATCGTGGATAGCATACTCGCCGTTATGATGGTCAGTACTATAAGGAGCACTATGGTTCGCACTCGTTTTCTGAGCACATAGCGCACCGACCGTGCAACGAACGTCATCAATACCTCCTGTAGGCCTTGGGCTTTTCGCCCAAAATGCGAAACATGCCGCGTTTCGCCGGTTAGTTAGCCGCGACAATACATGATGCACCTCAAGATACGGGAAGAGATACGCCTTGGGCGAAAAACGGAACAGCGGCGAATGTCGGTTATTCTGGATTTTGGTCCATCTCGGGCCGCGTCGATGCGTCGGCCCGAGAGGAATCAGCGCTCGCGCCTCACCTTCGAGGCGGCGAACACGAGGAGCGGCACGTCATAGTGGATTGCACGGAAAGCCCCCTATTCTCATGGTCTCTCTGCCCTAATTAGAACACCTCACTCCGCAGCAATCGCGGCCTTGAGCTCCTCGACCTTGTCGGTCTTTTCCCACGGGAACTCGATGTCGGTACGTCCGAAGTGGCCATACGCGGCGGTCTTCAAGTAGATCGGGCGCTTCAGGTCGAGCTCGTCGATGATGGCGGCGGGGCGCAGGTCGAAGACCTTGCGTACGGCGGCGGTGATCTGGCCGCGCGTCACGCCTTGCTCGGTGCCGAAGGTCTCTACGTTGACGGATACCGGGTCGGCAACACCAATAGCGTAGGCGATTTGGATCTCGACTTTGTGGGCCAGGCCGGCAGCCACGATGTTCTTCGCAACCCAACGGGTGGCGTACGCGGCGGAACGATCGACCTTGGACGGGTCCTTGCCGGAGAACGCGCCACCGCCGTGGTGGGCAGCGCCACCGTAGGTGTCGACGATGATCTTGCGGCCGGTCAGACCGGCGTCGGCCGCCGGGCCGCCCAGGATGAACGAACCGGTCGGGTTGACCAGCTGGCGGTAGTTGTCATGCGGCACCTTGGAACCCAGCACCTCATCAAGCACCGGGTCAATCACGTGCTTCTTCAGCTCAACAGCAAGCCAATCCTGCGTAACCTCAGGATCATGCTGGGTGGAGATCAGCACGGTGTCCAGACGAACGGGCTTATCGTTATCGTCATACTCAATGGTTACCTGGGTCTTGCCGTCCGGGCGCAGGTGCGGCACTTCACCGGACTTGCGCACCTCGGTCAGACGGAAGGCGAGGCGATGTGCCAAGTAGATCGGAAGCGGCATCAGCGTCGGGGTCTCGTCGGTGGCGTAGCCGAACATCACGCCCTGATCGCCGGCACCCTGTGCTTCGTAACGTTCTTCGCGGCTGGCGGCGGTCTCCTGATCGCCAGTCAGACGGGCAACGCCCTGGTTGATTTCGGCGCTCTGCTCGGTGATGGCCACGACCACGCCGCAGGAATCGGCGTCAAGGCCGACTTCGGAAGAGGTATAGCCGATGTTGCGCAGGGTTTCGCGGACCTTGGACTGCACGTCGCAGTACCCCTTGGACGTGACTTCGCCGAAGACCAGGAACACGCCGGTGGCGGCGGAGGTCTCCACGGCCACATGGCTGGACGGATCCTGGGCCAGCAGATCATCAAGAATGGCGTCGGAGATTTGATCGCAGACCTTGTCAGGGTGGCCTTCGGTCACGGATTCGGCGGAGATAAGCCGATGTTCTTCTGTCATATCATCCCTTTCTTCAGGACTTATCGCCCCGCGGGATGCGAGGCACAATGATACGGTGTCAATTTTTACTTGTCACTGCGGAAGCGGGCATAAATAAAGGCTCGTGCCAACCAGCGCGGTGGCTCGAGCCTTACGTCTTGTTCGCTCCTGATGATGAGTTATAGCTGATTGCGATAACTCAGGCAAGCGTGTCGCTCAAAATCAGTTGTGAGAGAACTCTCAAACCATCATTCGGCGACGAACTGTCCAAACAATCCAAACGAATTGTCGGAATCGATCAGTTGCCCTCGTTGGCGTCGTCCTCGCCCAAGGTCTCCTCAAGCAGACCCTCGTCGATCTCGCGGAAGGCGATGGACAGAGGCTTCTCGTTGTTCTGGTATTCGACCAGCGGGCCGACGTTCTGCAGCAGGCCCTCGTTGAGCTGCGTGAAGTAGGAGTTGATCTGGCGTGCGCGCTTGGCGGCGAAAATGGCCAGCGCGTACTTGGAATCGGCGTGCTTCATCAGGTCGTCGATCGGCGGGTTCGCAAGACCGTCGGGTGTCGGGTCAGTACCAAAAGCCATTGTTCTTATCTCCAGACATTGGAAAATCTATCTCAGCCGAAGCAAGTGTAGCCGTTTGGGGGGACTTCTGTCAGCCCTATACCGGACTCTCGCCAGAGGAATGTATTCCAAAAAATATGTGTAAGAAACGTTACGTTTTTGCCAATTCCATTATTCGACTCTTGACAAGCGGCGTGTCCCTCGCAAAGGCTTGAATAGAGCCATGACTGAAATGCGATCTGCAAAAATTATGTCAGGGCGCGTCTTTGCAGGCGCCCGAGCCCTCTACCGTGCTGCGGGCGTCAGCGGAGACGACATGGGCAAGAAGCCCATCATCGCCATCGCCAACTCGTTCGATGAGTTCCTGCCCGGCCACGTCCACCTCAACAAGGTCGGCCGCATCGTTTCCGAGGCTATCAAGGAAGCCGGCGGCATTCCGCGCGAGTTCAACACGATGGCCGTGGACGACGGCATCGCCATGGGCCACACTGGCATGCTCTACTCCCTGCCTTCCCGCGACATCATCGCCGACACCGTCGAATACCAGTGCAACGCGCACTGCGCCGACGCCCTGATCTGCATTCCGAACTGCGACAAGGTCGTGCCGGGCATGCTGATGGCAGCCCTGCGCCTCAACATTCCGACCGTGTTCGTCTCCGGTGGCCCGATGGAGGCCGGCACCACGGTGCTCGCCGACGGCACAGTCAAGAGCACCGACCTTATCGACGTGATGTACGCCACCGCCGACGACAGCGTCTCCGATGAGGAACTGCTCAACTATGAGAAGACCGTCTGCCCGACCTGCGGCTCCTGCGCCGGCATGTTCACCGCCAACTCGATGAACTGCCTGACCGAGGCCATCGGCCTGGCCCTGCCCGGCAACGGCACCATCCTCGCCTCCCACTCCTACCGCAAGGACCTGTTCGAGCGTGCCGCCAAGCAGGTCGTCAAGATCGCTCACCAGTACTACGACGATTCCGACGATTCCGTGCTGCCGCGCTCCATCGCCACCAAGGAAGCCTTCGAGAACGCCATGACCATGGATGTGGCCATGGGCGGTTCCACCAACACCGTGCTGCACATCCTCGCCATGGCCCAGTCCGCCGACGTAGACTTCACCCTGGACGACATCGAGCGCATTTCCCACACCGTGCCGTGCATCTGCAAGGCCTCGCCGTCCGGCAAGTGGGAGATTTCCGACGTGCACCGCGCCGGCGGCATCACCGGCATCCTCGGCGAGCTCGACCGCGCCGGCAAGCTGCACACCAACGTGCACTCCATTGACTACCCGACGCTGGAAGCCAAGCTGGCCGATTGGGACATCATGCGCCCGACCTGCACCGAGGAAGCCCAGCAGATGTACAAGGCCGCTCCTGGCCACATCATCTCCCCGGAGCCGTGGACGCACACCACCCTGTTCGACTCGCTCGACCGCGACCGCACCAACGGCGCCATCCACGACATCAACCACCCGGAGATTCACGAAGGCGGCCTCGCCGTGCTGCGCGGCAACCTGGCCCCCGACGGCTGCGTGGTCAAGACCGCCGGTGTTCCGCCGGAGATCTGGAAGTTCCGTGGACCGGCTCTGGTGGTCGACTCCCAGGAGCAGGCCATCGAGGTCATTCTGAACGATACCCTGAAGCCCGGCATGGCGCTTGTGATTCGTTACGAAGGCCCGAAGGGTGGCCCGGGCATGCAGGAAATGCTGTACCCGACCTCCTTCGTCAAGGGCAAGGGCATCGGCAAGCAGGTCGCCATGCTCACCGACGGTCGCTACTCCGGCGGTTCCTCCGGTTTGGCCATCGGCCACATGGCGCCTGAGGCTGCCAATAAGGGCCCGGTGGCGCTCATCAAGAACGGCGACATCATCGATATCGATATCGAAGCCCGTTCCGTGAACGTCGAACTGACTGACGAGCAGTTGGACGAGCGTCGCCGTGAACTCGAGGCCGGCGACGGCTACGTGGCTCACCGCAACCGCCACGTCTCCCAAGCGCTGAAGGCGTACGCCGCCTTCGCCCGCTCGGCCGACAAGGGTGCGACGCGTGACCCGGAGCTGATCAACAAGCTCTCCGGTCTCGACTGATCGCCGATTGTATAGCTGAAAAGCCCGGTATCTTCCTCGCGAAGATGCCGGGCTTTTTGCTGTGCTTCCGATGACGGGAGCGATATTGCTTGTTATCGCACGCAGGCGGCGGGGGAGAGGCGTGCGCCTCGGGCCCAGTCGGCGGCGCGCATGGCCTTCTTGCCCTGCGCCTTGACTTGGGTGAGTTCCAGCGGCGTGCTGCCGGTACCAACCCACACGTTCTTCTTGCCCACCTTCAGCTCGCCGGGCTTGAGATCGGCCGGAGTGTTGGGATTGGACTGGTCGGCCGGTTGCGCGGCGAGGATATGCAGGGTGAGGGATTTAGCGGTTGACCCGTCATTATCGGCGATTGGCCCCTCCGCAAACAGTTCGGTCCATGCCCCAGGATGTGGCGTGCAGGCGCGAATCTGGCGGTCGATGGCTCCGGCCTCGTCCGTCCAACTGATGCGGGCGTCCTCCACCGTGATCTTGTGCGCATATTCCAGGCATTCGGCCGGCTGCGCGGTGAATGTGGCGGTGCCTTCGCCGACGGCGGCCAGAGCATCCACATACATGGGTGCGCCTTCTTCGGCCAGACGGTCAAGCAGTTCGCCGGAGGTCTCACGGCCGGTCAGTTCGATGGTCAGGGAAGCGACGATCGGGCCATCGTCCAAGCCCTCGCCGACCTTGAACACGTCGGCGCCGGTGGTCGGGTCGCCTGCCCAAATCGCACGCTGGGCGGGAGCGGCGCCACGCCACTTTGGCAGGTTGGAGAAATGCAGGTTGTACCAGCCCATGGGTACTGCGTCGAGTACGTTCTTAGGCAGGATATTGCCATAGGCGATGACAGCGGCGATATCCGCATGCAGGTCGTTCAACGCCTCCATGAATTCGGGGGAGCGGGGTTTGAGATCGATGACGGGCAGCCCGAGTTCCAGAGCCTTCGCCTTGACCGGGCTGGGCGTGAGTTTGCGGCCGCGACCGGTAGGCGCGTCGGGGCGGGTGATGACGCCGACCACGTCGAAGCGTGGGTCGGCGGCAAAGGCCTTGAGCGAGGGCACCGCCACGTCGGGGGTGCCGGCGAATACGAGTTTGAGCATGGTCCTCCTTGAAATGTCGATGCTCACTGCACGGCCGGAATGTTCACGCCATTGGCGATGAGCAGTTCACGCAGCTTGACCGGATCCTGGAAACGTACGCCACGGATGCCGGCCGCATTCGAGCCGACGATGTTCATGGCCTTGTCGTCGATGAACAACGCGCCATCGGCATTGATGCCGAACTGGTTCAACGCGGCCTCGTAGATTTCCTTGTGCGGCTTGCGCAGCTTGACAAAACCGGAGACGAGCTTGCCATCAAGCTGCTGCAGAATATCGCACTGTTCCTCGGCCACGTGGAACAGGCTGGATTCCCAGTTGCTCAGGCCCCACACGCCGATGCCGGCGGCCTTCAGGTCATTGACCAGCACGCGCGCGCCCGGCACGATGCCGGTCAGGGAGTCGCGGAAGTTCTTGATGTAGTAGTCGAGGATGTCCGCCCACTTATCGCCCTTGTCACGGCGCATGATGGCGATGGCCTCGTCGGTGCTGGTGCCGCCGTCCATCAGGTCGTTGGCATCGTAGAAGCCGGAGATGTCGTTGTCGAGGAATTCGTCGATGGTCTTCTGGCTGTAGCGGGGGATGAGTACGGCGGCCGGATCCCAGTAAATCAGCACGTTGCCGAAATCGAAGATCACGTCGGTAATCGGCTTGCCGGCGTTCGCAGCGGCCTCGCCGTCCGCGACCAGCACGTCGTAATCCATATCCGGCTCTCCAGGCCAGCCCTTCATGGTGTCCTCCTTATAGCGATGTTCGTTCTGTAATTATCGTTTCACGTGTTGAAGACGATTAGATCAGGTCTTTGGGATCTACTCGGAAGCGAAGCTCGCCGGGTTCGCGGGACGCCACATGACGAGCGGTTTCCCGGTGCAGTCGGGCCGCCAGCTCGGCTCGCCGACTCTGCGGCACACGGATTACTGCCTTCACCCGGTCGGCCGTGGCTTCGAGCTCCCGGGCGTCGACCGTGTCCGGTTGCGCGATCGGCACCGGGCCCAACATGCCGGGCAGCTCGCCGCAGGCCGTCCAATCGCCGCCCAGGGCGCCGATACGCTGCATCAGCGTCATCACCGCATCACGGCGGCCCCACACGCAGGCGGCGGCCACGGCCGGCGGCATACCGGTCTCCACACGCTCCTCAAGATCCTTGGCTGCAAGAATCCTCGAATCCCAGAGCATCAGCGATTGGGCGATGGCCGGGTCGGTTTCGCCGAGAATCAACGCCTGGCCGCCACGGGAACGCGGCGCGCACAACGACACCGCACGCATCCACGCGGTCAACGTATCCAACCGAGCATCCACGCCCAACGCATACAGGCTGGTCCAAGCGTCGAGCACGGCCACTGCGCGATACTCATGACCGGATGTTCCCTGCTCGGCACTGATCGGACGCACGCGCGGTTCGAAACCGGGAGTGGCGATGACAATCATCGGCTGGCAAGCCACATCGCGCACCAGACCCTGCGTCTTGCTGGACAAAACTACTGGCACGCCACGGAACAATCCGGCCAGCTCCGCCGCAGTGCCGGCAGCCCCCACCCGCACCACGCGCATACGTTCATGCCCACAGCCCGGACACTTCCAGTTGATGGCGGCAGCCCCGCACCAGCGGCATCGCGGTGTGGAGTCACGGCGGTCGGCCGGCAGTTGCAATGGTCCGGAACACTTGGCGCAGCGCACCTGACGATGGCATTTCGCACAGCTCAAGGTCTCGCTGACATTGTCTTGCGGAATGGACAACAGCACCGGGCCGCTCTCCAGCGCTTTGGAAAGCACGCGGACAGCTGTATGCGGCACACGTGCGCCGATGGACGGGTCGGCAAGACGCGCAAGCTCATCGCGATTGAGCCAACGTACCCAAGGCGTCGCATCCTTCAGCGGCGAGGCGAGCGGGTGAATCGCGGTGGAATAGCCGCTCACCGGGGTCTCCACCGTATCCGGGCCGGTGTTTTCCCACTGACTCTGCGGGGTGCGCGCATTGGCCATGGCCACGAACACGCCGCCATGGGACTTGGCGCGCAGCCGCATCACGCCACGGGCCTGTGGATATGGCATCATACCGTCCATGTTCTGATAGGCGGCATCCTCCAGAATGGCGAACAGTGCCGGGCCTGCAACCGGCGCATACATCACCGCGCGGGTGCCGATCACCACCTTCACCTGGCCCAACGCCACGGCCAGATACGTGCGATACCGGTCGGCCGCAGGCATGGTCTCCGCATTGAGCACGGCGACGTCGCCCACCCAGCCGCCGTCGGGTGCCGGGGCGAACGGTTTGAGTCCATAATTGCGTAGCATAGGCATCAGGTCTTCGACCTCGCGCATGGTGGGCAATTCAACTACGGCAGCCTTACCGGCACTCAACGCAGTGGCCACCATCCATGCCATGTTTCGTTGCCACTCCTGTGCACCGGGTAACGAATCAAACACAAAAGATTGGAAACGTTGACCGGTAAGCGCGTCATGAAGCACATTGACATCGGCGTAATTGGCGGTCAGACGACGATACCCCTGCGCAGCTCCCTCCGAAACGGTACTGGCAACGGCAAAGGTAGAGCCAGCAGGTTTGGTCCCATCGGGATTGGTGCCACGCCCGGCAAAACCACCCTGCGTATTATCCGGCAATGAGCCGCCGACCGGCCGACGGAACGACGCGGCCAACCGCTGCTCGGTCTCTACCTTGGCCACGCGCGGTGGCACGGCGAAACGCAGAATATTGGCCCGTGTGCCGCCATAGGCTTTGGCAACCAGACTGATATCCTCACGCATCGAAGCGGGAACCAGTACATCGGGGCTTAGCACTCGCTCGATATAGCGAATCGAAGAGCGCGGCGTATCGCTGGTATCGGTGCGTGCCCAGATCACGCCGCTGACCCTCTGACCGCCAAACCGCACGCGCACCAACACACCCGGTTGTGCGGCCTCGCTGTCTTTTTCATCAATGAAGTAATCGAATGTCTGACCGAGGTGGAGCGCCTGCACATCCAGCACGACTTGCGCTATGGGATGCTGCTCGGCCGGCGTATGCTCCGCAGGCGCACGTTTACGCCGCTTGCGGGGAGCCAGCCCCGCAAGCGTCAACTGTTCTGCGCCTGAAGTAGTCATGGCTCAACTATAAGTGCCGGAGCCGAGGTCGGTAAAATTTTACCGGCGTAGGTAATCGAGTACGTGGGTTAGGTCGCGGTCGTTGATGGCTTTGTCGGCGGCGAGCTGGGTCTTTGGCTTGGCGCAGAACGCGAGACCCAGACCGGCGGCCTGAATCATCGGAATATCGTTGGCGCCATCGCCCACAGCCACGGTCTGGCTCATCGGAATACCCAAACGGTCCGCCCATGTCTGCAAGGCGTGCAACTTCACGGTCTTGCTCACGATTTCGCCGAGCACCTTGCCGGTCAAACACCCATCGGCAACCTCAAGCCGGTTGGCAATCCAATAGTCGATATGGCCCTCGGCCGCCAGCATATCGACCACTTCATGGAAGCCGCCGGACACCACGCCGACCTTCCAACCGTGTTCATGCAGCGTGTCGATAAGCTCCAGCGCACCCTTGGTGAAATGCAGCTTGTCATGCACCGTATCGAACACGGAAACCGGCAGCCCCTTCAGCAGCGCCACACGAGCGCGCAAGGCGTCGCAGAACTCCAGTTCGCCGCGCATGGCGCGTGCGGTCACTCCGGCAATCTCCTCACCGCAGCCAGCCACCACGCCCAACTCGTCGATAACCTCTTCGTCAATGAGCGTGGAGTCCACATCCATAACCAGCAGGCCGGGCTCGCTCAGCGTCGGCACAAAAACCGCAGAACCAGCCGTGCTCCCAACTTCGCTCTCGGCGGACTTGTCAATAAAATGCACATCTTCTTGCGTCATGCTCCTGATTCTGGGAAAACCTTGGGACAATGCCCTCTATGAGTTTTTCCATGGCAGCCGCCACCATTCTTGCGACCGACCCTACGCCCATCTGCACCACCACCGAACCCGGCCTGATAGGCACCATCACCGACTGGCTGATCATGCTGATGGAAACCATCGGCGGTATCGGCGTGGCCTTGGCCATCGCCCTCGAATCCATCTTCCCGCCCATCCCGTCCGAAGTCATTCTTCCGCTCGCCGGCTTCACCGCCGCACGCGGCACCTTGAGTCTGCCGGGCGCAATCATCTGGGCCACCATCGGCTCCGTACTGGGTGCCTGGACCTTGTACGGCATCTCCCGCTGGGTGGGTCTGCATCGCATCAATCTCGCGGCAGACAGAATCCCCGGCGTCAGCCGCAAAGACGTGAGCAAAGCCAACGACTGGTTCACCAAATACGGCACATGGTCGGTGCTCATCGGCCGTGTGATTCCCGTGGTGCGCTCGCTGATTTCGATTCCCGCCGGGTTCAACCGCATGAACTTCCTGCACTTCACCGGCTGGACCCTGCTCGGCTCGGCCGTGTGGAACACCATCCTCGTTTCCGCCGGTTACCTACTCGGCGACCAGTGGTGCTCGATTCAAGGCGCGCTCGGCGTGTTCGAGGACGTGGTCATCGCGGCCGTGATTGTGGTCATCGTATGGTTCGTGGTGCGAAAAGTGCGTACTGTGATACGTAACAGGAAATCCGCCGACGGCAACGAATAGGGTCTGCCGACTGCCATAAGTTGCCGAAAATCCCGGATAGAAGGGAAGCGAAGAACCCGCATGAGCGACACCGAAGATCTCGCCGCGCTGAACGATCGCCTGATGGCCAAGAACCATGCGCTCGCCGAAGCATTGAACCGTGCCGGCAAGGAACTGACCAAGGCGAAGTCACGGCTCGCCCAGCTCGCTCAGCCGCCGCTCACCTTCGCCACCATGGTCAAGGTCGATTCCACCCGCACCGACGCAGACGGCATCCAGCACGCGTCGGCCGAAGTCATTTCCGGCACCCGCCGCATGGTGGTGCCCGTGGCATCCAACGTCAACGCCGCCCGTCTGACCGCCGGGGCCACCGTGATGCTCAACGAGAAGCTCGTGCTGGTCGAGCAGCGCGACGCTGACACCGTGGGCCAGATTCGCAGTGTCAAGCAGGTACTTGACGATGGTCGACTGATCGTTACCGACGCCTCCGGCAATCCCGTGCTCATCCGCCGTTCCGGCGCGCTCGCGTATGCGGACATCAATCAGGGCGACCGCATCATCGTCGATCCGTCCGTCCGCCTCGCCATCGAAGCGCTGCCCGCCGAGGGCGACAAGGATCTGGTGCTGGAGGAGACCCCGGACGTCACGTTCGCCGACATCGGCGGCTTGGATAGTGAGATTGGTCGTATCAGGGATGCCGTCCAACTGCCGTTCCGGCATCGTGCGCTGTTTGAGCGCTACGATCTGAAGCCGCCGAAGGGCGTGCTGCTGTACGGCCCGCCCGGCAACGGCAAGACGATGATCGCCAAGGCCGTGGCGAACGCCCTGTGCGAGGGTGGTTACGATTCGAATGGCGACGGCTCGATCAGCCCGGCCGAAACCAGCGTTAAAGGCGTGTTCCTGTCCGTCAAGGGCCCGGAACTGCTCAACAAATACGTCGGCGAATCCGAACGGCTGATTCGCCTGATCTTCCAGCGCGCCCGCGAACGCGCCGCGGATGGCAATCCGGTGGTCGTTTTCATCGACGAAATGGATTCGTTGCTGCGCACCCGCGGCTCCGGCGTCTCCTCCGACGTGGAGACCACGATCGTGCCCCAGTTCCTCTCCGAACTTGACGGCGTGGAATCACTCGACAATGTGATGGTGATCGGTGCCTCCAACCGCGTGGACATGATCGATCCGGCTGTGCTGCGACCGGGGCGTCTCGACGTCAAGATTCGCGTCGGTCGGCCCACAACCAATCAGGCCATCGCCATCGTGGACCATTACCTCACCGACGACCTGCCTCTGGAAGATGGCGTCGACGCGCACGCCTTGTCCGCCGTGCTGGTGCATGACATCTACGGAACCTCCGAACGCCGCCATCTATGCGACGTGCAGGAGGAGAACGGCCAGTGGCATGCGCTCTTCCTGGCCGACGTGGTCTCCGGCGCGATGCTCAAGAACATCGTGGACCGGGCCAAGACCCGAGCGGTCAAGGAATCCATCGAAACCGGCTTGGACGTGGCACTCACCGTGCCGCTGCTCGCCGCCGCCGTGGAAGACGAATACCGCGAGACCCGCGATTCCATGACCGACGTGGACCCCGAACAATGGTCGCGCATCAACGGCATGGACCCGATCCGCCGCATCCGCACCGCCGAATAGCTCAAGCTCAAGGAGCACTATATGACCGTCAAACGAGTGATGGGCACCGAAACCGAATACGCGGTATCCCTGAACACCCCGGACCGCTACAACCCGGTGCAACTGTCCTTCGACGTGGTGAACGGCGCCGCGGACAGCCACAGCAAATCCATCCGCTGGGACTACCGGCAGGAGGACCCGGTCAACGACGCGCGCGGCACTCGCCTCGAACGCGCCGCCGCCCGCCCGGACATGCTCACCGACGCCCCACAACTCAACATCACCAACGTGATCGCCCCCAATGGCGGCCGCGTCTACGTGGACCACGCCCACCCCGAATACTCGGCACCGGAAACCACCGACCCGTTCGAAGCGGTCCGCTATGACCACGCCGGAGACCTCATCATGCAGGCCGCCACCGAACGCGCCCGCACACAGACCGGCACCCCCATCGCCCTGCATCGCAACAATGTGGACGGCAAGGGCTCCTGTTGGGGCACGCACGAGAACTATATGATGGCCCGCTCAGTGCCATTCGACTTGGTCACGCGCCTGATGACCCTCCACTTCGTCACCCGCCAGATCTACGCCGGCTCCGGCCGCGTGGGAATCGGCGAGAACAGCGAGATCCCGGGCTACCAGCTCAGCCAGCGCGCCGACTACATCCATGCCAAAGTCGGTCTGCAAACCACCTTCGAACGCCCGATCATCAACACGCGCGACGAATCCCACTCCACCGACGCATGCCGCCGCCTGCACGTCATCGTTGGCGACGCTAACCGCATGGAGGTACCGCAGGCCCTGAAACTCGGCACCACGAGCATGCTGCTGTGGCTGCTCGAACACGCGGACGAAGCCGGATTCGATCTGAACGTCTTCCTCGACGAGCTCGAACTGGCCGACCCGGTCGAAGCCATGCACACCGTCTCCCATGACCTGACACTGGGCGCAAGCCTGCCGCTGGCCAACGGCGGCGAAACCAACGCATGGCTTATCCAGCTCAAACTGCGCCAAGCCGTCTACCAGGTCGCCGCACTGGTCGAAGGCACCGACACCGCCGGCGAGCCCGCCTGGCCGGACAAATCCACCACATCCATCATGGCGATGTGGCAGCAGGCGCTCATCGACTGCGCCTCCATCCGCCATGCCGCCGACGATGACGAACGACTGGCCATGACCGGCGAGGCCAGCCGCATCGAATGGCTGCTCAAATGGCAGCTGCTCGAAAAACTGCGCCGCAAAATCACCGCGGCAGCTGCGCCCAGCGTGGCTAACGGATGGAATGATCCGCGACTGAAGGTCATTGAACTGAAATGGGCGGCGCTCGACCCCGCGGACAGCATCTTCACCAAACTCGAACCCCGCACCGAACGGGTGGTGAGCACCGCCGACATCGCACGCGCCGCCACCGAACCGCCGGCAGACACCCGCGCCTGGCTCAGGGCGAAACTCGTTGCACGATTCGGCGATGAGGTGGCCGCCGCCAGCTGGTCCCGACTCACTGTTCGCGACCCGCGCGCCGCAGACGAGGGCGAGGCTGTCGAATTCTACGGCAATGCCGGCCATATGGCCGCTACCGACCATCACCTGTTCTCCCTCGACATCTCCGATCCGCTCGCCTTCACCAAGGCGCACTGCGAAACCGAACTCAATTCAGCCGAACACGCCATCGATCTGCTGAAGTCGCTGGCCATCAACGCCGAACGATAGACTTGATAGCTATGGAAGAAACACGCGAAGAGACCCCACAGGACCTGCGCAACCTTGCGCTCAAAGTCGCCGGCCTTCTCGAAGAAGCCGGCCAGCATGCCCTCCACGACCAGCTCAATCCGCGTAACCTCGCCCAGTCGAGCACCGAGAACGCGGATCGTGGTCCCCGCTATAAGCTCGAAGTCGACAGCAAGATTATGCGCTTTATGAGCGCCAGAATCGCCGACATCGCCCACTTCGACGGCTTCTGGACCACCCGACCCGCCGAAAGCCGCCCCGGCCAGCGTTACTGGTACATCGGCAAGATCGACGGTGTGATCAACTACATACGCCGCATGAGCGAATGGACGGTAACCGCCGCCCTGTTCGAATTCGGCCCGGACAATGAGCCCAAGCCGATCATCGGCATCGTGCATGCCCCGGCCCTCGGCCTGACCTACCTGGCCGCCAGGGGAGCGGGTGCCGTGCGCATCCACAAAACCGCGGTCGGTGAGAAGCGCGACAAGGTCGTGCCGTCGATGACCTCCTCGCTGGACGGTTCCGTGCTGAGCTACGGCATGTCCTTCCTGCCCGACGAATCGCAGCGCGCGCTCGACGTGGCCTCCTCGCTCGCCGGACGCCCGGCCGACATCAAGCGTGTGGGCCCCGCCTCGCTCGACCTGTGCAAAGTGGCCGACGGCACCTATGACGCCTACTTCGAGCCGATGCTGCACGTGTGGGATATCCCCGCCATCGCCGCCGGCACCGTGGTGGTTTGGGAGGCGCAGGGTACGCTGAGCCGTTGGGACGGCGAACGTATCCACTGGCGTCACGATAACGATGTAGTGGCCTCCAACGGACTCATCATCCGTGAACTGCAGCATTACCTGCAGCAGTATCCGTGGCCCGACTCCATCAACCAGCGATAATTTTTTTGACTCCTCCGGCTCCCCTCGGGTGAGGGGAGCCGTCGGCCGAAGGCTGACTGAGGGGAGTTTGACAGCCCAAAAAGAAGACAACATGCCACAACAATTCGAACAACCTCAAGCACAGCAGGCCGCGACCCAGGAAGACGACGCCCTCGCCACCACGCAGGCCGCCGCCCGAACCGAGTCCACCGACCAGGCCGACGTGTTGGACGACATCCTCGACGACATCGAATCCACCTTGGAAACCAACGCCGAGGAATACGTCAACAGCTTCGTGCAAAAAGGCGGCGAGTGATGCCCCAACTGCGTGACAGCGGCACCCGCTCCCTGCACGCCACGGAACCCGTACCATCCGCCGAGATGGACGGGTTCTGCCGTATTTTCGGCGTCGAAACCGAATACGGCGTGGCCGTCACCGGTGCCGAACGCCCCGTGGACGCCGGCCAGGTGGCGATGACCATGTTCCAGCCCATCGTCTCCCGTTCCCGCTCCACCAACACGTATCTGGCCAATGGCTCACGTCTGTATCTGGACGTCGGATCCCATCCCGAATACGCCACCGCCGAGGTCCGTGACCCGCGCGAGGCCTTGGGGCAGGATCTTGCCGGCGAACATGTGATGCGCAATCTGGCCCTGAAGGCCCAGCGCAAGCTGCGCGAATCCTACAGCGAACACGCCACGATCCACGTGTTCAAAAACAACGTCGACTCCGCCGGCCACGCCTTCGGCTGCCACGAAAACTACCTGGTCCGCCGCTTTGTGCCGTTGGAGACCATCGAACACCAGCTGCTGCCGTTCCTTATCACCCGACAGCTGTACACCGGTGCCGGCCGCATGACACCGGATGGCTTCCAGATCACCCAGCGTGCGGACTTCCTGGACGAGGCCGTCTCCTCGGCCACCACCCGCTCCCGCCCGATGGTCAACACGCGCGACGAACCGCACGCCGACCCCGACTCCTTCCGCCGGCTGCATGTGATCATCGGCGACTCGAACCGTTCGCAATGGTCCACATGGATGAAGCTCGCCGTCACGCACCTTGTGCTGTGCGCAATCGAAGATGCCTTCCGCCTCGGCACCCCGTCCGGTTTTGAACACTGCGCCTTCGCCGACCCGGCTGCGGCCAATCGCACGGTCAGCCGATTCCTCGACGACCCGCACGCCGAACTGACGCTCGAATCAGGCGAATCCGTGTCCGCACTGGGTCTGCAGCGCCGGTATTATGCGGCAGTCAAGGCCTTCATCGAAACCCATGGCGATGCGCTGGCAAGTTCGCTGCCGGCCACCACGATCGTCACGATTATGGGGGAGTGGAGCCGCGTTCTGGACGCGCTGGAGCGTGGTGCATACGATGCGCTCGCCGACCGCGTGGACTGGGCCGCCAAGAAGCGTCTGTTCGATGCGCTCAAACGCCGTCGCCCGGACGTCACCTTCGCCCAGATGGAACAGCTTGAGCTTGACTACCACGACATCGCCAATGGCCGCCTGTACGGTTCGCTGACTTCCCGCAACCAAATGCGTGAGCTGCTGACAGGAGACGACGTGGAATACGCCGTGCACAACCCGCCGACCGACACCCGTGCCGCCCTGCGTGGCCGGTTCGTGGACGCGGCCCTGAACGTCGGAGCCCAGTTCTCCGCCGACTGGACCCACCTGACCCTGACCGCCCCCGAACGCCGGGAAGCCATACTCCTCGATCCCTTCGAGGCCGAGCCCACCCCGGAATTCGAGCAGCTTATGGAAGCGCTGTAGATTCCACAGGAGTTCTTCACCAGCAAACCATTCAAGCTGGAGTCCGACAACTCGCTTTCCATTGATGCGGCCGTGGAACATCTGCTGAGGCAGGCAGCGCCGCGGCAAAGGGAGAATCCGGGCAACCATGTACGTCGGCACCGTCCTGCCGCCCTCCTGTTTCGCCGCAACTGACTACACCGACGGGTTCGGGCGTTTCATCACGAGAACGCCATTGCGATGCACCGTATACGCGCCGCCGTCACTGCCCCGTTCCGCCCGGAACAGGACGATCGGCTCCCCTGCGATGTCGCGCAGTTCGACATCCGATTTGCCACGTGTCAGATAGAAGTCGAATATGGCGTCGTCGGATTGACGCACGGTGTGCAGAACGTCAGAGGTCACGCCGCTGGCGGGCGACCGCAGGTTGGCTTCCGGCTGCCGGCCATCCTGTGGTCGCGCGGCAAGCCAGCCTCCCACGAATCGCGTCAGATCGCTCACGCCCAGATCGCAGCCGAGGAAATACGCCTCCCCTTCGCCGTACGTGTTGCGGGTGATCGCGGCCGTGCCGTCAAGCTCCCATTCATCCGCTTCTTCGCCGGCATACGAGGCAAGCACCTGCACATGCGGTCCGGCGATGGTCACGTCGTTCTGCCACAGGCGGGTCACGGCACCGTCCATCGTGGGCGAATCCCCGGTGGATGCCAGCCGAATCTCGCTCGGCTCGCCTTCCGCCTCGGTACCGAGAATGTTGAATTCCTCGCCACGAACGCCCAGCATCGAGCGCAGCAGTCCATCGCCCGCACCGGGGTATCCGCCGAGCCACGTGTGGAAGCGCTCGTCGAGCAGACCGGTCGCGTAACCGACCACCACACGGCCTCCAGCCTGCACGAAACTGGCCAGCCGTCGCGTATCGGCGTCGCTCAGCATCAGCACGGTCGGCAGGACGATGGTCTTGTATGAACTCCAGTCGTAGGCAAGCGGCACGATGTCGGCGCGGGCACCCGCGTTCAGGAACGCGCGGTACCAGTCACGCACGTCATGCCAATGGTTGAGTTTCATGCTCGGCAACGTCTCGGAGCGGGTGGCCCACTCCGAGACGGCGCTGAAAAGGATCGCCGTGTCCGCATGCGCCAATTCGCTTCCCTGGACACCGGCATCGGCGAGCGCTTGCAACGTCGCGCCCAGTTCGCATACCTGACGGAACAGTTTCGTGTCCTCGCCGGCGTGCGGAACCATGGCGGAATGGAACGCTTCGGCGCCGAATGCGGATGCACGCCATTGGAAGAAGTTGATGGCGTCGGCGCCCATGGCCACGTGGGCCAGGGAGTCACGCACCGTTTCCCCGTTGCGTTTGCGGGTGTTCAGAGGTTTCCACTGCACCGCCGAAGTGGAATGTTCCATGACGTACCATGGTTTGCCGAGCGCCAGCGAATCCACGAGCGCGTCGGAACAGGCCAGCTCGTCGAGGTGGGACTCGCCTTCGTGGAAGTAGTGGTCGTTCGACACGAAATTCACTTCCTCCGCCCAAGCGGCGTAGTCCATGCAGCATTGGTCGGTGGAGATCATGAAGTTCGTGGTGAACGGCTTGTCGGGGCAGATTTCGGCGATCGCGTCACGTTCGGCTTTGTAGAAGTCAAGCAGCATGTCGTTGCCGAACCGTTCAAAATCAAGCTTCTGACCGGGATTGACCATCGAGTCGGCACCCATGAATCGCGGGATGAGGACTTCGTCGAAACCGGTCATCTCCTGTCCCCAGAACGTGGTGCCCCACGCTTGGTTGAGCGCGCCGATGGTGCCGTACTTGCGGCGGCACCATGTGCGGAAGGCTTCGAGCGCATTGTCGGAGTAGTCGTCGCGGTTGTTCCACCCGTATTCGTTGCCCATATGCCATGCCGTCACATACGGGTTGGCGCCGTAGCGTTCGGCGAGTTTGCGGCATAGGGATAGCGCGTATTCCTTGAACACCGGGCTGGTCGGGCTCCAGGATTGGCGCGAACCGGCGTTGACCGGGTGACCGTACTTGTCTCGCGGAAGAACCTCGGGATGGTTTTCGTAGAGCCACAGGGGCGCGGTCGCCGTCGCGGATGCCAGATCGACCGCGATGCCGGCCTGACCGAGCTTGTCGATGATGCGATCGAGCCAGTCGAAATCCCAATGGTCTTCGGTGGGCTGGAGGCGATCCCAGCTGAAGATGGCAAGGGCCACGGTGTTGACGCCGGCCTGGCCCATCAGGCGGATGTCGTCATCCCAGATTTCCTCCGGCCATTGGTCGGGATTGTAGTCGCCGCCGAAAGCGATGCCGCGTCCGTCCGCGGTCAGCAGTTTCGGCCATGCGAAGTCACGTCGCGCACGCACGGTTACCTCCTTTGGCAGGTGGCGCAGGGCCACGGCCCATATCGGATACCAGCTGATACTAGCTGATGGATACTCCTGGCCGATAGTCGACACACCGCCGGTTCCGGCCCCTCTGACTTGCCGATCTTCCTGACCATACTCGATGGAGTCGGTCAGGGAAAGAATGGCTGTTACCATGATGAACGTACCGGAAACGTAGAAAAGCATCGGCGTGACTTTGATTCGACAAGCGAGCAACCAGTACCGTGGACTCTGCATCGGACCCAACTACTGGCCGCTCGCTCATCGACAGGTTGTGCACCAGTAATCGGTTAGCGCGAAAGGTGATGCTCGCGCTTTATGAGCACAAGCACGCCGGCCAACAAGATCGTCATCATTGCGATGACGGCGACCGGGACCACATCGGCACCAGTGGAAGCTGTTGCGTCCGGGCCGGCATTCGTCTGTCCCTTGCCATGGCCATCGCCCTTCTGCCCTTGCTGGCTTCCGGACTGTCCACCTTGGCTTCCGGTCTGGTTGCCGGCACCGGGTTTGGTGTCGGGCTGTTCCGGCTTGGGGAACGCGGCATTGTATGCGGCAGCGAGTCTGCCTGCCAGAGAGCCACTATCCGACGGATCGCCGAATTGCGCTTTCACAAACAACCGCAAACGCCCCGGCGCTCATAACGAGCGACCGGGTACGTTTCATATCCCCTGCGTCATGACACGATGTGGTCGTGTAATAGGTTCCTGTAGTCCTTAGGCTTCTGTTTTCTCTATGCTCGGTCGTCATAGGTCTGTTCCTCCGACGGTGCGGCTCTGCGAATGAAATCACCCATGCCGGGAACGGTGAATGCCAAGAGCCCACGTTCTGGCGCATATGCCAGCCCGGAATCGATGATGCCTTTTCTGACCCGTACGACATCCGCAGGCGGCCGTCCCAGTCGTTCCGCGATCTCCGCCGAGCTGCACACGCTTTTTTCGAGCGAGGCCATGGCCCGCATGTATTCCCGTTCCAGTGGGCGGGCCCGTTGCCAGCGTGATTCGTATAGGCCGCTGCCCAGTGATGCCTGCGCTATGGGTTCGCCCTTGATGACGGCGGACAATGGGATTGGCGATGATTCGGATTCATCGAAGGCTGCAGAACCATATGCTTGGATGAAATACGGATACCCCTTGGAGAGCTCTATGAGACGGTTCAGGGCATCGTCGTCGAATCGCACATTGATCTTGCTGATGGTCTTTTCGAAGCATTCCCTGGTCTCGTCTTCAGGGAGCCGTCCGATTCGCTTGTACTGGAACAGGCGTTCGGCGTAGGAGCGTGATTTGGTAAGAACGCCGGGAAGGTTGGGCAGTCCCGCCGCGATGACGTAGAAGGGCAGATCCTCCTGTCCCATGCTGTGCTGCAGTCCGATGATGGTGCCCATCAGGTCGCTGGACATCACTTGGAACTCGTCGATGAACAGGAACAGGCCCGATCCTTCCTTTTTGAGTTCGCGGCATAGTTCCTCGACCATCATTTCGAGTCGCAGCGAGTCGCTGGATATGCCTTTGTCCTCGTTGCCGAACCCGATTGACGTTTTGATTACCCCGAGTTCGAGGGAAACCTCGTTGACGTGTTTGAGGGAGTCGAGCATTTTCTGTCGGAGTGTTCCTCTTCTCTCGCGCAGTATTGCTTTGGAGATGCCGTCGAAGAGGAGTTCGTAGTCGTGGGTCTCGTTTCCCGTGGCTTCCATGCGGACGGTAATGAGTCCCTGGCTGGCGGCCATGTCTTTCATTCTCAGCAGGAGCACGGTCTTGCCGACGCCTCTCAGCCCGCTGTAGACCAGTCCGCGGTCGGAGTATCCCGCTTTTGTTCTGGCGATGATTCTGTCCATGATTTCGAGTTCCTGCTCGCGTCCTACGAGTTCCTTGGGTTGTCTTCCCGCTCCGGGCGCGAATGGATTGAGGGCGTGCATCGCTTCTTTGCGTCTGGCTGAATCCACGGTGTTCATGTGCGGTTCCTTTGGCCTTCCATAAGTTCTAGGTAAAAATATACACTTATATACACATATATACATGAATATGTGAGTTCAAGCGAACTGATGCTACGCCGGCTCGTCCCCGTCCCCATCAAACTTGTGCTCATCCTCGTAGGCAACGATGCCCATATCGCCTCGATGGAGTTTCTTGAATGTTTCAGCAACTCGCGCCTGCTCATCATCGACAACAGGGAGCTCGCGGCTAAGCATGTCAGCGGACTGTCCAACGCAAGGCTCGAGGCCGTGAACAACAGGATCAAGACCACCATCAAGATCGGCTACGGCTACCGGAACCTCGACAACCTCATCGCCCTGGTCATGCTCAAATGCGGCGGACTCAACCTCCAACTCCCCGGACGCCAATAGACAGTAAGCAAGACAGATGATTCACACCCACACAAACACCCGAAGAGCCCCTTTAATCATGGGTGAGCATGCACGTCGGATCCGTAAGGCCGTTCCCAAGTGTTGGCCACGTGGTCCGCTTTGTGATTGTATGGGACCGACTCCAGCTATCGATTGTGCGACTCTCCTGATGATTTTATTTGCTTCGTTACTGCGTATTCTGCACTCCACATGTGCGAAACGTTGGAATTCCGCCAAAATTTTATTTGCCTGGTATTTGCTTGGGTGGGTTACACTGGATGGAAAAGAACTTGAGATAACGACTTGGCAGAGGGGCCGCGGAAAGGATAAGCATCATGCCGGAAGATTACGTTGAACTGGTGAAACAACTCATCGGTCACGTTTCAGAGACGCAGACGATTGAGTTCAAGGATTCCAATGCCCGATTCGAGATGATTGGCCGTGATATTGCGGCACTTGCTAATTCCGCAATTGTGGAGGGGCAAGATTATGCGTATATGGTATGGGGTGTTGAGGATTCGACGCATGCCATTATCGGGACATCATTCGATCCGCTGACGGCAAAAAGGGGCAATCAGGAACTAGAAATTTGGCTCCGTGTAAAACTCTCCAGCAATGCTGAGTTTCGATTCCTCTCAGTCGATGTAGATGGCAAACATGTCGTTGTGCTGCGTATTTGGCCGGCAGCCGGTTATCCGGTGTCGTTCGATAATGTCGAATATATTCGTTCAGGAACCTCGACCCAACCTCTGCAGAAAAATTCCCAACGTGAACAACGATTGTGGGATTTGACTCGATCAGGAGCATTTGAGGATCAGATAGCATTGCGCTGGCTAAGCCGCGATGAAGTGCTGCATAAAATCGATTGGGCTCGTTACTTTACTCAGACCGGTATTCCAGTACCGGAAGGTGGGTCGTCCATACTTCATTATCTCGTTACAGATAACATCGTGAAGACGTTAGATAGCGGGCAATACGCTGTAACCAATCTCGGGGCGTTGTTGTTCGCGGCGAATATGGATGATTTCGAGACCGTCTCGCGTAAGGCCATTCGCATTATTCGCTACTCGGGCAAAGATCGGATTGCGGCGACTCGTTCCAAGATTTTCCTAGGTGGATATGCCTATATTGACGGTGTCATGGATTACATTCAGGCGTTATTGCCGGAGCAAGAAGTGATTGATAAGGGATTGCGTGTAACCATGAACGGTTATCCTGAATTGGCGATTCGTGAACTCGTGGGCAATATGCTCATTCATCAGGATCTTACGATACGAGGCGGTGGTCCTCTCGTGGAGGTTTTTGATGATCGTGTTGAATTTTCTAATCCAGGTGCATCCCTGATTCAGGTGCCGAGGCTGGTTAATGATCCTCCTCAGTCACGCAATCCGCGACTGGCAAAATTGGCTCGTAGGCTGCATATATGTGAAGAAGCCGGTTCTGGCTGGGATAAGATTATTCGTTCCTGTGAACTGATGCAGTTGCCTGCGCCAGAGATTCAGGAGTCTCGCGGTGATGCGCCGAGTATGCGGGTCCGTTTAATGCAGCGGCGCCCATATCGGGATCTTACGGTTGATGAAAGATTGCAGGCATGCTACTGGCATGCTTGTCTGCAGTACGCCAATGGTAATGCGCTGACTAATGCGTCTTTGCGTGAGAGGTTCGGACTATCCACATCATCCAGCTCTCAAATCTCAAGGCTGATTGCTGACGCCATATCTGACAGGTTGATTCGCCCGGTGGATGCGGATGCCGCCAATAAGAAGATGCGGTATATACCGGCATGGGTACGAGAGTGAGCAATCGTTTATGCTGATTCGGTGATAGTGCTGCCGTAGCTCTAATGGACTTTTTTATTTGCTTCGTTGCTGCGTATTCTGCACTCCACATGTGCGAAACGTTGGAATTCCGCCAAAATTTTATTTGCCTGGTATTTGCTTGGGTGGGTCGCAAAGCGCGGTTGCGACACGATTCTTAGTGGTGGTGCCTTATGGCATCGGGCTTTCCTTGCAAATCGAGGTAAGGAAACTGGCCCTTAACCCGGAATTTGAAAAAGTAAAAGGTCCCTGACTGAGTTCACCAGCCAGGGACCTTTCTGGTAACAACTGAGGTTGAGGAAACCTCGGCAGTTGGGTCCAACGGGGCGAAAGTCTGTGGCGCCGCCTAGAAGATTGACGCGACCTTTCTGCTAGAACACAGCATACCAGTATCCATCGAACCTTTCCCGTACACTGGACAGACCAAACCAAGGAGCTGTTGACGTGGCACCTCAGCGGAACAGCCGGAATCTTTTACGGGTTCCGGCTGTTCGTCTTCAATCAGGGCACCATTTCAAGGCAGAAGAATCAGGCGGCCTTTTTGCGCCCGCGGCGCTTCATGGTGCCGGCGGTGGCGTTGGCCACGTCGAAGATCACGGTCTTGCTTTCGGGGTAGGCGGTACCGTTGACGGACTGGTAGGCGATTTCGCCTTCCGGTGCCTCGGGCAGAGTGAGGTATGCCTTCACTGCTTCAATGAGCGTGGCTTCCTTGACGCTTACCGAAGCGGCCTGCTTGCCTTCGGGCTTGCTGAACTTGATGGCGTTGCCGGCCTTGGCGGTGGTCGGGGTCACGGCGATCTGCCTGGTCTTGTCGTTGATCAGCACCTTGACGTACGCCGGGAATCCGAGCGCTTCAGCGGTGGCTTTGTTGAAACGAATGGCGGAATCGGTGACGGTCAGAACGGTCTTGCCCACCGGCTTGACCAGCTGAACCTCTTCGAATCCCTGAAGCAATGAAGCCATGATTGCTCTCCTTATTGCATTGGTCACGTGTCTTTTTTACGTCGCTAATTGTAGCCAGCTAATTCCGTATTATACAAATCCATGCATGCATGATTGCATAATTACCGTAGCAATAACATGGAAAAACCGGGAATCATCGACTCCCGGTTCAGTGGTATTCGCGAACTATGCTTCAGCGTCTACCGTGTATTATGTCAGTCACGTCAGCGATGAGTGGTGCTCTTGCGGACGGCGAACAGGGCGATGCCCGCGGCGGCAAGCAACGCAATGGCCACACCGCGGCGATAGCGGCCAGCACGGCCATAATCTTCTTCTTCATAACTTCGAACCTCCACAATAGAACCGGTTAAAAAAAGTTCCCTCTGACGAGGACGTCAGCCACAGGCTCTGAGGGAGAGACAAAAGAAGGGCGTCAGCAAGAAGCTGACGCCCTTCTTCGCATTGCGAAAACTACATACCAGTTCCATTAAATACCGCGCCCACTGTCTTCAGCAGAATCGCGATATCCCCCGTGATAGACCAATTCTGAATATATGACACATCTGCATATTCAGACTGTTCCTGAGACAAATCATTACGCCCGGAAATCTGCCAAGGGCCGGTGATACCCGGCTTGACCAGTAGGCGAGTGGAATACAATGGCGAGTACTGGTCAACCTCATATTGACGTTGCGGACGCGGACCCACCATGGACATATCGCCCTTCAGCACATTGAAGAACTGAGGAACCTCGTCAATGGAAGTCTTGCGGATGAACTTACCAATTTTAGTAACACGAGGATCGTCCTTGACCTTGAATGTTGTTCCCAGTTCCACGCCAGCTGCGGCAGCCACTTCGGCATCCATCTTATCGGCGTTCAGCCGCATGGAACGGAATTTGTACATAGTGAAAGGCTTGCCGTAGATGCCGATACGAGTCTGCGAGTAGAACACGGGGCCACCGTCTTCTCGCTTAACCTTATATGCAGCCCATAGCATGATGGGCGAACTCAGAATGATTGCCACCAGGGAGAGAACGATATCGCACACACGCTTAAAGATGCGAGTCGGCAGAGAATACTGTGCAAGTCGGGCTGTCAAAATCGGCATAGAGGGGTCATTGTGTAGCTGCAGGTTTGCGCCGCTCAGATCTGCAACGGATGCAGTAAGAGCCAGCTCGATGCCCATAGATTCAACAGCGAGCGAAAGAGTACGCATGGTTTCAGAATCACGCGTCAGCACATCAGCGATCAGAATAGTGCGAACCTTCATCCGCTTGGCGGTCTGAGGCAAATGGGAGTTCAACGCCAACACCTTGAGCCGCGCTTCTTCATCATTGGTAGGAATAAACGGAACCGATACAAGATGTTGAGCAGCATTCGGGTCATCCGAATCACACACAGAGGCAACAGGGCAGACCGCGATGGGTGCATACCCTAGGCTAAGGCATGCCTTGAGCTGCTTCAGCGTTTTACTGATGCCCTCCGGAGAGCCAATGATAATAGTGGGGTAGTTGAACTCGCCTTTTGCTCGATTGCGGTGAAGCGCACGACGCATCAGCCACCGTTCAACGATAACGAGGATGAGAGAAAGGATAGGAATAAATACATTCAGGGAACGCGGCACATTCAGATGGAACAAGTAGCCCAATGTACAGAGCATAATGAAGTCGATAAAGGCCGCATTCAGCAGCTTGGCATATAGTCCGTATCCCTCGCCCATAGTGTGGCGTTCGTAGCTTCGAGCTGCATAGAGGCTGATGAGCCAGAAGATGCAGGCCAAGCTCAGGAAACTGAATACACCATAATCGGATGGTCCCATGTTCTGCACATTGGCATATGCTCCTGGATTGCACGCGAATACGATGCAGGTGGTGATGATGGTCATCAGCAGATCCAGAATCACCATGGTCGTATTGTACAGATAACGCCATTTGGGCACTGAATATTCGATGAGATGAGGCCTATCGCCAGCATCGTTATGAGTAACGGTGCTATCCGGAGAAGATGAGAAGTAAGTGCCGTCAAAAAATGTTGGTGCAGCCGTATCAGGAGTTGCGTCCGCAATGTGAGAATCTGTATGTGCTGCCTGAGCACGGCTGATTTGCACTCGGTGCAGTGTCTCAGTCTCTGCTGTGGTGCTGTTCATATGTTGAGCCGTTGCTGATGCCGTGGTGCTGACTCTCGACATGGTACGTGAACTTCTTTCCCTTAAGGTATTTCCTGAAACTGCAAGGAAATCATGTTAATTTCATCTCTGTGGCACACCCTACCATGAGTCCGCCCCCCCCCCCTATAGCAAAATCGCTCAAAAAAACGGATTTCCCATTAGCATTCTGTGAAGATGAAGTGATGGTGGGCGGATGCGGATTGGCCACAGTCCGACGTATTGGACTAGAATGGTGCGCTAGTGGTTTGTACGCAGGCCCGCAAGGTAGCGTTGTAAGTATGAAGAAGGACTGAGCCCATGCACATTATGTTCGTCTGCACCGGCAATATTTGTCGTTCTCCTATGGGTGAGCTATTGCTCACTCGCTACCTCTCTGGCACCACGGTGCAGGTTTCCAGTGCGGGTACGCATGGTTTGCCCATGCATCAGATTGATCCTAACAGCGCCCTGCTCATGGAGGGCGTGGGCATCGAACCGGGTGGGTTCCGCTCTCGGCGCCTGACGCAGCCGATGGCAAAGTCCGCTGATCTGATCCTGTGCTTTGAAAAGGATCAGCGCAAAGACATTGTCACGTTGGCTCCCACTGCTGTGAAATACACGTTCCTGCTGGACGACTTTGCGAACATGTGTGAGTACTGCGCGCGCAATGGACTGGTCAAGGGCTTGACCATTCAGGAACGCTTGCAGTCAGTGATCAACTCCGCGTCCATTATTCGGCCTATGCTCCCTGAGCCTGAGGATATTGAAGATCCGCACGGCAAGGAATACGCAAAGTTCCGTACCGCAGCAGAGCAGACGAACAAAGCGCTGCGCACCATCCTGACCAGCATGCGTAAGCACTACCGCGTTGAGGAAGCCCCAGTACGGCCTCAAATTACGCGTCAGTATGCTTATACGGTATGAGTGTTTATTTGTGATACGGGTATCTATACTTCATACTTCCAGATGCGGAAGATAGTCTCGTTCAAATATACCCGTTGTCTATTTGTAAGTGCAGCATCCTTGTTTTCGGCTGATTCTAGCAGTTCGTCGGCGAATGCCTCGGCGGGTGTGCGGTAGCCGAGCACGCGCATGGGCCGGTCGTCGGTCTCGTCGACGATCTCCCGGAGCCCTCTTGCCATACCGGGTTCGATGATCGTGCGTTTGGGCAGGCAGCGGCGGATGATGCCGTTGCGGTTCTCATCGCCGCCCCGCCGCCGGGAACCGTAGGAGTCGGCGATGTGATACCGGCCCGTCCACGGGCCCGTCTTCAGACGCTTCGGCCGGTACGGCCGGTAGGACTCGCTCTCGTTGGACGGGAACCACATGTTGCGCCTGATCTCCCTGCTGATGCTGAACGGGCTGCGTCCCGGCAAACGGGCCATCTTCCTGACGCTCGTGCCGTTGCCGACCTCGATCTGGATGACCTGGCGTTCCTCTTCCGACAGGTGCGAATATACTTTCCCCATAGGTGCAACATCCCTTCGGACTGGTTTTCTGGACAATCTCCAATCTAACGGATGTTGCACTTTCAATTAGACAACGGGTGAAAGGTAGGATAACAATATGACAACGGGTGTGAATCAGGAGATTGTCGTTGCCGTAGTGTCGCATAAGCCATATCGCATGCCGGCTGATTCGGTATATATGCCACTGCATGTGGGCGCCGCGCTGCATCCGGATGTGTTGCCCGATTGGGTTCAGGACAACGAGGGTGAGAATATCTCGGATCGCAATGGCAAGTATTCGGAGCTGACCGGCCTGTATTGGTTGTGGAAGAACTGCGATGCCGATTACATCGGTTTGGTGCACTACCGCAGGCATTTCGCTACTCGCAGTTGGCTGGGGCGTCGAGCCCGCGATCGTTTTGACAGGATCATCGGCGGTCAGGAACTTGCTCAGGTGCTGCAAAAGGCGGATGTAGTAGTGCCAAACCATCGTAATTACGTAATTGAAACGGTCCGTTCGCATTATGAGCACACATTGCCGGCTGAGCATCTCGATGTTACGCGGGACGTTATTCGGGAACGCTACCCGCAGTATCTTGCCACGTTCGACAAGGTGATGGGTGGAACAAAGGCTCATATGTTCAATATGTTCATAATGCGTCGAGATCTGCTTGCCGATTACTGTGCCTGGCTGTTTCCAATTCTGTTCGAGCTTGAACAGCGCACTGACGATTCAGCCTATGACGCTTTCAACCTGCGGTACCCAGGACGTGTTTCAGAGATGCTGCTGGATGTATGGCTTTCCGAGCAGCTACAGCAAGGTGTCCGGATGGTTGAGCTTCCCGTTGTGTCGCCCGAGCCGGTCGATTGGCCTGCTAAGATCATGGGATTCCTTAACGCCAAGTTCCGTGGCAAGAAATATGGGAAGAGTTTCTGAAAATACGATGATTTATGCTGCTTGACTTATATAGTTTCGTTTTCGGACGCTTTTTGGATCCTATGTCCAAGAGACGGCTTCTCTATGTAGCACGATATACTAGATATACAATATAAGAGTATTGACATATATAGGGTGAGGAGTGGCATATGGAAGACAAAGATTTGGTTAATGTTGTTCCGCAAAATCAAAAAGATGAGGGGATTCTTCTCTCCATTATTGTTCCCACATGGAATATTGGCATTTGTATTGTGAGGTTTGTCCAATCGACAAGTTTGCAAATGCAATAAAAGATGCACATTGTACGCAGATGAATTCTAAGAGTCATTCCATGACGCTTATGTTCTGGAAACTGCATTTATTCCCCTGCTTGTATGGTATCGCGTAGTTTAGGCATATGCAAGTTCATCTAGGAAAGAAGCAGTGGGCGTAATGTTGTCATTAGTGGTATTTCTAGATTGATTCTTTAAAATAGACAATTTGGTTGATTTATATGTTTCAGATATTATTTTATCCGCTTGTATTCGCTATCTCGGTTGTTTTTTTCTGGATTTCAGACAGATCGGCACATTTCTGGGGCGGTGAACAATATAGATATTTATTATGTAAAATCTTTTCTGCATTTGGAATGCTCTTTCTTGCATCAATTGCCGGTGTGCGTGATGTGACTATTGGTACTGATGTCAAGGTATATGTGATTGACACGTTCGAAAAAGTCAGTCAGCTGCGTTTTACGGATATATTTATTAATTATTTTGGAATTGATAAGAATATTCCTCTCGGTTTTGCGCTACTTGCTTGGCTATGTACTCGCGTAGTCTCAGATGTCCATTTTTTCTTATTTGCAATAGAATTATTAATCATATTTATGCTCTATGTTTCTGCTGCAAGATTCTGTAAGGGGAGGACTTGGCTGTGTATGGCCGCATATATGCTATTCTTCTATGCTGAATCTATGAACACTATGAAACAGTATCTCGCTGTCGCAATTTGCTTATATTCTATAAGATATTGTTTTGACAAAAAAATTGCAAAATTTATTTGCGCTATTTTGATTGCATCACAGTTTCACTTCAGTGCATTAACTGCTTTGGTATTCTACCCGTGTATTTTATTGATAAGGGGAGGGAATGCTGGAAATATTGTACGTACCGAAAAAATAAGAAGAGCATTTCTTATAGCAATTACATTATTCATATTTATTTTTGGATATTTTAGTGGATCTACACTAGTAAAATTTGTTGCTGAGTATCATCCTACTGTTAATTGGAGTGTAGCTCGACTTGGCACCGGTAGCACATCTATTCTGCCGATCATTTCTGTTGTCTTGATTTTTCTTATTTTTATATTATCTAAAGCCTATAATAAAAACAGTGATTATAATCAAAATTTGAATGTATATGTATATTTTGCAATTATAGGTTGGCTTGGTGTTGAATTCACTGTGATTAGTCCAAATATTGATAGAATTTTTCTTTACGAGAAAATTTTTACTATATTGTTAATACCTAACATCTTATTTAGTAATAAGCTGTTGGAAAAAACATTGCAGTTTTTATTCCTATTGTGGGGCGCAGCATATTTCTCATATCTGGTCATATATGGAGGCTGGTATGAAGTATACCCTTATACTTCAGAAATACTCGGTATTTAATTGATGGTTTCAAAGTCTTAAAATTAAGGAGCATATATATGGTCGTAAAAATTTTATATTATTCTGAAGGTTGGGGACTAGGTGGTATTGAGCGTTTCATAGTAAATACTGTAGAGGCATTGAATCGAGATAACTATAGTTTTGATGTCTTTTGTACGCATGATTGGGATGCAGGCTATGATGAGATTATTTCAAGTCTAGGTGGTAAGCGTTACACAGTATTCCATGGTTTTAAGCCTAATCTTGTGAAGCGGACCATATACAGTTCTAATGCTTGGAGAAAGCAATTACGTTCCAAACATTATGACACTGTTCATATTAATACTATGAATGGCATGGGTTTTTTATATGCAAAGATTGCCTATGATGAGGGAATACCGGTTCGAATTGTTCATTCGCACAATTCTACTTTTGGCTCAGGGTCACGAATGATCAAACATGTTATGCACAGATTTGGGCAAAAGGCGTGGGCTAGATATGCCACGTTTAATCTTGCTTGTTCGCCTGAGGCTGGGGAATACCTTTTTGGAGATAAAAAGTTTGAGGTTATTCGTAATGGTGTAGATACAGAACGTTTCCGTTTCAATATGTCTATTCGATCCCAGTTGCGTGTTGAGCTCGGAGTCGGCTCAGAATCTTTGTTATTCGGTTCTGTGGGACGCTTAGCGGAAGCCAAGAATCCATTATTCCAAATCCATGTCTTGAAAGTATTATGCGATATGGGAGTGGATGCTCACTTACTTCTAGTGGGGGAAGGTCCCTTGTCTCAAAGAGTGCGAGAAGAAGCAGAAACGCTTGGCTTGACTGATAGGGTTCATCTTCCTGGTGGCACGGCAGAACCCGAACGATTTATGAGTGCTCTTGATGTTTTCACCATGCCCTCTTTATACGAAGGGTTTCCGATGACAGTGGTAGAAGCTACTGACAATGGGCTTCCTCTGTTGATTTCGAATGCAATCCATCTTGGGTCTTTTGAAACGCCGGGAATTCAATATCTTCCGGCAGATCAACCACGGCAATGGGCCGAGGCAATAATGCGTTGCAAATCAGATGAAACTTTATCTGATCGTATTGATGGCCCGCATATTGTGAACAGTTTGGGATACAATTGTGTTGCAATCACTCGGCAGCTTGAGTTGATGTATTCGTCGGCAAATTGCTGATATTCAGGGGAGGATAAGCATGCGTAATGAGAAAATGGTCAGTTTTGTCATTCCTGTGCATAATGTAGAACAGTATATTGAGCGCTGTGTGCGAAGCATTGCTGACCAAGATTATAAGGCTTTGGAAATTCTTTTGGTTGAGAATGGTTCGAGTGATGGATCGCTTGCAGCATGTGAACGTCTAGCTCGGGAAGATGCTCGTATCAAGGTAATACAATCGGCGGTTACTGGAGTTTCTATTGCAAGGAATCTTGGTATTGAAAGAGCATCGGGAGATTATTTAATGTTTGCTGATGCCGATGACTGGCTTGCGCAAGGTGCGGTTGCTGACGCCGTATCAAGATTGGAGAAAAGTGCCGCTGATGTCGCTTTTTTTGATTATTTCAATTCGTTAGAGAAAACTGATTCTTCTCCTAGGCCTGTGCATCTTGCGTTCCCATCCAATCAATTGCTTGATTCCGCGACTGCACTGACATGGATGTTGGAGGGACGCTTTTATTGGAATGTATGGCAGACCATTTCCAAGCGTGAATTATTTGCTAGCAGCAGTGTTCGTTTCCCTAAGGGAATTTATGTGGGAGAAGATCTGTATTTCACATACTATCTTATTGGTGCTGCAAAGCAGATCGCTTTTCTTGATAAAGCGTATTATGGGTATTATTTCCAGCGTCCAGATTCCATGATGGCAAAAGCAAGAACATCAGAGGCAATGGATAAGAGGCTCCGTGATACCTGGGATATACAACAGGAGCTGTGGAACTATACAGTTGAGCGATTTCCTATGCAGCTTAATACATATGCTGCTTTCTCAGCTCGATCGGCTTTTATTGATTTAATTTCAATAGGATTATTAAATAATAAATCAATTAACAACAAATGGCAAGTTTTTCTAGAAAAGAAATTTGCTCAGTATAAGAATTCGCTTAGTTATCGTGATTTAAAGAACTGGATTCGGATTATTTTAGTAAAATTTAAGTTGTTGCATATTCGTATATTTGCGGTTCTTGCTGCTAAATGTATAAGGGGACACTGAGTATGGCAGTTCAATCATTGGGTCAGGCAGTTAATTATTGTAAGCGTTTTGGTCCAAGACTTGTTGCTACGAAAATGCTGTATAAGCTGTTACCGCAGGCCGGCTTTTCTGTATGCAGACAGATAGAAGAGTATCTGAAACATTATTATCTTCCGGATGTTGCCTACCATAAGACCGAGTTTTGTGGAAAAATTCAAGCTGATGCACCAATCTGGGTGATGTGGTGGCAAGGTGAGGAACGGATGCCTGACGTTGTGCGTTTGGCGGTCGCTTCCATGCGTCGGTTTGCAGGCCGGAGACCTGTCATACTGATTACGAAGGACAACTATCGTGATTATGTCGAACGGTCTGCCGAGTTCTACCGATATGTGGAATGTGGGGCTATTTCGCTGACTCATTTTTCTGATTATGTTCGATTTGATTTGCTTCACAAATATGGTGGATTCTGGCTAGATGCCACATTGCTGATGACCGCTCCCATACCGGATTTCGTGAATGATCTCAGACTGTTCAGCATCAAGCATGGCACTATACGGCCAGGAGAGCAATGGAGTCCGATGTGGTCTCGCAATTGGACTGCATACTGTTGGGGTGGATGCGCAGGCGATCCTTTCTTTGATTTCATGTTGCGTTTCTTTGAGCGATATCATGAGCGAGAAGGCAGTGTAATGATTGACTATTTCCTGATAGATCGCATTATTTCTGTGGCATATCAAGAATTTGTGGATGTGCGGAATGCCATAGATGCTATTCCTGTTAACAATGTCGATGTGCTGACATCACCAATTGTAAATACAGCTTCGATAAACCATCGTTCAGATGACAATGGTACTTTCTTGCATAAGCTTTCTTGGAAAGAACCACCTCAACCAGATTGTGGGAATGGCCAGCGTTCATGGTTTGGTCAGTTGTTGGATCAGTATGGTATCAGGTAACGCAGGTTCAGGAGATTTCCGTATATGAGACATGCATTTATGATTATGGCGCACAACAACTGGAATCAGTTGCGTACGTTGCTCTCTTTGCTTGATGACGAACGGAATTCGATAGATGTCCATATTGACGCCCGATCGAAAGATTTTGACGCAAGCATGTTCAATGGGGTATTGAAGCATGCTTCGTTGACTTTTGCCCCCCGCGTCAAAGTGACATGGGGTGGGAGCTCCCAGATTCAATGTGAGTTGGCGCTTCTTCGCCGAGCTGTTGCCTGTGAATGTGATTACTACCATCTGTTGTCGGGGGCTGACTTGCCATTACATGACATGGATTATATCGATGATTTCTTCAAATCCCATCGTGGTCAAGAATTCGTTGATTTCTGCGAGATTGGATCAGACATGTTGCAGTCTACACGAGAAAGGGTCTCGCTTTTCCATCCTTTTCAAAATATGTTGGGTCGGGATTGTCGATATGTTGAGTGGCTCTCAAAGCGCTTTCAACGTTTAATGGGGGTCGACCGTTTGAAAGAACATGCAGAAGTTCTTGCTAAGGGAGCGCAATGGTACAGTATTACCCATGGGTTTGCTTTGTGGGTGGTCGATCAATGGGCGGCATATAGAAGACTTTTTCAGTATTCTTGGTGTGCTGATGAATTATTTATGCAGACAATGCTGATGAACTCACCTTTCCGGGAAAATATCTGGCATCCACAGGCTGATGATGATTACCGATCTATTATGAGACTCATTGACTGGAAACGGGGTAACCCGTATGTTTTCCATTCATCAGATTACAACGAATTGATTACCTCGCCTATGTTGTTCGCGCGAAAATTTGACGAACGAGTTGATGAAGGAATAATTGAAGATCTTGCGAGAAATATTAGGGGATATAGTCTGTAAAAATATTTTTCCGGATTAGTTTAGAACAAAGACTTTTTCTAGGGAAGGATTCATGATGGACGAGAATCAGCCTCTGGTGAGCATCGTCATACCCGCGTATAATGTCTCGGATTATTTGGATGAATGCCTTGAAAGCGTTGTGTCCCAGACCTATGCAAATTTGGAAATCGTCCTTGTCGACGACGGTTCTACCGATGATACCGGGGTGAAATGTGACGCATGGGCAAAGAAAGATATCCGGATACGCGTACTGCATCAGAAGAATGGCGGCCTGTCTGCGGCTCGAAACGCAGGTATTCTTCATTGCAATGGGGAATACCTTCTTGCGCTCGACTCTGATGACCGGATTAAACAGGATCTTGTGCGGAAGTGTGTGTCCAGTTTGGAAGACAGTTCCGCCGATCTTGTACATTTCGGATACTCTTCCATTACCGAAAGCGGCGCACATGTCAATAATCATCCGGATCCAGAGGCGGAAGGTGACGAGCTCTTGCTTCTGATTCTGTCTAGTAAGCTGCCAAGTCATTCGTGGCAGCTTTTGTGTAAGAGGGGCCTTTACGACGGCATCCTTTTCCCGGAGGGACGCAAGGCCGAGGACGTAGCGACGACCTATAAACTCATATCCCGAGCCGACAACAGTGTGACGATACCGGATTGTTTATATGAATATCGTACGCGGAAAGGCTCTATTCTTTCGAATCCGGAGAAAGCGGTCCAATACTACGTAGATGAACTCCTCGCCTTCCGGGAGATGATTCAGTGGGCCAAAGCTACGGGACTCGCGGAATATGTGCGAGCCGTTCAGAACAGTATGGTTCATCATCTTTTTTTTCATTACAAGACCGAGCTTGCCGCGCACAGTGAGGAAGGTATTGAGTGGGTTTCGAATCAACTTTCCAAGGAACTCAGAAACATCGACTCGAATAGTCTGGAAGGGGCGGAGAAAAAGAAAGCAGCCATGTTCCGGAATGGTTCTCTTGCTTTTTGCTACCGATTTGGCAACGCGCTAAGAAAAACCGCTAAACAACTACTACGAAGAATAAGGAGAGTGAGCAAATGAGTTTGAAGACTACTATTAAACAACTTCTGCCAAATTCATGATTTTGAAGAGGTGGCGTATGAAAGCTGCCATCCAGTTGAGAAAAGATGTACACACGGATCGCAGACGTTTCGCAAAGGCTTATGCGGCTCCCGCATGCGTCTCTCAAATGCAATTTGCCTTCGTGAACTCAGATGATTATGCCGGCACAGATTATTTCGAGAAAATGCTCTCTTATGTGGATGAAACCATTGCGATAGTCTACGCTGAAGCTAATAGAACCAATGCTGATGGCAGTGTGGTTCCTTTCCCGTCAAAGGGAATCGTTCGAGACGTTGTCGCTAACAATGCTTGCGACTTTTCCTCTCAGTATTCGCATGAGGTTCGTTTGAGCATGTTTATTCAGGACTTCTGAGCTAGGGAAACCGGTTTGAAATGGATCTGTCAATTGGTGGGGATATAGTCTCTTGCTATAGGTGTTTCATTGCTGTTGACAGATGTAGGGATACTGATTAGGCAGGATACAGTTATGTGTGAAATCTTGAATCCATTACGAAAGAAGCAATTATTTCAAACGTCTTATGGATGGGTCTTCCGCTTGGATGAGAATATCGGAAGTGTTTCCGTTTAAAGAGCCAAAACAGATGGCTGCAAGCATTGCTTCATGGAAACTGTCCAGTGCAGTTTTGCATATTGGCTTCAGCTATGAATTATCAAATGTAGCGTATCTTGATACGCGGTTTTTTAACTCAGTGGCGAAGATGGCTTTGTTAATGAAAGATGGGAATGTTTATTGCAATCAATGCTTTCGCATTTAATGATTCTGATTTCAAACATTGTTAAGTAAAAGTTTTTGTTTTTTAAAATAAGTTGTCTTTAGCAAGTGGGTTTTAAAAGGAAGTCTTTAGGTCGAGCCGAAGGGAAGTTCGATGGAATTGTATCTTGGATTAGGAAAGTAGACGATGTCAAATCAGCTGAAGCAGACTCATTCCGTGAAGTTCAACGCGGTGATGAACACGTTGCTGACCGCGTCCAGCATGCTGGTCAGCGTAATCACGGTGCCGTACGTCACCCGCGTATTGTCCGTCGAGGGATACGGGGACGTAACGTTCGCCCAGAACGTGTCGCAATGGCTCTCGGCCATGTGTCTGATCGGCGTCCCCACGTACGGCCTGCGCGAATGCGCCCGCGTGAGGGACGACCCACGGGAGATGGCGAGGGTCGTGCGCGAGCTGCTCGTTATCATTACGATATTCACCGCCGTGGTGCTGGCAGGCTTCGGTGTCTCGATCCTCATCGTTCCGAGATTTCGGCAGATTGCGGCCTTGATGTGGGTGTTTCTGGTGAGCACCCTGTTGCTGTCGTATGGTGTGGAATGGTATTTTCAGGCGATTGAGCAGTACAAGTACATCACGATCCGCAGCATGGTGTTCAAAATACTTTCGCTTGTGGCGATGCTGGTCTTCGTGCGCGGCGAGGACGATTACCTGGCCTACGGCGTGATATTGGCGCTCGTGGTATGCGGCAACAACGTGCTGAACCTGGCCCGCATGCTGCGCATGGTGTCATTCTCCGGTCTCGGTCCGATGCGTATCGGCAGGCATCTGAAGCCTTTGGCGTCGTATGCGGCTTTGTCCATCGCGTCATCCGTGTATCTGGCGTTCGACAGCATCCTGCTCGGCATGCTGTCGCCAAGCAATGTTCAGGTCGGCCTCTACCAGCTTGCTTCAAAACTGAAAGGCATCTGCTTCAGTGTAATCAACGCAATCATCGGCGTATTGATTCCTAGGCTTTCCTACTACGCAAAAAATGATCCGGAAAAGTACGGGGCGCTGCTGCGAAGGGGATGGGGATTCCTGTTGAACCTCTGTCTGGGGATCGCCCTGTATCTCTTGGTCTACGCGTACCCGCTAGTGGTGCTGATCTCGTCGGAGAAGTACGCGGACGCAGTCCTTCCCGTGCGCATCATCGGCCTGGTGAACCTGTTCTCCTGCATGAGCTACTTCTTCGGCCTGTGCATCCTCTCCCCGTTGGGCCAGGAGTCGAAGCTCGCGCGGGCGAACCTCACCGGCGTTCCCACCAGCCTGGTATGCAATCTGCTGCTGGACGGTATGCTCGGCGCGACCGGAGCCGCAATATCGGTCTGCCTATCCGAATTGGTGATTTTCCTGATGCAATTGCATGATTGCTGGCCGGTGCTTAAGGAACATATCGACGCATCCAACGTGTTGCGGACGTTTATGTCGCATATCATGGCCGCGGCGGTCGCGTTCGCCGCAAGCCTGCCCCTTGCCGGACTGAACGTGGCGGTCCAGGTGGTCGCGGGTTTCGCCGTGTATTCCATCGTCTGGCTTGTCGCGGCCCTGATCATGGGAGAAACAACCGCGCGATGGGCATTCGGAACCTTGCGAGGATTCACGAAAAGGAAATAATCGGAAAGCCGAAAAACTTTTTGGTTCAGTATCCGTATGTGCTCTGCTAGCGCATTGTTTTGCCTTCGAGAATCAAACTTCGTCAGAGGTCTTTCCTTCTACTGGGCATAGGCGTTGAAAGTGATTGATAACAGGCTGCGGACGTTTTCTTGGAGACTGAACGAAAGGATTATCACATATTCAGCCCCGAGGAACGGCGACGTACGGTGGAGCTGTATTTCGCCACGCCGATGACGACGGCCCAGGTGGTCGAACACCTGGGTTACCCGACCAGACAGTGCCCGGAACGCCGGCTGGCAAAGGATCCCCGGCATGCCGGCCATATGGCGAAACCCATCATCCCACTGGAGACAAAGGACCGAGGCGATCGAACCGGTGCCGGACGGCATGCGCGGAAGCGGGCCGCCGAACGGTTCGGCGCGGGCGCCGCAGGTCGGCGCCGGGGTCTTTTTCTGCGAACCTCCACCACCTCCCGCATCAACGCGTTCTCCAGCTCCAGTTCCTCGACCCTGCGGCGCAA
>ENA-OWZF01000014-OWZF01000014.1-human-gut-metagenome-genome-assembly--contig:-NODE-14-length-185005-cov-56.1224_pt1 | contig 185005 bp, 138 predicted proteins | sample MGYA00249256_ERZ652107 | MGnify/ENA primary metagenome ERZ652107 (study PRJEB26925, sample SAMN05827176) | human gut metagenome | biome: ENVO:2100002; feature: ENVO:00000062; material: ENVO:00002003...
CTCGACAGGGTGTGGGAGAGTAGCACGCCGCCGCATCACACGTACAGGAAGCCCCGGTACCTTAAAGGTACCGGGGCTTCCCGCATATCGGGACACTTGCGTGTGGGGGGGTGTCTCGCGTTCTTGGGCCTCAGCGTCTTGGGCCTCCCTCCCCCTGGTCCGCCGCGCGGACGACTCCCCTCAAAGAGGAAAGCCAGAAACTGGCTTGGTTATGGGGTCGCTCTACACTGGCTTCTGCTATGCATTACTTCACTCCTAAACGTTGCGCTACGTCGAATAAAATCATGTATCACGATAAGGCGCAGGCTCAGCGTGCCGCTGATCAAAGCCTGATCGAGCGCGGAGCCGAGCTATGGGTGTACCGTTGCGAATACTGCGGATGCTGGCACCTCACGCATCGCGATCCACAATCCAGTTACCGGCATGTGCCGCTGAACCAGCAACTCAAGCCACACAGTCGTAAAAAGGGCTACAAGCCACGTAGACGTTAGCGTCAGAAGCTCCACAGGCCTCGCCAACGCCGTGTCTAAGACAGGTTACGGTCCAAACGCGCCAGGTCGTAGGCTGCTAAGCGGTCAGGGCGCTCGGACACACTCCGTCCAACACTTACATCACCTTGGTGCTTTCCAGATTGCGGATGATCCAATCGTTCAGGCGGATCACCGGCTTGCGCAGCATAAGCCCCAGAAGCAGCGAAGGAACAAGGAACAACGCGAGTTTGCCCATGGAAACCCAATACTCCATGCCGAACGAGCCGGCCATGGCCGAGTGCATCGCGTCCACCGCATAGGGGAACAGCAGCCATTTGGAAACGGCCTGGAAGAACGGGGGCAACGTCTCGATGGGGAACGTGCCACCGGAGCCGGCCACCTGCATCACCAGCAGCACCACGGCGATGGCTTTGCCGATATCGCCGAACGACAGGGCCAACGTGTACACGATGTTCGAGAACACCAGCGCGGTCAGCCAGCCGACCATCATGAACCGGATCGGGTGCTCGCACTGCACGCCGAGGTAGAACATGTCGCCCAGGCACACCAGCGTGCCCTGCAGCAAAGCAAGGAAACCGAAAATCATGTATCGGCCGAAATATTCGTGGTGCAAGCGTAAACCGAACTGCCGCGCATTGCCGGAAGACTCGGCACGCGGCTTCTTCAGCACATCCAACGCGGCGGCCGGTCCGGCAATCCGCCCGGCAATCATGGCCTCGCGAAGACCCACTCCCGAACCGAGCGGCAGATCATTGCCCAACCCTAAGATACGAGCCTTCTCATGGTCGGAAATCGATACTTTCAACATGGCGACCAGAATGATCGCACCGACCCAGATAGACAAAATCGTGTAGAACGGAGCCATCGCGGAACCATAGTTGGCAACGGGATAGAGCGCGATGCGGTCGACCGCTACGGGTGCCGCCAGCATGGAAGCAATGGCATCGGGCTTCGCAGAGGAAATCACAGACAGGTCGTTGGTGCCGCCACTGGTGATAGAGGCGAGTTGGGAAGACAAGTTGTCGAGTTTCTTCGCCGAACGGGTCAAAGCGCTAGCTGCGTCAGTCAAGGCCGACTGGATATCCGTCAGGCTGTCTGAAACGCCGCCAGAAAGACCTGACACGCTGCTGACGGTCGACGCAAGCCCGTCGATTACGGAACTTGCCTGCGTGGCCACTTCGTCCATGGACGAGGTCAGATTGTTCAGTTGCGGTTTCAGCGTGCTCTTGTACGTGTCTGAAGCCTGAGTAATCGATTGTTTGGCGGCGGCGATTTGTGATTTCAGATCTCGACGCGCTGTATCGGCATCGGCAGTGCCGTTTGCTATGTGCGTGGCCGCATCGCCCAACGCGGTGGCGGCTTGCTGCATGCTCTGCTGGGCCTTTGTGGCTTGGTCTGCAGCCGCGTTCAGTTGAGCGGCAACGGTATCTCCGCCCACGGGCAGTGAAGCCGCTTGTTTGGCGAGATCTCGTAAAGCGGCGGCATACTTTCCAAAGCTGTCGGCCTGAGCCTCCACTTTGGATTGCATATCGGTTAGCTTGTTTGATATCTGTGAGGATTGTGAGCCCACATCAACAAAAGCGGCATCGATTTGCCTGGCAATGGTGTCGTAGGATGAACCGGCCTGCTGCAATGCCGTACCGACGCCATCGGTGGCTCCGGACAATGCCTTGTCGAGGCTGGAGACGCCGTTGCGGGTCTGTTTCAACGCCTTCTTGGTTGTGGCCGCAGCTGAGCCTGTTGACCCCAGCAGCTTATCGGTGGAATCAATGATGCTGTTGGCGGCCCCGAGCAGATTGGCATAGGAATCCATCTGCGACGCAGTGCCGGTCAAACGAGACGACATGGTGGCAATATGACTGGAGGCGTTGTTGACGTACTGCTCCATTTGCGGGCTTTGCGCGTAATCGGCCACGTTGGAAACCAAATCCAGCGCCACGCTCGCCAAGGTCTTCACAAATGTCTGGTCGATGGTCGTGGCCACGGTGGTAGCACCCTGGTCGGTGATATGCGGAGCGATCGGATTGATTTTCTCATTGAGATAGTATTCGAGCTTGGCGTGCTTGATCTTCGGTGAAAACAGCGTCATCATATCGGAGCTGAAGCTCTTTGGAATAATCAGCGCGGCATAGTATTCGCCTGAGTTCACGCCATCGATGGCCTTAGCACGATCCACAAACTGCCAGTCAAGGTCATGATTGGCCCTGAGCGTATTGGTCACGGTTTCGCCGACGTTGATGGTGATCGGCATCAGATCGGACTTATAGCCCGTATCCACGTTTGCCACGGCGACCTTCAAGGCCTTGGTGTTGCCGTACGGGTCCCAGCTGGCGGCGATGTTGTACCAGGCGTACAGTGCCGGCACAATCACCAATCCCATAGCCACGATTACGGCGATCACATTGCGGGTGGCTTGGCGCACGTCACGTACGAATATTTTCCAGATAAGCTTCATCGTGCGCCTCCTTGCCCAGACTGCCCGGACTGACCGGGTTGCTCAGACTGCCCGGATTGACCGGACTGCTCGGACTGTGCGGTGTGCGCAGTCGGCTCGGCGGCCTGATCGCCGAACAGTGTGAGTCGTTCAGTGGTTTCGCCGATATCCGGATCGCTGTCCATCGCCGCTTCGTGACGTCCGTGGCCGTGGAAACGCCGCCACACATATCCGTTGAGCATCACATTGCGGAACTCGTCGGCACTCATGGCGCTGACGCCAAGCTGCACGGCGTAGGTTTCGCGTGCGTATTCAACCACAATGAGATAGGCGTCGATAAGAATAATCGACAGAATCCAGGAGGTCAGCATGGCGATTTTCTCTTGGGTGACGAACAGCAGCACCAGGAATACGAACGGGAGTACGGTCAGCAATGCCAGGCCGGCAACGATCATCTTTGGGTACCGTGCGAAGAACCGGTGCGCGCGATGGGCGATGATATCGCGCAGTTCCTTGCTGTCGGACACCGTGCGGAATACGGAGTTCAAACTCACCTGTTCGTTCACCATGCTGTTGTGCTCGGTGATCATCAGGTCGGTATCTCCCAAACGACGGTCGAACAGCGCGTTCAGGTTCATCGCATACCGGCGTACGACAAGTCCCACGAAAAGCGCCGCCGGCAGATACCAGAACAGGTGCAGCATGTCGAGCCAGTAATGGTTCGCGTACAGGCCGGCGATCGGGCCGCGCATCGCGTTGATGCCGTAGGTAAAGGGCAGCCACGGGTGCAGTTCGCGGAAGAAGTTCGGCATCATTTCAATCGGATACAGGCCGGAGGCACCGGGTATCTGCACAATGACCAGAATTACGGCGATGGCTTTGCCGATATGGCGGAATGCCACGGCCAGTGCATAAATAATGTTGATGTAGACGAACGAACAGAAGATTCCGGCCAAGATGAACAGCAGCGGATGCTCGCATTGGATGCCGAGCACCAGATCGCCGATGGTGGCGATGACGGCTTGCAGGAATCCGATGGTGACCAGCAGCAGCCAGCGGCCAAGATATGCTTGCGTAGCGGTGATACGGCGAATGCCCTTGCGGTCGACCTCAAGCTTGTAGATGGCAATCAGCACGAAACCGCCTACCCACAGTGCCAGATTCGTGTAGAACGGGGTGACTGCGGACCCGTAATTGTCGGTGGCATACACGACTTTCGTGGTCAGAGTGACGGGATTGCCCATGAATTCGCCGAATCCCTTGTCATCCAGATGCAGCGTATCCCGGATTTTCTGGTAAGCGGCGGAACTATCGAGCGTGGCGATATCGGTGCGTACGGTGGCGACATCGTTGGCCACCTGGCGCAGCGAATCCTGCGTGCTGCTGATGGTGGTTTTCGTTTGGTTCAGGGTATCGACAAGCTGGTCGAACAGCCCGTCGGCCTGATCCAAGGTGCCGGACAACGAAGTCAACGTGCCATCCAGCGTGCCGTTCAGGGCGGCGAAACTGTTCAATGATGAGGTGAGCGATGGCATCACGGTGCCGGTCAGCGAGCCGCGCGCGGTATTCAGCGCCGCGATGCCGCCGGTGGTGGTGTTGGTCATGGCTCCGGAAAGATTCGTGGTGGCGTCTTTGCCGGAGTTGATGAACTGTGTGGTGTCGGTATGGAAGGTGTTGAGCTGTGTCTGCTGTTTGCTGATCAATGAGTCGAGCGCATCGATTTGTTTCCAGATGTTCTGGCCGACCGGGTCGGTGGTGTCTTTGCCGATGCCGGCTTTGGTCAGCGCGTTTTTCAGATCGCTGATTGACGTTTGGGTGGCGTTCAGTGGAGCCGAAAGTGTGTTGGTGATGGTGTCGACGGAGTTCTGCGCGCTGTTGAAGGAGCCGGTGATGCTGCCGGCGGCGTTGTTGACGTGAACGGCCAGTCCGGAGAGTTGCGCTGAACTGGTGTCGAGCGCGCCGACCAGTGTGGTGGAGAAGGCTTGTGACCCGGCCTGTGTTTCCGCCAACAGTGTGCCGGACTGGCGGGAGGCCTTCTGCGCGGCCGCGACGGTCTGCTTGAGTGAGGCGGTGGTCTGTTTGGCGTCGGCGAGAATCGTGTCTGACTGGGCCAGCGTGCCCTGTAAGTCGGTGAGTGAATCCTGAACGGTGTTCAGCGTGGACATCACCGTATTGAGATCATCGATCGTATCGTGCTGGGCTTTGCCGGTGACTTGGTCGAGATCGTCTCCCGCTTCGGAAACGGCCGAGGCAACGGTGGTGGCTACCGTGGTGACGAAGGCGGAGTTGATCTGCTCATCGATGGTGGTGGCACCGGTGTCGGTGATTTTCGGCGCGATCGCGTTCTTCTTCTCATTGACGTAATACTTGATTTTCGGCTGTTTGGAGGTTCCGGTCACCGATTCGACCAAGCTGGCGCTGAAATCCTTGGGCAGCACGATGGCTGCATAGTATTCGCCGGTCTCCACGCCGTGTACGGCCTGTTCCTCATTGTCTACGAAGCGCCAGCCGAGTTCGTCGTTCTGCTTGAGTTTCTTGACGACCTGCCGGCCCGCATCGAGATGGCCGACCAGATCGTTGGTGGTGCCTTGGTCTTCATTGGCTACGGCCACTTGCAGATTGCCGGTGGCTGAATAGGGATCCCAGTTGGCGAGAATATTGAACCATGCGTACAGCGAGGGCAGTATTGCTACGCCGAGCGTCACCACAACGGCAACGGGATTGCGTAAGATACGTCTGCAATCGCGCAGAAAGACTTGCCAAACTGTCCGCATCCAGTCCCTCTTTTCCGGTTCGTAGTCATTGCAGCCACATGCAGTCTATTCCCACCACTGGTGCGGATACTGCTGGTTTGGCGGGTTTTCTTGCAAAACTGCCCCTTGATTGTCCGCATAATGGGACTGATATGTGGGCGCTCATTGATAGTGCGACACCGGCGTGATGGTTGTGCAATTTTGCCGGTATCCGGTGATGAGATGTTGAGGTGTTGGGACTGAGTCGTCGCAGTGCTGAGACTGAGACGACTCAGTGACGAGCCCATCCGAGCCTATCTCGTTGGTCCTGGTCTCACTAATCCAGACGGAAGCCCTGAGCGGCGGCCTTGTCGAGCAGCGTCTGATGGCTGACATCCTGCCGACTGATTGTGACGACCTGATCGCTGAAGGCGTCCACCGGACGGTCGGCTTGGCGCAGATCGTAGTACCGGTGAACTTCTTCGTCGAAGGCGGGCAGCTGGTCGAGTACTCCATCGGCGTCAGCCGGGTAGGTGTTCTCGAAGAACTGCATCGTGCGCGGCATGCGCGGCTTGACGGTCGGGTTCTGATCAGGCTTGCCGATGGCCAGACCCAGCACCGGATACGTGTATTCCGGCAGATTCAGCACGTCGATAAGGCCGGGGATGTTGTTGAGTAGAGAGCCGAGAATCACGCAGCCCAGTCCCAGCGAATAGGCGGCGGTCTCCATGGCGTGCAGGGCCAGCACTGCGTCGTTCTGAGCTTGGGTAAAGCGATAACTGTACTTGAGATGGAATTCGTCGGAAGCGGGATCGATGCCCTTGCGTTCGGCGATGCGCGCGTTGCGGTGCTCGTCGATGACGAACACGTACAGCAGCGGCGCAGTGGCAATATACGGCTGATGGCCGAATTCGGCGAGCTTGGCTTTGATGGCCGGATCGGTGATGCGGATGGCGGACCAGTCGTTAAGGAACTGGCTGGACGCGGCATGCTGGGCGACGGTTTCGAGCGTGGCGCGGGTATCGTCGTCGATGGCCTCGTCCTTGAACTTACGGATGGAGCGGCGGCCCAGAAGAGCCTCGATTGTTGCGTTGGTAACCATGGCTTTATTGTCGCACGGCAGACGCCGGACGCCACGGTGAATTACCTCACAGTGAAATGCCGATATTGTGTGGCGGAACTGTGCTGGACTGATGGTTCCTGTCGATTGGCTGATGGGTCCTTGACGAAATTCCAGCGATGAGCCATCAGTCAACCAACAGAAACCATCATCCAACCGGGGGATTAGCGGCTGGGCTTGCGATGGCGGTGGTCGACGAACGCCTTGGAGCCCCGATCCGACAGTTGCGAAACCACTGCGCCGAGTGCGGCCGAAACGGCGGCGAATGCCAGACTCATTGCCAGACCTTGCGGCGCGTCTGCCGCCAGTCCCTTGCGCAGATTGCGTTTGCTCGTGCCCTTGTCCCATATCATCTGGAATACTTTGCCGGCAACCAAGCCTGCCAGCGCTGGGGCTGCCGACTTGATGAGCTTGTCGCCCAGAGAATCAGGGTCGTTGAGCCGGTCCTCGCGCAGCTTATTGACCTTCTCGTCGATGCGGTGCAGGCTGTCGACCGCGCGGTCGGCGCTGGAGGGGAAGTCGGTGTTCGTTTCGTCGCTCATGACTCTCAGTCTAATAGCATCTCAATCATCTCAGCGCAAAAGATGGGCGTTAATGGTGGAGTCATGAACGAGCGCAGACTAGAGTGGAGGCATGAGCGAACAGAACGTGAACGGCACCGTTGCCGTCGAGAACTCTCGTGGCGGCAACGGATTTTTGGTGTTGCTGCGCCACGGCCAGACCGTGTGGAGCGAATCCGGGCAGCATACCGGGCGCACGAACATCCCGTTGACCGCGGTCGGCGAGCAGCAGGCAGCGGATGCCGGAAGGCGCCTGCGCGAAGCTTTCCCCGAAGGATTCAGCCGGGGCTGTGTGTTTTCCAGTCCGCTGAAGCGGGCGTGCCAAACCGCTGAATTGGCTGGTTTTGCGGACCATGGTGTGTTGGACGGCATCGCTGAATGGGATTACGGCCGAGCCGAGGGGCGTACGCGCCAGCAGGTGAGTGAGGCCAGCGGTTTTGAATGGGATGTGTGGCGTGACGGGCCGCGCTCGCTGACGCCCACGCTGGAGGGCGATTGGGTCGAGACCTTGCCTTCGGGCGAGCAGGTGCCGGTTCATGCCGGGCCTGGCGAGACGCTGGAAGAAGCAGCGGCACGCGCCAAGGGCGCCATCGATGAGATTACGCCGCTTCTGAAAGACGGCCATAATGTGCTGTTGGTGGCTCATGCGCACATCCTGCGCATCCTCACCTCGCAATGGCTGGGCGTGGACCCGCATTTCGCGCGGTTGCTGCGTTTGGATACGGCGCACTACTCGGTGCTCAGCGTCTATAAGGGAGATAACGTCATCGAACGGTGGAACGCCTAGCCCCGGTTGCGCTGTGATTACGCTGGCCTGCCCGCTACTGCGGGCGGGCCTTTATTGTTTGTGGTGGGAATTGCGGTATGTCGATAAATGACTTGCAAACGATAGCGTCAGCGTGTTGTTTTTGATGGGTATAAGTGGCAATCGATCGCCATGAAAGATATGTTAGCGCTCTCATGATTGCGAACGCTTGCATTGTGATAATGAGGCAAAAAGGCTGAAGTAATAGGATATCTGTTGACAATAGCCTGAAAATGATGGTCTATGACGCGCCGCTATTGCTATCGTTTGCAAAAAGAAGCAAACCGTTGCATAATAGTGCATGTCGATAGTCGTAAAGGTGCGTGCTAGCGTACCTGTCCCGACCGGGGATGGCCGGGATCGACGATGAAAGAGAAAGGTTCGATGATGAATCGTACAGTCAAGTCAGCAGTCGCGATGGCGGCTATCGCTGCGATGTCCCTCGGCACTTTGGCGGCCTGCGGAAGCTCGACCTCCGGCGATGACGCCAAGGGCAAGGTCTACTACCTGAACTTCAAGCCGGAAGCGGCTGATCAGTGGACTGCTCTGGCCAAGGAATACACCAAGGAAAAGGGCGTTGAGGTCAAGGTGCAGACCGCGGCCTCCGGTACCTACGAGCAGACCCTGAAGTCCGAAATCGCCAAAACCGACGCCCCGACCTTGTTCCAGGTCAACGGCCCGGTCGGCTACCAGAACTGGAAGAAGTACACCGCCGACATGTCCAATACGGATGTGTACAAGGAGCTCACCAACCAGGATGTGGCCCTGAAGGATGGCGACAAGGTGGTCGGCGTGCCGTATGTGATGGAAACCTATGGCCTGATCTACAACAAGGACATCCTCAACAAGTACTTCGCGCTGGATGGCGCCAAGGCCACGTCCATGGACGAAATCGACAACTTCGACACCCTGAAGGCCGTGGCCGACGACATGCAGGCCCACAAGGACGAGCTCGGCATCAAGGGCGCGTTCACCTCCGCCGGCTTCGACTCCAGCTCCGACTGGCGCTTCAAGACCCACCTGGCCAATCTGCCGCTTTACTACGAGTTCAAGGACGACAACGTCACCGAGCAGCCGGCCAAGATCAAGGGCACCTACCTGCCGAACTACAAGAAGATCTTCGACCTGTACATCACCGACTCCACCACCGAACCCACCCAGCTGAGCGCCAAGACCGGAGATGATGCGAACTCCGAGTTCGCGCTCGGCGAGGCCGCCTTCTACCAGAACGGCACCTGGGCCTGGACCGACCTGCAGAAGGCCGGCATGAAGGCCGAATCCGTGGGTATGATGCCGATCTACATCGGCGTCAAGGGCGAGGAGAAGCAGGGTCTGACCACCGGTTCCGAGAACTACTGGTGTATCAATGACAAGGCCTCCGACGCCGACAAGAAGGCCACCGAGGACTTCCTCAAGTGGGTGATCACCTCTGATACCGGCAAGAAGGCCCTCTCTCAGGACATGGGCTTCACCACCCCGTTCAAGACCTTCGATGACGTCAAAAGCGACAACCCGCTGACCGAGGCCGCCGTGGAAGACCAGGAGTCCGGCAAGACCCAGGTTTCTTGGAACTTCACCATGATGCCGTCCGAGGAATGGAAGAACAAGGTCGGCCAGGCGCTGCTCGAGTACGCGCAGGGCACCGGCAAGTGGGATGCCGTCAAGACTGCCTTCGTGGACGGTTGGGCTTCCGAATACGAGGCCTCGCACTGAGTCTCATAGAGTCCCATAGCCGATAAGTAACAATCCGCGGCGCCCCTGCCTTTCCTTCTCCAGGGGCGCCGCTTTGTATTGCTGAGTCTCGCACAAAATCGGCCGCCGCAGAAAAAGTGTGGGGCACACACCCGGCCAATCGCACACTGTGGGTCCATGGATTGGCGATTTTTCGCCATTTCCCGCAATGTGCGATTGAGCGTTATTGTGCGGTTGCCTCACGCTTTTTCTATGGTGGGCTTTGTTGTGTGAGCCTACTTAACGCGGGAGGTGGAGGAGCGGACCTTCAGCTGGGCCGGGAACACGATATAGGGTTGCTCAATCGGCTTCTCGTCAATGAGGTCGAGCGTCATGCGGGCTGCCACGCGGGCCATCTCCGCCGGATCCTGGCGGATGGTGGTCAGGCCGATATCGCCGGTGTAGAAACTATCGTCGTAGCCGACCAGCGAGACGTCGCCGGGCACGGAGAATCCATTGCGCTCCAGCTGGAACATAAGCGGCAAAGCGATGCCATCCTCCTGGCACGCGATGGCGGTGGGCATCTCGTCTTGGCTCATGAGTTGGTCGACCACGTCGCTGATTTCATAACGTCCATCGTCATCGACCTTGCAGACGATGACCTGCGGCTCGATGCCTTCCCTGCGGCAGCAGGCGGTGAATGAGTCGAATCGGCTTTGCACGGAGAAGCTCAGCGACACCTCGCGATTGGTGCTGATATAGGTGATGCGGCGATGTCCGAGATTGATAAGATGGCGGGCGGCCAGCGTGGAGCCCTGCACGTCGTCGATATTGACGGCGGCGGTAAAGCCGCGGGCTTCGGGCTCGACTGAATTGATGCCGACGATCGGCACGCCGACCGAAGCCAGTTGCGCGATTTCGTTGTTGTCGATATCGAAAGACGCCACAATCACGGCATCGGCGTTACGGCGTACCGGCAACATCTCGAAGAATTCCTTGCGCTCCTCGATGCTGGAAATCTGGAATACCGAAATATCGTAGCCCTGCGTGTGCAGCACCTCGTTGAGCCCCTCGATGACCGAGGCGGTGAACCACAGGCGGATATGGCCGCTCATCAGTACTGCGATGCGCAGGGCGCGGCCGGATTTCAGGGCCGCAGCCGAGCGGGAGAGTGAGAAATTGAGTTTGTCGGCGATGGCGAGCACGCGCTCGCGGGTCTTGGCCGACACCAGATCCGGTCTGGTGAAGGAACGTGAGACGGTGGAGATGGAGACGCCGGCCTCGCGGGCGACATCCTGAATGCTCGTAGCCATTGCAGCCCCCTTGCGTTGAATGGAAAATCGCAATACACATGCACAACTGACTCCAGTGTACATGCTGATTGATTGATTTGCGGCGATGACAACGATTGTATTACAAACGTTTGCAAAGTGTCTATGACGGCGTTAGATTGGCTTTATATAGCCGTTATCTTAGTTGAAAGAAGATTGCTGGAGCTGGAGTATGCTCGAGCTTGAAACGCTAAAAATGACAACGTTTGACATATAATGATTCGGCGTTTACTATGAACATAGGCTTGAACGAGAACAGGCCGTGCATGCGGTTCTCGATCGGCAGGCTCGCATTGAGTTGAACTCCGCAGCCGGCGCACGATGCAGTGTCGCAACATAGCGGACTCAAGGAGGAGGAAAAGTCATGATCAGCATGGCTGGCAAGGCGATACGCAGATGGTGGGCGCTGTTCGCGCTCCCCACATTCGCCGCATTCATCATCGGGTTCCTGGTGCCCTTCATCATGGGCATCTACTTAAGCTTCTGCGAATTCACCACCGTTACCGACGGTGAATGGGTGGGGCTTAAGAACTACGGCAAAGCGCTGAAGGACAAGGAATTCCTGCACGCGCTCGGCTTCTCCACCGCGTTCACCATCGTGACCACCATCGTGATCAACGTGATCGCCTTCGCCATCGCCTACATGCTGACCAAGGCGATCAAGGGATCCACGCTGTTCCGCTCGGTATTTTTCATGCCGAACCTTATCGGCGGCATCATCCTGGGCTACATCTGGCTGCTGCTCCTGAACGGCGTACTGGCCCATTGGGGCCGCGCCCTGACCTATAAGGCGTCCTACGGGTTCTGGGGTTTGGTCATCCTGGTGTGCTGGCAGCAGATCGGCTACATGATGATCATCTACATCGCCGGCCTGCAGGCCCTGCCCACCGACGTGCTGGAGGCCGCGGCCGTGGACGGCGCCAACGGACGGCAGACCATGTTCCGCATCATCATCCCGCTGATGATGCCGTCCATCACCGTGTGCTCCTTCCTGACCGTGACCAACGGTTTCAAGCTCTACGACCAGAACCTCGCATTGACCAACGGTGCGCCGAGCAACATGTCTGAAGGTCTGGCGCTGAACATCACCCGCACCTTCTACGGCCGTATGGGCTGGGAAGGCGTCGGCCAGGCGAAGGCCGTGCTGTTCTTCATCCTGGTCGCGGTCATCGCCCTGATTCAGAACAAGCTCACCACGAGCAAGGAGGTGGCAGCCTGATGAACGAAAACAAGCCTGTGAAGCATGGCGCATTATGGACCGTGCTGTTTGCCGTCGTCTCCCTGTTCTGGGTTTTCCCGATCGTCCTGGTGCTGATCAACTCCTTCAAGCAGAAGGCGTACATCTCCAAGAACGCCTTCTCCCTGCCGACCGGCAAGGCGTTTGTAGGACTTGAGAACTATGTGCGTGGCATCGAGACCACGCAGTTCTTCGCCTCCTTCGGCTGGACGCTGCTTATCACCGTCGGCTCGGTGGTGCTGATTCTGGTGTGCACCTCGATGTGCGCATGGTGGATCGTGCGCGTGAACAACTGGGCTGCGAAGCTGCTCTACACCCTGTTCCTGTTCAACATGATCGTGCCGTTCCAGATGGTGATGTTCACCCTCTCCAAGATCGCCGACATGCTGAAGCTCAATACCCCGTGGGGCCTGTGCATCGTGTACCTCGGTTTCGGGGCCGGTCTGGCCGTGTTCATCTTCACCGGCGTGATCAAGGGCATCCCGCAGGAGCTTGAGGAGTCCGCCATGATCGACGGCGCGTCAGTGCCGCGCATCTTCTTCCAGATCGTGGTGCCAATCATGAAGCCGTCGATCGTCTCGGTGGCCATCCTCGAAGCCATGTGGATCTGGAACGATTACCTGCTGCCGTACCTGACGCTCGACCTCGGCAAGTACAAGACCATCTCGGTCGCCGTGCAATACCTCAAGGGCGGCTACGGTTCCGTGGATATGGGCGCCATGATGGCCTGCCTGGTGCTGGCCATCATCCCCATCATCGTCTTCTACTTGGTATGCCAGAAGTATATAGTCTCTGGTGTCATGGCGGGAGCCGTCAAGGGCTGACGACTCGCGTCGTCAGCCCATGGCTGGAAGCCCACTGGGCTTCCAGCAGGCTCCAGGCTGAGCCGCGACAGCGGCGAAGCTAATGATGAGCCTCGTCGTAGGCGAGTCCGTAATTGCAGGGCCGAAGGCGGAGCGGTCAAGGGTTGAGCCCGACAATCTGGCGGGGAGCCAAGAGCAGCACAAGGAGTAGTTGATGAACTGGCTGGCACCGGACTCGAAATTCATGCGCGCGTGGAGCAATCTTGTTGACGGCGTATGGATCAACATTCTGATGCTGGTCACTTCGATTCCGCTCATCACCATCGGTGCGGCCCTGACTGCCGGCCATGATGCTTGCCGCCGCTCCATCGAGGGCGAGGGCAAAGGCGTAACCGCCAACTACTTCAAGTCATTCAAAACCAACTTCATCAAAGCCACGCTGCTGTGGCTGCCGTTCTTGGTGGTGCTGATTGCACTGGTCTGGTCATGGATCGTCCTGCAGATCACGCCGCTGCTCATCATCAAATTCGCGCTGACCATCCTCTGGCTTATCGGCTTCGAATGGGTGTTCGCGCTTCAGGCACGCTTCGAGAACACCGCGGCCGGCACCTTGAAGAACGCCTTCATCTTCGGCATCTCCCACATCGCGATGACCGTGGCCCTGGTCATCGTGGATGCCGTGTTCGTGGCGCTGCTGGTGGCCAGCTGGTTCTACATGCCCGGTGGACTGTTCCTGCTGGTGATCCTTGGTTACGGCACCATGCTGATGCTCCATATCCCCGTCACCGAGCGCGTCTTCAGGCCATATCTCGCCGATCCTGTGGATTCTCCCGATAGTATGCAACCCTAAGCAGCTAGCGGACAGTCAACGAGGATAAGGCGCTGGCCTACGCGATACTGGGCGGTATCCCGCGTTACCTAGAGGAATTTGACCCAAATGAGACCATAGATGCAAATGTCAAGCGGCGTATTCTGAGAGCTATTCGCAGATGAGACTCTACTTCTTCGCCTGAGTGAGCTGGTAGGCCGCAAAGAGAATGGCGAGCCAAATCACGCCGGCGATGACGGCGACGCGGTAGCTGGCGGAGAAGCACATGAGCACCACCACCAGTGCCAAGAACGCCAACACCACCCACGGGGTCACCTTAGCGAACGGCAGCTTGAAGTGAATCGCGTCGAGCGCTTCCTTGCCGGACTTGCCGGCCAGCTCGGAATCCTCGGGAGCGCCGCCCGCGGCGACCACCTTACGGAACTTCATCTCGGTGAACATGATCATCGTCCAGTTGATGATGCCGGCGATGGTGGCAATCGACATCAGATAGTTGAACGCGAACTCGGGCCACACGAACACCACGACCACGGCGATGGCGGTGATCACGGCGGACGTCAGCACGCCGGCCACCGGCACGCCCTTAGCGTTGAGCTTGCCCAGATACGCGGGCGCATTGCCTTGCTTGGCCAGCGAATACAGCATGCGGGAGTTGGCGTACAGGCCGGAGTTGTAGACGCTCATCACGGCGGTCAGGCACACGAAGTTGAGGATGCCGGCGGCCGCGTGGATGCCCACGGAATCGAAGATTTGCACGAACGGGCTGGGAGCATCGTCTCCGCCGATGGTGTTCCACGGTATTACGGCCATGATTACGCCGAGCGCGCCAATGTAGAACACGAGAATTCGCCAGATAATGTCATTGGTGGCGCGGGGAATCGTACGACGAGGGTCCTCGGTTTCGCCGGCGGTGATGCCGATGAGCTCGGTGCCGCCGAAGCTGAACATCACCACGACAAGCGCCATCAACAGACCGGTCCAGGTGCCGTCCTTAGTCTGCTCCATGAGACCGTTCGGGAAGAAGCCCCCTTCCAAGGTGAACCAGTTGGCAAAGCTCGCTTTGATACCGGATGTGGTGGGCAGAGCGAAGATGATGACGGCCAGGCCGCCGATAATCATGGCGATCACGGCCACAATCTTGATAATGGCGAACCAGAACTCGAACTCGCCGAACTTGGAGACGCCCAGCAGGTTGGCGGCGCAGATAATCACCAAGAACACGGCCGCCGACACCCATGTCGGAATCGCCGGGAACCAGTAGTTCACAAACGACCCCACCACTGACAGCTCCACCATCGAGACGAGGATGTAATTGAACCAGTAGTTCCAACCGGAGATGAAGCCGGCGCGCTTGGACCAGTAGCGAGTGGCGTAGTAGCTGAACGCGCCCGCCTCCGGATCCTCAACGGACATTTCGCTCAGCGCGCGCACGATCATGAAGATTGCGAAGCCGCCGACCAAGTAGGCGAGCAGAATCGAGGGGCCGGCCAGCGCGATGGCTTCGCTGGAACCATAGAACAGGCCGGTTCCGATGGCGCCGCCCAGTGCAATCAGCTGGATATGACGGTTCTTCAGTGACTTGCGCAGCGTGACCGGCACCGGCACATCGTCGGTTTCGCGCGGTTGTTCGGACGTATCGTTGGTGCTCATGATGCCCTTCCCCAGGTTCCTCTGACTATCGGCATGGATGGCGACCCCGCCATGCGCGATGCCCGCCATTGTAAAACGCCGTATGGCGTGATGGCAACGCCCACCGCCACTGGGCGAGACCGGCGACTCACGATCCGTATGCTGGTTGCGCAACCGTCATGGTGTTGTTTTACTGGAAGGGAACAAGGGAACGCAGACGGCTTCGCCGATGTGACGCGCCGTGGTGGGAACTGTCGGAGGTGCGTGATGGCGTATATCGAATTCGATCATGTGGTCAAGGAATACCCCTCCGGCAGCAGTGTGATTCGAGCGCTCGACGAGGCGAGTTTCACCGCCGATCAAGGTGAGCTAAGCGTCATCCTCGGCCAGTCGGGCGCAGGCAAGACCACGGCGTTGAACATTCTGGGCGGCATGGATACCGCGACTTCCGGCCGTGTTATTGTGGGCGATCGCGATATCACCGGATTGCGCAAGCGCGATTTGGTGACCTATCGGCGCAACGACATCGGCTTCGTTTTCCAGTTCTACAATCTTGTGCCGAACCTTACCGCGCTGGAAAACGTGGAGCTTGCCTCACAGATTTGTCCCGACCATTTCGACCCGGTGGAAACCTTGTGCAAGGTCGGGTTGGGGGAGCGCATGGGGAACTTCCCAGCGCAACTGTCCGGCGGCGAACAACAGCGTGTATCCATCGCCCGCGCGATTGCCAAAAAGCCGAAGCTGCTGTTGTGTGACGAGCCGACCGGTGCGCTCGATTACGAGACCGGTAAGGAAGTACTGCAGCTGCTGCAGGATATCTGCCAAACGCAAGGCATGACCGTGATGATCATCACGCATAATTCCGCGCTTGCACCGATGGCTCATAAAGTGATTCGCTTCCGCTCCGGCAAGGTGACCAGCGAGGAGGTCAACGCAACGCCGCAGCCCATCGCCGATATCGAATGGTAGGTGATTGGCGATGCTCACTGCAAGACACTCTGTGAAACGCCCCGTGAAACAAGCGAGGCGATTCGTGAAACAACCTGTGAAACATTCTGTGAAACGGCGGAACCTCGACGATAGCGGCGGTCGAGGAGCGGGCGTTTCTGCGGTATTTGCCAAAGATACGTTGCGTTGCTGGCTGCGCAGCTGGAAGAGGTTCGTCTCGATCGCCGTCATTACGCTGCTTGGCGTGGCCGTGCTGACCGGCATCTACGCCGGATGCCGCGATGCTTTTCTGGCGGCCGGTCGTTTTTACGATCAGCAGGGACTGCATGACCTGCAGGTGCTATCCACATACGGCCTGACCGGTGATGATGCAGCGGCACTGCGCCGAATCGACGGTGTGCAAACCGTGCAGCCCGAACGTTCTCAGACGGTGACCACGTTGGTGGACGGCACCAAGAAAACCGTGACCATGCAGGAAATCGGTACCGAAGGGCTTGATCAGCCGTACATACGGCAGGGCAAACTGCCGAACAAGGCCGGCGAAGTGGCGGTTACGCAGCAATTCCTGAACGATAGCGGACTCAAGATTGGCGGCACCATTACTGTGACGCCACAAGACACCTCTTCATCCGTCATATCGGTAGCGGCCACGGAGACTGACGACGCCAATACGGACGCCGACGCCGAGCAATCCCCGCAGTTCCCCACGAAACTCACCATCACCGGCGTCGTACTCGACCCGCGCGACCTCAACAATCCAGACGGCTATTCGGGCATGACCTCATTCCGGTCCACCTCATCCGAGGACTATACGTTCTTTGCACCCAGCGACGGCGTGACCGGCAATATATACACTGCGATATCGGTTGCCGTCACTGGTGCGTCCGATTTTGACACGTTTTCCGATGCCTACGATGAAGCCGTCAAAACCGTGGCCGACCGTATCGAGCATCAGATACAGGCCACACGCCAGAAAGCCCGTCGTCAACAGATCGTCTCCAGCGCGCAGCGCAGACTGGACGATGCCAAAGACGAGGCCAACGAGCAGCTGGACGAAGCCCAGAAGCAGATCGACGACAACTGGGCCGAGCTGGAAGCCAACAAAACGACATTGCAAGATAGCCGTACCGAATTGGAGAACAACAGGACAACCATTACCGATGGCGAACGGCAGCTCGCCGATGGACGTGCGCAGATTGCATCGGCCCGTCAACAGATCGCGCAAGGTCGCCAGCAGATAGCCGAAGCGCGCACCCAGCTCGAATCGGGCAAAGCGCAGCTCACCTCGGCTCGCAAACAGCTCGATGCGGCGCAAACGGAACTGACCGCCAATCGCACGAAAATCGAACAGGGCATTACCCAAATCGACCAAGGCGTGGCGCAAATTGATCAGATGCTGTCCATGATTCAACAGGCCGACAATCTACTGGCGCAACTTGACCCGAATATCGACTTCAACTCACCCACATGGCAGGCCATCAAGCAACTGCTCGCGCGCCTTGGCATTACCCTGCCTGAAGTGCCGTCAATCAGTGAGCTGCGGCAACAGCTGGCCGCCAAGCAAACGGAACTGCAAACGCAGCGAGACGGTCTGGCCCAGCAGAAAGCCGATTTGCAGCGCACATTAAACGAAACCATTGCCCCCGCACAATCCACCTTGGACCAGCAGAACGCGCAACTGACCGCCAAGGAACAGGAAGCGGCTGCAGGAGAGGCGCAGCTCAATACCAAATCCGCGGAACTCGAAGCGAATGCCGCAACCCTCGAAACCCAGTCGGCGCAACTTGAAGCGCAGGCCGCCCAACTGGCCAGCGGCAAGCAGCAGCTCGAAGAAGGCGAGCGGCAGCTGAAAGAAGGCGAACAACAGCTCGCGGACGGCAAGGCGAAACTGGATGATGCGCAGTCTGCACTCGATGCGAAGCGAAGCGAAGCGGAAAGCGAATTCGCCAAGCAGCAACGGCGCATCGACGATGTGGCCAACGCACGTTGGTATGTGCAGACGCGCGCCTCGATCGACGGATTCAGCTCGCTCAAATCAGATGTCAGTTCCATCGAATCCATCGGCCGCGCATTCCCGATTGTGTTCCTGTTGGTCGCCGTGCTCATGAGCCTGACCACCATGACCCGCATGGTCGAGGAAGATCGCGGACTCATCGGCACCTACCTTGGCCTCGGCTATGGCGGACTCGCCGTGTCCAGCCGGTATCTGCTGTTCGCGTTGCTCGCCTGCCTGCTCGGCGGCGGCATCGGTCTGCTGGTCGGATTCCTCGGCATCCCGGCATTCCTGCTGGTGGTGATTGAGGGACTGTATATATTGCCCGGTGTGCGACTTGAATACGACTGGCTGTACGGCTCGGCCGGCATCGTGCTGTTCGTGGTCGGTGTGGGAGTGGTCACCGCGCTCGTCTGCCGCGAGGAGATACGGCACACGCCCGCCGCGCTGATGCGGCCGAAGGCGCCGAAGACGGGCGCTCGCATATTGTTGGAGCGAATTCGCCCGGTATGGAGCCGGCTGAACTTCCTCGGCAAAGTCACTGCGCGCAATATCTTCCGATTCAAGTCACGTTTGATTATGACCGTGGGCGGCGTGGCCGGTTGCACAGCGCTGATTATCTGCGGATTTGCGATTAACGACACCGTCGACACGATTGGCGTCAAGCAATATGAGCAGATCTACCAGTATGACTTGATGGTGGTGGCCAATGACGATAACGCCGCCGCGATGCGCAAGCAGGTGGCAGAAGATGGCCAGGCCACCGAAACGCTGAATCTGCGCGTGGATAGCGGCGAAATGAGCAATGCGGCGCAGGAAAGCGAAACCGTGCAGCTGATGACCGTGCCCAACGATTCGCTGAATATCTTGAACGATATGGTCACGTTGGAACAATCCGGCGATGATGAATGGTTCGGACTGCCCAACATCTTCGGCAAAGCGGGTGGTGGCACTGTAGCGTTGGACGATAGTGGCGTGATTGTGTCGCAGTCCGCCGCCAACTCGCTGAATATTCATGCCGGCGACACCGTCACGCTGGGCAATGGCGGCAGCAGCCGGGCCAAGGTGCAGGTCGCGGCCGTGACGCGCAATCTTGTTGGCTCCGATGTGTACATCAGTGAGCGACTGTACGACCAGAAGTTTGCGGCCGACGGTGTGACGTCTTCGGCTTCGGGGGATGGCACTGCCTCGACCTTGACGTGGAACGCGATGCTCGTCAAGCTGAAAGGTTCCGAGACCGAACAGGCCGAATATGCGGATCGGTTGGGCGAGGAATCGTCGGTGCTCAAGGCCGTGAGCTGTGCGCATCTGGCCGCCACGTTTAAGTTCGATCTGATGGGTGCCGTGGTGGCGCTGATTGTGGGGCTCGCCGGCGGTCTGGCGCTGGTGGTGCTGTTTACGTTGGCCAATACGAACGTGTCCGAACGCATCCGCGAGATGGCCACACTGAAGGTGCTGGGCTTCTATGACCGCGAGGTGCACAACTACGTGAACCGCGAGATGATGATATTGACCGGTATGGGTGTGGTGGTTGGTCTGCCGCTTGGCAGGTGGATAGGCGGATTACTGACTGCTGCGTTGAATATGCCGTCGCTGTATTTCGAAGTGGAAGTGCACTGGTACAGCTATGCGATTGCCGTGGTGGCGACGCTGGCGTTCGCGCTGCTGGTGCAGCTGTTCACCAACCCAGTGCTCGATCGCGTAGACCCGGTCAGCTCGCTCAAGTCCGTGGAATAGAGACAGAAGTTCAATTTGGTGTTGGTGAATTGAACTTTTTGGCGGAATACTTACAGCATCATCGCATGTATTCTTGAGCTGAGCGTTTTCGTGACATATTTCGGTGATACAGTCTGAACTTGTTTTGAACGAGTATCGCGTCCGGTGCGTAACAATCGGGCGGCGGAGAAGAGAAATGAAATCAGTATGGCCGATACGAATGTGAATGGTGGTACACAGCAGGCTACGGGCAGACTCAAGTCTGTCGAAAGCCTGGACCGGACCAACGAGATGGAGCGCGGCCTGAACAACCGCCACGTGCAGTTCATCGCCATCGGCGGCACCATCGGCACCGGATTGTTCCTGGGGTCCGGCAAGTCGCTGGCGCTGACCGGCCCCTCGATCGTCTTCGTGTATATCCTGGTCGGCGTCATCATGTTCTTCCTGATGCGCGCCATCGGCGAGATGATGTACCGCGACCCCAGCCAGCACACCTTCATCAATTTCATCACCCGCTACCTGGGCAACGGATGGGGGCATTTCGCCGGCTGGACGTATTGGGCCGCGCTCGTGCTGTTGGGCATGACCGAGATCACGGCCGTCTCCACGTACTTCATCACCTTCTTCGACACGTTCGGCATCGACCTGACCCATTGGAAATGGCTGATCGAACTGTGTTTCCTGGTGTCGCTGGTGTCCGTCAACCTGATCGCCGTCAAGGTGTTCGGCGAGGTGGAATTCTGGTTCTCGATGATCAAGATCACGCTGATCGGCGCGATGATCGTCACCGCCGTGGTCATGATCGTGATCGGCTACCATTACCCGGCCGCGCGGATTCATGGCGTGGATCATGTGAGTCCGGCGGGCCACGCCGGACTCGACAACCTGTTCTCCGGCTTCTCGTTCGCCCCGAACGGCTGGATGGCCTTCCTCATGAGCTTCCAGATGGTGTTCTTCGCCTATGAGCTGCTCGAGTTCGTGGGCGTCACCGTCTCCGAGACCAAGAATCCTCGTGAGGTGCTGCCCAAAGCCGTCAACGAGATCATCGTGCGCGTGCTCATCTTCTACGTGGGCGCGCTCGTGGCCATCATGTGCATCGTGCCGTGGACCTCGTTCAAGCCGAACGAGGACGGCTCCTTCGCCTCCCCGTTCATCATGGTGTTCCAGTATGCCGGGTTGAACTGGGCGTCCGCCCTGGTGTTCTTCGTGGTGATCACCGCCGCGTCCTCGTCGCTCAATTCGCTGTTGTATTCCGCCGGCCGCCACCTGTACCAGCTGTCCGAGGTGTCGCCGAACCCGATGCTGAACAAGCTCGGCAAGGTGTCCGACCGCAAGGTGCCGGCCCGCGCCATCCTGGTGTCCGCGGCGCTGATACTGCTGTCACCGATCGTCAACGCCATCCCCGGTATCTCGGGGGCGTTCGTGCTGTTCTCGTCCGCCAGCTCCGCGGTGTTCCTGTTCATCTACATCCTGACGCTGCTGGCTCATCGCAGGTATCGCCGTTCCGCCGATTTCATCGCGGACGGGTTCGTCATGCCCGCGTGGAAGGTGCTCAACACGGTGGCGATCGTGTTCTTCGTGTTCATCTACCTGACGCTGTTCCTGGCGGACGACACCCGCAGTTCGGCCATCGCCGGTCTGGTGTGGCTGATCGGGTTCGGCGGGTTCTCGATGCTGCGCGAGCATTACCGCAGCCGTGATCTCAAGGCCGCGCTGAGCCGCGGACGGTGACGGGGCGCCGGGGTTCGCCGCTGCGGCGCCGATAATTGGCTTGCGGTGTTGAATTGTTTACGGTGTGAGCTATTCTGGGGGCGTCCGCGGCGCTGCGCCGCACAATGAACGGAAACGGATGGTGCCCGTATGGGATTCGAACAGGAGGCGGTCAGCGAACTGTATGCCAGCGTATGCGGCAACCGTTCGAAGATGCAGAGGGAATTCACCCGCGGGGCCCACGGCGAGCAGTTCGTGCTCCGGGAGCTGTCCATCAAGGGAACCCAGTCGCCATCGCAGCTGGCCGCCGCGCTCCAGACCAGTTCCGGCCGCATCTCCACGGTGTTGTCGGCGTTGGAGAAAAAAGGCTGGGTCACGCGCGACATCGACCCCGAGGATCGCCGCATCATCCGCGTGAACCTTACCGATTCCGGCCGCGAGCAGTCCCGCCGGATGATGGACGAGATGCGTTCGGCGATCTGCTGGATCTTCTCGCAGATGGGGGAGCGGCGCACGCGCGCGTTCGTCGAATTGCTCTCGGAATTCACCACATACATGTCGATCTGCCATCCGGGCCAGCCGAGGCCGACCGCGGAGCAGGTGAGCGAGGCGTTCGCCGAGCGGGACCGGCGCGTGGCCGAGCATATGCCGGACGGACGGGCGCGGAGCGACGAACAGTAGAGGCTCCGTCTGCCCCGCGCCGGGCGCGGGCGGCCCCGTTTGCCCCTCGGTTGAGCGCAGAGCGTAATCCCGGGGGCTCACAGCGAATGCCCAGAGTCATGCGTAATATCTCACAGTGTAAGTAACCAAACCGTGGAAACTATTCAGACAACGGAAACCGATCAACACCACTAATCCAACCAACCGAACACCACACCACATTCACGTCAACCACACCAATACAAGGGGAAATCAATGTTCCGCATCATGAAATACCTCTCCAAAGCGGAGATCGGTCAGATGCTCGTCGCCCTGCTGACCATCGTCGGGCAGGTCTACTTCGACCTGAAACTGCCCGACTACATGTCAGACATCACCACCTTGGTCGAGACGCCGGGCAGCGACATGAAGGACATCTGGATCGCGGGCGGCAAGATGCTGCTCATCTCGCTCGGCTCCGTGGCGTGCGCCGTCATCACCGGCTACATAGCCGCGCGCGTGGCCGCCTCGTTCACCCAGCGTCTGCGCTCGCTCGAATTCCGCAAGGTCGAATCCTTCGGACCGGCCGAGATGAGCAAGTTCTCCACGGCCAGCCTCATCACCCGCTCCACCAACGACATCACGCAGGTGCAGATGTTCATCACCATGGGTCTGCAGCTCATCGTCAAGTCGCCGATCATGGCCGTATGGGCCGTATGCAAGATCGCCGGCGAAGGCTTCGAATGGACGCTCGCCACCGGCATCGCCGTGGCGGTCCTGCTGGTGTCCATCACCATCATGATGGCCATGGTCATGCCGAAGTTCAAGGCGATGCAGGCCCTGACCGACAACATCAACCTCGTGGCCCGCGAAAACCTCACCGGCCTGCGCGTGGTGCGCGCCTACAATGCCGAGGACTACCAGGAGTCCAAGTTCACCAAGGCCAACAAGGACCTCACCGAAACCCAGCTGTTCACCAACCGCGTCATGGCGTTCATGATGCCGCTGATGAACACCGTCCTGAATGGTCTGATGCTCGCCGTCTACTGGATCGGCGCCTACCTGATCGACGCCGCCGGGCTCAAGGACAAGCTCACCGTGTTCTCCAACATGGTCGTGTTCTCCAACTACTCCGTGCAGGTCATCATGAGCTTCCTGCTCATGAGCATGGTGTTCGTGCTCTGGCCGCGCGCCGACGTTTCGGCGCAGCGCATCATGGAAGTGCTCGACACCGAGCCGATCGTCGGCAACGGCACCAAGACCGCCGCCGACGTGGCCAAGACCGGCCAGCGCGGCACCGTGGAATTCCGCAACGTCGGCTTCACCTACCCGGACTCGCGCGAAGCGATGCTCGAAGGCATCAGCTTCACCGCCACGCAAGGCCAGACCGTGGCGTTCATCGGCTCCACCGGCTCCGGCAAATCGTCGCTGATCAACCTCGTGCCGCGCTTCTATGACGTCAGCGAAGGCCAGGTGCTGGTCGACGGCGTGGACGTGCGCGACTACGACCTGAAGACCCTGCGCGACAAGATCGGCTACGTGCCGCAGCAGTCCGTGCTGTTCAAGGGCACCGTGGCCTCCAACGTGAGCTACGGCGATCAGCCGGGCGACCCGGCGGAGGTCGAGATGACGGACAGCTCCACCGCCTCCGGCCGCAAGCACGAGACCGCACTGCTCGCCGCGGACAAGGCCGCGCAGGACGCCGGCCTGCCGGCCGAGCGGATGGAGCGCGTCAAGGCCGCCGCCGACGTGGCGCAGGCCAGCGAATTCGTGGCGCGCATGGACGGCGGATACGCCGCCGCGATCGCACAGGGCGGCTCGAACGTGTCCGGCGGCCAGAAGCAGCGACTGTCCATCGCACGCGCGGTGTACCGGCATCCGGAGATCCTGATCTTCGACGACTCGTTCTCCGCGCTCGACTTCAAGACCGACCGCGAGGTGCGCGACGCGCTCGCCCGCGAAGCCAAGGACTCCACCAAACTCATCGTGGCCCAGCGCATCGGCACCATCATGAACGCCGACCGCATCGTCGTGCTCGACGACGGCAAGATCGTGGGCCAGGGCACACACCGGGAACTGCTCGAACACTGCGACGTATACCGCCAGATCGCCGAATCCCAGCTCAGCCAGTCGGAGCTTACGGCGTAAGGCGTCCCCCCACGCGGACATCCCCTCACCGGAGGGGCAAGGCACAACGAAAAGGACTGAACACCATGCCAAGAGGACCAATGGGCGGCAGGCGCGCCGTCGAAAAGCCCCATGATTTCGGCAAAGTCATGGGCAAACTCGTGAACTACTGCCGCAACTATCTTCCCGTCATCATCGTCGCACTCATCCTGGGCGCGATCGGCACCGTCTGCCAGATCGTCGGCCCGGACAAGCTCAAGGACATGACCAACGAGATCGTCAAAGGCCTGCCCGCCATCGTCAACGGCAGGCCGGTGATGCGCTCGGTCGATTTCGGCGCGGTGGGCCACATCGCCTGGACGCTGGTGGCCCTGTACGCGGGATACGCCGTGCTCGGCTATGTGCAGAGCTGGATGATGGCCAACGTCACCCAGCGCACCGCCCAGCGGCTGCGCGAATCGATCTCGGTCAAGATCAACCGGTTGCCGCTCAAATACTTCGACAAGGTCAGCTACGGCGACGTGCTGTCCCGCATCACCAACGATGTGGACGCCATCGGCCAGACGCTGGGCCAGTCGCTCGGCTCGCTGATCACCTCGGCGACGTTGTTCGTGGGCGCGCTGGTGATGATGTTCTACAACAACGTGATCATGACCCTGTGCGCCATCGGTGCCAGCCTCATCGGCCTGATCATCATGATGGTCATCATGAAGGCCTCCCAGAAGTACTTCGCCCGGCAGCAGACGGCTCTGGGCGACGTCAACGGCCACGTCGAGGAGATGTACGCCGGTCACCTCATCGTCAAGGCGTACAACGGCGAGGCGGATTCCATCCGTCGCTTCGAACGGTACAACGCGGACCTCTACGAGTCGGGTTGGAAGTCACAGTTCCTTTCCGGCCTGATGATGCCGCTCATGAACTTCGTGGGCAACTTCGGCTACGTGGTGGTGTGCGTGGTGGGCGCGGCGCTCGCACTCAACGGCCAGATCGAGTTCGGCGTGATCGTGGCGTTCATGATGTACATCCGCCTGTTCACCCAGCCGTTGGCGCAGTTCGCCCAAGCCTTCCAGAACCTGCAGCGTTGCGCGGCGGCCGCCGAGCGCGTGTTCGGCTTCCTTGAGGAGCCGGAGATGGAGGACGAATCCGGCAAGCAGGCCCTGCTCGGCACGGACCATGCGGGCGGGCGCGACGTGAAGGGCGACGTGGAATTCAGCCACGTGCAGTTCGGCTACGAGCCGGGCAAGCCGATCATCCACGACTTCTCCGCCTCCGTCAAGGCCGGGCAGAAGGTCGCCATCGTCGGCCCGACCGGCGCCGGCAAGACCACCATGGTCAACCTGCTCATGCGCTTCTACGAGATTTCCGGCGGCTCGATTGCGATCGACGGCGTGGACACCAAGTCCGTGCCGCGCTGGAACGTGCACGACCAGTTCTCCATGGTGCTGCAGGATACGTGGGTGTTCCGCGGAACCGTGCGCGAGAACATCGCCTACTCCAAGCCCGGCGTGACCGACAAGCAGATCGAGGATGCGTGCAAGGCCGTGGGTCTTGACCACTTCATCCGTTCGCTGCCGGACGGCTATGACACCGTGCTCGATGACAAGTCGTCGTTGTCCCAGGGGCAGAAGCAGCTGCTCACCATCGCCCGCGCGATGGTACAGGATGCGCCGATCCTGATTCTCGACGAGGCCACGTCCTCGGTCGACACCCGTACTGAAGAGCTGATCCAGAAGGCCATGGATGCGCTGACCGTGGGGCGCACGTCGTTCGTGATCGCCCATCGCCTCTCCACGATCCGTGACGCCGACATGATCCTCGTCATGAACCACGGCGATGTGATCGAACGCGGCACCCATGACGAGCTGCTGGCTGCGGGCGGCTTCTACGCCGACCTGTACAACAGCCAGTTCGCACTCGCTGACTGACGGATTGTTTCCTGCGTTAGCGGATTAGCGGATTAGCTATACTCGGCTCCCCTCTCCGAGGGGAGCTGTCAGCGTAGCTGACTGAAGGGAGCAACCCATCGGTCCGCCCGAGGGAATGCTCCACTGGATGTGATACTGATGATTTCGTACATTAGTGTGTGAAAAAACCGCCCGGAAAATTGGGGGATTGGGCGGCGGCGCGATTGGCGTTGAGGATGGCGCATTCGAAATCGAAGTGAGCGCGTAACTGGGCGGCCGAGGTAGTGAACAGAGCAGTGGCGAGTCCGTCGGCCAGTGCGGTGCTCAAAGATGCTGCGTGCGGCATGACGGCCACCCATGTGGCGGCTACATCGTCAACCGGCAGACCGTCGATGGCGTTGAGCAGATGGTGGAGCTGGTGGCCGGCGGCGTCGGACCAGTGGCGGCGGCTGGGGGAGCTCGCGCAGAATGCACCTTGGCTGATTTCGACCGCACCTACGGCGTTGGCCGGATCGGCAGGATCTTCAAGGGCGATGGTGATTGGTTCGTCCGTGTGCACTAGCAAATCACCCCCGGCGTCGATGACGTATTGAATGGGTTGAGGGTGACCCGCGCCATCACCCAGCATCCCCGCAAGCAAATCCGCCAAATACCCCTTACCGCACGCGCCGAAATCGAGCGCGACTGGGCTGTGGGTGATAAGTGTGGTGCCGTGCCGCTCAACGTCGGCTGGCCAAACGGCTCGTCCGTGGATCGCGCCTGCATGTTCGGCGGCATCTGGCGCAGTCGTAAACGAATACGACTCGTCATAGCCAAGCCGAATCAAATCCTCGCCCACGCACGGGTCGATCGCCCCATCGGTTGCCGCAAACAGGCGGTCGTACAGGCAAAACAGACCCGATGTCCAGTCGGGAAAATCGAACGTGCCGCCATGTGTGGCCGTGCGCATCCGGCCGACCGTCGAATCATCCTTAAACCGGGACAATGCGGCTTCATAGGTGCTGATGAACATATCGATGCAGTTACCGAGCCCGTCATCCAGCGCGACATCGGTATGCAGCAGCAACCCGGTGCCCAGCGCTTCGGGGAAAGCAGCGACGTGCGGTAGGCGGTCGCTCAGTCGCACGTGCGGTCGGTCGTGCGGTCGTTGTGTCGGGCCAGTCATGCCACCATCGTAGTGCGTGCGGCGCGTCGGCGCTCGGGCCGGGTGCCTGCACCGAAACGTTACCGTGCCGACATGTGTGCGACACTTCGGCGTCAAATTGCGTTTGACCGCACTCCGTACTATATTGTTGCGAGTTGCTTTGCGGAGCAAAGTAACATCCAAGGGGCTGTAGCTCAGTTGGTAGAGCGCTTCGTTCGCATCGAAGAGGTCGCGGTTTCGACTACCGTCAGCTCCACGAGACCCTCTGCATTCATTCCACCGCAGAGGGTCTTTTCATTTGTCTTCGTTGGTATTGTGCCATCTCGCGTTTCAAGGGGCTGATTTGGGGTTTGCCGGAGGTCTACTTTCGTTTCGAGGGGCTGATGGTCAAGTAGATATGCCGCCAAAATGGCGGAATAGCGTTGCGTCAAAGCCGTTTGTACTGGTGCTTCACCGGATGAGGAGCCCCTTGAAACGGAAGTAGACCTCCGGAACATGTGAAATCAGCCCCTGCAAAGGGAGAATGCCTCGATTTCGCCATGGATTGTCGTGGATTGCTCTGTGGCATGGGCAATACTGGGAGTATGACAAGCGCAGATGAGTTGAATGAGCAGTATGACGCTGACGGTAGCATGACGCAGGTGCCTGAACGCAATGATGAAGTTCATGCCGGCGAATCCGCCGTCGCCCAATCCCGCGAATCGGCCGTGACCATCCCCGCCGGCACCGTGGTGCTCGCCGCCACCCCGATTGGCAATGTCGGCGACGCTTCAGCCCGTCTGGTGGTCCTCTTGGAACGGGCCGATATCGTGGCCGCCGAAGACACGCGCCGCCTCTACGATCTCGCCCGTCGCCTCGGCGTCTATGTGAACGGTCGCGTCATCGCCTATCACGACCACAACGAGCGCGACAAGGCCGACGGCCTGCTCGACCAGGTCGAAACCGGCGCCACCGTGCTCGTCGTGTCCGATGCCGGCATGCCCACCATCAACGACCCCGGCTTGGCCATCGTGCGCCGTGCCATCGAACGCGGCCTGCCCGTCACCTGCGCGCCCGGCCCCTCCGCTGTGCTCGACGCGCTCGCCCTCTCCGGCCTGCCCACCGACCGCTTCTGCTACGAAGGCTTCCTACCGCGAAAGCATTCCGAGCGCGTACAGTATCTGCGCACGCTGTTGCCCGAACGCCGCACCATCGTGTTCTACGAGACGCCTCATCGCATTGCCGATTCGATGGACGATCTGCTGGACGCGTTCGGCCCGAATCGCCCGATGGCCCTGTGCCGCGAACTCACCAAGGATTATGAGCAGATTCGTCGCGGCCCGATTGGCGAGATTCGCCAAAGTGTGATTGATGATCCGCCCCGTGGCGAGATGGTGCTGGTCATCGGCGGCGCGTCCAACGAGGAGGCCGAAGCGGCCGCGCCCAGCACGCTGAGCGTGGAGGACATGGCCGTGCTGGCCATCGACCGTGCTTTGGAGGACGGCCTGCGTATCAAGGACGCCATCGCGCAAGTGGTGCAGGAGCATCCATTGGCTGACGGATCGTTGGCCAATCGCAAGCAGGTGTATGCGGCTGTGCTGAAAATCAAGGGATAGCGCAGCAGCCGGCGATTATCTCCCCGTTACGCTTCCATCGACTCGAACAATATTTCCAACGCCTGCCGGACCCCGGGCCCACCACGCTGCGAGACCAATTCCAGCAAAGGCGCGTCGGCTTTGGGATTGGCAACCAGCCATTTACGCAGTTCGGGCACGTGATATGCGATGTGCCAGAGCACGGCAACATCCGTATCGGGCGAACATGCCACCGCGGGCGTAAGTCTGATGGGTGGTTCAGGCGGCGCGGTCATATCCGAGATTGCGCGCGATGCGGATTCGGATGAGTGTGCCGCCGCCGCGTGGCGAGGCAACCGTTGCGCCTGCCGCAAATGCCGTAAACGGTGAGCGGCATGGCGGCCTCTGCGATGTCCTTTGGCGATGAATCCCCTCGTCATGCGCATTGCTCCAAAGCCGGTTCGTCAATCTCCTTCTGCACCGATTCAAAAAACATGCGTGCGCGTCCGGCATACTTGTGATGCCGATGCTCCTTGACGATTTGCAGACAGTCGTTTGGCCGAAACTGGTACGCGGACATCAGTTGGCACACCAGCGCGTTGACGGTGGAAGGATCGGGGATGTCTTCAGGACTCATCACCAGGTCGCAAGCCGTACGGGCTGGCGTGGTGACAGGCAGCCCGCCGAGCTTGATGATTTGCTCCGGCAACGTCAATCTTTTGAATACGCGGATGCGGCGGCTGACGGATGCCGAGCGGAAGTGCGATGTGGAGATCACGTCTATGGTGCTCGGAAAGTCGGGGCCTCCCAGCCATACCCAAGCGGCGGTCATCGAACACACCACAGTGCCAAACGGGGCGACCTCCGCGACGATTTTTGCGCGACCATACAGTGTGCCCGAATGCTCGATCCAGTAGCCGGCGGAATCGTCGAGCTTACGTAACGCGCCAAAGTCGGCCAGACGGTTAAGGCTGAGCGGTCCCGGCAGATCCTTGGTAAACAGTATCGGCGGCACCGCAGGCTGCGCGGTTGCCGGCGAGGCGACTGTTGTGATGTCCGTCATCGGACCTGCTGTGATATCCATGACCGAACAATATGCAGAAGTACGGCTTGCGCGCCACCGGATAAGCGAAAACGGTGGATAAGTGCATAACTTCACTAGGTGCGCGAATGATGTGGATAACTCGGTGGATATCGACAGGCGGAAGTGTGTGCGGATGTGCGTGGACGTGCGTACGGATGGGTGCGTGGACGTGTGTACGGATGCACGTACGGATACGTGTGCGAATGCGTATGCGGATAAGCGCGCAAGAGGTGTACGGATAAGTATGTGGGGGAAGTTACGGGCGGATAGGTGAGTGGGATGAGGATAGCGGCGCGGCAGCTATCCGGGCGTGTCCCCGCCGCGCCGGATAATCAAGCCTTATGAGTCATGTTTTGGTGAATGTTGCTTGGCCGTATGCAAACGGCCCCCGTCATATCGGTCACGTTGCAGGATTTGGTGTGCCCTCCGACGTCTACGCGCGCTACGAGCGCATGAAGGGCAATGATGTGCTCATGGTGTCCGGCACCGACGAGCACGGCACCCCGATTCTCGTCGAGGCGGAGAAGGAAGGTCTCACTGCCCAGGAGCTGGCCAACCGCTACAATCGCGTGATCGCCAAGGATCTGTGCGACCTCGGCTTGAGCTACGACCTGTTCACCCGCACCACCACCGGTAACCATGAGCACGTGGTGCAGGAGATGTTCAAGCAGTGCTTGGAGAACGGCTACATCTACAAGGGCAGCCAGCAGGTGGCGATTAGCCCGTCCACCGGCCGCACCCTGCCCGACCGCTACATCGAGGGCGAATGCCCGATCTGCCACGCCGAAGGTGCGCGTGGCGACCAGTGCGACGCCTGCGGCAACGAGCTCGACCCGGACGAGCTCATCAACCCCGTCTCCAAGATCAACGGCGAAACCCCGCGCTTCGAGCAGACCGAGCACTACTTCCTCGACCTGCCGGCGCTCGCCGAAGCCAACAAGGCATGGCTGGAGACCCGCAAGGGCTGGCGTACCAACGTCATCAACTTCTCGCTCGGCCTGTTCAAGGAAGTCAAGCCGCGCGCCATCACCCGTGACATCGACTGGGGTATCCCGGTGCCGGTGAAGGGCTGGATCGACAACCCGAACAAGAAGCTGTACGTGTGGTTCGACGCCGTGATCGGATACCTGTCGGCCTCCATCGAATGGGCCCGCCGCCAGGGCGACCCGGAGAAGTGGCGCGAATGGTGGAACGACCCGAAGTGCCCGGCCTACTACTTCATGGGCAAGGACAACATCACCTTCCACTCCCAGATCTGGCCGTCCGAAATGCTGGCGTACAACGGCAAGGGCTCCAAGGGCGGCGAAACCGGCCCGATGGGTCCGCTCAACCTGCCTGAGCAGGTGGTGGCCAGCGAGTTCATGACCATGGAAGGCAAGAAGTTCAGTTCCTCCCGCGGCATCGTGATCTACGTCAAGGACATCCTCGCCCGCTACCCCGTGGACGCCGTGCGCTACTACATTTCCGTGGCTGGCCCCGAATCCTCGGATTCCGACTTCACGTGGGCCGAGTTCGTGCGCCACAACAACGAGGAGCTCGCCTCCTCGTGGGGCAATCTGGTGAACCGCGTGGCCAACCTCATCAACAAGAACTTCGGCGAGATTCCGCCGCTGGACGAGGATTCGATGACCAACGAAGACCGTGGCCTTCTGGAAGAGGCTTCCGCCGCGTTCGACGTGGTCGGCTCCTCCATCGAAACCCACCACCAGAAGCACGCCCTGTCCGAGGCGATGCGTGTGGTCGGCGACATCAACAAGTACATTTCCGCCACCGAACCGTGGAAGATTAAGGACGACCAGGCTCGTCTCGGCACCGTGCTGCACGTGGCCGCTCAGGCCGTGTCTGACGCGAACCACCTGCTCGCGCCGTTCCTGCCGCACTCCGCACAGAAGGTGTGGGAGGCGCTCGGCGGCACCGGCACCTTCTCGCCGCTGCCTGAGCTCAAGGAAGTCGAGGATCTCGACAAGCCCGGCTTCACGTATCCGATTATCACCGGCGATTACGAGCTCGGTGTGAACGTGCACCCGTGGAAGAGCGAGGCAATCGAGGTCGGCGCCGTGGTGCCTAAGCCCGCGCCGATCTTCGCCAAGATTCCGACCGAGGCCGTGGAAGAGGAGCTGGCTCGCTTCGATGAAGCGTTGGCTGCTCGCCGTGCCGCCGAAGCCGAGCGTCTGGCCGCCGAGAAGGCCAAGCTCGCCGCCGAATGATTCGGCATTGCTAGCTCGTAGCTGACGGGCCACCTCGCACATGAAGTGTTGCGAGGTGGTCCGTTGCCGTATGTGCGGCCAAGCCCCGACAAAGCGAGGCCGGTTGTCGGCGGGCGTCACAAATTCGTCACACTCCGCCAAGACTTTTCCCAGACAAGCACATCAATTCGCCAAGCATGGGGCGGTTACATAGAAGATGTCAACGGAATGAAGTTCATACCGGTGGCGAGGTTCTTCCGAACCCCATAACTGAACTCTTCTTCTCTCTTCTCTCTCACCCGGCGGCCCCCTCCGCCGGGTTTCTTTTTTTAATGCTGGGAATGCCAGGGTCGCATATTGAAAAAATGATTATGGCAGAGTGTTGTCTGCTTACAATGAGGCATTGCTGTTCTAAAAAATAACAAAGAAGGGGGGACTAATGATGTATACCGTCACATTTTCGGGTAATCTGACCCAAGCGGAATCGGCCCTTATCAAGCGGGGCTCCATGCAGATCGCCGCGTTGCTGGCCGCAAAAATCACTGGCCGCGGGCTCATCATCAACGACGGTGACACCGAATACTCATGGGATTTCATCCTGGTCGACGCCAGCAGCGATGAGCGGCACACCTTTGACGAGCGACTATTGCGGATGCTGTCCGACTACATCCACGCCGGTTTCCCCGATGCCGTGATCCGCCACATCCAGCACGAGGCACCAAAGCTCAGTAAATAATGTTGGTCGCGTGGTGAGTCCCATACTTCCGTCGGAATATCGCTATCGCGGTATGGTCGCATGCCTGTTGAGCATTGAAGCGTTCGATCTATGCGCAGTTGATGTTCCGGTGATGACGGCAACCGATTGACGCGATTACCGGGACAGATTTCGCTGTCCCGGTTCGTGATTTCGGCTTCTTTTTGGGAACCGGGACAGCCCCCCTTGTAAACGCCCATTATCCGTAATCCCAAAACCCCGGAATTCCAACGATGTACGATGGCGAATATTGCACGGTGGGGTGATAGGTGAATGAAATTTTGTCTTGGTTGCTCAAAAAGGGGCGAAATGGAGAACCGGGACAGCGAAATCTGGCCCGGTCCACACATAAATCGATTGACATCGCTACCGGGACATCGGACACGGACACCGAGTCGCGCAGCGTCGGCGCAACATGGATACTGTACGACTTTCGCGATAAACGTTATATTCTTCGTCGCCTCCGCCGGGCGAGCTCATCGAGTGGCGTTGCCGTCAAAGTGAAATCGAATACGGCACCTCGCAATGCCAACTGCCGCCCGACCCGGTAGGCGAGTTCGGCTTGGGATGGCTCATCGGCCATGTTCGCGGCAGTGGCGATGATGACGATCCAATGATGATGTCGCAGCAGTTCGCGCTTGTCGTTGTCCCGCCGCCACTGGTTTTTGTCGGTGCGATGATGATCGCCGTCATATTCGATGGCGACGCGAAATTCGGGCCAAGCGAGATCGAGCGTTATCGGCGCACCGTTGCTGAATGTCGCGCCGGGCACCGTGTAATTTGTCACGGCTGGCGGAAGCCCGTATTTCGTCGTCGCGATGCGGGTCTTTGATTCCATCGGAGAGTCCACGCGGGGCGTAATGAATGCAAGAGCGATCATGCACTTGGATTTTGCGTTGAATTTCGGGAGTCCAGTGACTTGCCGCACGAAGTCCTGATAAATGCCGTCAGCAGTGCGGCCGTTCGCCAGACCCGACTTGTGGGCGATTGCCGTAAGGATTGCGTCGCCAAGTATGACCAGCGATTCGAGCGGTATATGAGTGGCGAGTTGTGCCCAAGTGTGTATCAGATCCAGTGCGTACACATGTTTGTTGATACGCACATTGTGCGCATCGCTCAGCGGCTTCCAGATGTGTGGTGTCGTTGGCGGCACGATGGCACGTATTCGTGTGCGGTGTGAGTCGGAGACGGTATGGAGCTCGGCGGGGTCGATATCGCAATCCTTGGGAAGCGGCACGGATTGCAGTATCAGCGATGTGGTCATGCCGAAGAGCACCGGTTGCCCGAGCTGTTGCGCGGCGTCCGTGCATCGTTTAAGCATTTCCCGCTTACGGTGGGTGAGGGTTTCGCTCATTGCTGGCGACACAGGGCCTGTAATCACAGTTGGCACGGAACTCACCATACGTGGTGATGAACGTAGCTCAGGATTGATGGTGCGCGCAGACGCGACGCCCGGTGTGTGGGACCGAGTCCAGCCGGACGGTTCGTCGTCGAATACGCCGGGCGGTGGAGTGGGCAATATGTCGTTCATGACGCCACCGTAGCGCAGCGGTCACGTGCTCGCTATGAAAACCGGGGTATGTGGCTCTAGCTTGCGGGAGATGTGGATAACTCTGTGGATAACTAGTTCGGAACAATTAGCGAGGCCGGAACCTACCGGCAATTGGCCGATGATGACGGCACTTTTGCTCAGCTCAGCCGCGATAGTCTCGAATAGGTGCGGCCGGGCGTACTCGCATAACGTAATGCCCCTTCTCTCTGAACAGAGAGAAGGGGCATTCGAATATCTCCCGCCAGCGGAACGTCAGCGGCAGCGGCGGGTGAGAGGCTGCCAGGGGTCGATTTCGACCGGTTCGGTGGTGAGCAGGGCGCGGGTGGCGTCGTCGAGGTATTCCTTGCGGATGATGAGCTCGGTGACGTAGCGGTCGAACCAGGCGTCGGACATGACGTAGTAGCCGTCCTTGCCGGCGTCCTTGCCCCAGCTGTTCTCCACCTTCCAGCGGTTCGGCTTGCCGTCCTCGCCGAGGTTCACGCCGGTGAAAGTCATGGCGTGGTTGCTCGGGCTGTCGCCGTATTCGAGGCCGTGGGCCTTGTCGCCGGTGAACTCGGTGCCGAACAGCTGGTCGACGCGCACCACGGACTGGTCGAAGAAACCGTCCTTGCGCAGGGCGAACTGCGTGCAGTCGCAGGCGAACCAGATCGGGTGGCCGGCGGTGAGCTGGTCAAGCGCGGCCTTCTTGAACACGTCCAGCGGCACGTTGACGAACTCCATATCGCCAGCCTCGACCACGTTCGCGCTGAAGCGGATGCGGTAGCGCCGGTTGAACGGGCGGTTCTTGAGCGGGGCGTTGGCCAGCGTCGCGAAATCGTTGACGTCCACCGGCACGTACTTCTTGTAGAACTCAAGCGGGGTGATGCCGATCTCGCGAATCTGCGGGCGCTCGTCCTTGCCGGTTTTCGGCTTGTCGGACTTGTCCTTATCGCACTTGCAGGCCTTGGCGTCGGATTTGCCCTCGCATTTGCAGGAGTCGCCGCACTTGCAGGATTCGGCCTTGCCGTCTGCGTCGGCCTCGGCGTCATCCTTGGTGCGCGCGAAGAAGTCGAACTTCTCCGGCGGCTCGCCGAGCGCCACGGCGCAGATGCGGTACACGGTGCCCATGTACTCGTCCTTCAACGCGCGCAACTCGTCCTCAGACGCCCCCGCAACCGAACGGCGGCGCAGCTCGGCCGCGAACTCGCGCAGCTTGGAGTTGAGGTACTGCTTGAAATCATCGGAATTACGGGAGTTCTCAGACTCCGGGTAGGCGCTCTTGGGCACCAGACCGTACTTGTTCACCAGCGCGGCGAACATCTGCCACCAGCCGCCGTCGTCAGACGGGCCCCAGTTGATGGCTTCGAACAGACGCGAATCGGTCGCCTCGTCGAGCGTGCGCAGCACGTTCTCCAGATAAGTGTTCGACTTCTCCATCGCGTCCCAGAAGAACAGGTAGGTCTCGGAGAACTCGAAATCCTCAAGATTCCAGCGATGCATGAGTTCGTAACGCAGCGTGTTCAGGGAGGCGAACATCCAGCAACGGCCGGAACGCTCCTGATTGGTGATCGAACCCTGCTTGAGTTCGATGGAGAAGTCGCGCGGCAGCGCACGTACGCCGCGATAGTCGGTGGCCGCCTTGAGCACGCCGGCCGAAACCGCCGCGTCCGCCGCGATCAGGTTGGCGCGGTCCTTGTTGAAGTCTTCGGTGTACGTACGCAGAAGTTCGGGTTTGATGGCCCGTGCGCTGGCGTCTGTCGTCATGATGCCCCTGTCTGATGCTGATGATGCTGATGGATATTCTGCTGCCGGCGGCGGGGACTGTCACCATCCGAGTCGGCGGACTACTGACACGGAAGTATAAAGCATGTCCAGCAAAAGCTCGGGAAATACAAAATTAACAAACGGATGTTTATCCAGCGTTTGCCCAATATCCAGTAAGGTTTCTTAACGATTTCCATTACAGAAAAAGGTCAAAGAAGTCAATACCCAGATTCCACATAATGAACTTGATTTGGGTATTTGAGCGGGGGGGGGGTATCACTTTTCCAGTTATCTGGGAGGTGATTGGGTGTTCAAGTACATCATCAAACGCATTGTGAACTACGTGATCATGCTGTTCGTGGCAGTATCGATGACGTATTTCCTGGCCAGCGCATTCATGGATCCGCGTTCGAACTACATGTCGCGCAATCCGCATCCGCCGATCGCGTCGATTAACCGGTCGCTCGATCTGGCCAACATCAACGACCAGACGCCGGTCGTCATCCGCTATTTCCGCTGGCTCAAGGGCATCCTCACCCAGTGGAACTGGGGCCTGAGCCCGGATCAGTCGCCGGTGGCGCCGGCCATCGCCTCCCGTATCTCCGCTTCGCTGCAGCTGGTGACGCTCGCCACCGTGCTCTCCATCCTCTTCGGCGTGAGCATCGGCGTGTACACGGCCATCCGCCAGTACAAGTGGCAGGACCGCGTGCTCAACACCACCGCAACGTTCTTCCTGGTGGTTCCGGCCGCCGTCATGGGCCTGATGGTGGTGCTGCTGGCCATCAACTTCAACAATATCGTGGGCAACCGCGTGTTCTTCGTGACCGGCCTGCACTCCTACCAAGGTTCCAACCCGGTGCTCTGGGTGTTTGACTACCTGCAGCACCTGATCCTGCCCACCATCGTGATGACGATTCCGGGCATGGTGGGCTACCACCTCACCCAGCGCACGTACCTGCTCGACACCATGAACGCCGACTACGTGCGCACCGCCCGCGCCAAGGGCCTGACGCTCAACGCGGCCATCCGCCGCCACGCGCTGCGCACCTCGCTGATTCCGACCGCCGTGGACGTGGCCTTCTCCATCGCCGGTGTGTTCACCGGCGCGGTGATCACCGAAAACGTGTTCGCTATCAACGGCTTGGGCATGTACTTCACCCAGACCATCGCCAACAACGACATCAACGGTGCCGTGGCCGTGGCCGCGTTCGGTGGCGTGTGCACGCTGACCGGCGCGCTGCTGGCGGATATCTTCTCCGCCTGGCTTGACCCGCGCATCCGACTGAGCTGAGCCCCGCGCAAAGGACGATCAAACATGATGAACGACAACGAGAACATGGTCTCCGACGCCGTCGCCCAGGATATGGAACTCACTGATCCGCAGGGCAGCGAACCGCAGTCCGCCGACGCCAAGAACGCCCAGGAGGCTTCCAGCAACGACGACTTCCACCGCACCGGCCGCATGCAGCTGTACGTGCGCCGCTTCATGCGCCGCCCCTCGGCCGTGGTAGGTCTGGTGGTGCTGATCCTGCTGATTCTCTTGGCGATTTTCGGCTCGAAATTCTCCCAGTGGAGCTACGACGAGCCTGATTTCGCCGCCCTCGCCTCGCCGCCGTCCGCCCAGCACTGGCTGGGCACCACGGTCGGTGGCTCGGATATGTACGCGATGATTATCCGTGGCCTCGGCCGCTCGCTGACCATCGGTATCTTCAGCTCCATCGGCACCACGATCATCGCCGCCCTGGTGGGCACGGCCGTGGCGTTCTTCGAAGGCTGGTTCGAGAAGGTCGGCATGTGGCTGCTGGATATGCTGCTCGTCGTGCCGTCCTTCCTGCTCATCGCCCTGATCGTCGGCATGGCGGCCGGCGGCAGCGACTGGCTGTGGCTGGCCATCGGCCTGACCGCGTTCGGCTGGGTTGGCTATGCGCGTACGCTGCGCACGCTGACCCTGAGCCTGCGCGACCGCGAATACATCCGCGCGGCGAAGTTCATGGGCGTGCCGTCCTTCACCATCATCGTGCGCCACCTGGTGCCGAACCTGGGTTCGGTGCTGGTCATCAACACCGTGCTCGGCGTGATCGGCGCGGTCAACAGCGAGACCTCGCTGAGCTTCCTGGGCCTGGGCATCAAGGCGCCCGACACCTCGCTCGGTACGCTGCTCAACGCCGGCCAGTCCGTGGTGCAGACCTCGCCGTGGGTGCTGGTCTTCCCGTCCGTGGTGCTGATCGTCCTGACCTTCTCCGTGCAGCTGATCGGCGACGGCCTGCGCGACGCCATCGACCCGTACTCCCGCTCCGGCGGCAAGGCCGAGTGAGAGGGGAGACGGGCATCATGAGCGACGAACGCAACGCAAGCAACGTAACAACCAACACCAACCCCGACACCACAGGAGCGCAAGGCATGGCATCCGAACCGGTGATTTCAGTACGCGACCTCACCGTCAGCTTCGCTTCCGAAGCCGGCACCGTGCGCGCGGTGCGCGGCATGAACTTCGACCTGTACCCCGGCAAGACCCTCGGCATCGTGGGCGAGTCCGGCTCCGGCAAGTCCGTGACCTCCATGGCCATCATGGGCCTGCTGGACAAGAACGCCAGCGTCAAGGGCTCCATCACCTACCACGGCGAGGAATTGCTCAGCAAGTCCGATCTTGAGATGAGCGAGATTCGTGGCAAGGGCATCGCCATGGTCTTCCAGGACCCGCTCTCCGCTCTGACCCCGGTGTTCTCCATCGGCGACCAGATCAAGGAAGCGCTGGTCACCCACAATCCGAAGATGACCGAACAGCAGATTCATGACCGCTCCATCGAGCTCATGAACCTGGTCGGCATCCCGGACCCGGAGGACCGCCTGAAGTCCTTCCCGCACGAGTTCTCCGGCGGCATGCGCCAGCGCGTGATGATCGCCATGGCCATTGCCAACGACCCGGACGTGATCATCGCCGACGAACCGACCACCGCACTGGACGTGACGATCCAGGCCCAGGTGCTCGAAGTGCTGCGCAAGGCCCAGCGTGAAACCGGCGCGGCCGTCATCTTCATCACCCACGATCTGGGCGTGATCGCCGGCGTGGCCGACGACATCGTCGTCATGTACGCCGGCCGCCCGGTCGAGAAGGCGGACGTCGACTCCATCTTCGACCACCCGGCCATGCCGTACACCATGGGCCTGCTGGGTGCCGTGCCGCGTCCCGACCGCGAACGCAACAGCCGTCTGGTGCCGATTCCTGGCTCCCCGATGAACCTGGTCAACATGCCCAAGGGCTGCCCGTTCGCGCCGCGCTGCCCGCTGGCCACCGACATATGCCACACCACCGAGCCGGCCATGGAGCCGGTGCCGGGCCGCCCGGGCCAGTTCGTGGCCTGCCACCGCACCCAGGAGATCGTGGACAAGGGCCTGACCTTCCACGACGTGTACACGGTGGCCGAGGCCGCCAAGTCGAAGTTCGCCGGCATCCCGCGCGACGAACGCAAGATGGTGCTCGACGTCAAGCACATGCGCAAGACCTTCCCGCTGACCGCCGGCGGCTTCCTGCGTCGCAAGATCGGCGAGGTCAAGGCCGTGGACGACGTGACGCTGGACGTGCGCGAAGGCGAGACCGTGGCGCTCGTGGGCGAGTCCGGCTCGGGCAAGTCCACCACGCTCATGGAGATCATGGAGTTCAAGCAGCCGCAGGACGGCGAGATCGAGATGTTCGGCACCAAGCTCGAACACAAGATTCCGCGCGAGAAGCGCCGCGAGCTGCGTTCGGCCGTGCAGTATGTCTTCCAGGACCCGATGAGTTCGCTCGACCCGCGCCTGCCGATCTACGACATCCTGGCTGAGCCGATGAAGGTCCAGCACTACTCCAAAGAGCAGATCCGCGAACGCATCGGTGAACTCATGCGTCTGGTGGAGCTGAACCCCGACCAGGTGGACCGCTTCCCCACGCAGTTCTCCGGCGGTCAGCGCCAGCGCATCGCCATCGCGCGTGCGCTGTCGGTCAACCCGAAGCTCGTGCTGCTCGACGAGCCGGTCTCCGCACTGGACGTGTCCATCCAGGCCGGCGTGATCAACCTGCTTGAGGACCTGCAGAACAAGCTGGGCGTGGCCTACCTGTTCGTGGCCCATAACCTGTCGGTGGTGCGCCATATCTCCAGCCGCGTGGCGGTGATGTACCTGGGCCGCATCGTGGAATCCGGCGACACCGAAGACGTGTTCGAGCACCCGTTGCACCCGTACACCCAGGCGCTCATCAGCGCCGTGCCGGTGCCGGACCCGAAGGCGGAACGCACCCGCCAGCGCATCGTGCTGCAGGGCGAGGTGCCCAGCCCCACCGAGACGTTCGAAGGCTGCCCGTTCATGGGCCGCTGCCCGCTCATGCCCAAGCTGAGCGCCGAACAACAGGCCCGCTGCCGCGGCGAACGCCCGGCGCTGCGGCCGTATGACACTTCCCGACCGAGCGGCCATCAGGTTGCATGCCATTTCGCATGACGGTCGGAACCATATAGAGGAGGAAATAACAATGAACAAGACACGTAAGCTGACCGCGCTCGCCGCGGCCACTGCGGCGCTTGCCATGCTGCTTGCCGGCTGCGGCGCGGGCAATGGCAACGGTTCCAGCAACGCCTCGAGCGCCACCGAACCGCCGGCCGGCATCGATTCGTCGTACACCGGCGACCTGCCCATGCCGAAGGTCACCGAGCGTTACGACAACCACCAGAGCCGTGACAACGTCAAGGACGGCGGCACGCTGACCCTGTCCATCGTCGAAATCGGCCCGAACTGGAACTACCTGTCTTCCGACGGCAACACCGGCTACATGTCCGAGCTGTGGAGCTGGTACCAGCCCAGCCTGCTCATGACCGACCAGGTCAATGGCTCCCCGATTAAGGTGAACCCGGACTTCCTGACCGACATGAAGCTCGTGAGCAAGGACCCGATGGTCGTGCAGTACGACATCAACCCGAAGGCCAAGTGGAACGACGGCTCCGACATCGACTGGACCGCCTTCAAGGCCACGTGGGAAGCCAACAACGGCTCCAACCCGGACTACAACCCGCCGAGCACCGACGGCTTCGACCGTATCGCCAGCGTTGAGCAGGGCGACAGCCCGAAGCAGGTCAAGGTGACCTACAAGACCCCGTACTACCCGTGGCAGCAAGTCTTCGGCGCTCTGGTGAACCCGAAGGCCGCCGACCCGAAGACCTTCACCCAGGGCTGGGTGAAGAACCCGCACAACGAGTGGGCCGCCGGTCCGTACAAGGTCGACTCCTTCTCCGACTCCCAGGTCACCTTCGTGCCGAACGAGAAGTGGTGGGGCAACAAGCCGAAGCTGGACAAGATCGTCTACAAGCAGATGGCCGACACCGCCTCCCTCAACGCCTTCCAGAACGGCGAGATCGACGCCGTGAGCGCCTCCACCAAGGACGACATCAAGGCCATCCGCTCCGTCAAGGACGCCCAGCTGCGCATCGGCTACAGCACCAAGACCCGCGTGCTCCAGTACAACGGCAAGTCCAAGCCGCTCGACGACCTGCAGGTGCGCAAGGCCATCACCCAGGCCTTCGACGTGAACACCTACAACAACGTGCAGTTCCAAGGCCTGAACTGGAAGGCCGAGCAGCCGGGCTCCGAGCTGCTGCTGCCGTTCCAGAAGGGTTACGAGAACAACCTGCCCGCCGAAGCCAAGTACAACGTGGACAACGCCAAGAAGACCCTTGAGGCCGACGGCTACAAGATGGGCAAGGACGGCTACTACGCCAAGGGCGGCAAGACCCTTGAGATCTCCTTCACCTTCTTCGGTGACGACGCCACCCAGCAGGCCCTCGCCAACGCCTACCAGGCGATGATGAAGAAGGCCGGCATCAAGGTCAAGGTCGTGAACGTGGCCGAGTCCAAGTTCTCCGACACCGTGTCTTCCGGCAACTACCAGGTGCTGCCGATGGCTTGGCAGGCTCCGAGCGCCATGACCTTCGTGGTGTCCGCCCCGCAGCTGTACACCTCCGACGGTCCGTCCAACTTCACCTACGTGGGCAACGAAAAGATCGACAAGCTCGTCAAGGTGGCCGGTGGCCTCTCCGACTACGACGAGCAGACCAAGGCCGTCAACGCCGCCGAGAAGGAAGCCCTCAAGCTGTACGGCACCATCCCGGTCTCCAACCCGGCTTCGTACCTCGGTGCGAAGAAGGGCCTGGCCAACTACGGCCCGTCCGGCTTCGCCGGCAACCTGCCGCAGGACATCGGCTGGCAGAAGTGATGACGTCTGACTGACGTCTGACATGGCCACCGCGCCGGGAACGGCCGGCCGCACGCATCGACTGCAGGGCTTTCGATGCCGGACGCGGCCTGCGGCAGGTTCCCGGCGGGGTGTGACCGCGGCAGCATATGCCTTACTCTCCTTATTTCTGCATATGATGCTGCGGTTGGGAAGCCTCCCGTTTGCGCGCTTATGCGTCGCGCGCGAACGGGAGGCTTTTGCATACTTGCCGCGATTCCACCCCGGCAACGATTTGTCCACCTTGCTGCCCGCGCGGGCGCACGATTAATGGGTGTGTTGCATTCTGTAGTATTCGCGCAGTGCCGTACGCTGATCACCATTCAGCGTGCGGCACTTTTGCATATCTCACGTGTTGCGGGAGATGCCGATTCCGTCGCACAATACGTAAAACGTGAATGAACTACCCATTATTCTTATGTTTTTTGTGACTCAGAGTGTGTTTTGCATATGTAAAAACGTGAATGCTAAGATGATATCAGTATGTGATTATGTGATAACCTGCGTGTTTTCAGTCATTCTCCACAAAAGAGGAGGGGAATATGCTCAAGCGCCATGCATACGACCAGTTGCTGAATTGGAAGAACCGTAAAACCAAGCAGGGCTTGTTGGTCACGGGTGCCCGGCAGGTGGGCAAGACCACGCTGATTGAGCAGTTCGGTGCAGACCATTATGAGCATGTGGCTGAGGTGAATTTCATCGAAATGCCTCAGGCGGTCGAAACGGTAAGCAAGGCCAAGGACGCCGAAGACCTGATACTGCGGTTATCGGTACTTTCCGGCACGGAAATTACGCCGGGCAAGACCCTGCTGTTTCTTGACGAGATACAAGCGTGTGAGGACATGCTCACGTGGACCAAATTCCTGTCTGGCACCAAAGGATTGGATGTCATCGTTTCTGGCTCCCTGCTGGGCATTGATGTGTTCAATGTGCGTTCGATCCCGGTGGGATTCCTGCAGACGATGCGTATGTATCCGCTCAATTTCTATGAGTTCTGCGCTGCATGCCGGCTGCCTCAGTCCGCTCTCGATACGCTGCGTGAATGTTATGTGGATCGACGGGAGGTTCCCGATTATCTACATGAACGGCTCACCGACCTGTGGTACAAGTATCTGCTGATTGGTGGCATGCCCGACGCAGTGCAGTCATTCGTGGATTTTGCCGATATTGTCAAAGCCCGCAATACTCAGCAGGCCATATTCGATACCTATGAATACGACATCACCAAATATGTCTCCGATTTGGTGGAACGTCGCCATATCAAGAGCATTTACGAGGCGATTCCAAGTCAGCTCAATGCGGAAAACAAACGATTCAAGTTCTCCAAGTTGGGCAAGAATATCAGGTTCGCTCATATGCAGACGGCGTTCGATTGGTTGGCGAACGCAGGTATCGCCTTGCCTACTTCGCGCGTGCAGGACCCTGAATACCCGCTGACGGAGCATGCCGACGAGAACACGTTTAAACTGTACATGAACGATGTCGGTTTGCTGACCTCCCGTTTGATGCGCAGTGTGGACTTAGAGATTGTGAATCACCGATCCAGTATGAATTACGGGTCGATTTTCGAGAATGCAGCGGCTCAGGAACTGTTTGCACAGGGATTGGAACTGCATTACTTCAACCAGAACCGTATTGGTGAAGTTGATTTTGTAGTGCAGCAAGGTCTGGATGATATTTCACTGGTTGAAATCAAATCGGGCAAGGACTATACGCGGCATCGGGCCATGAACAACCTACTGGATACCGACAATTATCGGTTTGCCCATGCCTACGTGTTCCATGATGGCAACGCGGAGACTGTTGGACGAGCCGAATACCTGCCCATATACATGCTGGGTTGTTTGAGCGTGATATGACATGCGCCACTTTCCCGGGAATGTGTCACGGATTGGGTCTGTTGCCCGGTCTAGCGGTTCGGTCCATTGACCCAGCCTGTTACTTCACCCTTACCGTCCGCAATGGAGTGAACCGACTAATTCATATCCGCAAAATCGACAAGCGTCACTGTACCGTCTTGCGCCGCGCGGGCGGCGATATGCTCGTCGAAGCCTGATTTGGAGAACAGCATGTAATGGCTGGTTTCGGGGTGCAGCAGTCTGGCGCGATTGCGCAGCACTTCCAACTGCTGCAGACCGGATGGCACGCTGCGCCATTTGCATTCGCAGAATAGGAGAGTTTTCGGTTTTTCTCCTGAAGCCACGATGTCAATTTCCTCCTGACTACGGGTGGTCGGATTGGCGCCCCACCAACGTCCGGCATCAAGCATGAGGAAAGGCAATGCCTCGGTACCGTTATGGGACCATATCCACTGAACGCAGATGTCTTCGAACACCTGCCCCATAAAGTCGGAGATAGTGCGCATAACACGGTCGACGGCGAGATCGGCATGACCGGATTGAATGAGGGACATGTTGTTCGGCACATATCGGTACCAGAATCGGAAGAACGAGTCCTCGATACGGTAGATCGTCTTGCGAGGAGCGTCCTCGCCGAAAGGTGTCTCCTTGCGAACGATTCCCAGATCGATGAGATTGCGCAAATAGGTGGCGCATGAGGACGATTCCATATGGCATGCGGTGGCGATGGTGTTCGACCGAGATGCCCCGGAGGCGATGGCCTGGATTACGGCGTTGTACTCGGCCGGACTGCGCAGCTCCTGCTTCAGCAAGTTGTCTGGCTCCTCAAACAGATAGCAGCTTGGGGCGAGGATGTTCCAACGGATGTTGTCTCGGATGCTGATGCCGTCGTCCAGTTGCCGAAGATACTGCGGGATACCGTCGGTAAGTCCGTAAGCAATGGCGGCGTCCTCGTTGCTGTATCTTGGCAAGAACTTGCGGACATCGGCGTAGCCGAATGGCTCCACTTTGATTTGAGCGGTGCGTCTGCCGTACAGGGGGCTCTCATACCCAAGCACCTGGCGCTCCATGAACGACATGGAAGAGCCGCATAACACCATCATGAGCTGACTGTCATCCTTATGGCGGTCGATGGCATGCTGCAGGACCGAATTGATGGTCCGGTCTGCTTTAGCCAGATATGGGTACTCGTCGATGACGAAGGCGATGCGTTGCTTTGCGGCCAGCGCGAACACCGCTTCCAGTGCGGATTCAAAGCTGCGGTATACGGGCGCTGTCTCGAACGCCTCTGAGCCCTTTTCATACAGAGCAATGCTGCGGCTTAACGATTCGAGATTCTTGGAAGCGCTGGATTCGATTGCCGAAAAGAAAATCGTGGGGCGATCTTCGAGGAAGCGGTTGATGAGTGTGGTCTTGCCCACGCGGCGACGGCCGTAGACCACGACGCACTCGAACTGCTGTGAGCTCCAGCGGCGTTCCAGTGCCGAAAGCTCCTTATCTCGCCCGACGAACATGGCCCTTGTCTCCTTGCTTTGCTGTCTGCCCTGGCGCACACGCGCAAATTATAGAATCGTAATTTACTTAATTATGATTCTATAATTTGGTCGACTGGTATGCAACAGGTCTCGAGCGTGCATTGCCGCATGCGCAACGTTTCGCGCGACACATTCCGGGGAATGTTGCGCTTAGCGGGCCGTGCCGCGTTGCTAATGCGGGGAACACGCAGAGTTGTGGGCTGTTGCGATTGGACGCAGGCCGTCTAGACTAGTACGCGTTTGCGAAAGTCGAACGTGCTTCGACCGATGAAGGAGAGCTCCGGTCGTGCGGCCAATGACAGGCGCAGTGCGAAGCACGGCTGATCGTGAATCGTGGCGGCAGCGATTGCCGCGTGCGGCGCAGGAGCATGCCGCACCATACCATAAGCAAACAATCCCCAAGAAACGGTGATCCCCTCACATGTACGTCGATCCGGGAATCAATACCAGCGCAAGCAACCTCAAATGGGTGCTGCCATACTGCAAACCAGACCTGCCCCGCGTGGCAGGCGCGCTCCTACTGTTCATCGCCAATAACACGATGGCCCTGACCATTCCGATTCTGTCCGGTATCATCGTGGACCGCGTCATCGTCGGCGGACATGCCGACGAACTGCCACGTCTGTGTGGACTGATGATCCTCATGACCATCATCCGCGTGGGCGCGCGATACGGCTACCAGATGTGGATGGAGCGTTTCGGCCAGAACTCAGTCTACCGCCTCGTCTCCGACGAATACGAGAAGCTGCACGAGCTCGACTTCACGTACTTCAACCACACACGCACCGGCGACATCATGAGCCGCCTGACCTCCGACACTGACGCGATCCGCCACTGCCTGAGTTGGGTGAGCTATCAGATCGCCGACTGCGTGGTCATGTTCATCGGTGCCCTGTGTGTGATGTTCGCCATCGACTGGCGACTCGCGCTCGTCCTGGCCTGCGTCACGCCGTTCATTTTTGTGCTCACGCGCGGCCTGTCCACGCACGCCCACCCGCTGTTCTTCGCCATCCGCAACTCGCTGGCCTCCCTCAACTCCATGGTCGAAGAGAACATCGAGGGCAACCGTGTGGTCAAGGCATTCGTGCGCGAACCGTACGAGACCGAAAAGTTCGACGAGCACAACGACGACTACATGCAGCGCAACATGGCCCTGGCCTACAACTCGCGCAGGTACATGCCCTGGCTGGACGGCCTCGGCTTCTCGCTGCAGCTCATCACGCTCGGCCTCGGCGGCTTTCTGGTCATCAAGGGCTACATGACCCTCGGCAATCTGGTGAGTTTCAACTCCTTCCTGTGGATGATCGACGGCCCGGTGCGCCAGTCCGGCTGGCTTATCAACGACTGGCAGCGATTCAACGCCAGCTGCATCAAGATCCGCAAGCTGCTCAACGAACAGCCGCGCATCGTGGAGAAGCCCGACGCGGTCGAAGCCGTCAAGCAGGCGGTCACGATCGTTGAGCAAGTCAAGCACGATGATGAGGCTACCGGGGCTACCGGAGCGCCCGGGGCTTCCGGAACATCCGGTGCCCAGCAGTCCGCCGAACGCAAGTCCTGCCCGCTGCACATCAAGGGCGACATCCGCTTCGACCACGTCAGCTTCGCCTTCCCGGACGACCCGGAGACCCCGATCCTCAAGGACCTCGACTTCACCGTGCCCGCCGGCTCCAAGCTCGGCATCCTCGGCGAAACCGGCGCGGGCAAGTCCACGCTCGTCAGCCTCATCTCCCGCTTCTACGACCCAACCGTGGGCCATGTGCTCATCGATGGCATCGACGCACGCGACTGGCCGCTGGCCACCTTGCGCTCGCAGGTGTGCATCGTGGCACAGGATACCTTCCTGTTCTCCGACACCATCGGCGGCAACATCGGCTTTGGTGCCAGCGATGATAGCGACGACCGATATATCCAGAAAATGGCCCAGATCGCCGGCGCGGACAATTTCATCAGGTCGATGCCGCAGGGTTATGACACCGTCGTGGGCGAACGCGGCGTGGGCCTGTCCGGCGGGCAGAAGCAGCGCCTGTCGCTGGCCCGCGCGCTCGCGGACGATCCGTCGATCCTGATTATGGACGATACGACCTCGGCCGTCGATATGGAGACCGAGGCGGAGATCCAGAAGCACCTCAAGGAGATGGACGGCGGCAAGACCATCGTCACCATCGCCCATCGCATCTCGTCGGTCAAGGATGCCGACCTGATTCTGGTGCTCGAGCACGGACGTATCGTCGAACGCGGCACCCACGCCGAACTCGTGGCCGCACACGGCCGCTACTGGGACATCTACCACAAGCAGCTCGGACTCCAGTCCGGCGCTGCACAGGGGTTTTAGAAGAGGACTTATGGCACAACGCAATACATTCCGCGAGGATGAGGAGCTGGAGGAGTCCATCAACCTCCACGACATCGCTCGCGTCGGCAAATATCTCAAACCGTATATGGCACAGGTGGCGCGCATTCTCGTCGTCGTCATCTCGATGAGCTGCATCGTCGTCGCCGTGCCGTACCTGACCAAGATCATGATCGACGAGGCGATCCCGAACAAGGACCTCGGCAAGCTCGGCATCCTCGCTGTGATCCTCGCCGCGCTGATCGTGCTGTACGAGTTCGGGCTGCGCTACCGCACGGTGGCGATCACGCGCGTCGGCCAGCTCATGCTCAAGGACATGCGCCGCGATATCTTCACGCATATCCAGACGCTGCCCTTCAGCTACTTCGATTCGCGCCCGCACGGCAAGATCCTGATCCGCGTGGTCAACTATGTGAACACGCTTTCGGACACGCTGAGCTCCGGTCTGATCAACGTGATCTCCGACGTGTTCACCTTCGTGATCACGCTGATCGTGATGTTCGTGATCGACTGGCAGCTGGCCCTGTGGAGCCTGATCCTGTTCCCGGTGCTCATCATCTGGGTGCGCGTGCTGCAGATCTTCCAGCGGCGCGCCTTCCAGAAGCTCTCCAACAAGCAGAGCAACCTGAACGCCTACATCCACGAGTCGATCGCCGGCGTGAAGACCACGCAGACCTTCGCGCAGGAGCAGGCCCAGTTCAGGACCTTCCAGGAGCAGCAGGGCGAGGTGCGTTCCGCGTGGATGCACGCCGTGCACATCCAGTTCCTCATGTGGCCGGGCGTGCAGACCATCTCCGTGATGACCATCTCGTTCATCTACTTCGTCGGCGTGATGGGCTTCGGGGGCGTGAACGTGACCACCGGCGTGCTCATCGCGTTCGTCGGCTACGCGAACAACTTCTGGAATCCGGTGATCAACATCGGCAACTTCTACAACCAGCTCATCACCTGCTCGGCGTACCTCGAGCGCATCTTCGAGACGCTCGACGTCACACCGGAGATCCGCAACAAGCCCGACGCGGCGGACCTGCCGCAGATCCGCGGGCGCGTCGACTTCAACGACGTGGTGTTCCGCTACGAGAAGGACGGCCGCAACATCCTCAACCTCGTGGACTTCCACGTCGAACCGGGGCGCACGATCGCGCTGGTCGGCCCGACGGGCGCCGGCAAGACGACGATCATCAACCTGCTGTCGCGCTTCTACGACGTGTCCGAGGGCTCGGTGACGATCGACGGCCACGACGTGCGCGACGTGACGCTCGCATCGCTGCGCCGGCAGATGGGCGTGATGCTGCAGGACACCTTCATCTTCTCCGGCAACGTGCGCGAGAACATCCGCTACGGCAAGCTCGACGCCGCCGACGAGGAAATCGAGGCGGCGGCGAAGGCCGTGCACGCGCACGAGTCCATCATGGAACTGCCCGACGGGTACGACACGGTGGTGGAGGAGCGCGGATCGACCCTGTCGGCCGGCCAGCGCCAGCTCATCGCCTTCGCGCGCGTGCTGCTCGCCGACCCGCGTATCCTGATCCTGGACGAGGCGACGAGCAACATCGACACCCGCACCGAGGAGGCGTTGCAGGCCGGCTTGCGGCATCTGCTCAAGGGACGCACGAGCTTCATCATCGCGCACCGCCTGTCGACGATCGAGAACGCGGATGAGATCTTCTACATCGATCACGGACAGATCGTCGAGCACGGCTCGCACGCGCAGCTGCTCGCCGCCAAGGGCGCGTACTACCGCCTCTACGAGTCGCAGTACGCGATGATTCGCGTGGCCAGCGGGGCGCCGGAAGAGTGACGGGATGTTGCGCACAAGGATGCGTTTAGCGGCGTTTCACATAGCGGGTGCTGCGACCGGCACCGATTTTGATGATCGTACCGGAGTCCAACAGTGATTTCAGCGTGCGCTCAATGGTGGTGGTGCTGGTATCGGGCATGCGAGCGAGAATATCGGCCTTGGAGAGTGGAACTAGGGATTGATCAAGCAGTGCTTCAATCCGCGTTCCCTTGGTGGCTACTCGCGGTGCTCCCTGCGCTCTGCCGCCTGCCGTGAGATTGATGCGTTCGTCGAATTCCTTGCACGCGGACAGTATGATGCCAAGCAGGTAGTTCGTGAATGGCGCATAATCATTGGCGTTGTCGTCCCATCCTTGGGTGCTTGCGGCCAGCGCCTCATAATAAGTGCTTTTACTTTGCTCGATAAGGTGTTCGATACTGATGTATTTGCCGACCATATAGCCATTGCGGTACAACATCAGGAGCGTGAGTAGCCGACTCATGCGGCCGTTGCCGTCATTGAACGGATGTATGCAGGTGAAATCGAGAATGAACATGGCGATGGCAAGCAATGGATCGGTATGTCCATCTCGGATTGCTTGCGTGTAGGCGGAACACGCGCGTTCGATCAGTTCCGGTGTGACAAGTGCGGACGGTGGGGCGAATCGCACGGTGCTGGTCCCGTGTGCATCTCGTTCGATGATGACGTTGTCACTGTCCTTGAAATGCCCCGCAAAGGTCAGTGGTGTGTGCCGGAAGAGGTCGCGGTGCAGTTGAAGAATGACGTTCGGGGTAATCGGAATATAGTCGTGGCTTTCGTGAATAGCCGATAGCACGTCACGGTAGCCGGCAATCTCTTCTTCATTGCGATTGCGCGGTGTGACTTTCTCCGAGACGAGATCGTTGAGCCTGCTATCGCTGGTAGAAATACCTTCGATGCGGTTTGAGGCATCTGTGCTTTGGATGCGCGCGACGGCAACCAGCGTCTCCAATATATCCGGTCTGATCGTTGTCTGTATGCTTTGGCGCCCTTTTGCCTCGTGAATCGCGGCAAGCAAACTCGTGGTGTGCGGGGTGAGCAACGTCTTACCTGATTCGATGTAGTCGAATGATCTCATACCGCCTCATTTTCTGCATCATACGAACTTTTCTGCATCATATTTTATCAAAATGAGGTAGAAAATGGGCTGATGAGGCAGAAAAGGCGGCAGGATGGTGGCCATCTCGCTTGCCGGTTGCGCTACTTTCCCGGGAATGTTGCGCTCGTGGCAAGAGACGGCAAGTTCAGGCGGCCGAGATTGGCGATACCCGTCGTGTAGTCGAACGTCTTACCGGACTGCCTTACGAGCGTTGCTGGCGGTAGCCTACACTGAGAAACAGCCTACACTGAGAAACCATGAGCAAGCACCACCATCGCGACCGTAGCTGGGCTCCGGCACCTGAAGCATTGCCGGACGACGCCCAGACCATCGACAACCACACTCACGTGGCCTCCGTAATCCCTTTCGCGCGCGCTATGAGCCATGAGGCGCAGGAGAAGGGACAGCCCGAAGTCCCGGTGTACGACGTCGACCAATTGCTGGCGCAGGCGCAATCTGTCGGCATTGGGGGTATCATCGACTGCGGTTGCGAGCTGCCGCACCTGATGACCGCCGTCCAGATGGCCCTCGATCATCCAGGTAACGTGCACGCGGCGCTCGCAATACACCCCAATGAGTCCGTGCTCCACGGGCATCGCGGTGTGCCGGGGCCGGATGGTCTGCCCCTCAAATACAAGCCTTACCATGACACGTCTTTCGAGGACGCGCTCGCCGAAGTACATCGCCTCGCCACCACATACCCCGAGCAAGTGGTGGCTATCGGCGAGACCGGCATGGACCTCTTCCGCACCGGCGAAGGTGCCAAGGAACTGCAGCGCGAGGCTTTCCGGGCGCACATCGCCCTGGCCAAGGAACTGGGCCTGCCCATGCAGATTCACGACCGCGACTCCCATCGCGAGGTCATCGAAACGCTGCTGGCCGACGGCGCGCCCGAACGCACCGTGTTCCACTCGTATTCCGGCGACCGTGAGATGGCCGAGATCGCGCGCGAACATGGCTGGTATCTGAGCTTCTCCGGCACCGTGAGCTACAAGGGCAACGACGGCATCCGCGAATCGCTGCGAATCGTGGGTCTGGACCATGCGATGGTCGAAACCGACGCGCCGTACCTGACGCCCATGCCCTACCGCGGGCGCACCAACGCGCCGTACATGATCCCCTACACCTTGCGGGCCATGGCCGATACGCTCGACCTGTCCATCGCGGATGTGGCGCGCGGCACCCGCGATACCGCCCGCGCCGTATACGGACTGTGAGGGCCGGGTGTGCGGCCGTCGCGGCGTGTGTAGAGACGATGTGTTGACTTGTAAAATTTGTCAGAATTGTGAACGAGGTCTACCATGATGTACCTGACATAAGCGAGGGGGATGATCTCCACCTCAATGGAGGACTGAACGTATGGCTGAGTCGAACCAAAGGACCGCACGCGCCCAAGAAGCCTCAAAGGCCCAGAAAGCCCAGGCTGGCGCCGCCAAAGCCAAGGCCCGACAGGAAGAAGAAGCACTGCTGAGGGCCGACACCTTTACCAACGCTCCCAAGGTGTCCCGCCGCACTCTCACCAAGGAGGAGCGCGCGGCACTCGCCAAGCAGAGGGAAGCCGAAACCAAGGAAGCCGAGAAAATCGCCAGCGCATGGTCGAAAGGCGGCCTCGGCCGATGGTGGGCCCGCTTGCAATCCAGCCCAGACAAGGTTACCTGGGGCATGGCGATCGTGGCGCTCGGCGTGGTGTACGGCGACATCGGCACCTCGCCCCTCTACACCGCGCAGACCTTCCTTGCCGGTCAGGGAGGGCTTGGCAGCGTAAACCGAGAGGCCGTGCTCGGCATGCTGTCGCTGGTCTTCTGGTCGATTACACTAATCACTACCGTCAAATATGTGCTCATCGCCATGCGCATCGACAACAATGGCGAAGGCGGCATCTTCGCACTGTACTCGTTGATTCGCAAGTACGGCGCATGGCTCGCGATTCCCGCCATGCTCGGCGGCGCGGCATTCCTCGCGGATTCGGTACTTACTCCGGCGGTTTCCATCAGTTCCGCAGTCGAAGGCTTGCAGACCCTGCCGCCATTGGAAGGGTTGTTCGACGAAAACCCAAGCCTGACACTGATGATTACCGTCGTGATCATCGTGATTCTCTTCTCCGTGCAGTCGCGCGGCACCGAACGCATCGGCAAAGTATTCGGCTCGATGGTGCTGGTCTGGTTCAGCTTCCTCGCCATCGTGGGCGTCACGAATCTCTCTAACGACTGGTCTGTGTTCGCGGCCCTGAACCCGGTGTACGGCATCAAATTCCTGTTCAGCCCGGACAATGCTGCCGGCATCGCCCTTATGGGCACTGTGTTCCTCTCGACCACCGGTGCCGAGGCACTGTACTCCGACATGGGCCACGTGGGGCGCGGCAACATCTACTTCACCTGGCCATTCATTAAGGTTGCGCTGGTGCTCAACTACTTCGGCCAAGGCGCGTGGATGCTGGCCAATAGCGATAACCAGCAATACACCGCGATGAAGTCGCTCAACCCGTTCTTCCAGATGATGACCCCGAACGTGCGGTACCTGGCCGTGATCCTGTCCGTCACGGCCGGCGTGATCGCCTCCCAGGCCCTGATCACGGGCGCGTTCACCATGGTTTCCGAGGCCACCCGCCTCAACTGGATGCCCCATCTGCAGGTGCGTTACCCGGCCCGTACGCGCGGCCAGCTGTACATTCCGGTGGTCAACGGCGTGTTGTGCGTGGCCACGCTCGCCGTGCTCGCCATTTTCAAGGATTCCGAGCATATCTCCGCCGCGTACGGCCTGGCGTTGACCATTACGATGATTACCACCACCGTGCTGCTCGGCGTGCACATCTGGCATTCCGGCAAGCGGGTCGGTGCCATCGTGTTCACCGTGCTGTTCTTGGCGATTCAGGCTATGTTCTTCATCGCGTCTATGGCCAAATTCCTGCATGGTGGTTGGTTCACCATGTTGCTGACCGCCGCGATTCTGTTCGTCATGTACACGTGGAATGAGGGCACCAAGCTCGAACGTGCGCAACGCCGTCACATGCGGCCCAACGACTTCCTACCCGCGCTCGATAAGCTGCACAGTGATTTCCGCATCCCGTATTTTGCGGACAACATCGTGTACCTGACCTCCGACTCGGAAACCAAGCGACTCGACACGGACATCTTCTTCTCCATCTTCGCCGACCACCCCAAGCGTGCCCGCGCTTGGTGGGCAGTCAGCGTGGAAACCACCGACGAGCCGTTCACCCGTGAATACTCGGTGGAGAACTTCGGCACGAACTACATCTACCGCGTGCGCTTCCGTTTGGGATTCAAGGTTTCGCAGTCCATCCCTGCGTACATCCACCAAATCATGCACGACCTGTCCAAAACCGGCGAACTGCCTAAGCAGAAGTCGATTTACCCCAAGGTCGACGCCGATCCGGACATCGGCACCATCCGTTACGTGCTGATTCACAAGGCCCTGATGCCGGAATCCAAGGTTTCCGCACGCGGTGCCCTGTCGTTGCAAGCCAAGTACGCAATCCGCCGCATGGCCGGCTCGCCGGTTAAGTGGTTCGGTCTGGCACCTTACAACCCGCTGGTCGAGGTGCAGCCGCTGTTCGTCTCCACCCGCCGCCCACCGCGTCTGAAGCGCACCGATACGGCCAAGACCATCCCGACGCCCACGCCGACTCGGGCAGTGGCCGACCCGGCCGCCGTCCCCGACCCGATGACACCACGTCCGGGCTCGGGCGATTGGTACAGGAGCCGATGCCGCCGTATCGGCCGAGGAGCGGAAGATCGCTGAGACCGCTGCCGCCGCTGCGGTCGCTGAGCAGGGCGATAAGGGCAAGGCCAAGAACGGCAAACCCGCCGCCAAGCCTCAGCGCTCCGCCAAACAGAAGCGATAACATACCAGTTTGCAGCGGCGCTGATGCGCTCTATAAAGAATGCCTATAACAGTCGCCGCACGTCGCCACACGGTTTCGGTAAGTTGAAATACCATGTGCAGATTACTGGGATACGCGACGGCAGGCTTCAACCTGAGCCTCAACGCGGTGTTGGGTCGGGACAATGTCGGCGATTTCCGCGAACTGTCTGAAATCCACAATGATGGCTGGGGTGTAGCCCAGCTTTCCGATCCCGCCGAAGCGCCGCATGTGCGCGACGGCGGCGCGCCCACCCCGGAAACCGGTACGCGCATCTACAAGTCGACCATCGCGGCCCGTCATGACAGCACGTTTGAGGCGCTGGCCGACGAACCGTCTCGCGGTGCCATCTGGCACCTGCGCTTGGCAAGTTCCAATCTGCCGCTCATCATGGAGAACCAGCACCCGTTCTATGCGAACGGCCTGAGCTTCATCCACAACGGCGATATCTCGGACGCCAATGGCCGCAACATCGTCACCAACCGTTCATACCCGGTGAACCACAGCGTGTTCCTCTCCACCGGCGGCCGTTCCGACTCCGCTATCTTCTTCGCGGTGATTCTGGAATACATCGGCTTCGGCTTCCCGCTCGACGAGGCCGTGGCCCAGGCCGTGCGCGAACTGCGCCAAGCCTACCCGAAGTCCAGCTACAACTGCATGATTCAGTCCGAGGACCAGCTCATCGCCCTGTGCGCCGCCGGTCGTGAGAAGACCAGCCCGCGCATCGTGGAAATCTACGATGAGTATGGCCGTGGCGAGCAGGCCGCCGACTACCGTGTGATGCGCTACCGTGAGCTGCGCGACGACAACGGCGACTCCGCCGGTGTCGTGGTCTCCTCTTCCGGCTATGAGCAGGAAGGCTGGAACGTTCTGGAGAACGACCAGATGATCATCGCCTCCAACCGCAACGGCACCTACCGTCTCCGTTCCATCTGAAATAGCTTCATAAGCCGTCTCTGACGAGGGGGCCTTGAGCCTCAAATCATCCGCATCCCATACTTCTCCGCCAACGCCGGAATATCCGGCATGCCATACTTGGCCACCAGATCCAGCCATCGCTGTTTGTTCTCTCCGCCGAATCGCTCGGCTCGGGCCGTATACGCCTCGACCTGCAGGAACTTCGGCGGCACTGACTTGCTATGGAACTTGTCGGCGTACATCACCACTTCCTGCTCGAGATTCATCGGCACATAGTCGGCTGGTGGCAACGGCAGCTCCTGGCACACCACATCCTCGCGCGTAAGTCCCACGCCGGTATGGTTGCGGCAGAACTGGGCGATGGACTCGTCCACGCCCTCGTCGAGCAGATACTCGTAGCCCTTAAGACCGTGCAGAATGTAGCGTTTCTTGCTGAATTTGAGCGGTTCGCCGTCAGAGCCGTCATGCTTGAACACGCGGTAGGTGCCGATGTCATGCAGCAGTCCGCCGATGAGTACCAAATGCTCGTCGAGCAGACGCGGCGGCACATGACCGCCGGTGACGCCTGCGGTGGGCGGTACCTCCGCGTCCTTCGGTAATGTGCAGCGGCGCGTGAACAGCGCGTCCTGCCGGCGCACGATCTGGCAGCCGATGGTCGCCACAATCACGCAATGCGTGTGCACCAGCTCGTACGCCGCCTTGGACGGCGCGATTTTGCGGTGCAATTCGTCGATCTGCTCCAGTGTGGGAATATATCCGGTCATGATTATCAGGTTTCGCCTCGTACGGTCAGATTTATCCTCAGATTAGCGCGGCAATGAGCCGCATCAGGATTGTCAGGAGCTGATTCGGACATCTCGACATGCCTATCTCCGTTTCAAGGGGCTGATTCGGCATCCTCCTGAGGTCTACTTCCGTTTCAAGGGGCTGGTGCCCAAGTATACGCGGCGTAAAAACGGCGGAATGACGTTGGCATGAAGCCGTTTATACTCGGGGTTTGGCGGATGACCAGCCCCTTGAAACGGAAGTAGACCTCCCGGAACACGCAAATCAGCCCCTCGAAATCGAAAAAGCTCACGATGTTTGGTATGTATCCGAACATCGTGAGCTTCAAGAGCCTGTGCTGGTGTGTCTGGTGTGTATTGCTGCCGGACAGATCAGATCTTGAAGAGTGTGTCGGCTGCTTCGGCGATCTCGCGTGACACAGTGAGCACGATAACGCAATGCTTCGGGTCACCGGTGTGCGCCAGCTTGGCCAGCGCGGCGAACACGGTCACCTCGTCATCCGCGTTCAGCCCTCGTGTCGGCTCGTCGAGGATTAGCACTTCGGCCTCGGTGCTGATTGCACGGGCGATGGCCACCAAACGCTGCTGCACCAAAGGCAACGTGCCGACGGCCACGCCGCTGGTGGCCTCGGAGAAGCCGACCTTGGCCAGCAGTTCGCGGGCGATCACCGGCTTGGGCTTCAGGAAGTTGCGGTTGGACGCATTCATGGCGTACAGCACGTTTTGTTCGGCGTCGAGATTCGGTTGCACGGCGTGCAGCTGCGGTACGATGCCCAGACGGTGACCGCGTAGTTCCACGGGCTCGAGCTCAACAATGTTGGCGCTCTTGTTCATCACCGTGCCAGACGCCGGCGTGGTCAAACCGCTCATCACGCCCATCAGCGCGCGACGCTTGGCGTCGGCGGTGATGCCCGAATCGGGGTCGTCGCTGATCAGCAGCGCGTATGCGTGCCCGGAATAGCAGGAGAAATTCGCGTCATCGAGGATGTTGACCTTGCCCTTGGGGCCGGCGACCGTCACCTTGTTCAGGGCAAAGGTCGGGTAGGTCTTGAGCAGAATGTCGTCGGAACCGCCGCCCACCAACACGCGATCGATACGCGAGGCCAGCGTCATGGTGGGATCGGTCGCTTTGCCCTGAGGCTCCGCATGCTCGGCCAATGCGTCTTTGTGATCGGTTTTGGCCAGTCGGAGTGTTTCGTTGACGCGGGCGGCATTGCGCTCGGTCACTTCGGCGGATGCGTTGGCCGAAGCGATGGCGTCTGCTTCGGCCTCGCTGGTCTCGTCGGTTGCTCCGGTTTCGGCAGATGCCAGTGCGCTGTAAATACCATCGTCAACAGTGCCTTCGTCATCAACGTCATCGAAGGTCACGCTGAACTGCACGGAGTCAGCTGGAACGGATTCAATGGCGTCGTTCGGCTCAGTCTCAGAAGTCACTTCGTCAGCCGTTGCGTCAGTGGTCTTCTCGAGTTCCTGATCGTTGTTCTTGTCGCTCATGCCTGTGCCTCCGCATCGTCGGTTGTGGTGGTCGTCTTATTGGCCTCGCCAGCATCATGAGCGGTGGCCTCAGCAGCTTCATCGGTCTCAGCAGCGCCAGTGGTTTCGGTCGTTTCAATCGCCTCAGTCTCGCTCACGGTGCCCCAGTCGCCATCGGCGGCGAACAGCTTGTTCGCGCTGAAGAACGCAAGGCGCAGGGCGGCAAGAATCGCCAGGATCAGGATTGAACCCAGCCCATACCAGACCATGGTCCAAATCAGGTCCGATGTCACCGGGATGGCATGGCCGGATGCCAGAGCAGGTCCGATCGGCTTGGCGGCGAACGCGCCTCCGACCAGACCAATTACGTAGAAGGGCAGGGTGACGATGAACACTTCCAGCATGAACTGCCATCCCAAACGCCCGCGAGTGACGCCGGACACCAGTGCCATGCCGATCTCGTCGTCACGCTTGGGCGCCCACACGCCCGACAGCACGAGGATGAGCAACAGCACGCCGCCCACGCCGGCCAGTATGGCCGTATAGGTCCTCGCCCGCGAGGCCAGCTTGTCCAACGGCTTCAGCGAGGCGGTGTAGGCCTCCAGCGAGGGGGAGGACACGGCGTAACCCTTGGCGGGCAGCTTGGCCTTCTTGAGGTTGGCGACCAAGGCCCGGTATGTGGCGGGGCTGTTGACGTCAAACGTCACGTCCAGGTCGGGCACTTTCCAGCCGGGGGTGTTCTGGTCGACGCTTTGCGGGTCGAGTCCGGCCTTGGAGAAGGCCGGATAGGCGGTGAAGATCGCGTTCTCGCGGTTGCGGGCGGCCGTCACCGGATTGTCGACGGTGGATCCGGACGTGTACCGGTAGATGCCGCGCACCTTGAGTTCGGCCGTGGTCGAGGGATCCGAGGCGGTCGCCACCTTGAACGTGTCGCCCACCTTCAGGCCGTTGGCGGAGGCGAACGCCTTCGACACCAGTGCGCTGGTGGCGTCCGGGTTGGAGGACTTGTTGTCGTAGCTCAGGTCCTTGCCGTCCACGATTTCGAAGGTACCGAGGTCGCTGGCCGTGGCGGCGTCCTTGGTCCAGAACGCCCGCCAGATGAGCCGTCCGCCGGTCGCATCGTCTCCGGCCGTGCCCAGCGAACCGCCGTCGAGGGCCTTCAGGTCGCCGTTCACGCGCGCCGGCGCGGTCTCGGTGAACGTGAAGTTCAGCGAGCTGACGGCCGACTGGATGAGCGCGGCGTACTCGTTGTAGGTGGACCACGTCATGTAATGCCTGGTGGAGGACTGATCGGTAGCGGAGACCTTCTTCCACGTAGCCGCAGTCGGGCGAATGGCCAACGTGGCCTTCTGCTGATCGTACGCGGTGGTGTGTGCGTTGGTATCTTCCTGAATGATGGCCAGTCCGGCGACTGTGCCGAAGGTGACCGCCAAGGTGATGAACGCGGTCAGAGCCGTACGTCCTTTAGAACGTGTCAGGGCCCGCCAGGCGTTGCTGAGGACGAACATGTAATTACCTCTCCCGTTCTCCTAAGCCGAACAGATCAATACGGCTTTAACTATTGTTGCGTTTAGTGACCGTTTTCTTGCGCAATACTGTTATACCCCTCAATGAAGTCTGAGAACATTCTGACAGCGATGTGGTGGTCATGAGGGGATTTGCACCCGGTATGGGATAAACCCTCGGTCTATTTCGGTGGCATCGGTACACTGGCATGAGATATGCGTGGCGTCACGTGTGCTCCGGCATGTCTGCGATTCCGGATTCGCCCGGAGTCCGGCATCCGGAAGCGTGGCCTTGCGCCGTTGGATAAGAGTATGAGCCGAGCAGATTTTCGGGTAGGATAAGTATGCGATTCACTTCAGGGCATTCGAGCCATAAGGCTGTGGGGCGTAGGAGAAGCCGCCATGCCGGTAACGGGAAATCCAATCGCTCCGCATCTACGAATAGCGCTGCAAATCAGCAGACGGGTCCCGTAAACCTGAAGACTCCCCAGCACGTGGGTGGCAACGGCCGTTCGCTGGTCAGCCGTACACCGATATGGGCGCGAGTGGTGGTTGTACTGCTGCTGACGTTGCTGGCCAGCGTCACCTGTGTGGTCACGCTCTACGCGGCATCCGTCTCGAGAATGGCCGCGGATGCGCAGCGTGTGCTGACATCCGCCGAAGGTCTGGCCAATTCGGCACTTGGCTGCGGCAGCGATAAGAGTCTGTCGGACATCTCCCAAGAGTTGGTCAATGCCACCAATGATCTCAACGAGGAGCTGAACGGCCCGCAGTGGGACTTCTTCCGCGACCATTCGCGATTTGGCAGCGACATCACCGCTGCCCGCGAAATGCTGGCCTCCGTGGATACGCTGGTCAACGGTCCGTTCACTGATCTGCTGAACCTGTCCAAACGATTGCAGGGCTTCTCCCTGAAGAATGGCTCGGTGGACGTCAGCGCCCTGATGGATATGCCGGATATCGTCAAGCAGGCGCATAAGGATATCTCGCAGCAGCTCACCAAGCTCAACAAGGTGCCGACTCCGAGCGTCGCCAAGGTGGCCACCGTGCTCGAATCCGAAAAGGCTGCGCTCAAGACCGTGGATTCGATGCTCAGCGAATACGATGGCCTCATTAACTTGCTACCGCAACTGCTTGGCGAGGACGGCAAGCGCACGTATTTGGTGATGGTGCAGAACCCGGCCGAGCTGCGTTCGGCGGGCGGCATGGTGGGCACCATCGCCGCAATCACGGCAGATAAGGGCACGATTACCATCGGTGATTTCGCCACCACTTCTGGTTGGGACATTCCTGAGAAGCCAATGGATGCTACGGTGCTGAAGGAGCGCCAGGTATTTGGCGACACTTTTGACCAGTACCCGGCCACCACGACCATCGACCCCGAATTCCAGCGTGTGGCACAGATGAACAAATACATGTGGCTGTATCAGAAAGGCAACGAAGACAAGAACGTGGCGGGTGTATTGTCATTCGATCCCGTATTCCTCCAGGCATTGCTGGGAGCCACAGGCAAGGTCAAGCTTTCGGACGGCCGAGTGCTGGATGGCACCACCACGGTGCCGTTCTTCGCTTCAGACCTGTACACGGATTACCCGGACTTCGAGCAGCAGAACAACTTCGTTTCCGAAGCGGCTCAAGCAATTATGAACCACGTGCTTGGCAACGCGAATGCTTCTACCGCATCCCCGCTGTTGAAGGCAATCAGAGATACCAGCGCTAGCGGTCATTTCAAGCTATGGATGGCTGATCCGGATGAGCAGGAGGCGCTGATTGCCACCGGACTTATCGACGATAAGGCCAGTGGCGAGTTGTCCGCTGACAGTCAGGTGCCTGAAACCGGCATCTATCTTTCGGAGCTGCAGCAAGGCAAGCAGGATTGGTATCTGAAGACCTCCACCACGGTCACAAAAACCTGCGGCGACGCCTCGGCCAGCCAGAACGCCCTGTATTCTGGCGTGCTGGATAAGCGCATCACGACAGCCGTGCGTAACACGCAGCTGGGTCAGTTTACGGAAGATCAGCTCGGTGACGAATACACGGTCACCTTCACCATGAAGAACACGCTGACTAAGGCTAAGGCCGAATCGTTGCCTGATTTCGTTAATGGCGGCTCGGAGAATCCAGTGCTCGGCGGCATGTTGTACCGCGTGGTGCTTACCGCCCCGTACGGTGGCGAAATCACCGCTGTGCAGGCTGATATAGATTCATGGGATACCAACACCGCGAGCCTGTATGACCGTCAGTACATTATGTTCAACCAGCAGTGGATCGAGCCCGGAAAAGAATTGACGATTGCTTATACCGTTCGGGTCAGCAGCGATGCCACACATCCACTGAACGTGGTAACCACGCCGGTGGTGAATGCGGATGGCATCGAGACGGGCTCCAACGGTAAGGTGACCGATGAGTGCTCGGCGGATACGAACGGTGCCGATGGTGCGAACGGCGCCGATGGTGCGAACGGCGGCAAGAACGACGCGCATAAGGGCGCGTCCTCCGATCCCTCGGCCGGCCTGAACACCTTGGACAATCTGAAGAGCCAGATCAGCTGCCCGGTCGATCTGAAGTCCCTGGCGGGATCCATGTGATGACCATGCCCGATTCCGTTTCCGACGCCGCCGGTGCCGGCGTCGCCGGCAAGCCGCGCGATGTGAACTACGATCTGCTGCGCGTGGTGGCGATGTGCCTGGTCATCGGCGTCCACGTGATCAACAACTACATGCCCGTCAAGATGACCCTCGCCGGCAGCGCGGAAACGGTGCGATCCGTGCTGTTCGCGTTGTTCATGGTCTGCAATCCGCTGTTCATCATGGTGTCCGGCCGGTTCAACCTCACGTGCGACGCCGCGCAAGGCGCCGGGCGGAATGACGCATGCGGCCCGGATCGCGGCGTGCGGCCCCGCCCCAATGGTCTCGCGCCGTATGCGCGCTATTACTACAAACGGTTCGTCTCGCTGATTGTGCCGTATCTGCTGTATGCGGGCGGCATGGGATTCGTCGCCTACCTGGTGATTGATCATCGTTCGGTTGGCGGCGCTGTGTCTGGAACGTTGTTTGATCTGTTTTCCGGGTATGACGATTCCGTCTATTGGTTCGTATTCATGCTTGCCGGATTTGTGTTGGCGACGCCGTTTCTGGCCGCGATGGTGCGCGCGATAGGCCGGTCGGGTGCCTGGCTGCTGATCGGTCTGGCCGCCGCCGTGGCCGCCGCCGAGCAGATCTGCAATCTTGCCGGATACCCGTTGACGTTCCTGCAGTCGTTCCCCTGGCGGGGACTGCTGGTCTACTATCTGCTCGGTTTCGTGCTGGAATACTATCCGCCGTCCACGCGGATGCGGTATGGTTTATACGCGTTGGCGCCGTTCGCCCTGGCATGGACCGTCGCCACGCCGTACCTGTTCGCCGGCCAGCAGATCCAGGTGGGCCGCACGCTCACGGTCTCCTTCGCGGTGGTGGTGGCCGCGGTGTTCCTGTTCTTCCGGTACGACGTGCATCCGGCGTCGGCGCGGCTGCGCAGGGCGATCACCTGGCTGGCGGGGTACTCCTACACGATCTATCTGGTGCATTCGCCCCTGTCCAAGGTGCTGATCGGCCCGCGGATTCCCGCGCCCACGGACGGATGGTCGTATGCGGGCATCAGCGTGCTGATGTTCGCAGCCACGTTGCTCGCGGCGCTGCTATTTGCGGTGATTGCCGATACCGTGGTGCTCAAGCCCGTGCAACGTCTGCTGCGCAACGTCGCTCTGCCACGGAAGGGCCGCCCGTAGCAGCCGTCGTTTCACTGCCCTTGCGCGCGGTAGCGGGCCTCGGTGGCCTCCTTGGCCGGCGCCCACCAGCCGCGGTGTTCCGTATACCAATCGATGACGTTGCGCAGTCCGCCGGCGAAATCGGTGTGCATCGGCGACCAGCCCAGTTCGGCGCGCAGTTTGGATGCGTCGATCGCGTATCGCCTGTCATGCCCGGGCCTGTCCCGCACCCAGTCGAACGCATTTTCCGGCTGGCCCATCAGCCGCAGGATCATGCGCAGCACGGCGATGTTGCTCATCTCGCCATCAGCTCCGATCAGATACGTTTCGCCGATACGCCCGCGGGTGAGGATCGCCCACACCGCGCGGGAGTGGTCTTCAGTATGTATCCAGTCGCGCACGTTCTCACCGGTGCCGTACAGTTTCGGCCGCGCGCCCTCCATGATGGAGGTGATCTGCCGTGGGATGAACTTCTCCACATGCTGGTATGGGCCGTAGTTGTTGGAGCAGTTGGAGATGGTGGCGCGCAGGCCGTATGTACGCACCCATGCGCGCACCAGATGGTCGGACGACGCCTTCGAGGCACTGTACGGGCTTGAAGGGTGGTACGGCGTGTCTTCCGTGAAACGCGCCGGATCATCCAGCGCCAGATCGCCGTATACCTCGTCAGTGCTGATGTGGTGGAAGCGCACGTCGTGTTTCCGGGCGGCCTCCAACAGCCGCATCGTGCCTTCCACGTTCGTGCGGATGAACGGTTCCGGATCGGCGATGGAATTATCGTTGTGCGATTCCGCGGCGAAGTGGACGATGGCGTCATGACCGGGCACGATACGCTCCAACAGCGCGACGTCGCAGATGTCCCCGACGACAAGATCGACCTGCGACGGCGGCAGGCCGGCGATGTTCTCCGGATTGCCGGCGTACGTCAGCTTGTCGAGCACGGTGATGTGCACGTGCGGATGGTTCCGCGCCACGTATCGCACGAAGTTCGCGCCAATGAAGCCGCATCCGCCAGTTACCAGAATATTACGCGGCTCGAATACGCCGCCGCACGCCATACTGTTCACCATTCCAGCATACCGTCGCATGCCAACGGCTGGGGGGGCGGGTCCGGGTGCGGACGCCATCTTGCGTCCGTGCGAGCTTTTCGTGCCTCTTCTGTCCTTGGAAGCTGACGTGTTTTGATTTTCATGAATGACGCGATAATTACGTTTTCGGGATGCTCCTTAGCCGTATTCGCTCGTCGTTCTGCAAGACCCATCAAGAAATGTGCATTGGTTACCGGTTCGCCCGTACAGGATGAACGTCGGCATGTGCGATTTAGGAAGATGCTGGCTACGTTGATTCGTTGCAGTGACCTGCGTCTACAATATCTTAGGGTTGCGTAAGGAAAGGCTGACACTATGAAGATTGCGGTTGCAGGGACTGGCTACGTTGGATTGTCTGTCGCTTTGCTGCTCGCTCAGCACAATGAAGTTCATGCGCTCGACATCATTCCCGAGAAAGTCGAGCAGTTAAACAATGGGAAAAGTCCTATTGTCGATTCTGTAATTACTGATTTCTTGGAAAAAAGCACTCTTGGCGAAAGAATACTTGACTTTCATGCCACGCTAGATCCGCAGGAGGCATATAGAGATGCTGATTTCGCGGTGATCGCCACGCCGACAAACTATGATGAAAAGAAAAATTACTTCGATACGTCCAGTGTCGAAGCGGCGATTACATCGGTCAGACGATATGCGCCGAATGCTTGGATTGTCATCAAATCCACCATACCGGTTGGATATACGCAACAGTTACGTAAGAACCTTCAGGATGATCGTATTCTCTTTTCCCCTGAATTTTTACGTGAAGGACACGCGTTGTACGACAATCTGCATCCAAGCCGCATCGTCGTCGGCGCCCCGCAGAATGATACTGAGTCTGTCGAAGCGGCACGTCGATTCGCGTCCCTGCTCGTTGAAGGCGCTGATCCCGCTGAGACGTCTCGCGTTAATCATGATGGCAGCACCGGAATTCCCACATTGGTGGTGGGCGTCACCGAGGCTGAGGCCATCAAACTATTTGCCAACACATATCTAGCGTTACGTGTGGCGTATTTCAATGAACTGGATACTTATGCGGAAAGCCGTGGGCTCAACACGCGTGCAATCATCGATGGTGTTTGCCTCGATCCCCGCATCGGTGACGGCTATAATAACCCCAGCTTCGGCTATGGCGGATATTGCCTACCGAAGGATACCAAACAGCTGTTAGCCAATTACAGTCAGGTTCCGCAGAACCTCATCGAGGCCATCGTGGACGCAAATCATACCCGCAAGGAATTCGTAGCCTCTGAGGTGATGGAACTTGTCAGGAATGTTCAGAACCCTATCATCGGTATCTACCGATTGACCATGAAGTCCGGTTCCGATAATTTCCGCCAGTCCGCCATCCAAGACGTTATGAAGCAGTTCAAAGCGAACGGCATCCCCGTACTCATCTACGAGCCCACATTGCGCGAATCCAACTTCCATGGCAGTGAGGTTACCCATGATCTCGCTGATTTCAAGACCCGCTCGTCCGCCATCGTAGCCAACCGTTGGAATGACGATCTGCTGGACGTGAGCGACAAGGTCTACACCCGCGATCTGTTTCGCAGGGACTAATTCTTCCCTGTGAAACCATGGTCGGTTGTTGACGAGGACACGAAGCCCCCGTCAACAACCGGTGACTTGTCTGTCTGTCTCACCGTTTGCCCTGCGCCTTGCGTGCTATCACTTTCAGCAGTTCTCGTTGTTTGGAGCCGACCGGAGCCAGCACGTCCACATACTTGCGCATAGGGCTGTCTTCGGCAATTGCGCGTTCGTGGTGTTCTGGTGGAACAGGGCGTTCCACGCCGCTCATTGTGGCAACCATTTGTGCCGCGAATGGCGTTTCACACGCATAGCTCCAGTACAGCGGTGCGAAATCGCACCATGGATTTTCCCATGGCTTATCAAAGCCCGCGTAGTGCACAATTTTTGGCGTATTACGTGATTGCATATACGCCTTGTACATGGAGGCAGGTGCGAAATCGAACACTCCAGCAACGCGGCCTGCACAATTGTGCATCACGTTCCACGAATAATCCAAATATGTGACAAGACCTTCACACTCTACGTTAAGAATGTCTTGATCATTGTATATGTATCCCGGTCTGGAAGCGATTTCTAGCCATTCGTGCACTGTGTGAATCTTGCGCATGCGGTCGAGATTCATTACCAATACACCGGCTTGGAAGTAGCCATATGCGTCACGCATGTGCAACTGCTTATGAACGTATTCAGCACGCTTACCGTTCTTCATGTTGAGATTTCCAATGAAATCAATATCTGGTACTGCAGCGATAGCGTTGCTTCCGAGTTTGGTATCGAATAGTTCGGTGATATCGCCATTGACCACCAGGTCACAGTCCAGATACAGCAGCTTCGAGTAGAATGGCAACGCTTCTTGAATGATGAAACGATAATATGTTTCAATGCTGATGTGCGCATTGCTGGTAGTGAGATTGAATCCGGCGAGATAGCGGTTCACGTCGAAGAAACGAATCAGGGCATTCGAGAACCTTGCAAAGAACTGCCGCATGTAGCGCTTGTTCTCGTCGGTTATGTTTCGTTCTAGTACGATCACGTCATACATACGATTCGTGGAAGCGTTCTTCAGCATTGAATAGATGGTGGTGGTGAGCATCGGGACGTAATTGTTGTCCGCGGCGAACACCACCGGCACCACACGTCCACGCTCCTGCCCTACCGGTTCCAGTATCGCGGTCGGCTCTGGATGCAGAAAATGCACGCATTGCAGTCGTTTGATTTTCCAGTCTGCGCCGGTGCGCTGCTTGTGTGCGATAAAGATGTTCAAAAGCCGTTCGGAGAGATGGCCGACAGTGCGCGTGGTCTGCATGTCCATCTTGCTGAAGTCGGTGGTCATTGCGAATTCGTCAAGCAATGGGAATAGCCACTCGTTGTATTCGAAGAAGATTTCTTTCCTCATGATGAACATATTGCAGAATGCTGCGGTGCGGCCGTTGAGTACGGCATCGGCATCCATCTTGTAATCGGGATGCCGCTCGCACAGAATGTCGTACATATGGCGTAAGTCATTCAGCCGCAGATGCTCGTCGGCGTCCCAATGCTGTTTAAGGTTTGAAAATCCGCCGATACGACGAACATCGTTCAATGGTGTGGTGATGATGTCCCATCCGTCCACTGCATGTGCGATCGCCTTGTCGTTGATGCCATATTCGGCAATCGTGCGACTGTCAATATATGAGTCAATGATTTCGCCGTAATCGTTTTCCTTATGTGGGGTATCCGTGAAATCGAAATATCTACGATAGTGGCAGAAACCGTAATAATCGGCATCTTCGTTCTTCCAAGCCCAGTATTGCGCGGTCAGCTCGCAATACCGCGGATTTTCGGCAGAGATGTTCTCGCCTTCATCGTCATGCAAGGTGTTCGGGAAACGGGTCGTGGCGTGAGCGGCGCCTACCTGCATCGGAAGAATGCTCTCCCCCTTGGGAAACGTGGCCTGCTTATGTGCCGACACGAAGATTCGGATGTTCGAATGGTGCTGTTCCGCTGTGAGAACCATGTGAGATATTCCGCCTTACTAAGACAAACGTCCTTTCCTCACTAGAATATATGAGAGTACTGTCGAAGGAGAGCGCATCAACCGCACTGCCACATGATTTTGCGTCCAAACGCTTCGCACTAGTAGGATGGAATGTTTGTGAAAGATTTTTTTGAGAGCCTCAAGAAGAGGTACCACTACGCGATGGTGGTTTTCAAAGAACTGGTGAAGACCGACTTCCAGCTGCGCTATCAGGGATCATTTCTGGGCATGGTATGGTCCGTGCTGAAGCCGTTGATGTTGTTCGCTGTGATGTATGTGGTGTTCGTGAAGTTCCTGAAGTTCTCGGATGGCACCCCAACCTTCCCGATTTCATTGCTATGCGGTACCTGTTTGTGGAGCTTCTTCTCCGAATCAACCAGCATGGGTATGCAATCCATCGTTGGACGTGGTGATCTGCTACGCAAAGTGCACTTCCCGAATTACATCATCGTGGCGTCCACCACGATGGGTTCTATGATTTCGTTGGGCATCAACCTGTGCGTGGTGCTCCTGTTCGGCTTCTTCGCCCATGCGCACTACACCTGGCGCGTGTTGCTCGTGCCGTTCAACATCATTCAGCTGTATTGCTTAGGATTGGGTGTGGCCTTGCTGCTCGCCTCGTTGTTTGTGTACTTCCGTGATGTGGCGCATATATGGGAGGTCGTGCTGCAAGCCATGTTCTACGCCACGCCTATAATTTACCCGATTTCGATGGTGGCCAATAATCCGGAGTTCGCATGGGCGGGTAAATTGCTCATGCTGAATCCTTCCACACAGATAATCATGGATATTCGTCACAATCTGCTTTCCCCGGAATACGTGCCAACAGTGTGGACCATGGTCGATAACAGGCTGCTGTGCCTGCTGCCATATGCGTTGTCTGTTTTTATTTTGTGCCTAGGTATTCATGTGTTCCGCAAGTACAGCTCCAAGTTCGCGGAGGTGCTCTGATTATGGCTGAAGTTGCAATGACTGAGAAGACGCAGGAGAAAACCGTGAACGAACGTCCGGTGGTGCTCAAGGTCGACCATGTGGCCAAGATGTTCCGTTTACCTACCGAGCAGGCGACCGGCCTGAAGATGGCGTTTCTGAATTGGACGAAAGGTATCAAAGGCTATACCGAGCAACATGTGCTGCGCGATATCAATTTCGAGGTGCAGCAGGGCGACTTTTTCGGCATTGTTGGGCGTAACGGATCCGGAAAGTCCACACTGTTGAAGATTATTTCTCAGATTTACACTCCGGAACAGGGTTCCGTCACCGTCAAGGGCAAGCTGGTCCCGTTCATTGAACTTGGCGTGGGATTCAACCCTGAGCTGACCGGCCGTGAAAATGTGTATCTGAATGGCGCGTTGCTCGGCTTCACCCGCACGGAAATCGATGCCATGTACGATGACATCGTGGAATTCGCCGAGCTTGAGGATTTCATGGATCAGAAGCTCAAGAACTATTCTTCCGGCATGCAGGTCCGTCTCGCTTTCTCCGTAGCCATTAAGGCACAAGGTGACATTCTGGTACTCGACGAAGTGCTCGCCGTCGGCGATGAGGCGTTCCAACGCAAATGCGATGATTTCTTCACTAAAATCAAGAGGGATCCGACAAAAACTGTTATCTTGGTTACGCATTCCATGGACGCAGTGAAACGTTATTGCAATAAAGCTATCTTAATCAAAGATGGCAATATCATTGCTTCGGGAGATAAAGACTCAGTTGCTGATCAATACACTCTCGAAAACATCAGAAGTGACCAAAAGCACAGTCGTCCGAAAAAGAATGAACATCCAGAAGGACTCAACGACCGTGTCCCCACATTCCGATTCATTCCGGTTTCACCAACTGTTGCTAATTGTTCTGATACTTTCAAATTCGACATTGAATACGAATACAATGACGATGATGGCTACATCGCAATTGCAATGAACGATATTAAACGTGGCGGAATCCCCTATGATTCAGGTCAGAAGAACCTCAAAGTTCAGAAGGGTCATCATATTTTACACATGGATATGCCCCTCGCTTTGTTTAATAACGGCGAATTTCGTCTTGTAGGTTCTTTCCGTACTGAGAACTTAGAAGATGATAAGCGAACGGATATGATTGCTTATACTAATGACGATAATTCTTTGCTTTTCGCTGTCAGAGATAAAGCTAATACGAGAGATTATGCCTTGTTGAATGACCGTGCCATGCGAATGCATCTCATTTCTTATGACGATTAAATATGTAAAGGTCATCTAGCATCAATATTGCAAATCAATGCTCCCTGAAGGAAGAATCAATGCCTAAGATTTCAATTGTCATTCCTGCCTACAACGTAGGTTCGTACTTGCAGGAATGCCTTGATTCCGTACGGAATCAGACGTTCTCCGACATCGAGGCAATTGTAGTCAATGACGCGAGTACCGACGACGTGGCCCAGATCGCAGAGGCTGCCGCCACGCAGGATCCCCGCATTCGCGTGATTGCCAACAATCCTAACATGGGCACTCATCGCACTCGCATGGCCGGAGCAGAGGCCGCTACCGGAGAATACACGTTCTTCCTTGACGGTGATGATGCACTGAAACCTGACATGTGCGAACAGCTCGTGCAGGAATTGTCTCAGCACCCCGTAGATATTCTTCATTATGGTCTGACGGTAATCGGTGCCAATGACCTTCTGCAATCCGAACAGGAAGCATTTGAAGCATTCAACAATACCGAGATACCAGATTCATCGGGAGAGGATATCGTTCGCGATATCTTCGATGAGTCCCGAGGTTACAAAGTGGATTGGCGCGTAACCCAGCGCCTCTACAAGACTTCCATCCTCAAGCAAGCATTTGCCGCGATGACCAAGGACAGGCTCGGACGTTCCCAGGACGGCTATGAATGTTTTGTCGTTTCCGCCTTCGCGAAGACCTACCATTCCTGCAAACACTGCCGCGGATACGTGTATTACTACGGACGAGGCATCAGCGGAACCAACACCATCAGCGCAAAGAAATACGCAAAGTACTGTGAACATTTCAAGGCGGATTTCGATGCGTCATACGAGTTCGCCGACGCACAGCATTCCGACATGTTGCGTTCATGTGCACAGGGATTCCAGCGTAAAGCCACCGAAATTCTCGCGAACGACTGGGCTGTTCGTATCCCCGAAGATGAGAAAGCCGAAGCGTTGGAATCCATGCAGGAGGTCTTCGGCCCGGCAATCACCGGTCGAGAGATTTACCGCTTCGTACGTGATAAAGCCTACGCTCTGCTTTCCGCAGATCAATTGATTGCCCCGGACAATACTTTACCGAACTGGCTCGCAATGGCCAATGCCATCACCGTTCCCGCCGATCAGATATCCGAAGATTCTATTCGATTCCATGAAATGAAACAGGTCGCCACCCATCATATGTCTGAGCTCACTGAAAAGACCTGCAATACGGAAACGTTCCAGAAGTACAACGAGCAACGCATTCGTCTGTTCGTCACCACGCATAAGAACGTCGACACCTTCGATAGCGTCATCATGCAGCCTGTACAGGTAGGCCTGCGCGAGGGCAGCTACCGTTTCCCTTGGGCGTTCCATGATGATGACGGAGAAAACATTTCCGAACGCAATCCACGCTATTGCGAACTCACTACGCAATACTGGGCATGGAAGAACATCAACGCCGATTACTACGGTTTCTGCCATTACCGCAGGTACTTCGATTTCTCCGAAACCCCGCATGAGGAGAATCCGTATGGCGAAATCATGGATGACTATATCGATGCGAAAGCCGCACGAAAATATGGTCTCAACGATGCCAACATCGCCAAAGTGGTCAAGCAGTACGATGTTATCACCACACCCTTCGGCAATCTTGAGGAAATCATTGACAAGCATGGGACTCCGCGTGCATTGTGGGAGGCTGCTCCCTTGCTTTACGATGATGATCTGAAGCGTTGCTATCAGATCCTGTGCAGCATGTACCCCGATTACAAGGAGGATGCGAAGGCCTTCTTCGAGGGCAACAAAGCCTGCTTCTGCAACATGTTCATCATGAAGAGGGAAATCTTCTTCGACTATTGCTCCTGGATGTTCCCAATCCTTGAGGAATTCGACAGGAACACCGACTACAGCCACTACAGCAGGGAAGCCCTGCGCACGCCCGGGCATCTTTCCGAGCGTCTGCTGAACATCTACCTGCTACACCACAAGCGCGTCGATTCCAACTGGCGGTTCAAAGAACTGCAGTGCGTACACTTCACCAATCCAGAACCCGCTGAAGAGCTGAAGCCGCTTGATGTGTTCGACAAGCCGATCGTTCCAGTCGTGTTCGCCGCGGATGATAATTATGTTCCACAGCTCACCACTACGGTTTATTCGGCTATGAAGAATGCTGATCCGTCATATTTCTATGATGTTGTAGTGTTGCAGCAGGATATCGCAGGGGACAAGCAAGAGCGTATGTGGCGCTTCTTCGAGCAGTTTCCGAACATGAGTCTGCGGTTCCTGAATGTGAAACGTGAGCTGTCTGGCTACGATTTGTCCACAAACAATGCGCATATCAGTATCGAAACGTACTACCGTTTCCTCATTCAGCAACTCCTGCCGAATTACGACAAGGTGCTCTATCTCGATTCCGACATCATTATCGTTGGTGATATTGCGAAGCTGTATGACATCGATCTTCAGGACAACCTGTTAGGGGCTGTCCGCGACATCGACTTCCTTGGCAACCTAAACGTGAAGCACGGCAAGCGTATGTCATATGCGAAGGATGTGCTGAAGATGAAGAATCCATACGACTATTTCCAAGCTGGAGTGCTGGTCCTCAACACGAAGGGGATGCGCAATCGCTACTCTATCGGGCAATGGCTCACTTACGCATCGAACCCAAATTACATCTACAATGATCAGGATGTGTTGAACGCATATTGCGAGGGCAAAGTGCTATACCTTCCGTGGAAGTGGAATGTGGTGCACGATTGTGGTGGGCGCGTTGACAGCCTGTTTACGCAGGCACCCAATGATGTTTATGACGCCTACGTAAAATCGCGTAGCAATCCGCAGATTATCCATTACGCCGGTTATCAGAAACCTTGGGTGGACCCGGATTGCGATTACTCTTCGATCTACTGGCGCTATGCCCGCGAAACACCGTTCTACGAACGTTTAATTAAGCGTGTGATACTGGCAAACGAGCCGCAAATTTCGGAGGATGCCTTCCTGCCGAAACATGAGCGTGCGGTCGGAGAGGACAACCCGATCCGCAAGTTCATCGACCCATTGATGCCGATTGGTTCGAGGCGTCGTGATGCGTTGAAGGCCATCGCGCGCGTAGCACGCGGCAGGCGGTAAGACAATCGGGATAAGGTAAGGGCGAGATGATTCGCCATTACCTTATCCCGATTGTCCTTGGTAGAGACTCCGTCTATTTACTTTTCTTTTTGGGGCTTTTTCTTTAGTGAAAGCAAAAGCCCTATCGCGATAGGCGCAAGCAACAATGCATGGAACATATATCTCGTAGCATCTCCGCCATGTATACCTCCCGTTACACGGGACACAGGATAGACGAAGAGCGAAGCTGCCGATACGAAGTAAGGCAGCAATTGGAACATCGTTTTAGCTGTTACATATTCTTTACGCTTACGCCATAGCAGGTAAGCGATAAACGTAGGAAACACCGATGCCCAAAAAGCCACATAGGTAAGAACATTCACCACAGGAATCGATTTCAGCATAGAAGTAATGCTGTCGACTATTTCCTGTGTCCAATTCTTGTCTTTATTGGGAATAAGCTTGCCGAGAGTGTCTTCATTTATGACAGTGTATACGCTGGCATCCATCTGCAACTGCACTGGATATTGTACCGATTTCTTTACATCCTTATAAGAAACAGAAGATTTATCATTTCCGGAAAAGGAGATCCATCCAGATTCAAGACAGACAAAACCATTGAGATATGTCATTGGATGCCTCAAACCAATCTTTAACCATACCTTGAGGAAATCCGGCGTAGAAGCCCCTTTGCGTAACTTGTATCCCGTAACAGGGTCGGCAATATACGGATTGTATTGCGTGCTAATCTGATCCCAAGAATATACCAGATACGATTCAATGACTTTCTTTTCCGAATCAGTAACATCCTGAGGATACGCGTGAGCCGAACGTCCTAAGAGTTCAATCGGCATCGCGAGTGCAGCCTGTCCACCTCCAGGAACAATATTCGCCTTCGGATAGTAGTAATTAGGCAGAACGATACTGACGATTGCAAAAAGAAATGCAGCAATCCCCGCAACCACTGCCTTGAGTCGTATCCTGAATTTTCCAAAGACGAGGATAATCAAACAGAATAGAATGATATACATTCCCATTTTCTTGCTCAGGGAAGAGCATAGTCCGAGAATCAAGAAACCAAAGAAGAAAGAAGGCTGCTTGATTTTTTCAAGTTTCGTGTCAACCAAGCGCATGAACATCAAAAGCCATGCGATAAAGAACGCGGCATGCGTGATGTCTTTCGACAGACTCATAAACGCTATAGGGAAAATCGGGAAGAAGCAGAAGAACATGGAGCATATTTTCAACGGAACTCGTCCGACGCCACGTTCCTTCAAATAACTCAACCAACACGCAAGTGCGACGGCAACAAAAACACATTGTGCAATGGCGTATAGGAAAATCCCCACATTGTAGCTACCGGTAATTGCATGACCGAGCCAAATGAATCCTCCGTATAGATAGGTATCGAAGAAAGGATGGTGATCCCAGATCTTGCCCGGCTTCTGTCCGAAAGCAGAGATTCCGAAGAACTGCGCGACTTGATCTCCGGTATCCCAATACAGAACACCTGGATAGAGCAAAACGATATACGGCAGCCAAGCAGCCAAAATTCTCAAAGAATCTTTGAACTTGGACTTTTTTGATTGACCATACTCAAATCGAAGCAATAAAAACTTATTCGAAAATGCATTCGTCTTCGAAGCCTGCTTCGTTAAACCGTCAGATGCTCCCATCTGAACGATTTTGAAACCAATCTGAAAGACCGCGAGGAAGAGAACTGCAAAGAGCAGCCACTGCGCATAAAAATACGGACGATCAAATGGAACTATCGCATCAGTCGAAGCATTTGTTCCACAAGCGAAGACGAAACCCAGTACCACTGGGAATCCCCATCCAGCAAATCGTTTCTTCTCATCTCCATGCAATACTATTTCAGGCAACACAATCAGGCCTCCGCTTAGTAAATATCTTCTTAATCTGCATCAGAATATGTCTACATATGACAACGACAATCAACGTAACCAAATATACAACCATGGCTCGTACTCCCATATGTTCTCCCCAGAATTGAGATACATTGCCCCAATTGCGCTTTCCCATCCAGTTAATCACTAAAATATGGAAAAGATATACGCCAAGGGATGCGCCGGAAACCTCGCGGATACAATGCAAAACCGTAGGGGACATCTCCCGCAAACGCTGTTCCACTTGCATGGCACATAGAAACAATGCAACCGCCTCAATAACACACAATGGAGAGGAAGTACTAATCACGTAGCTATGGTATTCAACATCGCGTACTGCGAAGTATCCGTTAGTGTACAAACCACCGAAAAACATCGCCCCAGCCGAAATTACACAAATGATTCCTGCAAGCCAAAGGGGAGGAAGCTTCCACAGGTAATTGGCGATATAGAATCCCAACAAAAAATAAAGCAATGCGCTTGAAGAGAACAGCGGCCAATTGAAAAGGGTTCCGAAATATTTTTTAGGTACGCCAAATCGTTCAATCAACGGAATTAAGATGCTAATAGCAAACTGCAGCACAATCAAATATTGCAGAATTTTTTTATTATTTCGTATCTGAGTCAACAACGGCGTTAGTATATATAGATAAATTATTGTGTACAAAAACCAATAAATGTCGTTTATTGAATTCGTTAAAAAACGCGATACAAAATCTTTAGCACCAATTCCGTTCGCATACTGTTCGGCGCCATAAAAAGAGAACGGAAATATGCAGAATAAGATATAGCAGAAGACACTTGCCAGAATGAGCGCACGACCTACACGCCACAGTCTCTTTTTAAAAAATGTTTTCGTATCGTATTTATCAGCATAACCAATAAGGTTCATACCACTAATCATGAAAAAAATCGGAACAGCGAAAATGGCAATCGCCTGAAATAAAACCGCCTGCGTCCAGTAAGTGTCGGAGGGATTGAAAACATTCAAAGAAACATGCAGCATGACCACGGCGAAGCATGACATAATATTCAGTGCGTCAACATAGACTAAATGCTTTCTTCTCACCTTATTCTCCGCCATGTAAAGCCTCTACTCGACAACAGGAATGGGATTCAAATCTTCTCGCGAACCTTAATCATAATGATATGGCCTGATTTTGTTCCGCTCTTATAGTGGGGCGGCTTGCGCCGCTTGGTTTGCATAGTACTCGGTTCCGGTCTGTTCCGGTGTCCTGTAGCCCAAGGACCGGTGCAGACGCTTCGAGTCCCCGCCACGAGACCCACCGGAACGTCGCCAATTCTAGGTCCCTCAAATCCCGGAAGGGCTTGCGCCGCCAGACGAGCTCGGTCTTGTACGCGCCGTCGGCGCTCTCGGCCATGGCGTTGTCGTACGAGTCGCCGACCGTGCCGGTCGACGGCAGCATCCCGTACTCCATCACCCTGGTGGTGCAGACGGTGCTGATGTACCGCACGCCATGATCGGCATGGTGCACGAGACCGTCCGCGCCACCGTGCGAGGCGGCCCATGATGCCGCCTGTTCCGGCACCCGCGGCGGCAGCCCCCGGTGTCCATGGTGGCGGCGCACGCCCGGCCGCGACCGATCTCGGCCGGATCCCGACCCTGCGCCGACGACCGGGCGCGCGTCGTGCGGCACCCGTACACGGCCATGAAGAAACCGGCATGGACCCTGAGGATGCCGCGGGCCGGCGCCTCGCGCCCGGCGGCCATGCGGCTGACAGGCCCGGATCTGGACACGCGGCAGCCGCGCGGCGTGACGAACCCGCAGCCCGGCAAAGCGGTCGGCACCCCGCAGGCCGGCCCGACCCTGAGACGGTCCTTGAATTCGTCGATGCAAGCGGCCATCAACGCCGTGCCGGGTCGAGCCGTGCCGCGGAAAAAGCCGACGCCGTCGTCAATATCCCGTTCGCCCGCCTCAATTGCGCGACCTCGGCCCGCAAACTCTTCAACTCCGCCATCGCGCCCCCGGCCGACTGCTTGGTCTCCGCCGCGACCCCCCCGGATCCCTGGCGCCCTATTCGACCGCCTTGGTCTCCGACGAATACGAGCCGCGCGACTCGGTCAACAGCCCGACGGCCTTCGTCCTGAACTCCGGCGTGTATCCCGCGCCCTTCGACATGGTCCCATCATCTCCCATCGAGCTAGGGGGAACGCGGAACAAAAAACAGTTCATATCATAATCAATGAAAAAGACCAATACAGAATATATAGTAAGTAACATGTCTAAGAGTCTGAACGCTTCCGTCGCCGTCCTCTTACCTTGTTACAACGAGGAAGTCACCATCGGCAAGGTGGTGCGCGACTTCAAAGCGGCGCTGCCCGATGCCGACGTGTACGTATACGACAACAACTCCACCGACCGCACCGCCGAGATAGCGGCGGGCGAAGGCGCGATCGTCCGCAAGGAGCCGCGCCAGGGCAAGGGCAACGTGATTCGCGCCATGTTCGAAGACATCGATGCCGACGTGTATGTCATGGCCGACGGTGATGATACGTATCCCGCCGACGCCGCGCCGGCCATGGTGGACAAAGTCCTCGAAGGCTACGACATGGTGATCGGCGACCGACTGAGCTCCACGTACTTCCAGGAGAACAAGAGGCCCTTCCACAACTTCGGCAACCGTCTGGTTCGCGGTTCCATCAACGGCTTGTTCCACGCCAATGTCACCGACATTATGACCGGTTACCGGGCTTTCTCGTTCACCTTCGTCAAGACCTATCCTGTGTTGTCGCGCGGCTTCGAGGTCGAAACCGAGATGACCATCCACTCGTTGAACAACAACCTCCGCCTTTATGAGATGCCGATTCAGTATCGGGATCGCCCCGAGGGGTCGGTCAGCAAGCTCGATACTGTGGGCGACGGTATCAAGGTGATGGGCACCATTTTCCGCATGATCCGCGAATACAAGCCGCTCCCATTCTTCGGCGGCATCGGCTGCGTCCTCGGCATCATTGGCGTCGTGCTGTGCGGCACGGTGACGGTGGACTTCTGGAACACCGGCATGGTGGCCCGATTCCCCACGCTGATCGGAGCGGTCATGCTTGTCATCGCCGGGCTGCTGCTGTTCGTGACGGGTGTCGTCCTTGATGTCATGGCCAAGAACGATCGCAAGGCGTTCATCGTCGAGTCCAACAGTTTCGCCATGTTGAGACGCAGATAGCCGTTTCCCCATTGGCTCCTTCCTTGTGCAAGGAAGGAGTTTTTTTGTTGTCCCGGCACCGATGCCGCGCCGATGAGGGATGCTTCTTGGGTGGGGGAGGGCGACACGCCGAAGAAGGGCGGCGTGTCCGGGATTTTCCGCTGTTTCTGCAGGGTGTTTCGATGCTCGGGCGGCGCGGTGTAAGATGATACTAAAACGGTTTAGTTACCCACCGGTTCAACGACGAACAACAGCTGGTGGGTGCCAAGCCGTGGGGCACCGGCCAAACGCCCCGATCAATGAAGCTCGGCGCATCGGACGAGTCTCATCAAGGAAAGGAAGAACCCATGCACGTCACTAAGAAAATTCTCGGCATCACCTGCGCCGTAGCAGCGCTGGTAAGCGTCTCCGCCTGCGGATCGTCGAGCGGAGGGAAAACGGCGGACGGTAAGAAAGAAGTCTCCTTCCAGACCTGGAACCTCAAGAACGATACCTACACGCCGTATTTCAACGACCTTATCGCCGCGTTCGAGAAGGAGAACCCGGACGTCAAGATCAAGTGGATCGATCAGCCCGCCGACGGATACACCGACAAGATCAACGCCGACGCTGCAGCCGGCACCCTGCCCGACATCGTGGACATGAGCCCCAATGGCGCCTACAGCCTCGCCAAAGCGGGGGTGCTGATGAACCTGAGCACCGAGGCGCCCGACGCCGCCAAGCAGTTCACCAAGTCGTCATGGGATGCCGTGACCTTCAAAGGCGAGAACATCGAGAAAGGCGCCTACGCCTTCCCGTGGTACCTCAACTCCGGTGTGCAGTACTACAACAAGAAGGTCCTGACCCAGTGCGGCATCGACGCCTTGCCGCAGAACATGGACGAGTTCTTCGCCGCAGCCTCCACGCTCGGCAAGAACTGCGCCGGCACCACGATGGTGGCTTCCACCCCGACGATCGAATCACTCGGCCAGTACGGTGCCAAACTCATGAACGGCGACCAGACCGCATTCACCTTCAACGACGCCAAGGGCGTTGAGCTTGTCCAGCATTACATCGACATGTACAACGAGAAGTCCCTGTCCGCCGATGCGCTCAACAACCTGTGGACCGGCGAAGGCGACGCCTTCAAGCAGGGGTCGGTCGCCTCGCTGGCGGGTTCGGCCTACTCGGTCTCCGACTTCGAGGAGAACGCCAAGGAACTCTACAAGAATCTCGGCATCACCGAGCGTCTGCTCGGCGAAGGCGGCAAGATGAACGTCGCCATGGAGACCCTCGTCGTCTCCAAGAACGCCAAGAACAAGGAAGAGGCCCTGAAGTTCGCCGAGTTCGTGACGAACAAGGAGAACCAGACCAAGTTCTGCAAGTCCTCGCACACCTTCCCGTCCGCCAAGGGAGCCGTCGAAGACCCGGCATTCTCCCCGACCGGCGACTCCATGCAGGATCAGGCCGTCAAACTTGCCTCCAAGGCCGTGCTCGACGATGACTGGTTCGCCTCCCCGGCCCCGTTCTCCGAGAACGCGAAGAACAGCCTGCGCGAACAGATCGCTCTCGCCATCCAGGGCAAGCAGTCCGCCCAGGAAGCCCTCGACAAGGTCGTCAAGATCGCCAATGAGGACTTGAACTCATGAGTGAATCCACTCCAACCGGATCCACGACCTCCGCGCGCGGCAGCTCCTCCAAAGCCGCCGCGCGCGGCGGTTCTCGCCGCCATGCCGGCGTGGACGTCGTGGATGAGGGGCACCGCATCCACGAAGGCACGGGCTTCGCCGCATGGTTGTTCGTGCTGCCCGCGCTCGCCGTGGCCGTGGTGTTCGTCATCGCGCCGTTCGTCAACACGGTGCGCCTGTCGTTCACCGACGCCACCTTCGCCCGCCCCGGCTCGTTCGTCGGACTGGAGCAATACCGCAAGATGCTGGCCGATCCGGCCGTGCACACCGGCCTGCTCAACTCGTCGCTGTACGTGGTCTGCGTGGTGCCCTTCATGGTCATCCTGCCGCTGATTCTGGCCTCCCTGGTCTCGGGCAATTCCAAGATCCTCTCGTTCTTCCGGGCCTCCTTCTACCTGCCCGTGGTCGTTTCCACGGTCATCGTCGGGTTGGTGTGGACCAATATCCTGGCCCCGAAGGGAGTGGTCAATGCCGCGCTGAAGTCCGTCAACGCAATCAAGGAATATATCCCGTTCCTCACCGATCGCTGGCTATTGCTGTTCAGCGCGATGATGATCACCATCTGGACCGGCTTGGGCTATTACATGATCATCTACCTGGCGGCGCTGGCCAACATCGACCCCGGCCTCTATGAAGCCGCCGAGATCGACGGCGCCGGCGTGGTCCGCCGCTTCCTGCATGTCACCGTGCCGGGAGTGCGCTCCACCATGGTGCTCATCATGCTGTTGTCCAGCGCCGCGGCCTTCCGCGTGTTCAACGAAATATACGTGCTTACCGGCGGAACCGGCGGCGTGGGCGGCCAGGACGTCACGATGACCATGCTGGTCAAGAACTACGGCACCGGACTCAATGCCAAATACGGCTATGCCGGAGCGGTCAGCATGCTGATCTTCCTGATCGTCGGCAGCCTGATCGCCATCGAGTTCCTCATCGAAAGGAAGATGAGCAAGGATGCGTAAGACATCGAACAAAGTCGCGCAGTATGCGTTGCTGACCCTGTTCTTCCTCGTGTTGATCGGCCCGTTGTTCTGGCAGCTGACCCTGGCCTTCAAAGGCAAGGGAGACGACATCTACGCCGTCCCGCCCTACGTGTTTCCCCGGGATCCGACGTGGAGCAACTTCGTCGAGGCGTTCAACCGCATTCCCGTCCTGAGCTATTTCAAGAACTCGCTGATCGTGGCCGCCATCGCCGTATGCGGCAACGTCGTGGGATCCACCTGCGCCGGTTACGCGCTCTCGCGCCTGGCCTTCAAAGGCAAACGTCTGGTCGTGCTGCTGATCTTCAGCGCCATGTTGATCCCCGGCGAAACCCTGCTGATCTCCCAGTTCATCATCGTCAAGAACATGGGTCTGCAGAACACGCTGATCGGCGCGGCGCTGCCCGGCCTGTGCGGCGCGATGAACGTGCTGCTCATGATGAACGCCTTCGCCGGCATCCCCAACGAGCTCGAGGAATCCGCCAAGGTGGATGGCGCCAACGTGTGGCAACGATTCTGGAACATCTGCGTTCCCCAAGTCAAGGGAACGATGACCGTCGTGACGATCTTCGCCTTCGTCGGCGCATGGAACGACTTCCTGTGGCCGTTGATCATCCTGTCCGATGACAAGGTGTACACGCTGACCGTGGGGCTGAACCGGCTCAAGAACCAGTTCGTCTCCGATCCGCGCCTGATCGCCGCGGGCACGGTCATCGCGCTCGTGCCGATCGTGATCTTCTTCCTGGTCTTCCAGCGCTACTTCTTCAAGGGCGTGGAGTCCGGTGGCATCAAAGGATGAAAGGATGATGCGCATGAGATTCGGCGTCAACTACACCCCATCCCACGGCTGGTTCCACTTCTGGCTCGACCCCGACTGGCCGAGCGTCGAGGAAGACATGCGCCGCATCAGGAACCTGGGCATGGACCATGTGCGCGTCTTCCCGGTGTGGCCCTACCTGCAACCCAACCGCACATGGATCAACCGCAAGGCCATCGCCGATGTACGCCGCATGGTGCACATCGCCGGCGAGCAGGGGATGGACGCCTATGTGGACGTGTTCCAAGGGCATCTGTCCAGCTTCGACTTCCTGCCGTCATGGCTGGTCACCTGGCATCGCGGCAATATGTTCGAGGACGCCGATGCCGTCAAGGCGGAGAAAACGCTCGTCGCCGAACTGTACGGGGAGCTGGCCCAGGAGCCGTCGTTCCGGGGGCTCACCCTGGGCAACGAACTCAATCAGTTCTCCGACCGTCCGCATCCCGCCAAAATGGCGACCTCGTCCCGGCGCATCAACGCCTGGCTGGCCGATCTGCTGGCCGTCGTCGACCGCAGGAAGCACGTGGCGTTGCACAGCGAAAACGACGGCGTATGGTATCTCGACCACCATCCGTTCACGCCGGTGCAGGCCGCGAACCTGGGCGACATGACCACGATCCACTCATGGGTGTTCAACGGCACCGCGCAAGGCTATGGCGCAATGAGCGAGGAATGCACCGCGCATGCGCTCTACTTGGCCGAGCTCTCCCGAGCCTTCGCCCGGAACCCCGACAGGCCCGTATGGCTGCAGGAGGTCGGCGCCCCGCAGAACGTGCTCGAAGCCGAGCAGACCCCGGAATTTTGCCGCGACACCATCGCCAAGGCGGCGCAATGCCCGAATCTGTGGGGCATCACATGGTGGTGCTCGCATGACGTGGACTCGCGTATGAGTGATTTCCCGCCCTTCGAGCACGCTCTCGGCCTATTCGACGAACACGGCAACATCAAACCAATCGGCCGCGCCTTCGCCGAGATGGCGCAGGAGTATCGGGACAAGCCCGCAGCCGGAGGCAATGACGCCGCCGTCGTCATCGAAGTCGATGAGAACGGCAACCCGCTCAACCGTGGCGCCTGCGGTCCGGGCGGCTCGATCTTCGAACGGTGGATGCGGCTGCACGCCGAAGGCGCCCGGCCCACGCTCGTCACCTCGGCGACCGCCCGTGACGGCGAAGCGCTGCGGCGGCTCGGCGTCACGCGGCTTGAAACCGACGATGAGCCGCATGGGGCGAAATACTACACCGCCGTCTCCGACTCATCCTTCGCGGAGCTGGATGCGCGGTGAGCGCCGTGGCCGCCGCACGTCGGCGGCTCCGGCGAGTACCGTCATGGCCGTGGCGATAGTATGGTGGTAATCCGAACATCGTATTTAGAAGTTTCGTATTGAAAGGAACGCGAGGCATGGCAGACGCGCGTACTGATTCCGTGAAGTATCCTGATTTGGTTGTTGTGGGTGCTGGGTTGTTTGGTCTGACGGTGGCGCAGCAGGCGGTGGAGCATGCGGGTGCCCGTGTGCATATCATCGACGTGCGCGACCACATCGGCGGCAACGCATACTCGTATATGGATGAGGAGACCGGCGCGGAGATCCACAAGTACGGGGCGCACCTGTTCCACACGTCCAACAAGCGTGTGTGGGATTACGTGAATCGTTTCACCTCGTTCACCGACTACGTGCATCGCGTGTATGCCACGCATGACGGCGAGGTCTATCCGCTGCCGATCAACCTGGGCACCATCAACCAGTTCTTCCACGCGCGTTACACGCCGGCCGAGGCGCAGAAGCTTATCGCCGAGCAGGCGGGCGAGCTGGCCGGCACCGATCCGGCCAACCTCAACGACAAGGGCATCCAGCTCATCGGCCGCCCCCTGTACGAGGCGTTCATCAAGAACTACACGGGCAAGCAGTGGCAGACCGATCCTGCCGAGCTGCCCGCGTCGATCGTCAAGCGTCTGCCGGTGCGCTTCAACTACGACAACCGCTATTTCAAGGACACGTGGGAGGGTCTGCCCGCGGACGGCTACACCAAGTGGATGGAACGCATGATCGACGATCCGCGCATCACGGTTTCGCTGGGCGTGGACTTCTTCGACGAATCCCAGCCGTACAACAAGAAGGCCCTGCGGGCCGCGGGCGTGCCGGTGGTGTACACGGGTCCGGTCGACCGTTACTTCGGTTACGAGCTTGGCGACCTGAAGTGGCGCACGGTGGACTTCAAGGAGGTGCGTTACGATGAGGGCGATCATTTCGGTTGCCCGGTGATGAACTTCTCCGACGCGGACGTGCCCTACACTCGCGCTATCGAGTTCAAGAACTTCAATCCGGAGCGCCGGGACCGGCAGAATCCGGACAAGACGGTGGTGTGGGAGGAGTACAGCCGTTTCGCCGAGCGTGGCGACGAGCCGTACTATCCGATCAACACCGATGCGGACAAGGCCCTGTACGCGCGGTACGAGGCCAAGGCCGCGGCCGAGCCGAAGACCGTGTTCGGCGGACGGCTCGGCACGTACAAGTACTACGACATGCACCAGGTGATCGACACCGCCCTGACCGCCTACGAGGAACAAGTCGCGCCGCTGCTGAAGAAGTAGACCAGCGTTTCGCCAGAGGATTAACGATTGAGCCTGAAGCCGACTGAATATTGCTGAGGCAATAGCCGGTTTCGGGCTTCTGTGTTTTTAACGTTGCAAGTGGGGGGTGACGCTGCTCGAACATGGCTTGGCTTCCCCAGAATGAAAAACTGGCGGAAAGGCGTATAAAGTGGCGGTAGACTGGCGGAAAGGCGTATAAAGTGGCGAATTCTGACGTTATTGAGTTGATTTCTTTTGCCGGCCTTTCCGAGTCGGATGTGAGGCTACTTCGAGAAGATAATTGTATTGAGGCGAAAAAGGCCAAAGACAAATTACCAGACAGTCTATGGGTGACTACCATTGCGACCGGGATGAAGTCAAAGCAATGTTTCGCGATGGCAGTGACACTCCTCAGGATCTTCGTATCGTGGAAGATTTGGGTAGTGCTGCATTGGATTCAGGCACGATTGTCTCGTACCGTTCTTATTTTCAGCGGATTCGGCCAAACCGTCCATGGCGTAATTTGAATGACGACGATTTTCTCGTGCGTCTGCAGGCGCTCGCTCGTTCTACCAAAGATAATCAGTTGCATCCAACTATTGCTGGATTGCTGATGTTTGGGCGCGAATATGATATCGTGCGGGAATTCGCAAATTATTTGACTGAATTGGTAAAGTGCCACGTCGCGTCGATGACGGGGACAAATTTCCTGGGGTACTTAAGGCTCGCCACGAGGAGTACAGTTGTCTGTAACGCACAATGTGGCGCGTAAGACGAGGGGCGCATCTCGCAAGTAGGGTGCGATGCAGTTGAAGGAGTGCATGTCATGACTGATCCGAATGTCAATCCGAACGGCCAGGTGCCAGGGCAGCAAGCTGACGCCAATCCGACTGAGCCGTTAAATGCGATGACGGCGGAAACGGGAACCGCCGCCAACAATGCTCCAACCCAAGCAATCGCAGCGGGCGAACAGCCCACTCAAGCGTTCACTCCTGTTGGGCAGCCTACGCAGGCGTTTACACCTGCCGAGCAGCCCACCCAGCCCTTTGCGCAGGCCAATCAGCCGGTACCGCCTACGCAGGCTTTGCCACCAGTGACTCCTGCCGCTGCGCCCGCGCCCGCATCGGCAGCGCCCGCGCCTGCGCCCGCACCGGCAGCACCCAATTCGCCCTATCCGGGGGCGGCTCCGGCAGGCGGATCGGTTCCTCCGGTCTATGGCAGCGGTAGTGCTCCGGTATATCCGGGCGGCGGGGCCGTGCCTCCGCAAACGCCCTATAACCCGTATATGCAAGGCGGCCAACCGAACGGCCAGCCGGGATGGTCTGGTTCTTACGGCAGTGTGCCGCCTGAAGCGAACCGGAAGTACAACGGCCTGGCTATTGCCGGTTTTATCTGCTCGTTCCTTGTCTCACTCCCCGGTCTGATCCTGAGCATCGTGGGCCTCAACCAGATTAAGAAACAGGGCGGCAAGGGCAAGGGCTTGGCCATCGCCGGCATCATCATCAGTGCGGCGGGCATGGTGATACAGGTAATACTGGTCATCGCGCTGATTGTCGGCGGTGCCTCGTATGCCATCAAGGCTATAGATGAGGCGAAAACCGATTCCTCCTATAGTCAGTCCTCTTCGGGCAACGGTGATAGCAGCGATAAGAGCAAAGCTCAAGATAATCTTGACGATGCGCTGGATGATACGTTGGGCGAAACCCATGACGATCTAGCCGACGGCGATTATGGGCTGTACGATTCGATTCAGGATTTCGTCGACTCTTCGGAATTCAAGGACTCCATTGAATCCGAAGCGGATACGTTTGCAGACACCGGCATCACCTTCAACTACCGTGTCGACGGTGACACCTTGGTGTACGAGTACGTGCTCGACGACAGCTACGCCTCGCTGGGCGATACTTTCGCTTCCTCACTGGATGCTATGGACAGCACCTATCAATCCACCGCAGATCTGCTGGGCTCGATGTGCAAGGCCTCCAGCGGCAAGGCATCGTTGCGCGTCATCATGCACACGCAAAGCGGCCAGTCGCTGTACGACAAAACCTGGACCGAAAAGTAGCAATCCCAGCGAACGTGCGTTTTGGTCGATTGAAGGCCGGTCTGCTTGCTCCTTGGACGGATGCTTCTGCGGAAGGAACCGCCAAGGAGTAGGCTTGGCACCATGAGACTCGCACGTTTTTCTTTGAATGATTCACCGCGCTACGCCTTCGTGCAGAAGGACGAAACGGATGGCAAGGACTATCTCATCGAACTGGACGGCCACCCGCTGGCCGGCGACCAGGTCAAGCCCACCGGCACTCGTTACCCGGTCGACGGCGACGGCATCCGCCTGCTCTCCCCGGTCATCCCCTCCAAGGTCTACGGCCTGGCCAAGAACTATGAGGCGCACGCCCAGTTCATGCACGAGGCCGGCCATTCCGAAATCGCCCACGCGCCGGAGGACATGGTGATCTTCACCAAGCCGTCCACCTCGGTGATCGGCCCCGACGATCCGATCGTGTACCCGGCCTGCTCCAAGGACATGAACTTCGAACCGGAAGTGGCCGTGGTGATGGGACGCATCGCCAAGAACGTGACCGTCGAGAACGCGATGGATTACGTGCTCGGCTTCACCTGCGTGAACGACGTGACGTTGCGCGACCTGCAGGGCATCGACCCCACGTGGACGCGCGCCAAGGGCTTCGATACCTCCTGCCCGCTTGGCCCGTGGATTGTGATGCGTGACGACCTCGACTGGAGAGACGCCAAGATTTCCTTCACGCTGAATGGCGAGGATGTGCCGATGGCTTCCGGCACCACCGCCAACCTGATTCACGGTATTCCCGAACAGATCGCCGCGATCTCGTCGTTCTCCACGCTGCTGCCCGGCGATGTCATCATGACCGGCACGCCGAACGCCTCCGGCCATCTCGACCCCGGCGACGAGGCCATCGTCCACGTCGAAGGCATAGGCGATCTGCGCAACGTTGTGGTGCGTGCGTGAGTACCTGCATCATGTGGGGCGTGCCGTCCGATCCACGCCGTTGCCGCGCGCGATTTTACGTGTACGGAAAAGCCGCACCCGCGATTAATCGAATCCGGGTTTCCCGGACCGGTGATCGGGGTGCGGCTTGTGGGCGTGGAGCGCCCGCGATTTTGTCAAGCATGGGCCTGACGGAGAGGATGACTGCCTCGTTGCGCTTGCCGGTTTTCAACTGACCATACTCCACAGTGTCAGTCATGGTGAGGATTTCGGGCCTTATCGGTATCACCTTTCTAACTTAACAAGATATTCGGTGGTGTCTTCTTCAAACTTTTTCTGACCTGTCAAATGAAAGCCATGCTTCTGGTAAAAAGAAATTGCTCTAACATTCTTTTCTAATGCCCATAGATTATCTGCATGGAGTTCTTTAATTGCAAATTCAATTAGTTCATTGCCGATTCCCTCACTCTGGAAAGACGTATCTACGTATAGTTTACAGATTTCTGTTCCATTCATTTGAATAAAACCCTTTATCAATCCATCATCAGATACATATATGTTATTGATGATTTCATCTTTTTTGAAGTAACTATCTATCAATGAAACAACTTGTAACTCCCCAAAAGAAAAGCTTTCATCTTTGAATATGGGGAAGAAGTTTATCCTATTATTAAATACATATATTTCAGCGATTCTTGATAAATCATCTATTACTGCTTTTCTGATACGCATCCTAATATATCCTCTACAAATTCCGAATTTGTTCTTACGGCTTCAAAATAGCAATCAATTCATCTCCATCCTTCTCCGCAGTTTCAACAAATCTAACCGGTCAGTATAACTGACTGGCAACTTTATTCCAGGTTCATAAGATGACCAGCAGTATTCCGCTTTACCGCAGGAATGCTTCTATGGATTCTTCACTGGGCAATGTGGCAAAGATTCGTCTGATCTTGTGGAAGAGGGGGGCGGAATATTGCGGAATATGAAAACTTGAGTCACATGCACTCAAGTTTTGGGAATAGAATGGGTTCCAGGTCGGTTGACCATATCAGACAACGACAAGTTGCGGTCTGCCGCAACGCTCGCAGGACTTTCGAAGCCTGCGAGCCGCACTGCGCGGACCGCATGATATGGAGGAATACGATATGGAACAGAAGTTCACCACCATGGCCCAGGAGGCCGTCGGCGACGCCATCCAGAGTGCGTCCGCCGCGGGAAACGCGCAGGTCGAAACCCTGCACGTCATGGACGCGCTGCTGCGCCAGGAGAACGGCGTGGTGCGTTCGCTGATCGAAGCCGCGGGCGGAGACCCGCAGGCCATCGGCGCGGCGGTGCGCAACGCCTTGGTCGCCCTGCCAAGCGCATCCGGCTCCAGCACATCACAGCCGCAGGCCAGTCGTCAGCTGACCGCCGCCATCGCCCAGGCCGAAAAGGAAATGCAGCAGATGGGCGACGAATACGTCTCCACCGAACATCTGCTCATCGGCATCGCGGCCAGCAAGCCGAACCAGTCGGCCGAAATTCTGGAGAAGAACGGCGTCACCGCCGCCTCCCTGCGCAAGGCCGTGCCCGGTGTGCGCGGCGGCGCGAAAGTCACCAGCCCGGACGCGGAAGGCTCATACAAGGCCCTGGAGAAGTACTCCACCGACCTGACGGCCGCCGCCAAGGAAGGCAAGCTGGACCCGGTCATCGGCCGTGACCAGGAGATCCGCCGCGTGATTCAGATCCTGAGCCGCCGTACCAAGAACAATCCGGTGCTGATCGGCGAGCCGGGCGTAGGCAAAACCGCCGTCGTCGAAGGCCTGGCCCAGCGCATCGTGGCGGGCGACGTGCCCACCACGCTGCAAGGCAAGAAGCTCATCTCCCTCGACCTGGGCTCCATGGTGGCCGGCTCGAAGTACCGCGGCGAATTCGAAGAGCGCCTGAAGAGCGTCCTGAACGAGATCAAGAACGCGGACGGCCAGATCATCACCTTCATCGACGAGATCCACACCATCGTCGGCGCCGGCGCGGCCGAAGGCTCGATGGACGCCGGCAATATGCTGAAGCCGATGCTGGCCCGCGGCGAACTGCGCCTGATCGGCGCGACCACGCTGGACGAGTACCGCGAGAACATCGAGAAGGATCCGGCATTGGAACGTCGTTTCCAGCAGGTGTTCGTGGGCGAGCCGAGCGTGGAAGACACCATCGCCATCCTGCGTGGCCTCAAGCAGCGTTACGAAGCGCACCACAAGGTGACGATCGGCGACGACGCGCTGGTTGCCGCCGCGACCCTCTCGAACCGTTACATCTCAGGCCGTCAACTGCCGGACAAGGCCATCGACCTGGTCGACGAGGCCGCCGCCCACCTGCGCATGGAACTCGACTCCTCGCCCGAGGAGATCGACGAACTGCAACGCAGGGTGACCCGTCTTGAGATGGAGGAAATGCAGCTCAGGAAAGCCGAGGACCCCGCGTCCAAGGAGCGTCTGGGCAAACTGCAGGCCGAACTCGCGGACACCCGCGAGAAGCTCAGCGGCCTCAAGGCGCGTTGGGATGCGGAACAAGCCGGGCACAACAAGGTCGGCGACCTGCGTGCCAAGCTCGATGACCTGCGTGTGCAGGCGGACAAGTACACCCGCGAAGGCAACCTCGCGGAAGCCTCGAAGATCCTCTACGGCGAGATCCCATCCATCCAAAAGGAACTTGCCGCAGCGGAGAACGCCGACGCCGAAACCCAAGACTCCGGTGCCGGGCAGCCGGGCGCCGAACCGATGGTCCCGGACCGCGTGGACGCCGATTCGGTGGCCGGCATCGTCTCCGACTGGACCGGTATCCCCGTCGGACGCCTGATGCAGGGCGAAAACGAGAAGCTGCTCCACATGGAGGATTACCTCGGCAAGCGTGTGATCGGACAGAAGGAAGCCATCGCCGCCGTATCCGACGCGGTGCGCCGTTCGCGCGCCGGCATCTCCGACCCGAACCGTCCGACCGGCTCGTTCCTGTTCCTCGGCCCCACCGGCGTGGGCAAGACCGAACTGGCCAAGGCGCTCGCCGACTTCCTGTTCGACGACGAGAAGGCCATGGTCCGCATCGACATGTCCGAATACATGGAGAAGGCCTCGGTCTCCCGCCTGATCGGCGCCGCGCCGGGCTACGTGGGCTACGAGCAGGGCGGCCAGCTGACCGAAGCCGTGCGCCGCCGCCCGTACTCCGTGGTGTTGTTCGACGAGGTCGAGAAGGCCAATCCGGAGATCTTCGACGTGCTGCTGCAGGTGCTCGACGACGGCCGCCTGACCGATGGCCAGGGCAGGACCGTGGACTTCAAGAACACGATTCTGATCATGACCTCCAATCTCGGCTCGCAGTTCCTCGTGAACGACGACATGGACGCCGACGCCAAGAAGAAGGCCGTGATGGACGCCGTCCACATGAACTTCAAGCCGGAGTTCCTGAACCGTCTGGACGACATCGTCATGTTCCACCCGCTGACCCGCGATGAGCTCGGCGGCATCGTGGACATTCAGGTGGCCGGGGTGGCTCAGCGCCTGACCGACCGGCGTATCGCGCTGGACGTCACCGCGGCGGCCCGCGAATGGTTGTCGAACACCGGGTATGATCCGGCGTACGGCGCCCGTCCGCTGCGCAGGCTGGTGCAGACCGAAGTGGGCGACCAGCTGGCCCGCATGCTGCTGGCCGGCAAGGTCCACGACGGCGACACCGTGCTCGTCGACCAGACCGGCGGCGAGCATCTGGACCTCACCGCACGTTCGGACGGCGACGACCCGTCCGTGAGCGTGGACGGGATTCAGGAAGACCAGTGACTGGACGATTCGCGCCGACGCCGTCGGGACGCATGCACATCGGCAACATATACGCCATGCTGGGCGCATGGCTCTCGGCCCGTTCCCGTGGCGAACGCATGATGATGCGCATCGAAGACGTGGACGGGCCCCGCGTGGTCGCCGGCGCCGACCGACTCATGATGGACGACCTGCATTGGCTCGGGCTCGACTGGGATGGTGAGCCGATGTTCCAGTCCCAGCGCACCGAACGATACGAGTATGCGCTGGAATGTTTGCGCTCGCAGGGCGTGCTGTATCCCTGCTTCTGTTCGCGCGCGGATATCCGCGCGGCGTCGGCGCCCAACGAGGGAGACGGTTTCACGGTGTATCCGGGCACATGCCGCCGCCTGCTGCGCGAGCATCCCGAGCAGGTGCGCGCCCGCCTGACGCGCGGCGACCGTCACTCCATCCGCATCGCCATGCCTGAGGAGGTCGTCGCCTTCACCGATGGCGTCTACGGGCCGCGTCGATACGACCTGGCCCGGGAAGTGGGCGATTGCGTGATTTGCCGGGCCGATGGGTTGTTCGGATACCAGCTGGTCGTGGTGGTCGATGATCTCGACATGGGCGTGGACGACATCGTGCGCGGGCGTGACCTGCTACGCTCCACCGCATTGCAGATGCGGATTCGCAGGTGCCTGCTGGAGGGCGGCTTTGAGCCGGAACATGGCGGCACCGACCCGTGCGCCGCAGACCGGCCCGCGAGACGTTCCGCCGCACGCCCCGCATACGCGCATCTGCCGCTGATCGACAATGCGGCCGGGCGCCGCCTCGCCAAACGAGAGCGGTCGCTCGACATGGGCGCCTTGCGGGCGCGCGGCGTCCGCCCCGAGCAGATCATCGGCTACTGCGCGTGGCTGCTTCGCCTACGGCCCGATCCCATCGCCTGTCCGCCCGCCGATCTGCTGGCCGATTTCAGCTGGACGCCGCTGCGCGGCGCGCATGACGACCGCATCCTGGATCCGGCCTCACCGCACACGCCGGCATGGCTGGCCGAAGCCTTGTGAGCGCGGGTGCCGGGTTGCCGGTCGCCGTGCGGGCGCGGGGTCGCTGAGGGCCGCCGGGTTGCGCAAAAACGTGCCGTAAGCCGGCGGGATGTTGCGTGCCGAGGCGACGGAACGCGGTAGGCTGAGCGTGGATGATTGGTTCGATACGGGAGGAACGCATGTCTTCATCGAAGCTGTTCAGAAATGTGATCATCGGCGGTGCCGTCGCCGCAGGCACCGCGGCCTGGGCGCTTGCGCCGCGCTCGTTCAACGACAAGCGCCGCAACTTCGTGCCTTCGGTTCCCGATGCGTGGTACGCCCACCGTGGTCTGCATGACGCCGGTTCCGGCCTGACCCATCGGTATGCCGCCGAATCCGGCGACTATGTGGCGCTCGCCCGCCGCATGGCCGAGAAAGCCGGCTACGGTTCCGCCAACGAGGCCGGCCCGATCGCCCCCGAGAATTCGCTGGCCTCCTTCGCCGCCGCCTGCGAGGCCGGGTATGGCATAGAGCTCGATCTGCAGCTGACGCTCGACGGCCAGGTGGTCGTCGTGCACGACCCCGACCTGAAACGTGTGGCCGGCGATCCGCGCCGCATCGAAGACCTCACCTACGGCGAGCTGACGCGCATCCCGTTGTTCCCCACGGCCCGGCCCGGCGATGCCGTCGCCGAACCATTGCCCGGCGCCGAGGAGGTGCCGGCGCTGGTCACCACGCCGTCCGCCGCGCCGGACGGCTACTACCAGCATGTGCCGCTGTTCTCCGACGTGCTTGCGGTGGTGAATGGCCGCGTTCCGCTGATCGTGGAATACAAGTTCGACGACAACGCCCATTGGGACGGGCGCTGCGACGAACTGATGGACAAGGGTGCCGCGCTGCTCGCCCAGTACGAAGGCCCGTACGTGATTGAATCGTTCAACCCCCGTGCCGTGGAATGGTACAAGGTCAACCATCCCGAAGTGAATCGTGGACAGTTGAGCTGGCCCGCCACCATCAAGGAGGACGGTGTGACCGAATGGGCCGCCGGCCTGCTCGTGTTCGACTGGATGTCCCGCCCCGATTTCGTGGCCTACGACTGGGTCGGCGGCTCGTCACCGCAGGTCAGGCTCGCGCGCGCGATGGGCGCGACCGCCGTGTCGTGGACCGTGCGCAGCCGTGACGAACTCGCCCAATGCGACGCTTACTTCGACCGTCATATCTTCGAGGCGTTCGTGCCCGACGAACGGTAAACCGCTTTACTGGTTCCCGACAGGCCGCCCACCACATTTGTCGTGGTGGGCGGCCTGTTTATTGGCATGCCGTGACGGGGCGGTGAACGAGGCGAATATCAGACGTAATGGCGATGAAGCCATATTGAATTCTCAGTGATATCGATCCAGGGGCGTCGACTGCTGGGGTACCACTGAACGAGGTAACCGTCCATAGAAAAATGCATAACGGTCTTCGACCGAAAGGGGCCTCTGCATGTCTCAGGCAGTCGCACACATCCAAAAACCTAGCCAATCCCCGCCGTCATATGGCGCGGGTTCCCGTGCCAAGGCGCGATTCACCCTGCGCGACGTGACGCCGGCGCTGTATCTTGCGCCCGCGGCCATCGTGTTCCTCGTATTCGTGGTGTATCCGCTGATTCGCACGTTCGTGCTGTCCATGTCGGGCACCGACATTCTCGGCCGACAGAGCAAGTTCGTGGGACTGCGCAATTTCCAGCGCGTGTTCAGCGATCCCGAATTCGGCAAAATCATGCTCAATACACTGATGTTCGCCGTATACACGGTGATTCCCACGATTCTGCTGTCGCTGGTCATTGCGTTGATGCTGAACAAGGAATCCACCGTCAATCGTGTGTTCCGCACGATTTTTGCGCTGCCGTTCGCCTACTCGGTGTCGGCCGCGTCCATTATCTTCTCCGCCTTCTTCAATCCGGCCACTGGCCTGTTCAACGCCGCGCTGCAGAGAATCGGCATGCAGCCGGTGGGTTGGCTCACCGATCCGAAATTCGCGATGCCGGCCATCGCCATGACCACGGTGTGGATGAACATCGGCTACAACGTGCTGGTGTTGCTTGCCGGCCTGGGCTCGGTTCCGGAGGAGATCGTCGAAGCGGCTCGTCTGGACGGTGCCTCCGGTCTGCGCCTGCAGACCTCGATCATGATTCCGCTGATCATGCCGCAGCTGTTCTTCCTGATCATCACCGACACCATCCAGTCGTTGGAAAGCTTCGGCCAGATTCATGTGCTCACCAAGGGTGGTCCGAACGCCTCCACCACCACGCTGGTGTACGACATCTACATGCACGGTTTCGCCAACAACAGCTCCAATTTCGGCTACGCTTCGGCCGAGGCGTTGGTGCTGATCGTGGTGGTCGCCGTCATCACCCTGATCCAGTTCCTCACTGTTGGAAAGCAGGTGGATAACCAATGACCGCTTCCGTTCCCTCCGGTACCGTGTCGCGCGGCGCGACCGGCTCGCTGAGCCTTTCCCGCGCCAGATACATCGCCTCGAAGATATTCGGCGTGCTGGTGCTGCTGTTTCTTGCCTTCCTCGTGGTCTTCCCGGTGTACTACTCGTTCGCCGGTTCGTTGATGAAGCAGGAGGACATCGCCAGTTATCCGCCCGCCGTCTGGCCGGTGCATGGCATCACCTGGAATAATCTCGCCACTGCGGCGCAGATCATTCCGCTTATGCGCCAGTACGTCAACTCGCTGGGGGCCACGCTGGTGATCACCGTGGCGCAGGTGCTCACCTCCACTTTGGTGGCGTATGCGCTGGTGATCCTCAAAGTCAAGGGCCGTCGCGTGTGGTTCGTGCTGTTCCTGTCCACGATGATGATTCCGGGTGAATCCGTGATCATCCCGAACTATCTGACCATCTCTTCGCTCGGGCTGCGCAACACCTTCCTCGCGCTGGTGCTTCCGTTCCTCGCCAGTGGATTCGGCGTATTCATGATGCATTCGTTCATGCGCCAGTTCCCGATGGAGCTGGTGGAAGCCGCGCGCATCGACGGCGCCTCGAACCTGCGCCTGCTATGGTCCGTAGTGCTTCCGCTAAGCCGCCCGGCCATCGCCTCGCTGGCCATCTACACCTTCCTGACTCACTGGAACGCCTTCTTCTGGCCCTTGCTGGTCACGGAGACACCGCAGATGCAGACCATCCAGATCGGCATCACGCAGCTGCAGTCGCCCGATGCCTTCAACCCGGGACTGGTGATGGCCGGCGCCGTTCTGGCCGTCATCCCCACGCTGTTCATCATCGTGTTCGGGCAGCGTCAGATCGTGCGCGGTCTGACTGCTGGTTCGACCAAATGATTTGTGATTCATAACTCAATACCGACAACAACCAACCATTGACGTCGCCGACCATTGGCCGAGCTGAATGTCGACGTCAATCACCATCCCTCGGCCGGCGCTCGCTGGCCGACTGTCACCAATCACCGTCCGTCGGCCGTGTCGTATCCGGCATGCGGGCGGCTTATGAGGAGAACGAATAAGAATGAACAAGATTGCCACCCGTGCCATCGCCATCATCGCGGCGGTGGGTTCCATGGTTTCCTTGGCGGCATGCGGATCGGATACCGCTTCGAACGCCAACGTCCCTACGCCCAAAGAGTCCGACGGTTCCGTGACCGTGAACTTCTGGCACTCCATGTCCGGCACGAACGGCCAGGTGCTGGACAAGATGATCAACGAGTTCAACGCGCAGAACAAGGGCAAGATCACCGTCAAAGGCTTGTACCAAGGCAAGTATGATGAAGCGATCACCAAATACAAGTCGGCCGTGCAGTCGCAGTCCACGCCGACGCTGATGCAGATCTACGACATTGGTTCGCGCTTCATGATGGATTCCGGCACCATCACGCCGATGCAGAATTTCATCGATAAAGACAGGTACGACACCTCCGATCTGCAACCGAACGTGGCCGGATACTACACCGTGAACGGCAAGCTGTATTCGATGCCGTTCAACACCTCCATGCCGGTGCTGTACTACAACAAGACGTTGTTCGAGAAGGCCGGGCTCGACCCGAACAAGGCACCGGAAACGCTGGATGAAGTGAAGGCCGCCGCCGAGAAGCTTTCCGAGAAGAATGGCGGACCCGCACAGTACGGCTTCAACGCCGCCGTCTACGGCTGGTACCTGGAGCAGGAGATCGCCGCCAGTGGCGAGCAGTACTGCGGTCCCGACAACGGTCGTGGCAAGGATCGCGTGTCGAAGTTCGACTTCGACAACGACGCCGCAGTCACGTTCATGAAGTGGTGGAAGGATATGGTCGACTCCGGCGTCTCCGGCAACACCGGTTCCGATACCACGGCGGCCATCAACGCCTTTGAAACCGGCAACATCGGCATCACCATCGAATCCACCGCCGATCTGGCCGGTGTGATGGACGCCGCCAAGCAGAAGGGCTTCGAAGTCGGTGTGGGAAACTACCCGAAGATCAAGAAGAACAACTCCGGCCCGATCATCGGCGGCGGCTCCCTGTGGATTTCCAACGTAAAGCACTCCAACGAGGAGCAGCAGGCGGCTTGGCAGTTCGTCAAGTTCCTTTCCGACCCGAAGCGTCAGGCCGAATGGCACACCGGCACCGGTTACTTCCCGACCTCGAAGAAGGCGCTTGAGGAGCCGGTGGACGCCCAGTGGCGTCAGCAGTACCCGCAGTTCGATGTGGCGGTCAAGCAGTTGCAGAACACCAAGCTCACTCCCGCCACCCAGGGATGCTCCGCAGGTGTGATGCCGCAGGCCCGCAAGGGCGTGGAGAAGGCCGTCGAACAGATCTTCGAAGGCACCGATCCCAAGAAGGCTTTGAGCGATCAGGTCAAGGCGTTGCAGACGGATCTGGACGATTACAATAACTCGCTGTCCCAGAAGTGATGTGGTCGCGGTCCCTATGCCGCGACAATGACGACGGCCCGCCGCCCCGGAGGTTTTCGGAGCTGCGGGCCGTTTGCCATGCCCCGCATGATCGGGGCGCGCGCCGTCACTTGTGATACGGCTCGTGGGCGTTGATCTTGTACGCGCGATAGATCTGCTCCAACAGGATCACGCGCATGAGCTGATGGGGTACTTCCAGCATGTGCCGCTGTTCTCCGATGTGCTGGACGTGGTGGCCGGCCGGGCTCCGCTGATCGTGGAATACAAGTTCAGCGACGACAAGGCTTGGGATGAGCGTAGCGAAGAGCTCATGGAAAAGGGCCACGCCTTGCTTGAGGCGTATGACGGCCCGTACGTGATCGAATCCTTCCATCCGGGCGCGGTGGATTGGTACAAGGAGCATCACCCTGAGGTGTGCCGTGGTCGGCTGAGCTGGCCGGCGAAGCTGAGCAAGAATGGTGCGGCTGAATGGGCCGCCGGCTTACTGGCGTTCGACTGGCTGTCTCGTCCTGATTTCGTGGCCTATGACTGGACCGGTGGCGCTTCGCCGCAAGTCAGGCTCGCTCGTTCGATGGGTGCGATGCCGGTTTCATGGACCGTGCGCAGCGGCGATGAACTCGCCCAGTGCGCCCCCTGCTTCGACCGCCACATCTTCGAAGCGTTCGGCCCCGACGCAGTGTGAGGTTGAGGGCGTTATTGATGTGCCCATGGGGCGGTTACAGGCTCATCGGGCGGTAACTTGCCCATGGGGCGGTTTGAAGAATATGTGAAACCGCGGAATTAAGCCATTTTGGTATACCGCCCCATGAGGGTTTTACGGCCCCATGGGGCAATTACCGCCCCATGAGGGATTTCCCGCCCCATGAGGTATGGTGTTTTACTTGTGATACGGCTCGCCGGCGTTGATCTTATAAGCGCGATAGATCTGTTCGAGCAGAATCACGCGCATGAGCTGATGCGGGAACGTCATCTTCGAGAAGCTCAGCAGAAAATCAGCACGACGCAGAATCGCGTCGTCAAGGCCGATTGAACCGCCGATGACCAGCTGAATATGGCTGGTACCACGCAATCCAAGGTCGTTGATTTTGGCGGCCAATTCTTCACTGGACAGCTGCTTGCCGTTGATGGCAAGGGCAATAACAAACGCCCCGTCCTTCAGATGCTTGGCGATGCGTTCGCCTTCTTTGGCCTTGATCTGTCGGTCAACGCCTTCAGAGGCGTGTTCGGGCGTCTTCTCATCCGCCACCTCGATGATGTTGAGCTTGCAGTAGCGCGAGAGCCGCTTGGAATATTCGGCGATGGCGTCGGTCAGATACCGTTCCTTGATCCGGCCGACGCAGACGATGTCGATGTTCATGCGTCAGTCGATGACGCCGTAGAGACGATCGCCGGCATCGCCCAGACCCGGCACGATGTAGCACTTGTCGTTGAGCTTCTCGTCCACCGCGCACACCACGACCTTGAATTCGATGGACGGGTCGATGTGCTCCTCGACGTACTTGATGCCTTCAGGCGCCGCGATGATGTTGATCGCGGTCACGTCCTTGGCGCCGCGTTCGGCCAGATAGTGCGTGGCGGCGACCAGCGTGCCGCCGGTGGCGAGCATCGGATCGATCAGGAAGCACTGGCGGCCGGACAGATCCTCGGGCAAACGGTTCGCATACGTCACCTGCTGGGTGGGATGCTCCTCGTCGCGCTTCATGCCAAGGAAGCCGACTTCGGCGGTGGGCATGAGGCGGGTCATGCCGTCGAGCATGCCGAGGCCGGCACGCAGCACGGGCACGATGATCGGACGGGGTTCGGCGAGCTTCTTGCCGGTCATCGGCGCGACCGGGGTCTCGATCGGCGCGGCCACGACGCTCAGGTTGCGGGTGGCTTCATAGGCTTCAAGCATCACAAGCTCGGAGACGAGCTCGCGGAAAATGGAGGAGGGGGTGTTCTTGTCGCGCAGCACGGTGAGCTTGTGCTCGACCAGCGGATGATTCAAAACGTGAAGTTCCATGACTCCCAGCCTAGCCCATGATTCCCGGCCTGACGAACCGGGGCGACTGATGGCGTGAAGGGGGTTGCGGGCCGCGACGAACCTATAGGGCCATCCGCTTCCACTTGCGGATCTTCGTCCTGAACGATCCGAACGGGGCGACGGTATTCACATGAATGAACCTGTACACTTCCCATACCGCCGTTTTGGTGGCGTCGTCGGCCCATTGCCTCATATGCGGCTTGAACAGCTCATCCTCGCTCATCGCGTCGATCATGGCGTATATGGCGTCGACGTTGTCGGTCAACATGCCCTTCAGTTCCCGCAGCGAAAGGTGGGCGTAGGTGTCGGTGAACCACTGGTACAGCTTTCCGAGCTGGTTCCACTTGAACTCGTCCGACGGCGTTCGCACCGGAAGGCCCTTCCGCTCGCGATCCTCCCATTGCAGCAGCAGGGTGGTCCAGCCGACCTGATAGGCGAGGTTTTCCGCCGGGGTCCTCTCGACCTCGTCGATGCGCTTGTCTTTCAGGGCTTCCGGAATATCGTCGAACTCCGCAATGTATTTTCGAAACGCCGCGCCGATCTTCTCTTTGAGCTCCTGCGCGTTCTCGTATGTTCTCACTATGCACCTCCCGGCCGCCATGCGTCGCTGCGACGATACGGACATTGTATCAGTCCGGCGGATGCCGTGACGTCAGTGGCTGGCGGGTGTCCGGGGCCGTCTGAACTCCATGTGAACAAGATGAATTCTCTGACTTGTGCGCGTATAGTCCTGATGAATTTCTCTCCCCGCTGTATCTCCTCGTGTCATGCTGGTGCTGATCGCCGCCGAAACGCCGAAATATGGGAGTGGGTGGATATGGGAATCTCAATCAAGAATCTCAGGAAGGTGTATGAGAACGGATATGAGGCCCTGAAGGATATCAGCCTTGATATTCAAGACGGAGAACTGGTCTGCCTGCTTGGTCCCAGCGGCTGCGGCAAAAGCACTACGCTGAACATCATCGCGGGTCTTCTGGATCCCACTTCCGGCGATATCGCCATCGACGGCCAATCCGTCGTCGGACTGCATCCCAAGAATCGCAACATCGGGATGGTCTTCCAGAATTATGCCCTCTATCCGCATATGACGGTATTGGAGAACGTCATGTTTCCGCTGCGTGTGGGAGAGCATCGCCGCAGCAGGGAAGAGGCGGCGAAGATCGCCCACAAGTTCATGGACATGACGAACATCGAGAATCTGGCGGACAAGAAACCTTCCGCGTTGTCGGGCGGGCAGCAGCAGCGTGTGGCCATCGCTCGTGCACTCGTGCAGACTCCCCGGGTGCTGCTGCTCGACGAGCCGTTGAGCAATTTGGACGCGCGTCTACGGCTGCATATTCGTGAGGAGATTCGCCGTCTGGTCAAGGGGACGGGCATCACCACGATCTTCGTCACTCACGATCAGGAGGAGGCGCTGTCGATTTCCGATCGCATCGTGCTGATGAACGAGGGTGTGGTGCAGCAGTACGACGATCCGCAGAAACTCTATCTCGACCCGGCCAACCTGTTTGTGGCGCAGTTCATGGGCAGTCCGATCATCAATATCTTCGACATGAGATTCGACCGTTCTGACGGCATGCTGCGGGGAAAGGCCTTCGACATCGCGCTCGCGGATCTTGATGGTTCCCGGTTCCGCGCCGGCGCCGCGGGAGGAATGCTGGCGGAGGAGCGCTACAAGGTCGGCATTCGTCCTGAATATTTCCTGACGGAGCCCATGAAAGGGCATGCCGATGGATTCAAGCCGGCGTTTGAGGCCGAGATCGAGTCTTTGGAAATGATCGGCCGTTATGCCGTCCTGCATTTTGACGCCGGCGGGCAACATGCGCGCAGCGTGGTCGATGCACGCACGGGAATCCGCCAAGGGCAACGGGTCGCGTTCGCCATCGGGTATGACGATATATATCTGTTCTCCGAGGATGGAACGAGGGTGTACTGATATGGAAGAGAGGCGCGAGAAGTCGAGTGCGGTGACTGCCTTGAATGAGGGCGGGGGAGGGAAATCTCATCGCTCGGGTCGATATTCCGCCGAGCGGCAGCCCCATGCGTGGCTGTTGCTGTTCCCGGCCTTGGCGCTGATCACCGTGTTCAATCTGCTTCCCCTGGTGCGTATCTTCATCATGTCGCTGCAGGGCGGGACGTTGACCCGTCAACGGTTTGTGGGAATGCGTAATTTTGTTTTCGTGTTCGCGGATCCCGAATTCCGCAAGGCCATCGCCAATACGGCGCTGTTTGCATTCGTCGTGGTGTCGGTCGGGCTGGTGCTGTCGATGGCGGTGGCGGTGGCCATCAATGGAAAGCTTCGTGGAGGCAGGGTCTTCGAAATCCTGTTCTTCATCCCCTATCTGACCTCGGTAATCGCCATCGGCATGGTGTTCCGGTATCTGTTCAACGGCGATTACGGTCTTGTCAATTACGTGTTGGGTCTGTGCGGCCTTGGACCCTATGATTTTCTCAACGATCCGAAGTTCAATATGCCCACGCTCATCATCTTCGGCATATGGTCATCCCTGGCGTTCAACATCATCATTCTGTTGTCGGGCCTGCGCGGCATAGACAAGGAATATTACAAGGTGGCCGACATGTTCGGCGCCACGGCCTGGGAGAAGTTCCGCAGGATCACGTTGCCGCAGATGGTGCCGATTCTGACGTTCCTGTCCATCGTGGATTTCATCAATTCCTTCAAGGTGTATACGGAGGTGTACGCCTTGTTCAACGGGAAGGCCGGTATCGGCGATAGCGCCACGACGGCGGTGTTCTACGTGTTCAACAAGTTCTACGTGGACAACAAGTATGGGCAGGGCATGGCCGCGGCGGTGGTGCTGTTCCTGGTGATTCTGGCTTTCACCATCATCCAAGGCATCGTATTGAGGAGGCTGGCGAAGTGAGGTTTCTCGGTAAGGGTCTGGTCTACGTGTTCGTCATCGTCATGGCGGCGCTTACGCTCTTCCCGTTCCTGTACATGCTGTCCAGCAGCCTGATGACCTATCAGGAGGTCACGAGTATCCCGCCGACGATAGTGCCTCGCGTCCCGCAGTGGCATAATTTCGTCGAAGCCATGAGACAGGCGCCGTTCCCCCGTTATTTCCTCAACACGGTACTGGTGTCTGGGTTGTCGACGTTGGGCACGATCATCACCACCGTGCTTGCGGCCTTCGCCTTGGTGAGGCTGCGTTTCCGGTTCAAGAAGGCGCTGATGATGGGCATGATGGCGCTGCTTATGGTGCCGTATGAGGTCGTCGTGTTCACCAACTATCGCACGATCAACCAGCTGGGGCTGCTGGATACGTATTGGGCGTTGATCTTGCCCTCCTTGGCAAGCGTGTTCTACATCTTCTATCTGCAGCAGTACCTGTCGTCCATGCCGGCGGCGTACTACAACGCGGCGAAGGTCGACGGGTGCGGCGATCTCGAATTCATCTGGAAAGTGATGATCCCGATGAGCAGGTCCGCTTTGTTCACCATGGCGTTGCTGCTGTTCATCGGCGGCTGGAATTCGTTCCTCTGGCCGATCCTCGTCACCAACAGCACGGATATGCGTCTGATCAGCAATGGTCTGAGCGCGTTCGCTACCGAGACCGGCACGGCGGTACAACTTCAGATGGCGGCCAGCACGGCCACGATCGTGCCGATATTGGTGCTGTATTTCATCTTCCACAAGCAAATCATCGAAGGAGTGTCCAGCAATGGCATCAAGGGATAACGATTTGCGCGACAAAACGCGCATCACGTTTTACCGGGGCATCCGCACGATCGGAGGCAATCTCATCGAGGTGTCCTATGGCGATAGCCGCATCGTGTTCGACTGCGGTTGCGAATACAACCCCGCCGCTCCCGAGCAACCCCGAGATCTCGCCGATCTCATCACGCAAGGCTATGTGCCGTACCTGCCGGCGATATTCGACCGCGCGATAGACGTGCCCGGCTGCCGTTGGTCTGCGGACCCGTATGCGCACAGTGCGGTCTTCGTCTCGCATGCGCATCTCGACCATTCCAAAATGCTCAACTACATCGATTCCGCCGTTCCCGTCTACGCTTCGCAGAACACCAAGAGGGTGCTCGAAGCCATGAACGTGAACGACGACTTCGATTTCCCGCCATATCGCAAGGATTACGGCCATACGCGGCCGATTATCGGCGTGGAGCCCAACGGCACCGTGCATGTCGGCGCCATCGCGGTCACGGTTATGCCCGTCGACCACGATGCCTACGGTGCGTCCGGTCTGCGCGTCGTCACGCCGGACGCGGTCATCGCGTACACGGGCGACATTCGTTTCCACGGATTTCTTGAGCATGACACCCGTGCGTTCCTCCAGGCGAACGCGGGTGCCGATGCGCTCATCATGGAAGGCACGTCGATCTCCTTCCGCAAGCCAGGCGATCCCGTCGACCGCCCGGAAACCACCGAGCAGCAGGTGTGCAATCGCATCGAGGCGCTCGTTCGGGACAATCCGCATCGTCAGATCACGTTCAACTACTATCTGACGAACATCGAACGAATCCAGCACATCATCGCGTCCAGTCCGCGCACCGTCGTGCTCAGTGCGTACGCGGCTTTCGTCTACACTTCCGTGACCGGTGACCCCGTGCATTACTACCGCCTGAATGATGACCGTGATTATTCGGCGCTCGACTCGACGCTGGAGATTCCGTTCGATGAACTGCTGTCCGATCAGGATGCGTATCTGTGGCAGCTCGACGATCGTGCGAGAGCCGCACATCTGCACGATCTTCGACGCAACGGATTGTATGTGCACACGGGTGCCGCGCCTCTCGGAGAATACGACCCCGCGTATAAGCCGTTCTTCCAAGGATTCGCCGATCAGGATGTCGAAGCCGTCACGATTTCGTGCTCCGGGCACGCCACGGTGGAGAAGGCGTTCGAGATCATCGACGCGGTGCGTCCCCGTCTGCTGTTCCCGGTGCATGGCGAGCATCCCGAACGGTATCGCAACGATTACGGAGCGATGATCTTGCCCGAGCCGGGGTTGACGGTCGAGCTGTGAGCTGTGAGCTGTGAGCTGTGAACCGGCGTGTTGCCGGTTGCGTCGTTGCCGAGACTTTCCCGGGGAGCGTTCCACGGGAAACAGGAAAAGAAACAAGCAAACGGAAACCAATGGAATCAGAAAAGGAATGGAATCATGACACTACACGGTAATATGCGTGCGAAAGCGGTGCTGACCGCATTGATGGCTGGCGTGCTCGCCTTGTCTGGGTGCGGTTCGACCAACGCGGCGGACGATGGCGGACAATCCGACAAGATCGTCACCGACATCAAGGGAAACGTTGAGATTACGTTCTGGCACGGCATGACAGGCAATCAGGAGAAGACCCTGCAGAGCCTGACCGACACGTTCATGAAACAGAACCCTAATATCAAGGTGACCTTGCAGAACCAGTCCAGCTATAACGACCTGCAGCAGAAGCTCACCGCCACGATGCAGAGTCCGAAGGACCTGCCGACCATCACCCAGGCGTATCCGAGCTGGCTGGTCGACGCGATTTCCGACGGCCAGGTCGTCGACCTTGACCCCTACATCACATCCAAGGACGGTAATCTCGCATTCGACAACTGGGATGACGTGCTGCCCGGCCTGCGCGATGGCGTGAAGATCGACGGCAAGACGTATGGCATGCCGTTCAACAAGTCCACTGAGGTGCTGTGGTACAACAAGACCATGCTCGACGAGCTGGGACTCAAGGTGCCCACCACGTATGACGAGCTCGCCGAAACCTCCAAGAAAATCGAGAGCGCGAAGGGCATTCCCGGCGCGGGCTTCGACTCGCTGTCGAACTACTACATCACCTATATGAAGAACGAGGGGGTGACGTTCGGTAAGGGCCTCGATGTGACCGGCGAGAAGTCCGCCAAGGCCTTCGACTACTACGACAAGGGCGTCAAGGATGGCTATTTCCGCATCGCCGGCACCGACAAGTACATGTCCGGTCCGTTCTCCAACCAGAAGGTCGCCATGTATGTCGGGTCCAACGCCGGTGAATCCTTCGTCAAGAAGGGAGCCGAGGGCAAGTTCGAATACGGTGTGGCGCCGTATCCGGCGAAGCACGCGATGCAGCAGGGCACCGATATCTACATGTTCTCCTCGGCCAGCCCCGAACAGCGAACGGCGGCCTATCTGTATGAGAAGTTCCTGACGTCCAAGGACAGCCAGATCGAGTGGGCGATCGGTACCGGTTACATTCCTGTGCGCAAGTCCGCGATCGCCGATGCCAAGTATGCCAATTCGGGCAGTGCCATTGCGCCCATCTTGGCTGATGCCACCAAGAACCTGTTCACCATTCCGTTGACGCCCGGCATGCAACAGGCCAGCGACGATGTGCAGAAGTCCTTGGAGAACGTGCTCTCCGGTGCGGGTGACGTCAAGTCTTCGCTGAGCACGCTCAAGCCGACGTTCGATTCGGATTGGGAACAGTGACCGCCGTATGCCGGCGACTGATGTGATGCGGGATTGGGTGGTAGAGCTGTGAACGGTGATTCGGCATTCGCGGTGGCTTTCGATTTCGACGGCACGGTATGCCTCGGCGATGGTCCGGTCAGGGCCTACGCCGAGGCGGTGTGCGCGCATCTTGATCGTGATGATGCGGCCACGTTGAACGATGAGCTGGAGCGGTTTCTGGCATGTCCGGTGGATATGCCGAAGTATTCGGATGCCTATGACGTCGTGCAGGCTCATGCGGCAGGGCGTCTGACCGCCGAGCAGTCGCAGGATGCGTATATGCGTTCGCGTCGGATGTTGGCCGAAGGCACGTTCGACGTGCGTCCGCCCGAGGGATTGAAATCCCTCTTGGAGCGGTTGGGCGTGTTGGGTTGCCGCCGCGTGCTGGTCACGAACTCGCCGATGATCGGGCTGCGTGAGACGTTGGACCGTCTGGGCGTGCTCGAAGGATTCGATGGCATCATCGCCGGTGCCGCCAAGCCAGGCGGATGGCCGAAGGTGATCGAAAGGCTGTCGGCGGTTCGCCGACGGACGGGCGAGCTGGGTGTGATGAGCATCGGCGACTACTGGACGAACGATATCGCTCCGGTGCGTGCCGCCGGTGGACTTACCGCGCTCATCCACGAGCCTGATCCATCCTTGCCCGCGACCATCACCGCCCCGACCTTGCGGCAGATGGTCGATGACATTGTGGGTTTATGCGCCGCCGCGTCGGCGGATGCCGGTGGGGCCGAGGCCGCGTTCCGGGACTGACCGCAACCGTGTCCGTTGACCCCGTTGACGGCTATCATGTCCTGAGGGCCAGAAGGCTCTATCTCGATGCAGAGGTCGAAAGGATATGTGGCTGCTATGGTGCAGGAACCAACATTGGAATGGCATGTCATACCGGAGCCGACGAATGTCGAGCCGCTGGTGGGAACATGCTCGTTGCCGTTGTCGGGAACGGTTGTGGAGCAACGAGGCGCGGATGATGCGGAGGCCGTGTTTGCGCGTCAGCTTGTCGACGACATTAAGCGCGTATGCGGAGGCCGCTGGCAGGTGGCCTCCGGAGAAGTTCAGCGGGAGGTGACTTTGCGGACCAGTCCTTCGCTCGATGACTGGTCGTATGTGCTTGAGGTCTCGCCGGATGGTGTTGTGATCACCGGTTCGGGGTTCGAAGGCGTTCGCGATGGCGTGCAGACATTGCGTCAGATTATTCGCCAGATTGGTTTGACGATACCGTGCATGGTCATCAGGGATCGGCCGGCGTTCTCGACCCGCGGTTACTATCTGGACGTGACTCGTGGCCGTGTGCCTTCCATGGCTTGGCTGAAATCGTGGGTGGATCGCCTGTGCTTCTATAAGTACAACCAATTCCAGCTGTACATCGAGCATACGTTCCAGTTCAATGGTCTTAGCGAAGTGTGGCGTGGCGCCGATCCGTTGACTTCGTCCGATATTCTCGAGCTTGATTCCTATTGCACGGCGCGTGGCATAGAGCTCGTGCCCTCCGTGTCGACGTTCGGGCATCACTACACCGCGCTGCGGACGCGGCAACTACGTGATCTGGGAGAGTTTCCGGAGGATGCGGATCGTCCTTTCAGCCTGATCGAACGAATGACGCACCATACGCTCAACATCACCGATGAGCGGTCCTATGAGTTTTCGACATCATTGATCGATGAGCTGATGCCGTTGTTCCGTTCGCGGAAGTTCAATATCTGCGCCGACGAGACGTTTGATCTCGGCAAGGGGAGGTCGAAGCAGGAATCGGCGAAACGTGGCGTTGGCGCGATGTATGCCGATTTCGTCGAGCGACTGTGCCGCCATGTTGATGATCGTGGGCATGACGTCATGGTGTGGGCCGATGTCGCGCTCGAGCACCCTGAGATCATCGATACGCTTCCCAAGAACATCACCTGGCTGAATTGGCAGTATGAGCCAGACGTGGATGATGGCACAACGGCAGCTCTCGCCGATGCCGGCGCGACGCAGATGGTGTGCCCGGCGGTGTGGTGCTGGAATGCGCTGATTCCGCGGATCGACGATGCGTGGAATAACATCACCAGGATGGCGCGCCATGGCCGCGCCCATGATGTTTCGGGAATGCTGGTCACTGATTGGGGGGATTTCGGACACGTCAACGATCCCCGCATGTCGGTTCCGGGCATGATCTTCGGTGCGCAGCAATCCTGGAATCCGGATGCCGAGCTCAGCGAAGTCGATATGCTGTCGCGCATATCCACCATCGAATACGGCGACCGCACTGGTAGCGTGGTCGGTGCGCTCAGGGGCGCTTCTGCCAAAGGCGGATTCTCGTGGAGTGATCTCGTCACTTACCTGGAACTGGACGACGGCCGTGGCGGATGCAATACGGAGATCGTGCGGGTCATGGGCTGTCTGGAAGCGTATCGGAATGATTTGCCGCAGTCCGGTCAGGCAAGGTTGGCGGATGCTCGCGTTTCGATGCTGCGGACGTTGCGTGACTCCATTCTCGCGGGCCGGGAATTGAACGGCAAGCTTGACGATGCAACCGAAGATATCACCCAGCTGTTCCGCGTGGCCGGTGATCCCTCCTCCGCTGCGGTCTGGTCGTTGGCCATCGACGGTCAGCGTCTGCTGAACCGTGTCGGGTTGGCGTTGTTGGCCGCGCATGGCGTGGTGCGGCAGGATGAGGCCGGAATCGATGCGGCGAAGCTGGCCGATGAACTGGAATGCTGGACCGAACGGTATTCGAGGCTCTGGCATGAGGTCAGTCGGCAGTCGGAACTGGCCCGCATCCAACACGTGGTATGGCGCGCGGCGGACGTGCTGCGTTCCATTTAGCCGGTTGCGTGGTGACGGGAGCGGCGGTGCGAGCGGACCTGATGCAAATATGTTAAGGCTGTTGACAGTGCTGGCTCCCGTACTTATCATGGTTGCGTCCATCTCATAGGTGTGATGGATGCAACCGAAGTCATCATCGACTCAAAGGAGAGACAATGAGGAATGTCGCGATGAAGGTGGGTGCTGCGGTATGCGCCGTGGCCTTGCTGGGTTCGCTGTCTGCGTGTGGCAATAAGAAGTCGACCACGACCGCTGACGGCAAGCCGATTGTGACGGTTCTGGTCAAGAAGAACGCCAATCAGGACAAGATCGCCAATATGCAGTGGGCCAAGGACTTGGAGGCCGACTGCGATTGCAAGATCGAGTGGCAGGAAGTGACTCGAGAAGCTTGGTCACAGCAGAAGAACGCCACCTTGGCCTCTGGGGATATCGCGGACGTGAACCTTAACGGATTTAATTCCCTTGACGCCTACCAGTATTCGGGAATGTTTGAGGATCTAGGCAAGAGTCTCGACAAGTTGCCAAATATCAAGGCATTCTTTAAGGAGAAGCCGGAAGCTAAGAAATTCTCGACTGATTCCAAGGGTAGAGTCTATGCAATAGCCACTGCGCGCGGAAAATCTTATTCCGGTACGGGCCAGCACATGCTGATCAACAAGGCCTGGCTCGACAAGCTGGGTCTGCAGGTGCCGACCACGTGGGACGAGCTGGAGAACGTGCTTATGGCGTTCAAGACCCAGGACCCGAACGGCAACGGACAGGCCGACGAGATCCCGATGAACATACAGAAGCTTGGAAGCGGTTTCTCCTGGTATAGCCCGATGCTGCTGCTCAATTCCACCGGCATCCCGACCGGCTTCAACAAAGGCGTATCCACTTCTGGTTATTATGCCAAGAACGGCGTGGTCAAGAGCTTCCTGACCTCCGACGAATACAAGGAGGTCGTCAAGTACTACCACAAGCTCATCTCCGAGGGGCTGATTCCAGCGGACTGGGCCACCAAGGACGATGACGCCTACAACGCGAACCAGATTAGTGACGGCCAGATCGCGAAAACCGGCGTGGTGTTCGGTTGGTCTCCGACTGACAATTTCGGCAAGCTTAAGGACCAGTACATCGCTATGCCGGCACCTTCTGCTCCGGGCGTTTCCCCGGATGAGACCGTGTGGGATGGTTCCTCTAGCGAATTGGCTCCTGCCGGGCTGACCATTTCCGCGCATGCCGCGAACAAGGATGCTGCGCTGAAGCTGGCCAACCTGCTCTACTCCGAGAAGTACTCCGTGCAGCAGTTCCTCGGATCGTTTGGTCAGACTTTGACTAAGACCGGTGAGCATAAGTATACTGTGGACAGCGCCAAGTTAGACAAGCTGACTAAGGATAATCTTTACCCTGGTTTGTCGGAATTGCTGGTGGGTTGGATTCCCAATGAAGTCATCATTAAGGGTGATACCCACGCCGATGAACTGATTGAGGTGAACAAGGTGTACGAGGAGCAGCGCAGCCACTTCGATCCCGTCAAGGACTATATTCCCGACTACGTCAATATGGATAATATGGATCCTTCCGATTCCGCGAAGTTGAGTACAAGCAATGCGGAGATTAACAACACCGTTATGCAGAAGACTGCTGCTTGGATGGCCAAGGGCGGCATCGACGAGGAATGGGATGCCTACTGCAAGCAGCTCGACAGCATTGGCCTTCAGGATAACATCAAGATCTGGCAGAAGTGGTACGACACCTACACGAAGTGACGGTGTCGTGAGCGCGGACCTGTTGCAAGGCAGTGCTTGCGACTCCGAGATGTGAGCCGCACCCGAATTGTTGAACTGGAGGAATTCGGATCAACGATCGGGTGCGGTTCGCTCATGCGGAGCGGATGCGGTGTTGAGGCCGGGTCTGCCGCGGGTCCGTCGCGAACCGTTTCACCGTGGCCGAGTCCTTGCCCGGCGCCACGCAGGGCAAGCTTGACGATGCAGCCAAGGATATCGCCCCGCTGTTCCGCATCCAACGTGTGGTATGGCGCGCGGCGGACGTGCTGCGTTCCCTTTAACAGGTTACGTGGTGGCGGGAGCGGCGATGTGTGGCGCGACTCACATATATGTTAAGAATGTTGACGAACTCCATCTCCCGTGCCTATCATGAATGCGTCCGTCCCGCAGATGCGGCGGATGCGCTCAAATATCATCATGTCAAAGGAGAGACGATGAGAAGGCAAACTATGGTGAAGGCGGGTGCCGTTGCGTGTGCCGTGGCCTTGCTGGGGTCGCTATCTGCGTGTGGAGGCAGCAAGAAGCCGACCACGACCGCCGACGGCAAGCCGATTGTGACGGTTCTGGTCAAGAAGAACGCCAATCAGGAAAAGATGGCCAACATGCAGTGGGCCAAGGACTTGGAGGCCGACTGCGATTGCAAGATCGAGTGGCAGGAAGTGACTCGAGAGGCTTGGGCCCAGCAGAAGAACGCCACCTTGGCCTCTGGGGATATCGCGGATGTGAACCTGAATGGATACGGTGCTGTTGAGGCTTACCAGTATCCCGGTATGTTCGAGGATCTGAGCAAGGATCTTGACAAGCTACCGAACGTCAAGGCCTTCTTTAAGCAGAAGCCGGATGCCAAGAAGATGTCCACTGACTCCAAAGGGCGGATTTATGCGATAGCCGATGGTCGAGGCAAGGCCTACTCCGGCACAGGTCAGCATATGCTGATCAACAAGGCCTGGCTTGACAAGCTGGGTCTGCAGGTGCCGACCACGTGGGACGAGCTGGAGAACGTGCTCAAGGCGTTCAAGACCCAGGATCCGAACGGCAACGGCCAAGCGGACGAGATCCCGATGAACATTAAGAAACTCGAAGGCAGCTATTTCACGTGGTACAGCCCGATGCTGCTGCTCAACTCCACCGGCATCGTCACCGGCTTCAACAAGGGTGTGTCTGAATACGGCTTCTACGCCAAGAACGGCGTGGTCAAGAGCTTCCTGACCTCCGATGAATACAAGGAGGTCATCAAGTACTACCACAAGCTCATCTCCGAGGGCCTGATTCCCGCCGACTGGGCCACCAAGGACGATGACGCCTACAACGCGGATCAGATCAGTGACGGTCAAACGGCGAAGACCGGCGTGGTGTTCGGTTGGTCTCCATCCGACAATTTCGGCAAGCTAAAGGACCAGTACATCGCTATGCCGGCACCTTCTGCTCCGGGCGTTTCCCCGGACCAGACCGTGTGGGATGGTTCCTCCAGTGAGTTGTCCCCTGCAGGACTGTCGATTTCCTCCCGCGCCGCGAACAAGGACGCCGCGCTGAAGCTGGCCAACCTGCTGTACTCCGAGAAGTACTCCGTGCAGCAGTTCCTCGGCTCCTTCGGCAAGGCAATAACCAAGACTGGCGAGCATGAGTACACCGTGGATAATGACAAGCTGAGCCAGTTGACCGGTGACAACCAGTATCCAGGCCTGTCGGAATTGTTGGTGGGCTGGATTCCTGATGAAGCTACTATCAAGGGCGATACTCACGCCGATGAATTGATTGAAGTGAACAAGGTGTACGAGGAGCAGCGCAGCCACTTCGATCCCGTCAAGGACTATATTCCCGACTACGTCAATATGGATAATATGGATCCTTCCGATGCGACGAAGCTGAACACTAATAATGCCGAGATTTTCAATACCACTATGCAGAAAACTGCTACTTGGATGTCCAAGGGTGGCATTGACGAAGAATGGGATGCCTACTGCAAGCAGCTCGACAGCATTGGTCTGCAGGAGAGCACCAAGATCTGGCAGAAGTGGTACGACACCTACACGAAGTGATGGTGTCGTGAGCGCAAGCCTGTTGCAAGGCAGTGCTTGCGACTCCGAGATGTGAGCCGCACCCGAATTGTTGAACTGGAGGAATTCGGATCAACGATCGGGTGCGGTTCGCTCATGCGGAGCGGATGCGGTGTTGAGGCCGGGTCTGCCGCAGGTCAGGTAGATCATGGTGCTGAAGCAGTCCATGTTCCCGAAGCCGCGGGAGCGGGTTTTGACGTGCTGCGTTCTGTTTAGTGGATTACATGGTGGCGGGAATGACTATGTGTGGCGCGACTCACATATATGTTAAGAATGTTGACGAACTCCATCTCCCGTGCCTATCATGAATGCGTCCGTCCCGCAGATGCGGCGGACGCGCTCAAATATCATCATGTCAAAGGAGAGACGATGAGAAGACAAACCGTGATGAAGGCGGGTGCCGTTGCGTGTGCCGTGGCCTTGCTGGGGTCGTTGTCTGCGTGCGGCGGCGACAAGGAGCCGACCACGACCGCTGATGGCAAGCCGATTGTAAGTGTCTTAATAGTCAAGAGACCCAGCACGGACAAGATCGCCAACATGCAGTGGGCCAAGGATCTGGAAGCCGGCTGCGACTGCAAGATTGATTGGCAGGAGGTCAGCGAGGACGCCTGGGCCCAGCAGAAGAACGCCACTCTGGCCGCAGGCAAGCTGGCGGATGTAAGCCTCCACGCTTTCGGTGTGCCCGATGCTGCTCAGTACCCAAGTATGTTCGAGGATCTGAGCAAGGATCTTGACAAGCTGCCGAACGTCAAGCAGTTCTTCAAGGAGAAGCCGGACGCCAAGAAGCTTATTACCGATCCTGACGGTCACATATACGCCCTGCCTTCGTCCCGAGGCAAGTCCTATTCCGGGTCCGGTCAGAATATGATGATCAACAAGACCTGGCTTGACAAGCTGGGGCTGCAGGTGCCAACCACGTGGGACGAGCTGGAGAACGTGCTCAAGGCGTTCAAGACCCAGGATCCGAACGGCAACGGCCAAGCGGACGAGATCCCGATGAACATTAAGAAACTCGAAGGCAGCTATTTCACGTGGTACAGCCCGATGCTGCTGCTCAACTCCACCGGCATCGTCACCGGCTTCAACAAGGGTGTGTCTGAATACGGCTTCTACGCCAAGAACGGCGTGGTCAAGAGCTTCCTGACCTCCGATGAATACAAGGAGGTCATCAAGTACTACCACAAGCTCATCTCCGAGGGCCTGATTCCCGCCGACTGGGCCACCAAGGCTCTTGATGCGTATGATTCGGACCAGACCAGCGACGGCAAGACCGCGAAGACCGGCGTGTCGTTTGGATGGTCCTTGGACGCGAGTTTCGGTGCACTTAAGGATCAGTACATCGCCATGCCGGTGCCGTCCGCCCCGGGCGTCTCCCCGGACCAGACCGTGTGGGATGGCTCGTCCAGCGAATTTGACGGCAACAAACTTTCCATCTCCTCGCATGCCGCGAACAAGGACGCCGCGCTGAAGCTGGCCAACCTGCTCTACTCCGAGAAGTACTCCGTGCAGCAGTTCCTTGGCTCGTTTGGACAGCTGGTTACTGATAACGGCAATCATCAATACACCGTGGATGCAGAGAAGACCAGTCAGCTGATGAAAGACAACCTCTTCCCTGGTCTGTCTGATCGGTTTACGGGTTGGATTCCCGACGAAGTCTCCATTAAGGGCGATACCAATGCTGATGATTTGCTTGAGGTGAATAAAGCATATGATGAGCAGCGCAGCCACTTCGATCCCGTCAAGGATTACATTCCGGACTATGTGAATCCCAGCCCCGAAGACAATAACAAGCTGAGTAGCAATAATACCCAGATTCTCAACGTTGTTATGCAGAAGACTGCCACTTGGATGTCCAAGGGTGGTATTGACGGGGAGTGGGATGCGTATTGCAAGCAGCTCGACAGCCTTGGTCTGCAGGAGAACGTGAAGATCTGGCAGAAGTGGTACGACACCTACACGAAGTGACGGTGTCGTGAGCGCGGACCTGTTGCAAGGCAGTGCTTGCGACTCCGAGATGTGAGCCGCACCCGAATTGTTGAACTGGAGGAATTCGGATCAACGATCGGGTGCGGTTCGCTCATGCGGAGCGGATGCGGTGTTGTCTCGCGTACCAGACAGACACAAATACAACAAGGAGATTCACACTATGAATCAGTTTCGTGGGATCATTCCCCCGGTCGTCACTCCGTTGACCGCGGATCATCGTCTCGATGTGGAGAGCTACAGGCGCTCGATCGATCGCATGATTGCGGCCGGGGTCAATGGACTTTTCGTTCTCGGATCCTCAAGCGAAGTCGTGTTCTCCACGGATGAGCGACGTCGTGAGATACTGGCCGCGGCCATTGAGATTGCCGGCGGCCGAGTGCCGGTGCTGGCGGGGTGCATCGACACGGAGACCAATCGCGTGATCGAGCATGCTCGTGCGGCTCGTGAGATGGGAGCTGCCGCCATTGTGGCCACGGCGCCGTTCTACGCATTGGGCGGCGTGGCGGAGATCGAGAGGCATTTCCGTCTGATTCACGCCGCGGTGCCTGAGTTGCCGCTGTTCGCATACGACATCCCCGTATGCGTGCATACCAAGCTGCCCAATGATCTGCTGATCCGCTTGGGACGTGATGGCGTGCTGGCCGGAGTGAAGGACTCGTCGAACGATGATGTGGCGTTCCGTTTCCTGATTGGGGACAACGAGGAGAACGGTCATCCGCTGACGTTGCTGACCGGTCAGGAAGTCGTCGTCGATGGCGCGTACATGGCCGGTGCGGACGGCAGCGTGCCCGGCCTGGCCAATGTGGATCCATATGGCTATGTTGCGATGTGGAACGCCTACCGGAACGGTGATTGGGATTCGGTGCGCAAGGAGCAGAACAAGCTCGCCGCATTGATGCGAATCGTCCTGGCGCCGTCCGGCGTCCAGGGATTCGGTTCCGGCGTGGGCGCGTTCAAGACCGCGATGGCGTTGCTGGGCGTGTTCGACACCAATCAGATGCCCGAACCGGTGTTGGCGTTGCAGGGTGACAATGTGAAAGCCATTGCGGACGTGTTGCGTGCATGCGGTTTCGAGCTTGCGCGCACGGTGGAACAGGTCGATGCGTCCACCGAGTGATGATGACGTGCCATCCCGCGGGCCTTTCCCTTCCCCCAACCCATGTGGGTCCGCGGGATGGCACACCGCAATGTTGCGGAATGCGCCGGGGTGCCGTTTGGCCGTGAACGGAGATTGTCCGTGGACGCCGAGCGGCATCAAGGCGATGAACAGGAGTGAATGAACATGACGGAGAACGGGATGATGAATACGAACAATACTGCATGCGGCGCGAACCATGACGGAGCGATGAGTCTGGCGGCTCCAGGCGATTACGGTGTGGCCTGCTACCGGATTCCGGCCCTTGCCGAGGCGCCCAACGGCTGGATCCTCGCGGCGTTCGACGCGCGGCCCCATAACTGCCAGGATGCCCCGCAAGCCAATTCGATCGTGCAGCGTATCTCCAAAGACGGCGGCCGGTCATTCGAGCCGCAGCATGTTGTGGCCGCCGGGCATGATGGCGTCGACAAATACGGGTATTCCGATCCGTCCTATGTGGTGGACCGGCAGACGGGAGAGGTGTTCCTGTTCTTCGTCAAATCCTATGACGCCGGTTTCGGAACCTCCCAGGCGGGCGTCGATCCCTCTGCGCGTGAGGTGCTTCAAGCCGCCGTCACCAGTTCCATCGACAATGGCGTGACGTGGAGCGAGCCGCGCATCATCACCGCCGACATCACGAACAGCGAATCATGGATTTCACGGTTTGCTTCTTCCGGTGCCGGCATCCAGCTCACGTATGGCGAGCATGCGGGACGCCTGATCCAGCAGTACACCATCAAGGAGCTCGACGGCCGCTACCGTGCGGTATCGGTCTTCTCCGACGATCACGGCGCAACCTGGCATGCGGGCACCCCCGTCGGCGATCATATGGACGAGAACAAAGTCGTGGAACTCTCCGATGGCCGTGTGATGCTGAACTCGCGTTCCTCCGATGGAAACGGTTGCCGCTACGTCGCCATCTCCCGGGACGGTGGTGCCACGTATGGTCCGGTGATCCGTGAAACGCAGCTGCCCGATCCTGAGAACAACGCGCAGATTGCCCGCGCGTTTCCCGATGCCCCCGAGGGGTCGGCGCAGGCCAAGGTGCTGCTGTATTCCTCCTCGTCGCCTTCGGACAGGATCGATGGTCTGGTGCGCGTCTCGATCGATGACGGCAAGACCTGGAGTGCCGGCCGACGGTTCACGACGGGGCCGATGGCGTATTCGGTGATCGCCGCATTGAGCCACAAGGCCGGCGGCGGCTATGGCCTGCTGTATGAAGGTGATAATAATAACATTATGTACACCCGTATCTCGCTCGACTGGCTCAACGGCCAGCTGAACATCGACGGAATCGGCGGTTTTCCGCTGTCTGGTGAGGGAGGGTGCTGAGGCATAGCGAAACGGTGCCGATATTTCATATATGTTAAGGACGTTGACAAAATATCTCCCGAGACTTATCCTAGGTGCGTCCACCTCGCAGACGTGGCGGGCGCATCCAGGATCATAATTTCAAAGGAGAGACAATGAGAAGAAGAACCGCACTGAAGGCGGGCGCCATCACGTGCGCCGTCGCCTTGCTGGGTTCGCTGGCTGCATGCGGCGGCAGCAAGGAGCCGACCACGACCGCCGACGGCAAGCCGATCGTGAGCGTTCTGGTCGTGAAGAGGCCGGCCACGGACAAGATCGCCAACATGCAGTGGGCCAAGGACCTCGAGGCCGACTGCGACTGCAAGATCGAATGGCAGGAGGTCAGCGAGGACGCCTGGGCCCAGCAGAAGAACGCCACCCTGGCCGCAGGCAAGATCGCGGACGTCAGCCTTCATGCGTTCTTCCCCGCCAACGCCGCGCAGTTCCCGGGCCTGTTCGAGGATCTGAGCAAGGATCTCGACAAGATGCCGAACGTCAAGCAGTTCTTCAAGGAGAAGCCGGACGCGCAGAAACTCACCACCGATCCCGAAGGCCACATGTACGCCCTGCCTTCGTCCCGAGGCAAGTCCTACTCCGGCACTGGCCAGCACATGTTCATCAACAAGACCTGGCTTGACAAGCTGGGCCTGCAGGTGCCGACCACGTGGGACGAGCTGGAGAACGTGCTCAAGGCGTTCAAGACCCAGGACCCGAACGGCAACGGACAGGCCGACGAGATCCCGATGAACATACAGAAGCTTGGAAGCGGTTTCTCCTGGTATAGCCCGATGCTGCTGCTCAATTCCACCGGCATCCCGACCGGCTTCAACAAAGGCGTATCCACTTCTGGTTATTATGCCAAGAACGGCGTGGTCAAGAGCTTCCTGACCTCCGACGAATACAAGGAGGTCGTCAAGTACTACCACAAGCTCATCTCCGAGGGGCTGATCCCCGCCGACTGGGCCACCAAGACGTTCGATGCGTGCGATACCGACCAGCTCAGCGACGGCAAGACCGCGAGAACCGGCGTGTCGTTCGGATGGTCTCAGGACGCGAGTTTCGGAACGCTCAAGGATCAGTACATCCCCATCCCGGTGCCGTCCGCCCCGGGCGTCTCCCCGGACAAGACCGTGTGGGACGGCTCCTCCGCCGAGTTCGAAGCCGATAGGTTCTCCCTGTCCTCCCACGCCGCGAACAAGGATGCCGCGCTGAAGCTGGCCAACCTGCTCTACTCCGAGAAGTACTCCGTGCAGCAGTTCCTCGGCTCCTTCGGCAACCTGGTCACCGATGACGGCAACCGCCACTACACCGTGGACGAAGACAAGTACACCAAGGCGATGGGCGACAACCTCTTCCCGGGCTTGGCCGATCGTTTCTCCGGCTGGATTCCCGATGGCGTCACCATCAAGGGTGATGTCGACGGCGACAACCTGCTTGAGGCGAACAAGCCGTACGAGGAGCAGCGCAGCCACTTCGATCCCGTCAAGGACTACATTCCGGACTACGTGAACCCTGATCCGACGGACAGTAATACACTGACCAATAACAATGCACAGATTTCCAATGTTGTTATGCAGAAGACTGCTACTTGGATGTCCAAGGGTGGTATTGACGAGGAGTGGGATGCGTATTGCAAGCAGCTCGACAGTCTTGGTCTGCAGGAGAACGTGAAGATCTGGCAGAAGTGGTACGACATCTACACGAAGAAGTGATGTAGCGGTTCCGCCGTTGCATGAGCGGGTCGTCCCGTCCGTCGCGCGTTCGCGTGGCGGACGGGACGGCGGGGGAAGGATTTTTTATGTCTGTGGTGAAACAGGGTGAAGTGGTGGATAACGCGTTGGCGGCTCGTTCCGCGCCGTTGCCGGTGCGGTTGGGGCGTCATTTCCGTCGGTACGGCGCGTTGTGGCTGATGACGTTGCCGGCGTTGGTGTTCGTCGGTCTGTTCGCGTACGTGCCGATGTACGGTCTTCGTCTCGCGTTCTATGATTTCGATCCGGTCGAGGGTCTGATGGGCGGCAGGTTCGCGGGGCTGCGGTATTTCGAGCAGTTCTTCCGGTCGGGCATGTTCGTGAACATCATGGTCAACACGTTGCGGATCAGCCTGTGGACGCTGGTCATGGGGTTCATCGCCCCGATCGTGCTGGCGTTGCTGATCAACCAGATCTCGTCGTCGAAGATCAAGGGGTTCGTGCAGACGGTGACGTACATGCCGCACTTCATCTCGACGGTCGTGATCGTGTCGATGATCAACATCTTCCTGTCGCCGAGCACGGGCATGATCGGGCGCCTGTTCCCGGGCACCGACCTGTTGGGCGAGCCGGGGCTGTTCACGCCGATCTACTGGATCAGCGAGGTGTGGCAGCACATGGGTTGGAACTGCATCATCTATCTGGCGGCGTTGAGTTCGGTGGACCTGTCCCTGTACGAGGCCGCGAAGATCGACGGCGCCGGTCGCCTGCAGCTCATCCGCTACGTCGATATCCCGGCGATCATGCCGACGGTGGGCATCATGCTGATCATGAACATGGGTTCCGTGCTCAACGTGGGCTTCGAGAAGGTGCTGTTGATGCAGAACCCGATGAACCTGTCGGTGTCGGAGGTCATCGCGACGTACACGTACCGCATGGGTATTCTGGGCAACCAGTTCAGCTACACGACGGCCATAGGCCTGTTCAACACCGTGGTCAACTTCTTCTTCCTGGTGCTCGCCAACTTCATTTCGAAGAAGGCGTCGGACACCAGCATCTTCTAGCGGGCGGGAGGGTCCATTATGACAAGCACATCCATCAATCCGGCGCCGGTCCGCGGCGCGGGGTCGGACGACATCCCGTTCAACCCGAAGCTGAGGCAGAGGAGGAGCGTGTCCGACTGGGTCGTCGACATCGTGATCTGGCTGTTGATCGCGTTGGTCGTGGTGGCGATCGTCTATCCGATCTGGTTCATCGTGATCGCCTCGGTCTCGGACCAGACGATGGTCAGCCAGGGCAAGGTGTTCCTGTTGCCCGCGAAGATGAACTTCGGCGGTTACGCCAAGGTGTTCACCGATTCGAGGATCTGGGTCGGCTACCGCAACACCATCTTCTATTCGGTGGCGGGCACGGCCCTGAACATGCTGGTCACGATCCCGGCGGCGTTCGCGTTGTCTCGCCGCGAGTTCAAGCCGCGCCGCGTGATCCTGTTCCTGATGACGTTCACGATGTTCTTCTCGGGCGGCATGATCCCGAGCTTCCTGCTGTACAAGCAGTTGGGTCTGCTGAACTCGGTGTGGGTGTTCATCCTTCCGGGCGCGGTGAGCGTGTGGAACCTGATCGTGGCGCGTTCGTTCTTCGAGAGCTCGATCCCGGAGAGCCTGCACGACGCCGCGCAGATCGACGGCCTGGGGTATTTCGGGTATTTCCTGCGGATCGTGCTGCCGTTGAGCTCCGCGATCCTGGCGGTGATGACGTTGTATTACTTCGTGGGTCATTGGAACGACTTCTTCACTGGCTTGGTGTACATCCGCGACGCGGACAAGCTGCCGTTGCAGAACGTGTTGCGTTCCATCCTGTTGTCGAACCAGACGAACATCACCGGTCAGAGCTCGGGTGGCATGGACGTGGTGCAGCAGCGTGATTTCGCGAACCAGATCAAGTACGGCGTGATCATCGTGTCGACGTTGCCGTTGCTGGTGTTGTATCCGTTCCTGCAGAAGTATTTCAACAAGGGCGTCATGATCGGTGCCGTGAAGGGCTGATCGTCGGGGGTTTCGTTGCACGACACACAACGAAACCCGCCCGTGACGTGTATGCCATTGGCGGCTCCATGAGAGTGGATGCCGCCAATTGTTTTGTAGCGATCCATGCGGCTTCCCGCATGAAGGAGGTAGGGGCTTTATGAAGCGTCTGGCTGTGGGGTATGAGTTCATCTGCCGGATCATCATGATGGTGGCTGTGGTGAATGTCGCCTTCGTGCTGCACACGCTGCTTGGCTTTGTCTTGGGCGGACTGTTTCCCTCCGTGGCCGCGTCGTATTCGGTGTTCCGCCAGTGGCTGCTCGACGTCGAAGATCGCTCCTGGACCATCAAGCGTACATGGACGACGTTCCATCAGGCATGGCTGGAGGAGATCGGCGCGGCGAATCAGCTGGGGTGGCCTCAGACGATCATCTGGCTGCTGCTCATCTGGGAATACTGGTTCGTGCAGAACAACGACCTGGGTTATGTGGGGACCGCCGTATCCGGCGTGCTGTTGGTGCTCAACGTGCTGTACGGCCTGTTCGTGTTCCTCAGCTGGTCCGTGCACATCAATTTCAATGAGAATCTGCTATGGACGGTGCGCACGTCGCTGGTCATGGTGGTCGCACGCCCGCTGTGCAGCTTCATTGTGCTGGCTCTTTTCCTCGCCACGGTGTGGTCCTACTACACGTGGCCCGGTCTGATGATGGCGTTCGGGCCGGCGGTGCCGATCTTCTTCACCATGGTGGCCGTGTATTCGTGGGGCAAAATGCCGGGCATGGACGTGCGGGTGATCGAGCCGTTGGAGAAGAAACGATGAGGCAAGGACGACGGATTCGACGTCGCCAGATTCATTCCCCGTTGTCTTTCAGTATGAATAAACTGATTCCGCTTGGCGATACCTGATGGCAACCTGATTGTCTGTCATCTGTTTCAAACGATATGAATATTCCAAGGAAGGAAGCGCACTGTGAGCGTTATCACCAAAGTCACCACGTATGATTTCCGGTTCCCGACATCGGCCACGTTCTCGGGCTCCGATGCCATGAACCCCGATCCGGATTACTCCTCCGCCTACGTCGTCGTCTCCACCGATGACGGTGACTCCGGCAATGGATTCGTCTTCACCATCGGTCGTGGCAACGATGTCGTCGTCCGGGCCATCGACTCCATGTCCGAGACCCTTATCGGTCGTAACGTCGAGGAACTGCTCGACAACATGCGTCTCGCATGGGATCTGTTCGTGCGCGATTCGCAGCTGCGCTGGCTCGGCCCTGAGAAGGGCGTCGAGCACATGGCCATCGGCGCCGTGCTTTCGGCCCTGTGGGACCTCAAGGCCAAGCGCGCCGGCAAGCCGCTCTGGCTGCTCCTTTCCGAGATGGAACCCGAAGAGCTCGTCGCGACGCTTGACTTCCGTTACCTGACCGACGCCCTCACTGCGCAGGAGGCCATCGATATTCTGCGCGCCGCCCAGGAAGGCAAGGCGGAGCGTATCGCCCACCTCAAGGAAGTCGGCTACCCGGGATATTCGACCGCCGCCGGCTGGCTCGGATACTCCGACGAGAAGATGGTCCGCCTGGCCAAGCAGGAGACCGAGGTCATGGGCTTCAAGCAGATCAAGCTCAAGGTCGGCCAGAACCTCGAGGACGACCTGCGCAGGCTGAAGCTCGCCCGTGAAGCGGTCGGCCCGGACATCGCCATCGCCGTCGACGCCAACCAGGTCTGGGACGTGCCGCAGGCCATCGAATGGATTGGCAAATTCAAGGACTACGACCTCGCATGGGTCGAAGAGCCCACCTGCCCGGACGATGTGCTCGGCCATGCCGCGATTCAGAAGGCCATCGACCCCATTCCGGTGGCCACCGGCGAACAGATGCAGAACCGAGTCATGTACAAGCAGTACCTGCAGGCCGGCAGCTTCAAGGTCATGCAGATCGACGCCACCCGAGTCGCCGGTCCCCAGGAGATCGTCCTCGAATACCTGCTCGCCAAGAAGTTCGGCGTCAAGGTCTGCCCTCACGCGGGCGGCGTCGGCCTGTGCGAAGCCGTCAGCCAGCTCGCGATGTTCGACTATGTGTCCGTCTCCGGCGAGATGGAGGACCGCGTCGTCGAATACGTGGACAACCAGCATGAATACTTCGTGCATCCGACCGTCATCAAGAACGGACGATACGTCGCTCCGCTCACTCCGGGCAACGGCACGGAGATGAAGATCGACGAATGCATGAAGTACCTGCACAAGGACTGACCGGTTGGGAGGACCTGAGATGGACCTACATCTTAAAGACAAGGTGATCATTGTCACCGGAGGCTTCAAAGGCATCGGCAAGGGCATAACGCTGCGCTTGGCCGAGGAGGGCGCCATTCCTGTGGTGCTGAACCGTGATGACGGTGCCGGCGACGAATTCCGACAGGACATTGAACGAATCACCGACTCGTATGACACGTATCTGATCGACCTGAACAACACCGACGACATCGCCCCCATCGTCAAGTCGGTCATGGAGAAGCACGGCCATATCGATGGCGTGGTCAACAACGCCGGAAGGAACGACAATCTCGCGCTCGAGACCACGTCGTGGCGTCAGTTCGAGGAGTCGATTCACGGCAACCTGACCCACTACTACGAGCTGGTCCATCAGTGCGTGCCGGCGCTCAAGGCCAGCAAGGGCTCGGTGGTCAATATCGGTTCCAAGACCGCATTGACCGGTCAGGGCAAGACCAGCGCCTACGCCGCCGCGAAGGGCGCGATTCTGGGACTGACCCGCGAATGGGCCGCCGCCCTCGCCCCGGACGAGGTCCGGGTCAACGCCGTCGTCGTGGCCGAGGCCTGGACACCGCTGTACGCACAGTGGATCAAGACATTCGGCGACGAGCAGGCGCAGCGCGCGCAGCTTGAGAAGATCACCAGCAAGATCCCGCTCGGCCACCGCATGACCGAGACGTCGGAGATCGCCGACACCGTGGCGTTCCTGCTGTCCGACAGGTCGTCGCACACCACCGGACAATGGGTCTTCCCCGACGGAGGATACGTCCACCTCGATCGGGCACTCGGCTAGGAGATGCCGCACAGGGGATCATCGGTTCGCGTTCGCGCGTCCGGATCCCCTGTTTTCGATTCATCGCTTCAACACCGCTCGGCCCGCGGATTTCTTCGCCGCCGCACGCGGAACGACCACCATATCGTCGAAAGGAAAATATCATGACCAGCAACGCCATGTTCGAAGGCGTGTTCTGCCCCTCCATCACCATCATGAACGCGGACGGAACCATAGATTACGACAACTGGGGCAAGCACCTCGACCACCTCGTCGACGCGGGCGTCGACGGCGTGCTGCTGTTCGGCAGCATCGGCGAATTCTACGCCATCGACGTCAAGACGAAGGCGGAAGCGGCTCGCTTCGCCGTCTCGAAGGTCGCCGGACGCATGAAGGTGCTCGTCGGCGTGGGAGACACCAACCTGGACAACGTGAAGGCGTTGGCGGCGGAAAGCGAAGCGGCCGGAGTCGACGCGCTGCTCGCCGTGTCCCCGTACTACTTCGGCCCGTCCCCGGATTGCGCGAAACGGTACTTCTCGGCGGTGGCCAAGGCGACGACCCTGCCCGTCATCCTGTACAACTTCCCGGCCCGAACGGGCAACGACCTCACGCCCGAGCTGGTGGCCGAACTCGCCGGCGAGAACCCGAACATCGTCGGCATCAAAGACACCGTCGACACCATCAGTCACACCAGGAAGGTCATCGCGGCCGTCCGCAAGGTGAACCCGTCGTTCAGCGTGCTGTCCGGATTCGACGAATACTACATCGTCAACCGGATCAGCGGCGGCAACGGCGTGCTGAGCGGCCTGACCAACGTGGAACCCGAGACGTTCGTCAAACTGCACCGCGCATGGGAGGCCGGCGACCACGCCGCGGTCGTCGAAGCGGCCGAGCGCGTCTCCTACCTGATGCGCCTGTACGACACCGCCGACCTGTTCATCAGCGCCATCAAGGGCGCGGTCAAGGCCAAGGGACTGCCCATCGACACGTCCGTCCACGAGCCCGCCGTGCAGCTGACCGACGAGCAGTATCGCACCATCCGCGCCATCTTGGACAAGTGACGGTCGAATAGTCCCGAAGACGGACAGGGAGGAACGATGCTGAAGGGAATACCGCCGATCATACAGCCCGATCTGCTGAAGATACTCAGCGAGATGGGCCACGGCGATGCCATAGTCCTTGCGGACGCCCACTTTCCCGCCGAATCGGTGGGCGTCCGATCCCACGTGATCAGGTATGACGGCCAGCCCATCGAGCCGCTGCTCGACGCGGTGCTGCAGCTGATACCGCTGGACCAATACACGGAACACCCGGTGCTGCTGATGGACAAGGTTCCCGGAGACACCGTGGACACCCCGATATGGGACCGGTACCGTCAGGTCATCGACAGGCACGAGCCCGGCAAGCAAGCGGGCATCGGGATGCTGGAACGGTTCGCCTTCTACGAGGAGGCCGGCAGGTCCTATTGCATCGTCGCCACCGGCGAACAATCGCAGTATGCGAACATCATCATCAGAAAAGGCGTCATTCGCTAATAACCGAATAGGAGCAATATAATGAGCAATCCTGCAGATGCGGGCATCAACCTGAACTATCTCGCGAACGTGCGCCCATCGTCGCGCCAGCTTGCCTGGCAGCGCATGGAAATGTACGCCTTCCTGCACTTCGGCATGAACACCATGACGGACAGGGAGTGGGGTCTTGGGCATGAGGATCCGGCACTGTTCAACCCGCGGAACGTGGACGTGGACCAGTGGATGGACGCGCTGGTGGCCGGCGGGATGGCCGGCGTCATCCTGACGTGCAAGCACCACGACGGATTCTGCCTGTGGCCGTCCCGATTGACGCGGCACACCGTCGCCTCGTCGCCGTGGCGTGAAGGCAAGGGCGACCTCGTTCGTGAGGTCAGCGAGTCCGCCAGGCGTCACGGACTGAAGTTCGGCGTGTACCTGTCCCCGTGGGACCGCACCGAGGAATCCTACGGCAAGGGCAAGGCGTACGACGACTTCTACGTCGGCCAGCTGACCGAGCTGCTCACCCAGTACGGGCCGATCTTCTCCGTCTGGCTTGATGGCGCCAACGGCGAGGGCAAGAACGGCAAGACCCAGTACTACGACTGGGATCGTTACTACAACGTCATCCGTTCGCTCCAGCCCGATGCGGTGATTTCCGTGTGCGGCCCCGACGTGCGCTGGGCCGGGAACGAGGCCGGGCATGTGCGCGACAACGAATGGAGCGTCGTGCCCCGCCGCCTGCGTTCGGCGGAACTGACCATGGAGAAGTCGCAGCAGGAGGATGACGCATCCTTCGCCACCACGGTCAGCTCCCAGGATGACGACCTCGGCAGCCGTGAGGCGGTCGCCGGATACGGGGACAACGTCTGCTGGTACCCGGCCGAGGTCGACACCTCCATCCGCCCCGGGTGGTTCTACCACCAGTCCGAGGACGACAAGGTCATGAGCGCCGATCAGCTGTTCGACCTCTGGCTTTCCGCGGTAGGCGGCAATTCATCGTTGCTGCTCAACATTCCTCCCTCGCCGGAAGGTCTGCTCGCCGAACCGGATGTGCAGTCGCTCAAGGGATTGGGCCGCCGCGTCAGCGAGTTCCGTGAAGCGCTGGCCTCGGTCCGCTGCGAAGCCAGGACCAGCAGCGCCTCCGACGCCGCGGCGCATCTCGTCGACGGGAATCGGGACACGTTCTGGCGCCCGGACGCCGACGATGCGGCCCCCGCCATCACGCTCGCCCTCCCGCAGCCCACGACGATCAACGCCATCGTGATCGAGGAGGCCATAGAGCACGGTCAGCGCATCGAGCATCTGCGCGTCACGGGTGCGCTGCCTGACGGCACCGAACGCGTGCTCGGCCAGGCCGGCACGGTGGGTTACCGGAGGATACTCCGCTTCGACGATGTCGAGGTGTCCTCGGTCACCCTTCACGTGGACGGTTCGAGGCTTGCGCCGATGATCAGCCGCGCGGCTGCCGTGCGCATCTGAGGGCGTATAGGAATATAAAGGCGGTAGCACCATGAAACTCACTTTCGATGGGATTTCTTCGCATTGGGAGGAAGGAATCCCGTTCGGCAACGGTCGCATGGGGGCGGTCCTGTGCTCCGAACCGGACGCGGATGTGCTGTACCTCAACGACGACACCCTCTGGTCGGGCTATCCGCATGCGGAGACCTCGCCGTTGACGCCCGAGATCGTGGCCAAGGCCCGTCAGGCGTCGTCTCGCGGCGATTACGTGGCGGCCACGCGGATCATCCAGGACGCCACGCAGCGGGAGAAGGACGAGCAGATATACGAGCCGTTCGGCACGGCTTGCATCCGGTACTCGTCGGAGGCCGGCGAACGGAAGCATGTGAAGCGCAGCCTGGACCTCGCCAGGGCCCTCGCCGGCGAATCGTTCCGGCTGGGCGCCGCCGACGTCCATGTCGACGCATGGTGCAGCGCTCCCGATGATCTGCTGGTGTATGAGATGTCGTCGAGCGCGCCGGTCGATGCGAGCGTGAGCGTCTCCGGCACTTTTCTCAAGCGGACCCGGGTGTCGTCGGGGTCTGATTCCGATGCGCGTCAGGCCACCCTCGTGGTCATGGGGCAGATGCCCGGACTCAATGTCGGGTCGCTGGCCCATGTCACCGATAATCCATGGGAGGACGAACGGGACGGCATCGGGATGGCGTATGCCGGCGCCTTCTCCCTCACCGTCACGGGCGGCGAGATCACGGTGATCGATGATGTTCTGCAGTGCTCGGGCGTCACCGGCTTGTCGCTTCGGTTCCGCAGCCTGAGCGGGTTCAAGGGCAGCGCCGAACAGCCGGAGCGGGACATGACGGTGCTCGCCGATCGGCTGGGCGCGACCGTCGACGCTTGGCCGTCCGATTCGCGGGCGATGCTTGACCGTCACGTCGCCGACTACCGCCGGTTCTTCGACCGGGTCGGCGTGCGTCTCGGCCCGGCCCATGACGACGATGAGGAGGTGCCGTTCTCCGAGATCCTGCGCTCCAAGGAGGATACGCCGCACCGTCTGGAGACGCTCTCCGAGGCGATGTTCGATTTCGGCCGATACCTGCTGATCTCCTCGTCCAGGCCGCATACCCAGCCGTCGAATCTGCAGGGAATCTGGAACCATAAGGACTTCCCGAACTGGTATAGCGCCTACACGACGAACATCAACATCGAGATGAACTATTGGATGACCGGCCCATGCGCCCTCAAGGAGCTCATTGAACCGCTCGTCGCCATGAACGGGGAGCTGCTGGAACCGGGGCATGATGCGGCCGGCGCCATTCTCGGATGCGGTGGTTCCGCGGTCTTCCACAATGTCGATATCTGGCGCCGGGCGCTGCCGGCGAACGGAGAGCCGACGTGGGCGTTCTGGCCGTTCGGCCAGGCGTGGATGTGCCGGAACCTGTTCGATGAGTACCTGTTCAACCAGGATGAGTCGTATCTGGCTTCCATCTGGCCGATCATGCGGGACAGCGCGCGATTCTGCATGGATTTTCTGTCGGATACGGAACACGGTCTGGCCCCGGCTCCGGCGACATCGCCGGAAAACTACTTCGTCGTGGATGGCGAAACGATCGCCGTCGCCCGCACCAGCGAAAACACCACGGCCATCGTGCGCAATCTGCTCGATGATCTGATTCACGCGGCGCAAACCATGCCCGACCTGGATGACGGCGACAAGGCCTTGGTGCGGGAGGCGGAATCCACCCGCGCGAAGCTGGCGGCTGTCCGCGTGGGATCCGATGGCAGGATTCTCGAATGGAACGATGAACTCGTCGAGGCGGATCCGCATCACCGTCACCTGTCCCACCTGTACGAACTGCATCCGGGCGCAGGCATCACCGCGAACACCCCGCGTCTGGAGGAGGCCGCCAGGAAGTCCCTCGAAGTGCGTGGCGACGACGGTTCCGGCTGGAGCATCGTGTGGCGCATGATCATGTGGGCGCGTCTGCGGGACGCTGAGCACGCCGAACGCATCATCGGCATGTTCCTCCGCCCGGTCGAAGCCGACGCCGAAACCGATCTGCTTGGCGGCGGCGTGTATGCCAGCGGCATGTGCGCGCATCCCCCGTTCCAGATCGACGGCAATCTGGGCTTCCCCGCGGCTCTGGCGGAGATGCTCGTCCAGAGTCATGACGGCATGGTGCGCATCCTGCCCGCGTTGCCTGAGGATTGGCGTGAAGGCAGCTTCCATGGCCTGCGCGCCAGGGGAGGCCTTTCGGTGGACGCCTCCTGGACGGACGACGCCATCGAATACACGCTGCGCTGCACGAAGCCCGCGACGATCACCCTGATCGTCGATGGCGCCGACGCGACGCAGGTCCGACTGTCTCCCGACGAGCCGTTCAAGGGGCTTGTCCGCAGGTAGATCATCCAAAACCATATCGGCACGGATGAGCTGACCAAGGTGGCCGTCCAAGACGGCTTCGTCCCCGCGGCGCATCCGCTGGACTGACGAGGACCGCGCAAACGATGTGGCCCCCACCTCCTGTGAGGAGGTGGGGGCCACATCGTTTGCGCGGTGGACTATCGGATCAATTCTGATCAGATCAGCTCGAGATCGACGTCGAGGCTGATCGGCTTGTCCGCCGGGATATGGTACTGGGGGTGCACCGGCGACATCCAGGAATCATCGCCGCCGACGCCCATCTGGGCGGCAAGGACGCGCAGGAACATGTGCTTCGGCTTCGGCAGCTCGTCCTGGTGCTGGGCCTCCTCAAGCATGAAGCTGGAGTACGGCAACAGGCTTACCGCGAACGGCGCGGCGCCATCGGCGCGGCTGACGCGCATGCCGTGGCCGTGATCGTCGGTAATCTCGGCCCAACGCACATCCTCATGGTTGCCCGTCTCCTGCGGCATGAGGTACGGCGCATGATCGGCGAAGGCGTTGGTGTTCCACACGCCGAGCTTGGCGTGCTTGCGGTCCAGGTACGTCTCCGCCGGGCCGGTGCCGAAGAACCTCAGGTTCGTGTACTGCACAGGCAGCGTCCATTCGATGCCGAACGCCGGGATGGTGGGCAGGTCGCCCTGCTCTCCGGGGTATTCGACGTGCAGGTTCACGCGGCCATCGGTGTGGGCCGTGTAGGAGACGGTCACCTTGGTGCGCTGCGCGGTGGCGAGCTCATACGTGTACGTGCCCTTGAGCGTGCTGTCGTCGATCTGCTCGAGCACGTTGTCCACGCAACGGGCGTAGCGGCCGGCGCCCAGCCACTGGACGCGCTCGAAACCGTGACCGGCACCGCGATCGTTGTCGGTCAGCGGACGGAAGGTGGTGATTGCGGGACGGCGCAGCACGAACTCATTGCCGGCGAAGGTGTAGGAGACCATGCCGCCCTGGGTGCGCGACAGCAGGACCTCGCGTCCGGCGCCTCGCACGCCGGCGTTCCAACGGCCCACGGTGATGGTCCCATCGGCCGGCTTCGTGTCGGGCGTCGCGGTGGCGTCCGCGGGCACCACGGTCTGTCCGAAGGCGAGCTCGTAGCCGCTCTCGGCCCAATCGGTCGCCTTGGCGAGACGCTGCGAAACCTGCAGCACCAGTTCGCGGGCGTCGGCGCGGTACGCCGCCACCGGCCATGCGACATCGAACGTGCGGGTCTCACCGGCGGGCACGTCGAAACGTCGGGTGGACTGCCAGACCGGCTTGCCGTCGGCGAGAACGCTCAGGACGAACACGTAGTCGCCGGTGGCGGTGAACAGGTTGTCGTTCTTGACGGACACCGAGTCCTTCGTCACGTCGATGTGGACGTTCGAGTACAGCTGCTTGACTTCTTGGGCCTTGGGGGAAGGCTTGCGGTCGGCGAACAGCAGGCCGTCGCCGGAGAACTCGTAGTCGGACGGACGGTCGCCGAAGTCTCCGCCGTAGCGCAGGCTCCTGGTGCCGTCGGGCTGGGTGGCGTAGATGGCCTGGTCGATGAAGTCCCAGATGAAGCCGCCCTGATACTTCGGGTAGCGTTCGAGCGCCGTGTATTCGTCCATGTTGCCCACGGAGTTGCCCATGGCGTGCATGTATTCGCAGGAGAGGTACGGCTTCTTCGGGTCGTCCTTCAGGTACTTCTCGATCTCGTCGGCATGCGAGTACATGCGGGTCTCGATGTCGGTGACGTCATCGTAGTCACGGTTGTGGGTCACGCCCTCGTAGTGCACCGGACGGTTCGGGTCGATGTCGTGCACGTGCTTGTACATGGCGCGGAACACGTCGCCCACGTAGGATTCGTTGCCCAGCGACCAGATCAGCACGCTCGGGTGGTTGTAGTCACGGCGCATCATGCTGTTGACGCGGTCGACGCAGGCGCCTTCCCATTCGCGCTTGCTGCCCGGCACGATGGTGTCCTCGGTGAGGACGTCTCCGGGCAGGGACCAGCTGCCGTGGGCTTCGAGGTTGGTCTCGTCGATCAGGTAGATGCCGTACTCGTCGCACAGTTCGTACCAGCGTTCCTGGTTCGGGTAGTGCGAGGTGCGGATGGAGTTGATGTTGTGGCGCTTGCAGAAGACCACGTCATCGATCATGTCCTGCTCGGTGATGGCGCGGCCGCGTTCGGCGTCGAACTCGTGGCGGTCGGCGCCCTTGAACACGATGCGCTTGCCGTTGATGGTCAGGATGCCGTCCTCGATGCGGAAGCGGCGGAAACCGACCTTCTGGGACGTGCATTCGATGACGTCTCCCGCCTGGTCGATGACGTCGACGTCAAGTTCGTACAGCGTCGGGCTTTCGGCGCTCCAGGGTTCGATGCCCTGCAGCGGTCCGCTGGAGAGCGCGGTCTGCGCCTCCGCGTCGCCCGTCGTCTGCCACACCGTGTTGCCGTCGGCGTCCTTCAGGGTCGCGCGGACCGTGGCCGCGTCGGCCGCGTTGAGCACGGTCAGCGCGGCATCGAGGGAGGCGGTGCCGGCCTCGGGATCCCAATCGGCTTCGATTTGCGTGTTCTCGATGTGCACGTGCGGGCGGGCGGCGAGTTCGACGGAGCGGAACAGGCCGTGCAGACGCCAGAAGTCCTGATCCTCAAGCCAGGAGGCGCTGGAGTATTCGTAGCAGGCGACGGCCACGACGTTCTCCCCGTCGTGCAGCAGTTCGGTGATGTCGAACTCGTTGGGCGTGAAGCCGTCCTCGCCATAGCCGACGAACGCGCCGTTGACCCACACGTAGATCGCCGTGGCCATGCCGTGGAACACGATCGACACCGATCCGCCGGCCTGCTTGGCGTTTGCCACGGGGGCGGAGACGGTGAACTTCCTGCGGTAGAGCGCGACGTGATTGTTTTCCGGGATGTTCGGTTCCAACGGGTTCTCGTGGCCGTCCCACGGATACTGGACGTTCACGTACTTGTGGTTCATCAGACCGGCCGTCTGCAGGTGGCCCGGAACCTGGATACGCTCGAACGAGGAGTCGTCGAACGACTCGGCCGTCGCGGGTTCCTCTTCGAGGTTGATGTCGGCGGCCTGAACGACCTCGACCCGCCACTCGCCGTCAAGGCTCTGCTTGAGATCGGACCATTGTCCGCTCTGGGGGTCACGGGCGTACCACTTGTGGCTGGAATGGGCCGGAGTCCGGTTCACCTCGAACACCGTCGGGTCGGTCAGCCAAGCCTGCGATGCGCGATCGACATGTGTGACGTCTGTCATGTTCTCCTGCTTTCTGTCATTACCTCGTTGTGAATGATATTATGGAAGAGGCCGGGGCCTCCTTTACCGAAAAGGATAAACAGTGTTTATATAAAACGCAAATCACGTTTACCGCTTCCAAATCATTGGCACTGCTTGCCGTCGACGCTGCGCCGCGTCCATGCAATGTCTCGGTTCAGCTCATGTTATCCCATCCTTGCGACACGCTGTTTATCTCCGTTTACTAATGTTTTTTACTTTCGGTGATAAAACTTGTATGCTTACTTTACAAAATCAATGAGTGATTCCATGCTCTGGGTTCTTAAGGAGAAGATTAATGAGCAACGAAAATGCCGCGGACGGTGACGTCCGCAGGAAGAGTGGGTTAGGCCAGCGCATCGCCTACGCATTCGGCAACTTGGGTCAGGCCGCCTTCTACAACGCGATGAGCACGTACTTCATCGTGTATGTCACCAGCTGCCTGTTCTCGGGCGTTGACAAGGCGCTTGCGGCCAAGCTGATCGGCGTCATCACCAGCCTCGTGGTGATCATCCGCATCGCCGAGATCTTCGTCGATCCGTTGCTGGGCAACCTCGTGGACAACACCACCACCAAGTGGGGTCGTTTCCGCCCGTGGCAGTTCTTCGGCGGACTGGTCTCCTCCGTGCTGCTTGCCGTGGTTTTCAGCGGCATGTTTGGCCTGGTGAACGTTAACTCCACGTTGTTCATCGTGCTGTTCGTCATCACGTTCATCGTGCTTGACGTGTTCTACTCCCTGCGCGACATCTCCTACTGGGGCATGATCCCGGCGTTGTCCTCCGACTCCCACGAGCGTTCCACCTACACTGCCCTCGGCTCCTTCACCGGCTCCATCGGCGGCAACGCCATCACCATTCTCGTGATTCCGGTCGTCACCTATTTCAGCTGGGTGTTCACCGGCGAGAACGCCGAGCACCAGTCGGGTTGGACCGCTTTCGGCATCATCGTCGCGGTGCTCGGCATCATGACCGCCTGGACCGTCGCCTTCGGCACCAGGGAAAACCAAAGCGCCCTTCGCGCCAACGCCGAAGACAACGGTGGTCCGTTGCAGGCGTTCAAGGCCGTGTTCCAGAACGACCAGCTGCTGTGGGTCGCCCTGTCCTACCTGCTGTACGCCATCGCGAACGTGACCACCACCGGCGTGCTTCTCTTCCTGTTCAAGTTCGTTCTTGACAATCAGGCCGCTTTCTCCGCGACCGGTGTCATCGCCATGATCGCGGGCCTGGTCATGTCCCCGATGTACCCGATTCTGAACAGGTACATTCCGCGCCGCTACCTGTACATCGGCGGCATGGTCTCCATGATCGTGGCTTATGTGATGCTCGCCCTGTTCTCCAGCAACATCGTCCTGGTCTTCATCGCGCTGGTGCTCTTCTACGTTCCCGGCACGCTCATCATGATGACGGTCATCCTCTCCCTGACCGACTCCATCGAGTACGGCCAGCTGAAGAACGGCAAGCGCAACGAGGCCGTTACGCTTTCCATCCGCCCGATGCTTGATAAGATCGGCGGCGCCCTGTCGAACGGCATCGTCGGTTTCATCGCCCTTGCGGCCGGCATGACGGGTGATGCAACCGCCGCCGATATGACCCCGACGAATATCCACGTCTTCAAGATCTGCGCGTTCTATGCCCCGCTCATCCTGATCGTGCTCAGCCTGCTGGTGTTCGTCTCCAAGGTCAAGATCACCGAGAAGATGCACGCGCAGATCGTTGACGAGCTCGAAGCCAAGCTCGCTTCCGGCGAGATCGTCGACGATGAGGCGCAGACCGTGGAGGCCGCCGAAGCCGCCGCAGCCGTCGGCGATGAGACGCAGACAGTCAAGAACTGATCTCCCGTTCCCATCCCTCCCATAAGGCCCGTCCGCCTGAACCGCAAGATGCGGTCCATAGCGGACGGGCCTGTTCGTTCCTGCGATCGGCGGTCATGTCCAGGCCCATACCCATGCCGGTTCTGGCAGCGGGGCCGGCACCGGCGGTGTGTTACCTGTCGGCAAGTGATTATTTAATAGGTAGATGGTCCATGCTCTGGATTCTTAAGGAGGAGACTAATGAGCAACGAAAATACCGCGGTCGGCGACGTCCGCAAGAAGGGCGGGCTCGGCCAGCGCATCGCCTACGCATGCGGCAACTTGGGGCAGGCTGCCTTCTACAACGCAATGAGCACGTACTTCGTCACGTACGTCACCAGCTGCCTGTTCGTCAGCTACAGCAAGGCTCTCGCCGCCCAGATGATCGCCGTCATCACCGGCCTGATCGTCGTTATCCGCATCGCCGAGATCTTCATCGATCCGTTGCTGGGCAACCTCGTGGACAACACCACCACCAAGTGGGGCCGTTTCCGCCCGTGGCAGTTCATCGGCGGACTGGTCTCCTCCGTGCTGATCATGCTCATCTTCTCCGGCATGTTCGGACTGGTCAACGTGAACACCACGCTGTTCATCGTGCTGTTCGTCATCACGTTCATCGTGCTTGACGTGTTCTACTCCCTGCGTGACATCTCCTACTGGGGCATGATCCCGGCGTTGTCCTCCGACTCCCACGAACGTTCCACCTACACCGCCCTCGGCACCTTCACCGGCTCCATCGGCTACAACGGCATCACCGTCATCGTCATCCCGATCGTCAGCTACTTCACCTGGACGTTCACCGGCGCCAAGGGCCAGGGCCAGGCCGGATGGACCTCCTTCGGCTTCATCGTCGCGCTCCTCGGCCTGATTACCGCCTGGACCGTCGCCTTCGGCACCAAGGAAAGCACCAACGCGCTGCGCGCCAAGGCCCAGAAGAACGGCAACCCGTTCGAGGCGTTCAAGGCCCTGTTCCAGAACGACCAGCTGCTGTGGGTCGCCCTGTCCTACCTGCTGTACGCCATCGCAAACGTCATCACGACCGGTGTGATGTACTACCTCTTCGTGTTCGTGCTTGACGAGCCGGCCGCCTTCTCCGTCACCGGTATCATCCCGCTGATCGCCGGATTCATCATGGCGCCGCTGTACCCGATTCTCAACCGCTGGATTCCCCGTCGCTACCTGTTCGCCGGCGGCATGGTCTCCATGATCATCGGCTACACGATGCTCGCCCTGTTCTCCAGCAACCTGCCGGTCGTCATCGTCGCACTGATCTTCTTCTATGTGCCTGCGCAGTTCATCCAGATGACCGCGATCCTGTCGCTGACCGACTCCATCGAGTACGGCCAGCTGAAGAACGGCAAGCGCAACGAGGCGGTCACCCTGTCGGTGCGTCCCATGCTCGACAAGATCGGCGGCGCGATGTCCAACGGTGTGGTCGGTGCCGTTGCCCTCGCGGCTGGCATGACCGGTCATGCCACGGCAGCCGACATGACCGCGTCCAACATCACCACGTTCAAGACCTTCGCCTTCTACATCCCGCTTGTTCTCATCATCCTCAGCCTCGTCGTGTTCTGGTTCAAGGTCAAGATCGACGAGAAGATGCACGCGCAGATCGTTGACGAGCTCGAAGCCAAGCTCGCTTCCGGCGAGATCGTCGACGATGAGGCGCAGACCGTGGAGGCCGTCGAGGCCATCAACGAGGAGACGCCGGCGGCCAAGAACTGATCTCCCGCTCCCAATCCTCCCATAAGGCCCGTCCGCCTGAACCGCAAGATGCGGTCCAGGCGGACGGGCCTGTTCGTTCCTGCGATCGGCGGTCATGGACACACGCCCCAGTCTCTCGCTGATGGGCTGCTTAGCTGTGCTGTGCAGGAATGCCAGCTAAAAGAAGAGAAGCGCCGAACCGCGAAAGCGCCTGTCGGCGCAAGGGCCGCTCGCGGCGGCAAAAAATGGAGCCCGGGGCTTAAGCACGGTCCGACGCGGATACCAAGTATATCTTGCGATGGGTCTCGCCGCGCCGGGGAAGGGGTGGTGTTGGCCGGTAGCTGATTGTTGGGGTGCGGGTGGTGAGTCTCTCCCTCAGTCACGGGCATCGCCCGTGACAGCTCTCTCATCAGAGGGAGCCCGGAGCAGGGCTTACTCCAACCGTCCGCGACGCCAGAGGTTGGCGCCGTGCTGGAAATCCTTGGCGGTGGCCATGAGGCTGCCGGCGGTGTGCATAAGGCGGGCGGCTTTGGTGCGCACCGCCTTTTCATCGGCATCCGAGGAGAAGGCGCCGTTGGCCTCGTCCCGGGTCACCATGCGCCGCGCCTCCATGCGCAAGCCCAACGCCACCACATCGGTAAACGCCGCCGCACGTTCAAGCGCCACGGCAAAATCGCCCACAAAAGCACCGGAGAGAATCGAATCGGCCAATCGCACGATGTCATCTTCACTGGGAGCCTGATCCACGCCGGCGATGGCGGAGGCGGTAGTGGCCACCGGCTCGCCCAAGCGCCACAGATGCGCGATTGAGTCGCGATTCGATCGCATCCACGTACGCAGCATATACAGTCGCCACAGCACACCAGGCAGCGAATCCGGCTCAGCATCGCTCCACAGTTCGGCGATTTCATCCACGCCGACCGTCTCCACCAACGTGAGCACCCGCTCAACAACCGCCGGGTCCTCGCTATGGCGCACACGATCCAGCAATGCGGCAGCGGACAGATGGCTCATCTCGCTCAACGCCTGCGGGTCCATGCCACCTGCCAATCCATCGGCCACAGCCGGGTCGAGCTGAGCCGGGCGCGAGGGGCGTGAAGAACCCATGCGAGCAGGTCCGAATGCCGCTCCGGCCGCACGCAGCGAGCCGAAGCCTGGGCCCAGACTGCCGGCGGCACCATTGTGCGCGGCATGAGCCGCGGCGGCAGCGGCCGAGGAGTTGGATGAATCAGGGAATGCGGGTCTAGTAGACAAGCGGTTGAACCTTCTGAATATCGATGATTTTGGGACCATGAGGCGTCGGAGTGATGAACAGCGCCACCGCCGTGCCGGTCGGCATAAACGGTGTCTTGGCAATCAGGCGTTTGCTCAGAGACGGCGCAACGCACATGCTGCGCAGGTGTTCGAACATACCCCCAATCACTGGCCGGTGCATGCATATCGCTGTAGGCTGACGGCGCTCAAGTGCGAACTCGATTTCGCTGAGTAGACACTCCCATGCAGTGTCCGGCGCAGCGGCGTATGCATCTTCGGTGAGCGGGTCGAGATGAACCATGTCTCGTCCGGTCTGCCACGCGAACATCTCCAACGTCTCCTGGCAGCGCACCCAAGGCGACGTGGCCAGTCGGGTCGGATTGAAACACGCCAGCTCGCGGTTCAGCGCGTATGCCGCAGCCGCGCCGCGCGGCGTGATCGGACGGTTCTCGTCCGAGCCCTTCCACAGCTTGCGCGCTTCTGCCTTGCCGTGGCGCACGATAATCACCGGCACGGCGTCAAGCGCGCCCTCCTGCACCCGGTCAACGAATAGCGCAAGGATGTCCTTATCGGTGGAATGGCTGAGTTTCTTGCGGGCCTTAGCCGGCGTCAACCACAGGACTTCGTCGATTTCGCCGATATCCGCCCGATGCACCGGGCCGAACGCATGGGTGCGCCGCAGATTGTCGATGGCGCTGATTGGCGTGGCCATCCAGAACTGGATGTGCTTGGTGTCCGCCGACCGATCCTTGGTATGGCGCTGTTTGATGCCCTCTTCGGACAGCGGGTACTCGATGTCACCCAGATAGGGGCCAAGCTCCACGGACAGGCCCGATTCCTCGCCGATCTCGCGCACGGCGGCATGCCGGTGTGATTCGTTTGGATCGACCTTGCCTTTCGGCCAGCTCCAGTCGTCGTATTTCGGGCGATGCACGACGCACAGTTCGATGCGGTTGAGTACGTTGTCCGCCGTGGCTGGGCTGTCGGCCTGTGCCGGGTCCGGGGTGGGAGCCGCGTCCGATGCGCCGGGTGCTGCCGTGGTCTCGCCGTCAGAATCCGTGGTGTTCGCGATGATGGTGCCATCGGTGGCAATATTGGATTTCACTGATGGAGATGATGCCTGCGTCAGCTCGGCATCATCCTTCCACCGGTACAGAATACCGCCGGCGGCTTCCACGATTCGTCTCATACTGTTCGTACCCATCTCTTGTATTGTAGGTCACGTTGGACCGCTGCTACGTAGTTTTGCGCATGGAACGACGATGCCCGGCATCCTCTCGAAAGAGGAGCCGGGCATCGTAACCACCCTCAGTCAGCTTGCGTTGACCGGGAGCATCGAGTGAAATCAGTTGTGCGAATTGGGGCGGCGCTGGTGCTTGCGAATCAGGTATTCCTGACTATCGACCAGCGGGCGGCCCTCGTCGTCCTTGGTGTGCAGCACATATGTGCCGTCGGGCTGCATGTGCCAGCTCATGGTGGAGTCGGCCATCTGCAGGTCCACGTACTTGATGAGCCCGTCGACCTGCTCCGGGGCGGTGACACGCACCAGAGCCTCCACACGGCGGTCAAGGTTACGGTGCATGAGGTCAGCCGAACCGATGTAGACCTCCGGGCCGGAAGCCGGACCCTCGCCGATCTGCGGGCCGTCCGCATTGCAGAAGGCGTAGATGCGGGAGTGCTCCAGGAAGCGGCCGAGAATCGAACGTACGCGGATGTTCTCGGACAGACCGGGAACGCCGGGCTTCAGAGCGCAGATGCCGCGCTCCACGATGTCGATCTTCACGCCGGCCTGAGAGGCACGGTACAGGGCGTCGATGGTCTTCTCGTCCACGATGGAGTTGACCTTGATCTTGATCCAGGCCTCCTTGCCGGCGCGGGCGGCGTCCTCCTCGCGGCGGATGCGCTGGATTAGACCGGTGCGCACGGTGCGAGGGGCCACCAGCAAACGGTGGAAGCTGGACTTCGGCGCGTAACCGGAGAGCTGGTTGAACAGACGAGTCAGATCCTGGCCGACCACCGGGTCGCAGGTCAGCAGACCCAGATCGGTGTACAGTCGCGCGGTCTTCGGGTTGTAGTTACCGGTGCCTACGTGGCAGTAGCGGCGTAGACCGTCCGCTTCCTGACGCACGACTTCGATGAGCTTGCAGTGGGTCTTCAAGCCCACGATGCCGTACACCACGTGCACGCCGGCGCGTTCGAGCTTGCGGGCCCACGCGATGTTGGCGTCCTCGTCGAAACGAGCCTTGATTTCCACCAAAGCCAGCACCTGCTTGCCGGCATGAGCGGCGTCGATCAGGGCGTCGATGATCGGCGAGTTGGAGCTGGTGCGGTACAGGGTCTGCTTGATGGCCAGCACCTTCGGGTCCGCGGCGGCCTGCGCAAGGAAGGCCTGCACGGAAGTGGAGAAGGAGTCATAGGGGTGATGCAGCAGGATGTCGCGCTCGCGGATGGCGGCGAAAATATCCTGTGCGCGGGAGGACTCGACCTCGGCGATCTGACGGTTCGTGGTCGGCACGAACGGACGGTTCTTCAGGTCCGGGCGGTCCACGCTGCCGAGCTCAAAGAGCACGGTCAGATCCAGCGGGCTGGGCAGACGGTATACCTCGTCCTGGCTTACGCCGAGCTGGTCGGCGAGCAGCTGGGAGAGGAACGGGCTCGTGGTGTCCGTGATCTCCAGGCGGATCGGCGGTCCGAAGCGGCGACGCAGCAGCTCCTTCTCCATGGCGTTGAGCAGGTTCTCGGCGTCATCCTCTTCCACGTCGATGTCCTCGTTACGAGTCACGCGGAAGGAGCGGGCCTCCTTGATGATCATGCCCGGGAACAAGGATTCCAGATGCGCGGCGATGAGCTTTTCCATGGCGATGAAGCCGTAACGCTCGTCCTTGGACTCCTCATCGGTCATGTCGTCCACCGGCACCAGGCGCGGCAGGTTGCCCGGGATCTTGACGCGGGCGAAGTGCGACTTGCCGGAGGCCGGGTTCTCCACAATCACGGCCAGGTTGATGGAACCGCCGGAAATGTAGGGGAACGGGTGGGCCGGATCCACGGCGAGCGGCGTCAGGACCGGGAACACCTGCTGGCGGTAGTAGCGCGAGAGGCGTTCCTGCTCGGAGGAGGTGAGCTTGTCCCACGTCAGCAGGACGATGCGCTCCTTCTCCAATTCCGGCAGAATGGTGTCGATCGCGTAATGTGCGTGCTCGTCTTGCAGACGGTGTGCGGTCTCGCTGATCGCGCGCAGCTGCTGACGCGGGCTCAGGCCGGCCGCGGACGGCACGGCGATGCCCGAGTCGATACGGCGCTTCAGACCGGCGACGCGGACCATGAAGAACTCGTCAAGGTTCGAGGCGAAGATCGCGGCGAAGTTGGCGCGCTCGAGCAGGGGCATGTCTTCGTTCTCCGCACATTCGAGCACGCGCTGGTTGAACTTGAGCCAGCTGAGCTCGCGGTCGAAGAAACGGTCCTTGGGCAGCGGTGCCTCGCCTTCCTGATCGACGCGGCGGTCGTTGTTGTCGTTTTCGGCAATATGCTCTGCGATTTGGCTGCGCAGAATTGCCTTCGAGGGTGCGTCAAATATCTGTGCCATAGCCTATATCGTAAGCTCTGGCGTGGCCGGAAAACGACTGAACGCGCCAGAATTCAACGGGTGTTCATGTTAGTTCGGTGTTGGTTGTTTTTGTGTGTGCTAGCGTGCTCGCGACACGCCGTGAGCGGCGGTGAAACGAACGAAACCGAACATCAGACGGGTTCGATGTGAACAGTTCAGCTCGTTTTCCGATAGTCAGAAAGTGCGATTGAACAGTTGTGATAAAAAACGCACAACGACTCTCTGCAGGTTGCGAGAAACGGGAGTGATGAATAGATTATGAGGTACAAGGACAACTGAACAGAGCAGAGCCCACAAATAGTGTATGGTCACGAAGACTGTTACGTTGGACGGGCATTGGAAAGACTTACCGTTACAACGATGATGTTGTGCAGAGATTCTGCTCCAGTAGTTGAACTTGTAGAAAAGGCTCGCTCCGGCGGGCCTTTTCGTTTGTGTGTACAGTGGAGGGCATGACGGAAACACAGCGTACGCCAGAGGGGATGTCGTCGAAACCCCGTATCAAGCCGGCCGATGCCGAAGACGGCCGCCCGGTCTCTATCTCTGCGCGTCTCGGACGACTGCAATTCCACTATTCCGGCAAGTTCCGCGTGCTGCAGATTGCCGACATTCAGGATGGGCCGAAAGTCTCCAAAGACACCATCGCCCTGATTGAGGCCAGCCTTGATGCCGCACGGCCTGATCTGGTGATTTTCTCCGGCAACCAGATCGCCGGCTACGATCCGGCGTTCGCCGATTCATTCCGTAAACGTCGCTGGTGTGACGAACCTATTGCCGAATCCGCGCTGAACCATACCCGAGCGCTGGTGCGCAAGGCCATTGGCCAGTTCACTGAGCCGTTGGCGGCGCGCGGCATTCCGTGGGCCGTGACGTACGGCAACCATGATTTCCAATGCGGGCTAAGCAATGCGGAACTGGACGGTATCTATCGCGAGTTCCCCGGTTGTGTCAACCCGCCGAGTGAGACCTTGCCGAACCAGATTGCATACACCTGTGGAGCGGGTGGTGCTGTGCAGACGCTGTCTGGTGCCACTGGCTCCGGTGAACCAGGCACCTTCGCGCTGCCGGTTATGGACGTTGACCATACGCGCAATGTGCTGGGTCTGGTCATTCTTGACTCCGGCGATTACGTGCATGGCGGCGGCTTCGGCACACCATCGCCCGCAGCGCTCGCCTTCCTGAATGCCGTGCCCGACCGTATCGGTGCGAAATCAATGGTGTTCCAGCACATGCCGATGCCCGAGTATTACAACGTGCTGAAGCCGGTGGCGGCCAACGCGGCGTTTGCCATGCAGGGCTATCGTTCGCACGCCGATACCTACTACGTGCTGGACGAATTGCAAACCCAGCCCGGCGGATATTTGGGAGAAGGCATATCCTGCCCTGATACGTCAGGCGAATTCGAATTGCTGCGCGAGGGGTATTTCGGCGTCGTAGCTGGTCATGATCATCGCAACGGTTTCGTCGGCGAACATGAGGGTCTGTTGCTTATCGCTACGCCAACCTGCGGATTCAATACGTACGGACCGGCTCCGGCCAAACGCGCCACGCGATTGATCGAATTTGATATCCGTCACCCTTACGAGCCGCGTACGCAATTGCTGGAGTTTGGAGAACTGGTGGGCAAGCCCAGTTCCAAACGCGCCTATACCTATGCGGTGAACCAGACCGCGCCTGGCGAGGGCGAGGGCGATGATTTGCTGCGCAAGCCGTCGCTATGGAGTCAACTGTCCGGTTTATTCAGGTAACCCGGTTTATTCAGGTAACTGTTCCTGATAGAGGCGGAAAGCGGCGCGAAGTATTCGAGGTTTCGGTGGCCTTCCGCTGTGTTGGACGATTAGTGGCAGAAATCCCGCGTCTCTTTCGTTGTGACGCGGGATTTCTGCCGGTTGGGCTATCGGTTGGATTGACTGGTATGTTTCAGCGAACGGCTTTGACCAGTGCCTCGGTGAGGTACTTGCCGGCGGCCATCACCAGCGGCGCATAGCGGCGTCCGGGGGCGGCGCCCATGCGGCCTGTCGGGCCAGAAATCGAGATGGCGGCGATGACCTGGCCGGAGGCGTTGCGGATCGGGGCGGAAATCGAGCACACGCCCTCTTCGCGCTCGTTCACGGACTCGGACCAGCCGCGCTTGCGTACGGCGGCCAGCTTGGTGGCGGTGAACTTGGCGTGGCGCAATCCCTGGTGCAGACGGTCGGAATCCTCCCAAGCCAGAAGAATCTGGGCGGCGGAACCGGCTTCCATCGACAGCATGGCACCCACGGGAATGGAATCACGCAGGCCGGAGGCGCGTTCCACAGCGGCGATGCACACGCGCTGATCGCCTTGGCGGCGGTAAATCTGCGCAGACTCGCCAGTGCGATCGAGCAGTGTCTGCAGGATAGGGCCGGCGGCGGTCAGCAGACGATCCTCGCCTGCTGCGGCGGCAAGTTCGGCGAAACGGGAGCCGAGTACGAATCGGCCATGCTGGTCGCGCAGTACGAAACGGTGGCGTTCCAGTGCAATAGCCAAACGATGTGCGGTCGGTCGGGCGAGACCGGTGGCGGCCACAAGCTGTCCCAGCGTGGACGGGCCGGACTCCAGTGCGTCAAGAATCTTTACGGTTTTATCAAGGACGCCAACGCCGGAATGGATTTCCCCATCGTCCTTGGTGGTGGTGTCTTCAACCGGCTCGGACTCGGTCAAGCTGTTGTTCAATGGTTCTTCTTGGGAATCAGTCATAATAAGGGCGATTATGCCATCTCACATAGTGAAATGGCAAATTAGGGAAGTGTCTCACAGGGTGGTCATGAAGTTGAAAGGGCGTTCGTGGATGCCGAAGAGACCTGTCTGGAGCGGAACCGAGTCATGCCTAGGTCATGTTCGAGTCGTATCCGAGCCATATTGAGGCCGTCATTTGACCGTATCTCAATATCCGGCATGCTCATGGCTGGGCCCATCGCAAGCACATAGGCTAATACCACGAACAAGGCGCGAACACAATGCCTCGCGCGGTATTTTTTGGAGGAATCACTATGGGAACGACACTGGCCGAGAAGGTCTGGGCCGATCATCTGGTGCGCAAGGGCAGCGACGGAGCTCCTGATTTGCTGTACATCGATCTGATGCTCATGCATGAGGTCACCAGTCCGCAGGCGTTTGAGGGCCTGCGCTTGGCCGGCCGCAAGCCGCGTCACGTGGATCAGCTCATCGCCACCGAGGATCACAACACGCCGACCGTTGATATCGATCGCCCGAACCCGGACGAGACAAGCGCACTGCAGTTGACGACTTTGGAGAAGAACTGCAAGGAGTTCGGCGTGCGCCTGCACCCGCTGGGCGACGCCGATCAGGGCATCGTCCACGCGTTCGCCCCGATTCTGGGCCTGACTCAGCCGGGCATGACCATCGTGTGCGGCGATTCGCACACCTCGACGCATGGCGCGTTCGGTGCGCTGGCGTTCGGCATCGGCACTTCCGAAGTCGAGCACGTGATGGCCACGCAGACGCTGTCCCTGAAGCCGTTCAAGACCATGGCCATCAACGTCGAGGGCAAGCTGCCCGCGGACGCGACCGCCAAGGACATCATTCTGGCGATCATCGCCAAGATCGGTACCGGCGGCGGCCAGGGATACGTGATCGAATACCGTGGCGAGGCGATTCGCAACCTCACCATGGACGAGCGCATGACCGTGTGCAACATGTCCATCGAAGCCGGCGCGCGCGCCGGCATGATCGCGCCGGACGAGACCACGTTCGAGTACCTCAAGGGCCGTCCGCACGCGCCGGAAGGCGAACTGTGGGATCAGGCCGTGGCGTACTGGAAGACGCTGAAGACCGATGACGATGCCGTATTCGACAAGGTGGTGGACATCGACGCCTCCACGCTGGGACCGTACGTGACATGGGGCACCAACCCCGGCCAAGGTCTGCCGATCACCGCCTCCGTGCCGGAGCCGGACAAGATCGCCGACGCCACCAAGCGCGCCGCCGCCGAACGCGCGATTACATACATGGGTTTGAAGCCGGGCATGCCGATCAAGGACATCGCCGTGGACACCGTGTTCATTGGTTCGTGCACCAACGGCCGTATCGACGATTTGCGCCAGGCCGCCGCGATCATGAAGGGCCACCACAAGGCCGAGAACATTCACCGCGTGCTCGTGGTGCCGGCCTCCTCCCGTGTGCGTCTGCAGGCGGAGAAGGAAGGCCTCGATAAGGTGTTCGAGGACTTTGGTGCCGAATGGCGTAATGCCGGCTGCTCGATGTGCCTGGGCATGAACCCCGACAAGCTGGTACCGAACGAGCGCTCGATTTCCACTTCGAATCGTAACTTCGAGGGCCGTCAGGGCAAGGGCTCGCGCACGCATTTGGCGTCGCCGGCGGTGGCCGCCGCCACCGCCATCCGCGGCACAATCTCGTCCCCCGCCGATCTCTGAGTCAATACACATGAGCCTCCTCTGACGAGGGGGCTGTCAGCCAAGGACTGACTGGGGGAGAGATCCCCGAAAGGAAAATTGTTATGGAAAAACTCACCACACTGACCGGCGTGGGCGTGCCGCTGCGCCGCTCCAACGTCGATACCGACCAGATCATTCCCGCTGTGTTCTTGAAGCGCGTGACCAAGTCCGGCTTCGATGACGCCCTGTTCTACGCATGGCGCCGAGACCCGAACTTCGTGCTCAACAAGCCGGAATACGCCGGTAAGGGCCAGATTCTGGTCGCCGGCCCCGAATTCGGCATCGGCTCCTCCCGCGAGCACGCCGTGTGGGCGCTGCACGATTACGGTTTCCGCGTGGTCATCGCGCCGAGCTTCGCCGACATCTTCTACGGCAACACCGCCAAAAACGGCGTGCTGGCCGCGATTATGCCGCAGGAGTCCGTCGAGCTCCTGTGGAAGCTGCTGGAGGAAGAGCCTGGTCGCGAGATGACTGTCTCGCTGGAGACTCGCACCGTCACCTGCGGCGATGTGACCCTGCCGTTCGAGGTGAACGATTACGTGCGTTGGCGTCTGATGAACGGCTACGACGACATCGATCTGACACTGCAGCACGAGGACGACATCGCCGCCTACGAAAAGATGCGCGCCGAAAAGTTCCCCTTCAAGCCCAAGACCATTCCCGCCAAGCACTGGCCCGAAGAAAAAATCGAGTCCGCCCGCGAGCCGGACGATGATTGGACAGGGCCGTTGGCCGATCGCGGCATTATTTAGCCGCGATCGGCCTGCTGAAAGCCCAGTGGGCTTTCGGCAGGCCCTGTGCCGAGCTGCGACAGCAGCGAGGCCAGCATTGAGCCTCGCCGAAAGGCGAGTCTATAATTGCAGGCCCAGGGCCGTTGGCCGACCGCGGCATCGTGTAGCCGTGGGCGACTGGCCCATCGTGCGTTGTGGGCCGGGGCGTGGCCTATCGTTGAAGCATGAGTGATTTTGAGCCGTTTTACGATGTCAGCCGCAGCTACGAAGACAACTATGAGCAAGGGCCGTTCGGCGCGTTTGCCGAGGCGCTGAAGGATGGCAACGGTGCAGATGCCGCCGGAACCACCAGCGAGGGTGCCTTGGCCACTTTTCTGGGCCAGCCGGTCAACCTGCCTTTCGGCATTCCCGCAGGCCCGCTGCTCAACAGCCGTTTCACCACGGCCGCCTTCCGCATGGGCTTCGATCTGGCGACCTACAAAACCGTGCGTTCGCGCGCCTGGGGCTGCAACCCGTTCCCGAACGTGCTCGCCGTACACCCCAAGTCGGCGGACGGTTCACTAACACCGGGCAGCGCCGAACTGGACGAGGGCGTGCTCGCCGACACCAATTACGAGACTCCGATCTCCATCTCCAATAGCTTCGGCGTGCCCTCGCAAAGCCCGGATGCCTGGCAGCCGGACATGCGCGCCGCCATCGAGGCCGCCGGTCCCGGTCAAGTGCTGGTCCCGAGCTTCCAGGGCTCGCGTGTGGAGGGCATGAGCGAGGAGGAATACATCGCCGACCATGCCACTACCGCCCGCCTGGTCAAAGAAACCGGTGCCAAGCTCATGGTGATGAACACCAGCTGCCCCAACGAGGGCCACAACCGCTTGCTATGCCACAATCCGCTGCTCGTAGGCCGCATCACTGAGGCCGTGAAGCAGGAGATTGGCGACATTCCGCTGATGGTCAAGCTTGCCTACATCCCCAGCGACGACGCTCTGGAGCTTATGGTGCGTTCCACCGTGGGCCACGGCACTGTGCAGGGTTTCAGCACCATCAATACGATTTCCGCCAAACTGGTCGATGCCAATGGCAATCAGGCACTGCCCGGTGCAGGCCGTGACCGTTCAGGCGTATGCGGCAACGCGATTCGCGGCGCCGGACTCGACATGGTCGCCCGTCTGGCCGCGATCCGCGAGAAGCTCGGTCTTGATTTCAAGATCAATGGCGTGGGCGGCGTGGTTTCGCCGGCCGACTATCAGGCATACAGAAACGCCGGCGCGGATTCGGTGATGTCCGCAACCGGTGCGATGTGGGACGCCGAACTGGCCCACAAGATCAAAGCCAGCCGGTAGATCGGCTCCAGAAACAAGAAACAGCCTGTACGGGCCGTGATTCCCAGACGATTCCCAGCCAGTGCCCACGTTGCATTAAAACTGTTGCTGTTATATGTAATCACGGCCGAACAAGCTGCATAACTTAACCTCTTTCTTCTCTCCTTTCTCTCCCCGGCGCCCATCACGCCGGGGTTTCTTTTTGCGGTGAGTACGGCCGTCTTACTTGGCCGCCGCCTTCATGGCCACGGCACCCACGTAATAGACGGGCTTGTCGAAGTTCGGCTGGAACAGGAAGTCCACGTTGGCGAGCTGGTCGATGGTGAAGCCGGCCTGAATCGCCATGGAAATCACATTTGCCGCGCCGGAGATATCGGCTTTGGAACAGAACTGGCCGCCCTTGACCTTGCGGGTTTCCGGGTCCCAGGTCAGAATCGACGTGACTGGGGTGGTGATGAGCATGAAGTCCGGGCGATAATCCTCGGTGAGCGAGGTCTCGCGGACCGTGAGCCCGCGGCGTTCGGCACCGGCGCAGGTCAGGCCGGAGGCGGCGAGCGAGAGATCGTACAGCTGCACGGCGGACGTGGCCTGCGTGCCCATGTACTTCACGGTCGGCGTCTCGATGTTGCGGCCCACCAGCAGGCCCTGGCGCACCGCGTTGGTGGCCAGCGGAATGTAATCGTGCTGGCCGGTGGGGTTGTAGAACACGGTGGCGGAGTCGCCGGCGGCGTACACGCCCGGCACGGACGCCTGCATGTAGTCGTCGACCACGATCGCGCCGTTCGGCAGCATGTCCACCTTGCCCTTGAGCAGGTCGGTGTTCGGCAGGAAGCCGACGGCCAGAATCGCCATCTCGGCCGTGTACTCGCCCTTTTCGGTGACCACGGTGACGGTGTCGTCGTCATTGTCGCGGAACTCGACCACCTTCTGGCCGAGCGCGAGCGTGACGCCGTGCTCCTCGAACGCGGCCGCCACCTGATCGGTGATGGTCTTATCGAAATTATTGGCCAGCGGGCGATCAAGGCCGTCGACCAGCGTGGTCTTGACGCCGGTGACGCTGAACTGCTCGGCGATTTCCGCGCCGATATAGCCCGAACCGATCACCACCGCGGACTTGGCGGTTTTCGCCTTCTCCTTGATGGCGATGGCGTGATCCCAGTTCTTGCACAGCAGCACATGCGGGCTGTCGATGCCGGGGATTGGCGGAATGACCGGGCGCGATCCGGTGGTCACGACCAGTTTGTCGAAAGCGAGGGTCTGCTCGGCGGGGTCTCCGGCCTCGTCCAGCGCGCGGTAGGTGAGGGTTCTGGCGTCGAGGTCCACGGACGTCACGTCGGTGCGCATGTGCATGGTCGCGCCGGCTTCGGCCAGAGCGGCAGGGGAGGAGTAGAACATTTTCTTCGGGTCGGACACGTGGTCGCCCACCCACAGGGCGATGCCGCAGGAGAGGAAGGACAGCGTACCGTTGCGCTCGAAAACATGGACGGTCCAATCGGGATGCTCGGCGAGAATCGAAGTGGTGGCGAACGTGCCGGCGTGCGTGCAGCCGATGACGGCGACTGTGGTCATAAATGCTCCTTTGCTTGTGGCCATGGCGTCTGATGCCATTGCCCTGAATCGTAGCGTAGAAGTATGGAGAACGCCGTGGCGGCAAATGTGAGGAAGATCACGTTATTGGTTTGATTCGACGGGGTTTGGAATCCGTTGTGCACGGTGATCAAAGTTCGGCTGCGGCATTTCACGGAGTCGGCACATGGCTTATGGCAAACTGGACGGTAGCATTTTTGAATCTTGATTGATTGATTGAGGAGAGTGGCGTGGCTGAGAACCCGGATGACGTGCTGCATGTTGAAGGCGGCAAGCCGCTGGCTGGCACGATTAAGGTGCGCGGCGCGAAGAACTTCGTGAGCAAGGCGATGGTCGCCGCGTTGCTGGCACCGGGCAAGTCGGTGCTGAAGAACGTGCCGGAGATCCGTGACGTGCATGTGGTGTCCGATTTGCTGCGCCTGCATGGCGTGGACGTGGATGTGGACGGCGAAAAGGGCATTGTGACTATCGATGCCTCTCATGTTCAGCTGGCCGATGTGGCTGACGTGGACACGCTGTCTGGCTCCTCGCGCATCCCGATCCTGTTCTCCGGCCCGCTGGTGCACCGTCTGGGCGAGGCGTTCATTCCGGCATTGGGCGGCTGCGCGATCGGCGGGCGCCCGATCGACTTCCATTTGGAGACGCTGCGCAAGCTGGGCGCCACGGTGGACAAGGAGCACAAGGACGGCATCCACATCACCGCGCCCAACGGCCTGCACGGCGCGAAGATCCACCTGCCCTACCCGTCGGTGGGCGCCACCGAGCAGACGCTGCTGGCGGCCGTGCTGGCCGAGGGCAAGACCGAACTGTCGGGCGCGGCCACCGAGCCGGAGATCATGGATTTGGTATGCGTGCTGCAGAAGATGGGCGCGATTATTTCCGTGGACGTGGACCGCACCTTCCGCATTGAAGGCGTCAAGGAGCTGCAAGGCTACACGCACACGTCGCTGACCGACCGTATCGAAGCCGCGTCCTGGGCGTCCGCCGCGCTTGCCACGCACGGCGACATCTTCGTCAAGGGCGCGACCCAGCCTGAGATGATCACGTTCCTGAACGTGTTCCGCAAGGTGGGCGGCAAGTTCGAGGTGACGGACAAGGGCATCCGCTTCTGGCATCCGGGCGGCGACCTCAAGCCCGTGGCTATCGAGACCGACGTGCACCCTGGCTTCATGACCGACTGGCAGCAGCCGCTCGTGGTGGCCCTGACGCAAGCCAATGGCCTGTCGATTGTGCACGAGACCGTGTATGAGAACCGCTTTGGCTTTACCAAGCCGCTGGTCGAGATGGGTGCCACCATCCAGTTGTACCGCGAGTGCCTGGGCTCGCTGCCGTGCCGTTTCCGGCAGCGCAACTACAAGCATTCCGCCGTGATCTTCGGACCGACCCCGCTGACCGGACGCGACATCGACGTGCCGGACCTGCGTGGTGGGTTCAGCCATCTGATCGCGGCCTTGGCCGCGTCCGGCCCCTCGGACGTGCACGGCATCAGCCTGATCGACCGAGGCTACGCCGACTTCCGCGGCAAACTCGAAGCCCTCGGCGCCGACTTCGACTAATTCGGCCGTTCCGCGGCTCCCCTCTTTGAGGGGAGCCGCGATTTTGTTCTACAACAGCCCGTCCGCCTCGAGCGCGGCGGCCATGCGGTCGAAGCATTCCTCCAGTAGCGGGTAGGGCATGGCGAAGTTCATACGCACGCAACCGCGCCCGACCTCGCCGCATTCACGGCCGTCTGTCAACGCCACGTTGGCCTTCTTGAAGAAATAGTCGGCCGGGTCATCGATGCCCAGTGACGAGAAATCCAGCCACGCGATATATGTGCCCTGCGGCTCCACATAGCGCACCTTGGCGAATCTCGTGCGCATCTGCTCGTTGACCAGTGCGATATTGCGCTCGATATATGCCATCACGCCCTCGAACCATGCCGCGCCGCCGTCATAGGCCGCAGTGGTGGCTATGGCACCGATGGTGGCCGTCTGGTGCTCGGACCATTCCGCGTTCCTCATCCATAGTTCCAGATCGTCCGGATTGGTGAGAATCACCTGCGCGCACTTGGTGCCGGGAATGTTGAACGACTTCGAGGCTGAAGTGGAGGTGAAAGCCTGCATGGCCGTCTGCCGGTTGATTGAGGCGAATGGCACATGCGTGTGGCTTTGGTAGACGAACGGCGCGTGAATCTCATCGGAGAATATACGCACGTCGTACTTGGCGGCCAGATCGGACAATCGCAGCATTTCCTCGCGCGTCAATACCTTGCCGATCGGGTTGTGCGGGTTGCACAGCACGAAGGCATGGCAGCCGTTCGCGAACGCCTGCTCAATGGCGTCGAAATCGAACAGCCATTCATCATTGCGCCCGCTGCTCTCGCCGGCGCCCGCGCACAGCATCGGAATCTCAAGGACCTCCACGCCATACAGACGCGGCACACTTAGGAACGGCATATAGGCCGGAGTCGGTACCACGATGGAGTTACCGGCGCGCACGATCTCGCGCAGGAACACTTCGAACGCCTCCAGCACGTCCGGCACCGGGCGGATGCACGTTGGATCCACCTCCCAGCCGTAGCGGCGCTGCCATGCGGCGCACGAGCGGGCGACCTCCTTCTTCCACGGGTCGGGAATGTAGCCGAGCGCGCCACGTTCAGTGGCCTCTTCGATGGCTTCGGCCACGCACGGTGCCAGACCGTAATCCATCTCGGCGATGAATGCGCCGATGCAGCCGGGGTAACGGGTCCATTTATCCGAACCGACCTGCTCCAGATCCTCGATGGTCGTCACGTCGATGTGATTGGCATCAAAGCAAGAGACGCCGGCGGTTGCGTTGCTCACAGTCGTTGACTGGGGAATGTTGTTCATGCTCATAACATGCCATTGTTCCCGGTGCAGAAGGGCCGCTCAACGGTCTGGCTCCCCGAAATCGTGATGGCGCTCGCAAGCTTGCTTATCGCTGTGCGACTACTTGGCACTCAAATATTTGAGTGCCGTGCACTCGAGCTCCTCGAGCAATGAACCAAGCGCTGGGCGATGGTCGCCGGCACGAGTCACGATGCCGACCTCGCGCGCCGCAAAATCGTCGGCAATGGGACAGGCCACCAGATCGCCCTGCAAGTTGATATGCGTATCGAGCGCCGGCACCAGCGAGACGCCCATACCAACCTCGACCAGGTTCTGCGTGGCCCAGTAATCATCCGTGCAGTGGCGGATATCCGGCTTGAATCCGGCACGGGTGGCCAGTTTCACCAAATTTGCGCGGCAGGTGGGGCAACCGGCGATCCAATGCTCGTCTTTGGCGGCGGACAGCGACACAGGTTCGCCGGTCTCCTCGAATCGTTTGGCGATGCCGCTGGAGCGGTGCACCAGCAGTCGCATCGGATCGTAACCCAGCGAATGGAAGGTCAGGTCGTCGCCGATGTGCAGGAAGTTCGGGATGCTGCTGTAGCGGAACACGGCGGCGGCATCGGCCTTGCCTTGGGAAATCAGACCGATCGCCTCCGGTGGCTCCATCTGAATCAGGCTCAGCTCGATGTCCGTGAACATACTGAGCTTGACCACGGTACGGGCCGCGATAGTAGAGCAGATTGATGGTGGGGCCACCAAATGCAGGTGAGCAAACCGATGATGCCGATAATCCTCGACCTCACGGGCCGCCCGCTCCAGCCGATCGGCGATGGCCTCGCCGTGGCGGGCGAGCATCGAACCGGTGGCGGTGAGTTCCACACCATGCGAGGTGCGTTGCACCAGAGTCGAACCGCACTGTGCCTCCAGCTTTTTGATCTGCTGGCTGATGGCCGGCTGCGACCAACCCGTGGCCTTGGCCGTGGCGGAGAACGAACCATACTGTTCGATCTGCCACAACGTGACCAATGATTGGGGATTGAGCCCGGCCATATGCACCTCTTTCGCGCGTCGTTCCATTATGGCCGCCGACGATGACCGGACGCGGCACGGTGTCGCCGTTCTCAGTATCCTTAGAAGAATGAGTCCTGAAGCCTTAAGTGAACTGATTTCCAGCATTGCCCACAACCTCGTCGCCGCCGGCCAGGCCGGCACGTTGACCGACGAGCTGATCCCGCCCGTCGACAAGCTCGCCGTGATGCGCCCGAAGGACCATGCGCATGGCGACTGGGCCTCCAACATCGCCATGCAGCTGGCCAAGAAGGCCGGCATGAAGCCGCGCGATCTGGCCGAGCCGTTCGCCGCCGCGCTCGCTGAAGCCGACGGCATCGCCAAGATCGAGGTGGCAGGCCCCGGCTTCATCAACATCACGCTTGACTCCGCCTCGGCCGCCGCCGTGGTGGACACCGTACTCGCCGCCGGTGCCGTGACCGACACCGACAAGCATCTCAACAAGGTCAACGAATACGGCCGCAACGCCCATCTGGGCGGCCAGACCCTGAATCTCGAGTTCGTCTCCGCCAACCCCACCGGTCCGATTCACATCGGCGGCACTCGTTGGGCTGCCGTCGGCGATGCCATGGCCCGCGTGCTCGAAGCCAACGGCGCCAAGGTGGTGCGCGAATACTACTTCAACGACCACGGCGAGCAGATCAACCGCTTCGCCAAGTCGCTGGTTGCCGCCTGGGCCGAGGCCAATAACTTGGGCGACGCCGGCTACCAGACCGAAACCCCGTGCGACGGCTACAAGGGTGCCTACATCAACGAGATCGCCGCCCGTGTTCAGGCAGAAGCCGAGGCCGACGGCGTGGACCTGACCGCACTGGCCCACCAGGATCAAGGCCTGAACGACGACGGCGAACCGCTCGGCGAAGCCGATACCGAAGTGCGCGAGGAATTCCGCAAGCGCGCTGTACCGATGATGTTCGACGAGATTCAGAAGTCCATGAAGGACTTCCGCGTGAACTTCGACGTCTGGTTCCATGAAAACAGCCTGTACGTCGACGGCAAGGTCGACGCCGCCATCGAAGAGCTCAAGTCCCGCGGCGACATCTTCGACAAGGACGGCGCCACTTGGTTTGAATCCACCAAGCACGGCGACGACAAGGACCGTGTGATCATCAAGTCCAATGGTGAGTTCGCCTACTTCGCCGCCGACATCGCCTACTACTGGGACAAGCGTCACCGTGCCGAAAACCCGGCCGATGTGGCCATCTACATGCTTGGCGCCGACCACCACGGATATATCGGCCGCATGATGGCCATGTGCGCGGCCTTCGGCGACGAGCCCGGCAAGAACATGCAGATTCTCATCGGCCAGCTGGTCAACGTGATGAAGGACGGCAAGCCCGTGCGCATGTCCAAGCGCGCCGGCAACGTCGTGACCATCGACGACCTGGTCTCCGTGGTCGGCGTGGATGCCGCCCGCTACTCGCTGGCCCGCTCCGATTACAACCAGAACTTCGACATCGACCTGGCCCTGCTCGCCTCGCACACCAACGACAACCCGGTGTACTACGTGCAGTACGCGCACGCCCGCTCCAAGAACGTGGACCGCAACGCAGCCGTTGCCGGCATCAGCTACGAGGGTGCCGACTTGGCCCTGCTCGACACCGAGGCCGACGGCGAAGTGCTCGCCGCCCTCGCCCAGTTCCCGAGCGTGCTCGCCACCGCGGCCGACGACCGCCAGCCGCACAAGGTGGCCCGTTACCTCGAAGAACTGGCCGCCACCTATCACAAGTGGTACAACGTGGAGCGCGTGGTGCCGATGGCCCTGACCGATCCGGAAACCCGTGGCGACGACGAAGCTCGCAAGGCCTTGGAGATCGCCAAGAACCCGGAGCCGGCCCGTGCCGCCGCCCGCCTGAAGCTCAATGACGCCGTCCAGCAGGTCATCGCCAACGGCCTCGACCTCCTCGGCGTCACCGCCCCCGAGAAGATGTGATTATGCCTATTTCTCCAATTTGGCCGGCCGCTACGGCTGTGAATGCCGAAGGCTCCATCGAATTTCATGGTCGTACCGCCGAATCGCTGCTTGACGAGTTCGGCTCGCCGCTCTATCTCATCGACACTGATGAAGTAGTCGCACGTGCCAGGCACTTCGTGCGCGCTGCCGCCGAAGCATTCGACACCTCCACTACGCACGTGAGCTTTGCCGGCAAGGCGTTCCTGTCCAAAGAAGTCGTGCGATTGGTCACCGAGGCCGGCATGTTTGTGGACACTTGCACGATGGGCGAGATGAAAATCGCCCTCGCCGCTGGCGTTCCCGGACGTCGTCTGGTGCTGCACGGCAACAACAAGTCCGATGAGGAAATCGCGCTGGCCATCGAACAGGGCTTCGCCAAAATCGTGATCGACGAGCCCGACGAGCCGGAGCGCGTTGCTGCCATCGCCCGCAGGCTCGGCAAACGCGCCCGTGTGATGCTGCGCGTCACCGTCGGTGTCCACGCCGGCGGCCACGAGTACATCTCCACTGCTCACGAGGACCAGAAGTTCGGCGTGCCGCTGCTGGCCGCCGGGGCCGACGCCGCTGTGCTCGACGTGCTGAACGCCCTCAAAGACGTGACGCCTGCCGCTACCAACGCGCGTATCTCTGCGACGCATTCCCCGGAAAATGGCGCGGAGAAGACCGAGAAATCGGAGCGCGAGCTGCACTACGACGTCAAGTACCCGTACGACCTGAGCCACGAGGAAGTCTCCGACACAGATAAGGCGCTGGCCGCCGCGATGGAAGCCATTGCGGACGGTCCGTCCATCGCCGTGCTCAAGATCATCCTCGCCAACCAGGACGTACTCGAACTGGTCGGAGCCCACTCGCACATCGGCTCCAACATCCACGATGCGGAGGCTTTCATTCACGCGGCCAAGCGCATGATGCTGCTGCGTAAGACCCTGTGGGCCACCGACGCCTACATCCTGCCCGAAATCGACCTCGGCGGAGGCTACTCCGTGGCCTACACCGATGGCGAAGATTCAATGGACATTGACGTGGAACTCACTCGCTTGGCGGATGCGGTCAACAGCACCAACCGCGCGCTCGGCATGCCCGCCCCGGCCATCAGCTTCGAGCCCGGCCGCTACATCGTGGCGCCCGCCGGCGTAACCCTGTACCGCGTGGGCGCCATCAAGCACGTGCACTTGTCCGATGTCAAAGACAGTGCCGGCAACCCGATTGCCGAGCGCGTGTACGTGTCCGTGGATGGCGGCATGTCCGACAACATTCGTCCGGCACTCTACGGTGCCGACTACACCGCGCGTCTGGCGAATCGCACCGGTTCCGCTGAAACGATGCTCGCCCGCGTGTGCGGTATGCACTGCGAATCCGGCGACATTGTGGTTCACGAGGTGCAGTTGCCCGCCGATTTGAAGCGCGGTGACATTCTCGCCGTGCCGGTTACCGGCGCATACGGCCGCACCATGGCCAGCAACTACAACCAGGCGCTGATCCCGGCGGTGGTTGCTGTCAGCGAGTCCGGCGCGCACGTCATGCTCCGCCGCCAGACCGTAGACGACCTACTTAACCTCGACGTCAGCGAATGAGAACTCCCCTCAGTCTCGCTGCGCGAGCCAGCTCCCCTCTCTGAGGGGAGCTGTCAGGCGTAGGTGACCGAGGGAGCAGCGAAGCAATTGGAATCTCCCAACTGCTGTCGGAAATAATCCGTAAAATAGCGGTGGGATATAGAAAACTTTTTGGAAGGACCCTGAATTGGCTCGCAACGACGAAACCCCGATCCGCGTCGGCCTGCTCGGTGCCGGTACCGTCGGCTCCCAGACGGCGCGTCTGATCGTCGAGCAGAAGGACGAACTGTCCGCCCGCATCGGCCGTCCGATCGAACTCACCGGCGTCGCATGCCGCCATCCGAAGGCCACCGAGGCGTTCCCATGGATCGACCAGTCCATCGTCACCACCGACACCATGAGCGTGGCCACCAATTCGGACATCGTCATCGAACTCATCGGAGGCACCGCCGCGGCCCGTGAATTCGTGCTGGCCGCCATCGAATCCGGTGCCTCCGTGGTCACCGCCAACAAGGCGTTGCTGGCCAAATACGGTCCCGAGATCTACGCCGCCGCCGAAGCCAAAGGCGTCGACATCTACTTCGAAGCCGCCGTGGGCGGCGCGATCCCGTTCCTGCGGCCGTTGCGCGAGTCCCTGGTCGGCGACAGGGTGACCAGCATGCTCGGCATCGTCAACGGCACCACCAACTACATCCTCGACGAGATGACCACCAAGGGTCTCCAGTTCGATGACGTCCTGAGGGACGCCCAGGCCAAAGGCTATGCCGAAGCCGACCCGACCGGCGACATCGAAGGCTACGATGCCGCCAACAAGGCCGCCATCATGGCCACCCTCGGCTTCCACACCTCCGTGACCATCGACGACGTGTCCGTTGAAGGCATCACCAAGATCACCGCCGACGATATCGCCGCAGCTACCGCCGAACACAAGGTCATCAAGCTGCTCGCCGTGGTCGAGAACGGCGAGGCTGGCGTTTCCGCCCGAGTCTACCCGGCCCTGATCGACGAGAACCACCCGCTGGCCTCCGTGCATGGCTCCTTCAACGCCGTGTTCGTCAAGGCCGATGCCGCCGACGACCTCATGTTCTACGGACGTGGTGCCGGTGGCGCTCCGACCGCCTCCGCCGTTGTGGGCGACGTGGTGACCGAAGCCCGTCACATCACCGCCGGCTGCACCGGCCCGGCCATCCCGCTGTACAAGAATTTGCCGAAGGCTCCGATTACCGCCTCCAAGGCTGCATTCGCCGTGCGCTTCCTGATTCACGACAAGCCGGGCGTGCTGGCCGCCATCGCCGCCGAGTTCGCCAAGAACGGCGTCTCCATCAACGGTGTGAACCAGGACTTGAAGCCCACCATGACCGACCCCGGCTACGACGGCGAGATCCAGCAGCTGCGCGTCGTGACCCACCTGACCGACGAGGAAACCCTGCGCAACACCGTCAAGGCCGTGCAGGCGCTCGACTTCGTCACCGGCGACCCGTCCATCCTGCGCGTGCTGGACTGACAAACCTAAGCTCCCTCTGATGAGGCGGTCGAACGGTGAAAGCTGAATACCTAAGCTCCCCTGACAAGGGGAGCTCCTTTTTAAGGAACAACCATGAATCCAATCTGCAATAGCGTTCACGTGCGCGTGCCCGCCACGTCCGCCAACCTCGGCTCCGGCTTCGATACCGTGGGTCTGGCGCTCGACTACCATGACGAGCTCACTTTCACGCTCAACGACGACCCGAACGACGGCATTGCCCACGTGATCATCCACGGCGAGGGTGCCGACACCCTCCCACGCGACGAAACCCATCTCGTGGTCTCCACCTTCCGCCGTGCCTGTGCCACGTTCGGCCTCGGCCGACTCGGCTTCACGCTGGAAGCGACCAACAACATCCCTCAGGCTCGTGGCATGGGCTCTTCCGCCGAGGCCATCGTGGCCGGCATCGCCGCCGCCGCGGCCTTCGCCCAGACCGGTGACCTCAACCGTCCGGCCATCTTCGATATGGCCGCCCAGATCGAAGGCCACCCGGACAATGTGGCCCCGGCTGTGTTCGGTGGCCTGACCGTCTCTTGGGACTTCGAAACCGCGGAAGGCGTCGGCTCGGTCGCCGTTCCTGGTGGTGAACCGCTGCACGGCGGATTCCACGCCGTCAACTACCCGGTGGACCCGTCCATCACCGCCGCCGTGTTCGTGCCCGACTATGAGCTGTCCACTGAGAAGGCCCGTCAGGCGCTGCCTAGGGAACTGCCATACAAGGACGCCGTCTACAACGTGTCTCGCGTGGGTCTGCTGCCCGCTGCGATGAATCCCGTGGTGCTGGCCCAGGCCGCCCAGCAGGGCAAGTCCGGCGTCGCCGCTGCCCCGGCTCAGGATACCGATACGTGCGCTTGCGCTGGCGGAACCCGTGAATCGGCATTCGCCGACGAGCTTGCGGCCGCCCAGGCCCAGTCCAACGCGCTACTGTTCACCGCCACGCAGGACAAACTGCACCAGCCGTATCGCGGTGCCCTGATGCCGCCGTCCACCGAGCTCATTGCGCTCTTCCGCTCCAAGGGCTATGCCGCCGCAGTCTCCGGTGCCGGCCCCTGCGTGCTCGTGCTGCATTACGGCAACGCCCGCGAAGCCATCGACCAGATCGCATCGGAGCAGCTTGCTTCCGGCCATTGGCGTGCGCTTCACCTGCCCATCAACACCGCCGGCGTCGAAATCGAGCGTCGCTAAGTCGAGGAGAAGGCTCCCGCTGGCGGGAGCTGGCCGCCGCAGGCGGTCTGAGGGTGGTCCGCCATACCGGCAGAGACCGCCCTCAGTCTCACTTCGTTCGACAGCTCCCGCCAGCGGGAGCATAAGGAATTAAGTCATGTCCATTCCGCTAATTCTTGCTTCCAAGTCCAAGCCTCGCCGTGACGTGCTGTATTCGGCGGGTATCTGCCCCACAATTCGCGTATCGCACGTGGATGAGCCTGCTGCGCTGGAAGCGGCCGCCCGTGAAGAAGGCGTCACCGTCGACGATCTGAGCATCAAGCAGCGCGTGATGATTCTGGCCGTGGCCAAGGCCGAGGCCGTTCATCGTGCGTATCGTGATGTGGCCGATACTGCCGCCGCCGCGACCGGTGACCGCGTGATCGCCTACCCGCTCAAGGCCAAGGAGATCAAGGATTCGGAACGCGAAGCTGCCGTCGAAGACCTGCGCAAAGCCGCCGCCGGCAAGCCTATTGACTATTCCAAGGCGGAAATCGCCACCACGCGCGACTTCTCCGGCATCGATATGCCGACCGTCACCGAACCCATCGCCACCGCTATTGCCGGACAGCCGGGACTGACCGAGGCGACAGTCGGCCCGCTGATTCTCGGCTGTGATTCGATGTTCCTCTTGGACGGCGAATGCTACGGCAAGCCGCACAGCGAAGCCGTGGCCCGAGAACGACTGAAGCGCATGAGCGGCGCGACCGGCGAACTGTGGACCGGCCACTGCCTGATCGATTTCGCGACCGGACGTACCGTGCGCGGCGCAAGCCACGCCAAAGTCCATTTCGGTGAATTCACCGATGCCGACATCGAACGGTACATTGCCACTGGCGAGCCGCTGGAAGTCGCCGGATCGTTCACGCTGGAAGGCTTCGGTGGTGCGTTCATCGACAGCATTGAGGGCGATCCGCACGGCATCATCGGCCTCAGCCTGCCGCTGGCCCGGCATCTGGCCGGCGAACTGGGCATCACGTGGACCGACCTGTGGAATGTCGGCCGTGGTGAACTGGAACCGGAAAGCAAGGCATCGGGCAACCAGCACGCTGGCATTCTGCCGCCGGTCGAAAACGTACACCAGCCCGGCGATGGCTGGGTGAACTGCGCCTGCGGCCGCAAGCATTGGGGCGCCAACGGTGCTTCCGGTATCCTGCTGGCTCGCCGCGACCCGGTGAGTGGCAAGGTGACCCACGTGGTCATGCAACATCGCGCCGCGTGGAGCGCCGAAGGCGGCACGTGGGGTATCCCCGGCGGTGCCACTGCGGACGGCGAATCGCCCATCGAGGGCGCGCTGCGCGAAAGCTATGAGGAAGCCAACATCACTCCCGAAGACATCGAGGTGGTCGGCTCCTACCGCGAGGACCACGGCCCGTGGGCCTACACCACCGTGTTTGCCTTTGAAAAGCCCGGCCACACCGTCGAGCCCAAGGCAAACGACGACGAAAGCATGGAAATCTGCTGGGTCCCGATTGACGACGTGCCCAACCGCAAGCTCCTCACCGCCATGAAGACCGACTGGCCCCGCTTCGCCGCCCGCCTGGACGAGCTGGCCTGTGCTGGACATCGGTAGTGGTGTTGGCTGGGCCAATGTTTTGCCGATGAGTTCACTTGGGTAATGCCGTGTGAACCGCGTGTGGACCGGGACGGATTCTGCTGTCCCGGTTCGTCATTTCGCCTCTTTTGGGACAACCGGGACAGAATCTCATTCACCTGACGCCCTATCGTGCGATGGTCGCCGTCGGGGAATGGCGGAATTCCGGGGTTTTGGATTTGCATATATCGGGTGTTCATGGAAGGGCCTGTCCCGGTTCGCCAAAAGAGGCCGAAATCCCGAACCGGGACAGCCGAATCTGTCCCGGTTCGTATGTCGATCGATTGACCCCGCCACCGGGACATCAACCGCGCATAGACAGGACGCTTCAATGCCTGGCGGGCATGACCATATCGGATGACACACGTTCCCTCGTGCGTTTCGCCACGACCTCCGCCCCAAGTCAGTGCGAAAATGGCATTTTTAGCGGTGTGGTCAGCTGTCGCATGCGGAAAATCCTAAATCAACCGCCGAAGAGACACATCGCCGACTCGGCGGAACTCGCTGGTCTGCGCGCAATGAGGAGTGTTGTGTCTGAATGCGATTCAGACAATGGTCGGCGTCAAATAGCGGTCTCCAGCCATTAATCATTGGTGATTGTGGATATTGAGCGGAGTAAACATTCTAGATGATTCAGGGATATGCCGAAAATCATATCGTTCAGAGAATGAAGTACCGCATCTCGGAGTAACTGACTGTCGACGTGCATGGTTTGAAATCTGATATCCACGCCCATCATGCCTAGCAAAATTACGGGAATGGGGTTCGGCCAACCGGGAGCTTCCGAATGCTCAATGCTGTATGCACTTAGTGTGTGGAAACCAGCCAATCATTGGCCAATGGCAGGCCGCAGTCGAAACCAGAAATATCCTCGCTCGCAGTCAGGTGCCGAGGCTCAGTGAAGTTGGTCACGTCCATATGGGATCACGCTCCAACAATTCATTCAGACGTAGGCCCATAGGTTCGTTTAATGCTGCGGTGAAATCATTCCACGCTTTACTGTTGAGCCGAATGATATGAGCTTCATGGATGTCCCGATCTGCGGCGGCGAGCAGATTCGATAATGCCCATTGCAACGAAGTCATGCCTTTGGACTCGGCCGCTTGGTCGATTCTGGAACGTTGCTCTTAGGTGAGTCTCATTTCAAAACGACTGTTCTTGTTATTCTCTGTAGTCATACTCCTGTTGTACGACTTTTGTACGGACACGATTGGTGTGTGCGGGATGTCGATTGCGATGGCCATGTGGGCTCCTTTGCTTGGTCTGTTCGATGTACAGGCGCGCAGCGCGCTGGTTCCCTGAACATACCGTGCGTGCGATTCGCATATCCAGCCGAACCGGCCTATGTGGTTCCAGCTTCCGAACCGGTCTTCCACTGTTCCTCGTCTTCTCGAGCAATGAACATCTGATATATGGATTGTCGCGTCGACTGCGTATCTCTAATCCTTGCGGATGAGGAGCGGGCCGGTGATCCAGAAAGGTTCATACCGCAGCCCGATGGTCGGCTGGGCGTTCGCTCCGTACGCTCGGGAGTATGAATACAGCAGCATCGCAATTGCAGCAGACTCAGCCGGCGCCTGGACCGGCGGCTCAGCCTCAGCAACCCCAACAGTTCCAGCAGCCGGCATCGCACACCCAGCAGTGGTCCCCGGTCATCGAGGCCCACGACCTGGTCATGGACTACACCGCCAGCATGGCCCGCGCGCAAACCGGGCACGGCGTCACCGGTGTGGTTCCCGCCGGCGCAGGTGCCGGCTACGCACCGGTTCCCGCAAACCCCGCCGCCCAAGGCACCGCAGGAATACCCGGTGCTGGGCAACCGAATCAGCCCATCCAACCGGGCTTCGTCATGCCCACCATGCACACGCTTGCCTTGAACCACGTGAACTTTGTGCTGGGCGAGGGCGAGACGGTTGCAGTGATGGGCCCGTCCGGCTCCGGCAAATCCACTTTGCTGCACGCGCTCGCCGGCATCATTAAGCCGACCGCCGGCACCGTCATCTTCCGTGGTGCCGACCTGAGCCGCATGAGCGACGCCGAGCGCACCAAACTGCGCCGCAACGCCTTCGGCTTCGTCTTCCAATCCGGCCAGCTGCTGCCCGAACTGCCGGCGGTCGAAAACATCGCCCTGCCGATGATGCTTGACGGCATGCCCTACCGCACCGCCACCGACACGGCGATCCTGTGGCTGGAACGCATGGGATTGCGCGCGCTCGCCACGCACCGGCCGGGGGAGATGAGCGGCGGACAGATGCAGCGCATCGCCATCGCCCGTGCGCTCGCCGTCAAACCTGCCGTGGTCTTCGCCGACGAGCCGACCGGCGCGCTCGACCAAGCCACCGGCCGCGAGGTCATGGGCATCCTCATGGCCGCCGCGCGGGACAACGGTTCCGCCGTGGTCGTCGTCACCCACGACCCCAACGTCGCTTCGTTCTGCTCGCGCACCGTGACCATGCAGGACGGCCAGCTGGGAGGCGTACGATGAGCACTTTCGCATTGTGGCGATTGTTCCATCGCCCCGGCTCGCGTGGCAGTGCGGGTCATACTTCGGTGTTGGCCATCATTGCTTTTGCCGCAGCCACCACTATCTTCCTCACCGTTTTGGGCGGCGTGCATGGGTTCATGTGGCGCGCCTCCGCCGACCACACCATTGGATGCGCAATCAATCTCGACGCTTGCAAACCCGGAACAGCGGAAATCTGGAAGCAGCGTATCGCCAATCCCCACAGCCTGGATCAATACGCCACGGCATATGTCGTGCTGGCGTTCTTTGCCTGCCTGCTGCTGATTGTGCCGTTCGTGGCGCTTGCCGGTTCCGCCGCGCGATTGGCTGCGTCCCGTCGTGACGCTCGGCTCGCATCCCTGCGCTTGGCAGGCGCGACCACGGGGCAAGTTATTCGCCTTACGGCGCTTGATGCGGCTGGGCAGGCCTTGGTGGGGGCGCTGATTGGCATCGCGGGGTACTGCGTGTTGATCCCCCTAATCATGTTGCTGCATTTCCAGAATCAGACATTTACGTTCGAGCAACTGTGGGTGGGGCCGATTGCCTTGATCATTACGCTTGTTGGCGTGACCGTGTTGGCGCTGATCTCTTCGCTGGTCACGCTTCGGCGCGTGGCCATCACGCCACTCGGCGTCACTTCACGCGTTGCGACTACGCTGCCGTCCGGCTGGCGTGTGGTGGTGTTCGCCGTCATCATGGTGATTGCCGTTCTTCTGTTCAAGAATCCGATGGTGCTGGCTCAGGCCGGTGAAGTAGTGATGTACGGCGTGATCATCGGCTTCATGCTGCTGTGCTTCGCACTGGTGAACCTCGTGGGCTCCTGGGTGGTCACCGCTCGCGCCAAAGCCAAGGCCAAGCGGCCCAAGGATGCGGCCACGATGATTGCCATGCGCAGGATTCTCGACAATCCGAAGCGCGCTTGGCGCAATGTGTCCGGTATTGCGTTGGCCGTGTTCATCGCCGGCATCACGTCAATCTGTGGCTTCCTTGGCTCGGCCGCTGTGGTGGGCGACACCAATGATCCATCCACCGTGTTCATTCGCGATATCGGCACTGGCGGCATCCTGACCCTCGTATTCGCCGCAGTGCTTGCGGCGGTCAGCTCCGGTGTGATGCAGGCTGGCAGCGTGTACGATCAAGCCGGCGAATACCGCATGCTGGTGCTGGAAGGCACTGATGTCAAGACCTTGAACCGTGCGCGATTCATCGAGGTACTCACCCCGCTCAACATCGTGGTGATCGTGGCCGGCGGCTGTTCCATGCTGCTTATGGCCCCTCTGTTCGCCGCTTCGATGACCGAACCGGCCACGCTGGCCAGCTTCTTCGGCGGGCTTGTGCTGTGCTATGCGTTGGTTTCCATCGGCGCGTTCGCGTCCAATCGGGTGGCGGCCAGCTTGAATCTGGCCGATTATCGGGCTGATGACTGAGGCGGTACGGTACTTTCCCGGATGACGACGCTGGTGGGAAGGATGACGTGCATATCGCCCGGATTGTCATTGCGGTTGTCGATGATCATCTGCACGGCACGTTGTGCGATTTCGCTGAACGGCTGGTGCACGCTGGTCAGCGAAGGCATGAGCTGATCAGCAGGGAAAATGTCGTCAAACCCCATTACGGACAACTGTTTGGGCAACGGAATCTTATGTTCACGTGCCGCGCGATACGTGCTTACCGCCGACAAGTCGTTGCAGCAGAAAATCGCGGTGGGTCGGTCGGGGAGTTCCAGCAGCCGGCAGGCTGCTTCATAGCTTGTTTCGGCGGGAAAGTAGTCGCCCTGTTCGATATAGGACTCCGGCAGATCCACCCCGGCCTGTTGCAGAGCGACGGTGAATCCGCTATAGCGCGCGATGCTGGTCTGTAGGTTCGCCGGCCCCCGGATAACGGCGATGCGTCGATGGCCGAGCGACAGCAGGTGTTTGCCGGCCTGGTATCCTGCGGTCCAGTTATCGATGGACACGCTCATCACATCCGAATCGACGGTATCGATTGGGTCGATGATGACCACGGGAATACTGCGTGATTTCAACAAAGACTTCGCTTGAGTGGTCAGACCGCCCATCTGCTGCATAATCACGCCTTGGGGATTCCTATCGATGATGCCGCGGAAACAGTCTTCCGTGGCATCGCCATGGTTGGTCTGGGTGACCGTGATGGCGAGGCCCGCCTGCTGCGCCCAGTGCGAGGCGTATTTGATGAGTTCCATCGTGCCGTTGTGCGCGATGTACTCAACGACGAGTTCGATGGTGGGGGAGAGCTTGGTACTCACCAGCGGGCGCGAGTAACCATGCTCGCGCAGCACCTGTTCGACCTGACGTCGCGTCTCGTCGGAGATGCCGGGGCGGCCGTTGATCACCTTGGAGACGGTCGAGGGGGAGACACCGGCGATCTTCGCCAGATCACCGACCTTGAGCTTATGCGTGGGATTGTCGTTGGCCATCACCGCTCCTCTCTGCCATTGCCTCTGTTCACCATTATGGCCCATAACGCCGCATTTTTTCGTAGTTTTCCTTACTTCGCGTGTTCTGGGAGAAAAATTTTCGTAATCGGGTTTGTAAATTTCTAAATCAAGGGGTATGCTGAAGGCAATGGTTCACCAAGGCGAAGGAGCCCGAACACATGAGTACCATCACCCAAGTCAAGACGTATGACTTCCGATTCCCCACCTCTCAGACGCTGTCCGGTTCGGACGCGATGAACCCCGATCCCGACTACTCCTCCGCATACGTGGAGATCTCCACCAGCGCGGATGACGGTATCAAGGGCGTCGGCTTCGTGTTCACCATCGGCCGCGGCAACGATGTGGTTTGCAAGGCCATCGAATCGATGTCGCAGGTGCTGATTGGGCGCAACACCGAGGAATTGCTCGACAACATGCGCATTGCATGGGATCTGTTCGTGCATGATTCCCAATTGCGCTGGCTCGGCCCTGAGAAGGGCGTGGAGCATATGGCCATCGGCGCCGTGCTTTCCGCGCTGTGGGACATCAAGGCCAAGCGTGCCGGCAAGCCGTTGTGGCTGCTGTTGGGCGAGATGGAACCCGAGGAACTCGTCTCCACGCTCGACTTCCGCTACATGACCGACGCGCTCACGCCCGCCGAAGCCGTTGAGATTCTTCGGGAAGGGCAGAAGGGCAAGGCCGAGCGTATCAAGCACCTGCTCGAGGTCGGCTACCCCGGCTACTCCACCGCCCCCGGCTGGCTCGGCTACTCCGACGAGAAGATGGTCGCGCTCGCCAAGGAGGAGACGCAGGTCAAGGGATTCAAGCAGATCAAGCTCAAGGTCGGCCAGAACATCGACGACGATCTGCGTCGCCTGGCCAAGGCCCGCGAAGCCATCGGCCCCGACGTGCGTCTTGCCGTGGACGCCAACCAGGTGTGGGATGTTCCCACCGCCATCGACTGGATCAACAAGTTCCACGACTTCGATCTGGCTTGGGTGGAGGAGCCGACCAGCCCCGACGACGTGATCGGCCACGCCACCATCGCCCGCGCCATCAACCCCATCAAGGTGGCCACCGGCGAGCAGATGCAGAGCCGCATCCTGTACAAGCAGTATCTGCAGGCGAACGCCTTCGGCATCATGCAGATCGACGCCACCCGCGTGGCCGGTCCGCAGGAGATCGTGCTCGAATACCTGCTCGCGAAGAAGTTCAACAAGCCCGTCTGCCCGCACGCCGGCGGCGTGGGCCTGTGCGAGGCCGTATGCCACTTCGCGATGTTCGATTACGTGGCCGTGTCCGGCACGATGGACGGCCGCATGATCGAATACGTCGATAACCAGCATGAACATTTCGTCCACCCGACCGAGATCAAGGACGGCAACTACGTCGCTCCGACCGCTCCGGGCAACGGTACCGAAATGACGCTGGAGACGGCCGAGAAGTACCTGTATCGCGGCTGACCGCAACTGGAAATTCATAACTGAACAACACAACTTAACACAACAACACACAACCACTCCGGCTGGGGTGCCGAAGCCCCGGCCGGGCGTGACATGGAACACCCATGAAACGCAGAATAAGGATGGACGAAGGAGTTCCCATGGATCTGCATCTCGAAGGCAAAGTCATCATCATCACCGGCGGCTTCAAGGGCATTGGCAAAGGCATCACGCTGCAACTGGCCCAGGAAGGCGCGATCCCGGTGGTGATCAACCGCTCGGACAGCGCGCTCGAGGAGTTCAAGAAGGATATCGAGCAGTACACGACCGAATACGACGTGCAGCTGCTTGATCTGAACGACACCGACAAGATCGCCGGCATCGTCGAGGAGACCTACAAGAAGTACGGCCATATCGACGGCATCGTGAACAACGCCGGCAAGAACGACAACAAGGATCTCGAAACCACCACCTGGCGCGAATTCGAGGAATCGATCCATGGCAACCTGACTCACTATTACGAGCTGGTCCACGCGGCCGTGCCGTATCTCAAGGAAAGCCATGGCGCCATCGTGAACATCTCCTCGAAGACCGCGCTTACCGGCCAAGGCAAGACCAGCGCCTACGCGGCCGCCAAGGGCGCGATCCTGGGACTCACACGCGAATGGGCCGCCGCTCTCGTCAAGGACCGGGTGCGTGTCAACGCCATCGTTGTCTCCGAATGCTGGACCCCGCTGTACGCCGACTGGATCAAGACCTTCGGTGACGAGGCCGCACAGAAGGCGCGCCTGTCGGTGATCACCGACAAGATCCCGCTGGAGCACCGCATGACCACCACCGAAGAGATCGGTAATGAAGCGGCATTCCTGCTCTCCGACCGGTCCAGCCACACCACCGGCCAGTGGGTGTTCGTCGACGGCGGCTACGTCCACCTTGACCGTGCGCTCGCCTGACTTCGAGGTCCGGCGCACATCCTACGAGAGATACGAAATGGTCCGAAACGGGGCATATATGGCCTGATAGGCCATTTTCATGGGGTGTGACCGGGGGAGGGTAAACTCGTACCGGTCACATCCGAACCGTCGGCTCCGCCTCTATGGGGAGCCTTACAATGCAGCACCGAATCGCGCGCCGCGTCCGAATGCTCCATGCGGCGCGTGACTCTCAAGGAGGAGAGAAACCATGGCATCCAACACTCCGACGACGACGTCGAAGTCCACCGGGGGCAAGAGCTGGATCATCGCATTCGCTCTGGTCACGCTACTGTTCTTCACCTGGGGCCTGACGATGAACCTCGTCAGCGCCATCCGCGATCCGTTCGCCGTTTACCTCAACCTCAACAGCACCGAATCCTCGCTGCTGCAGGTCGCCTACTTCGGCGCCTACTTCGTAATGGCCATTCCGGCGACAATGGTCGCCAAGCGCTTCGGCTATAAGGGCGGTATGATCTGCGGCCTGATCTTCTTCGTGATCGGCTCGTTCCTGACCATACCCGCCACCACGTCTCTGAGCTACGGCCTATTCCTGCTCGCCATGTTCGTTATCGCGCTCGGCGCCGCCTCGCTCGAGGCGAACTGCAATCCCTATATCATCAAGCTCGGCGACGAGAAGGGCGAATCCTTCCGCCTGAACCTCGCACAGAGCTTCAATGCGGTCGGCTCGGTCGTCAGCCCGCTGATCCTTGGCATGATTCTCGGCAACACCGCCTCCGCCAAGCCCGGTGACCCCGGCTTCGAGGAGTCCAAGGTCGCCTTCATGAGCCAGACCCGTATGTTCTACATCGTCATCGGCGTGATTCTCGCAATCGTCATCGCCGTGTTCGTCATCGCCAAGCTCCCTTCGCCCCCGGGCGACGAGGAGGAAGCGGCCGGCGGCGTTGCTCAGGACAGCTCAATCGGCGCGCTCGTCAAGAAGCCGTGGGTCGTCCTCGGCGTCATCGCCGAGTTCGTGTACGTCGGTCTGCAGACCATCGGCTTCTCCACGTTCTCCACGTTCGCGCAGCAGCAGTGGGAGGGTATGAGCGCCGGCATGGCCGCCACGTTCCTCGCCGTCCTTACACTGATGTACACGATTGGCCGATTCGTCACCACCCCGTTCATGGCCAAGTTCGAGCCAGGCAAGATCCTCGGTTTCTACATGATCGGTGCCACGATCCTCATGATTCTCACCGCCATGGGATTGGGTAAGATATCGGTCATCACGTTTATCGCTCTGTACTTCTTCATGTCCATCGCCTACGGCACGATTTTCGCCCTCGCTCTGACTCATCTGAAGGGCGCCGCGGCCAAAACCGGCTCCAGTCTGATCACGATGTCTATCGTCGGCGGCGCGATTATCCCGCTCGTCTACGGTGCGATCACCGATGCGGCCGGCATGAACGTGATGCTCTGGGCGACCGTTCCGTTGTTCCTCTTCCTGGTTTGGTACGCATTCTGGGGTTCCAAGATCGGTCTGAAGGAGGCCTGACATGACACTCAACGTAATCGATTCCCACTTCCATATCTGGGATCCGGATGCGCAGGATCTGCCATGGCTAGCAGGGTTGCCCTCACTGCAGCACCGGTACACGGTTGACGACCTCGCCGCGGAATACGCCAAATTTGGCGTGAATTTCCTCGGCGGCGTATACGTGGAGGTTGACGCGGCCGACCATGAGCTTGAGGACCGGCTGCTGTACGAGAATGCAAGTCCTCTGATCTTGAAGCGCATGCTGCAAGGACGGGTAAACCCTTGGATGCGTGTCCCGATTAATGCCGATGGCATCAGGGAACCGCTGCATGTGGATTCCGAGCCGCGGGGCCGTGCGCTCGAACCCGAATTCATCGCCGGTCTACGCGCGATGGCCGCCAAGGGATTGCCATTCGAGCTGTGCAACCGTGGCCCGGAACTGGGCGACATGGCCAAGGCGTTCACGCAGGTTCCCGAAGTGACGGTCATCATCGATCATCTCGGCAACGTGCCCGGGCTTGATGAGGAATCGTGCGCCGCGCTCGCAGCGTTGGCCGAACTGCCGAATTCGTATATCAAGGTTTCCGGCGACAACCCGGTGGGCCCGGACATCGTGAAATACGTGCGGGACACATTCGGCCCGAAGAAGGTGCTGTACAGCTCCAACTGGCCGGTCGTGGAACTCAACTCGACCTTTGCCACGCACTTCCAACTCATGCTGGACACGTTCGGCGAGGACGAGGACTTCTTCGAAAACAACGCCCGTCGCGCGTACAACATCGACTAAACCCAAGCCCCCTCTGATGAGGGGGGTGCTTTGCCGAATAGCGCAAACGATTTCGTGCGGTACACAAACAGACGAGTACGAGGAGGCAAGCACGAGGAAAGGGAGACCTCGCAGTTGCGGACGGAGTCATTCGTCCGCAACTGCGAGGTCTCCCTTTTCTCGCCGTATCGGTATGTGTTGGTAAACGGTACTGTGGCTGACGGCTGATATTCTGGTGCCGTCAGCGCCGTCAAGCGTTATCTTGCGTTATTCCGCGTTGAAGACGACTCCCTTCTGCAGGATTAGGTTCGCGTACTGCGCCGACTCGCCGCTGGCAATCACACAGTAGGCGTTCTTCGCCTGTTCATAGAACGCGAAGCGCTCAAGCGATCCAATCGCATCCGCACCGCGTTCGTCATGCTCCTTGATGAGGCCCGCGTACACATCCCAGATCGGCGTCGCAACCGTATCGCCCGGCACTTTTTCCATCAGCGTCGCCGGCTTGTCCACATACGTGTCAAGCGGGAACACCGTCAGAATCGCTTTGAGGATCTCGCTGCCACCGTGGCCGTCCATACGAACCACGATTGCGTTCTTGCCGATTGATTCGGCTGGGAAGTTGCCGTCCGCGATGACCAGCTGATCGCCATGACCCATCTCGCACAGCACTTTCAGCAGCTCCGGCGGGATGATTTTCGGAATACCTTTGAGCATGAAGCCTCCTTGCTTGTTGCCTTGACGCCGCGGCAACTCCGCCACGGCGTCAATCGTGGCCGCAGGGTATTCCCGCAACCGTCGATGTGCTATTAGTTTACCTCGCGTAAGCGAAAAATTCCATGTCAGATGGTAATTTTTCCACACACATCTTCGATTTCATGGGGATTCGCTTCAAGATCATGGGCATTCTCATGGACGCCGGTGTGAACCTCGCCGATTGCCATGCCGATGACTGAGATCAGCTCAGCAGCGCCGCGATGATCGCGATAAACACCGGGCTGGTCATGGTGCTCATCAGAATGCCGTCGCGCGCGAAGGTGAGGCCCACGTTGTAGCGGGCCGCGTAGTTGTACACGTTCTGGCCGGTGGGCAGAGCGGCGAGCACCACGCAGGCGTACAGCTCGGAGCCGCGGAAGCCCATCACGAAGTAGGCGAGCAGGAACGCGATGATCGGCATGATGATGTTCTTGAGGACCGCGACCGTGAAGATGGCCGGTCGATCGCCCTTCTGCTGCAGCGGCTTGGTGCCGTGCAGGGACATGCCGAACGCCATCAGGATCATCGGCACAGCCGAATCGCCGATCATGTCGATTGGGTCGAAAATGAATTTCGGCACCGGGAACCAGCCGCTTTTAGCGGAAATCGCAGAGACCACAATGCCCAGCAGCGAACCGATAAGCAGCGGTTGATGCAGTGGCTGCTTGGCGATTTCCTTGATGGAGACCTTGCCCTTGGTGGTCACGTCCAGCACTGTCAGGCCCACCGGTGTGAAGATGGCCTGCTGCATGACCAGAATCGGTGCCACAAGAGCCGGATTGCCCAGAATGTAGGTGGCGATTGGCAGGCCGATGTTATTGGAATTAAGGTACAGCGAATTCAGGGCGCCGATGGTGGCGTCCGGGGCGTTCAGGTGGAAGAACATGCGGTTGAGCACCAAGAACACCACGCCCACCAGCACGGCGGAGAAGAACGCCACGATAATCGAGGGGTGGAAGATGTCGAAGATCGGCTCCTTGGAGAGAATCGCGAACATCAGGCACGGGCTCGATACGAAGAAGGAGAAACGGTTGAGCACCATCTGAGCGGACGGCCCGCCGATTCGCATTCGTGCGGCGACATATCCCACCGCAATCACGATGCCGATAACGCAGAAGCCTTGCATGGCGCTGATTAGACCTGACATAATCCTCCCTTTCGCCACCCCAGTGTGGCACATAAAAATGTATTCGGCCGCAAAATCTCATGTAGTGGGTGTGCTGGGCCCGCCGCCCACGCGGTACGCTGTTCACATGACGCTTGAATTGAACCGCACCGCATCCACTGCCGAGCAGCTGAACAGCCTGCTCACCCAGATCATGGAGAACTTCTCCGTGTCCGACCACGAGGGCCCCCTCACCGACGAGGTCGAGGCCTTCCTGGGCGGGCAGGAGCACCTGACCGTCCGCCGTCACGGCGACACAGTGGTGGCCAGCACCGACTTCGGCAAGCCGAGCCGTGTGATCTTGGCCGGGCACCTCGATACTGTGCCGGTCATCGACAATTTCCCACCAAAGTGGCTGGAGCCCGGCGATTCGCTGATTCGCGAAGAAATCGCCCACGCTCATCCCGAAGACCGCGTGCTGTGGGGCCGCGGTGCCACCGATATGAAGGCCTCCGACGCAGTGATGCTCTACCTTGCCGCCACGCTCGACGGCCGCACGCCGGAAACCACCCCGAAAGTCGACCTCACCTACGTCTTCTACGACCATGAGGAAGTCGTCGCCGAAAAGAATGGCCTACGCAAAGTCGTCGAGGCCCATCCCGATTGGATCACCGGCGATTTCGCCATCATCGGCGAGCCCACCAACAGCGGCATCGAGGGCGGCTGCAACGGCACGATTCGCTTCGACGTCGTGACCCACGGCGTGGCCGCCCACTCCGCCCGCGCGTGGATGGGGGAGAACGCCATCCACAAGGCGGCCGACATTCTGAACCGACTCAACACCTACGAGCCGGCCACCGTGAACGTGGACGGGCTCGACTATCGCGAGGGCCTCAACGCCACTCTGATCTCCGGCGGCAAAGGCACGAACGTCATTCCGGATGAATGCCGCGTGCACGTCAACTACCGCTTCGCCCCGGACAAGTCGCTGGCCGAGGCCAAAGCCCTGATGATGGGCGCGGACGCCGGTGCCGAACTCGGCAATGGCGAGCATGTGGCCACCGGCGGCGTGTTCGAGGACTACGGCATCGAAATGAAGGACGAAAGCCCTTCCGCGCGCCCGGGTCTGAACGCCCCGCTCGCCCAGGATCTGGTCCGACTGGTTAAGGAGCGCACTGGCCGCGATCCGCTGGCCAAACTCGGATGGACCGACGTGGCGCGTTTCTCCCAGCTCGGCATCCCGGCCGTCAACCTCGGCGCCGGCGACCCGCTGCTGGCCCACAAGCACGACGAGCAGGTGCCCGAATCCGATCTGACCGCCATGGCCGCAATCCTTACCGACTGGCTGGTCTGACACCTCTCTAGCTCCCCTCCCTGAGGGGAGCTGTCACCGCAGGGAGGGGAGCCGAGAGAACGTCAGCCTCGCCGGGCCACGCCCGCACAAAATATGTGGCATACTAAAGGATGGTGGTTCTGCATAACCATCAGCGTGTGAGATGGCGTCGATCCCCTTGCGGCTCTCGAGAATGAGACAACGCAAGCGCCGGTGTCCGCCACCCGCAGGACAGACTTGAGACGAAGTTGCCTTTACGCGGCGCGTTTTCGCGCGGCCACGGTGAGAGCGTGGTGTGAGCCAAGCGTATAGGCCTGGAAATAGGCGTCGTGATGCAGCGCGCCGCGAGGAGCATTGTGCCCACTGACAACCGTGAAGGTTTCGTCAACGACGGAACCGATAATTCAACCGTATCCAATGCCGATTCGGCTGCAGCCGTGAACGCTGCGCCTGCCGCCGCCTCCCGGCCCGCCGAACCTGTTCGCCGTCGTCGCGGCGGCCGTCGCGTGGTTCGCGGCACCGGTGCTGCCGGCGCTTCTCTGGAACTGCAAGTGCAGGAACGCACCCCGCTGTTCGAAGCCCCCGCGCTTCCCGATGCCGGCACTGCGGCCGATTCCAGCGATTCCGATGAATCCAGCGATTCCAAGGATTCCGCCGAACGCCCAACCCGTCGCCGTACGCGCCGCGCCGCTTCCACAGTGGTCAACTCGTATAGCGAGGATGATCGTCCTCGTCGTTCGCGCCGCACTGTCAGTGTCGATGATTTCGATGACGATGACGCCCCACGTTCCCGTCGCCGTTCGGTTGTGGACGATAACGATTACGACGAGGACCGCCCGGTTCGCCGTCGTTCTCGCCGTGCACCTATGGATATGGATGATGATGACGAGGATCGGACGGTTCGCTCCCGCTCTCGCCGTGCAGTTGCGGATACGCACGAGGACACCCCGGATGAGCGCCTGTTCGATGCGGTCGAATCCCTGCCCTCTGGCCACGAGACCGTGCGCCGCGGCAAGCCGATGACGTCCCTGCTCTTCCAGGAACCGGTACTGCCCGCCGCTGTGGATGCGCACGATACCGCTGACACTCGTGATGACGATGGTGACGCCGACGAACGTCCGTCTCGTCGCTCCCGCCGCTCGCGCAGCCACGATGATGACGACGCGCAGCCGCGCAGCCGCCGCCGTGACGACCGTGACGATCGTGGCCGCAACGCTGCCGCCGGTGACGCCAATGCCAGCGCCAACGCGGACCATGATGATTTCGATTCCAATGACGCTTCCGACTCTCGCCGTTCCCGTCGCTCCCGCCGCCTGAACGCCCAGGAGCGCCGTGCAGCCGCCGAAGTCGAGCAGATTGAGGAAGACCTCGAGCTGGACGATATCGCCTACTCGCCGATTGCCGAAGAGGAGGGCGACGAAGAATCCGACGCCATCCGCACCCGTTCGCGCCGTCGCCGCCGTCGCGGCTCACGCGGCGAAACCGGTGCCAACGGCGAGCACGATACCGCCGAGAACGATGCCGAGGATACGCGTTCCCGCCGTCGTGACGATCGCGATGATCATGACCGTGATCGCGATGAGGACGATGAGGAGCAGACCGTTACTCGCCGTCGCCGTCGCCGCCGCGGCGGCAAGAACGGCGAGGGCACCGACGACCAGAGTCAGAACAGCGAACAGCCGCTGGTCCGCCGCTCCCGCAAGCAGCAGTACATCGACGAGATCACTGATGTGGAGGGCTCCACTCGTCTCGAGGCCAAGAAGCAGCGCCGCCGTGACAACCGTCGTGAGCGCAGCCGCCAGAGCCAGCTCATGGAGCAGGACTTCCTTGCACGCCGCGAGAACGTGGACCGCCTGATGGTGGTGCGTGAGAAGGAACAGCACACCCAGATTTCCGTGGTGGAAGACAATGTTTTGGTCGAGCATTACGTCTCCGACATTCAGGAAGTACAGACCGTCGGCAACATCTATCTTGGCCGCGTGCAGAACGTGCTGCCCAGCATGGAGGCCGCATTCGTGGATATCGGCCAGGCCCGCAACGGCGTGCTCTACGCCGGCGAGGTCAACTGGGATGCCGCTCGTCTCGAAGGCCAGCCGCGCCGCATCGAGCTGGCGTTCAAGTCCGGCGACCCGGTGCTCGTGCAGGTCACTAAGGACCCGATCGGCCACAAGGGTGCCCGCCTGACCTCTCAGGTCACGCTCGCCGGCCGCTTCCTGGTGCTCGTGCCATCCGGCGGCATGACCGGCGTGAGTCGCAAGCTTTCGGAGCGCGAACGCAGCCGTCTGAAGAACATCGTCTCCAAGATCGCCCCGAAAGACATGGGCGTGATCATCCGCACCGCAGCCGAGGGCGCATCCGAAGACGCCATCGTCAAGGATCTTGAATCACTGGTCCGCCAGTGGGAGCGCATCAACGCCAAGCGCGAGGAATTCTGGCACGGCAAGCGCCCGAAGCTCCTGCAGGGCGAGCCCGACGTGGCCATCCGCGTGGTGCGCGACATCTTCAACGACGACTTCAGCAAGCTCATCGTGGAAGGTGACAAGGTCTACGACCGTATCGAGGAATACCTTGACACCATGGCCCCCGACTTGAAGGACAAGCTGGAGAAGTGGGACCCGGCCGAGCATGAAGGCAAGGACGTGTTCGACAAGTGGTCCATCGACTCCCAGCTGCGTAAGGGCATGGAGCGTCAGGTCTACCTGCCGTCCGGCGGCTCGATCGTCATCGACCGCACCGAAGCCATGACCACCATTGACGTGAACACCGGCCGCTTTATCGGCAAGGGCAAGTCCTTGGAAGAAACGGTGACGCGTTGCAACCTGGAGGCGTCTGAAGAGATCGCCCGCCAGCTGCGCCTGCGCGATATCGGTGGCATGGTGATGATCGACTATGTGGATATGGTCATGCCCGCCAACCGCGATCTGGTGCTGCGCCGCTTGGTCGAATGCCTGGCACGCGACCGCACCAAGCATCAGGTGGCCGAAGTCACCTCGCTTGGTTTGGTGCAGATGACCCGCAAGCGCATCGGCCAGGGTCTGGTCGAGGCGTTCTCCGAGGAATGCCCGACCTGCAAGGGCCGTGGTTTCATCCTGCATGATCAGCCGACCGTTTCGGCCGACTACGACGATCCCTACGCGCTTCGCGGTGGCGACCCGTTCGTCAAAACCAACAAGCACGGTCGCGGCACCGCTCCCGCTCCCGAACCGGCTGGTTCCAGCGCCGACGTCAAAGCCAAACTGGCTCAGATTGCCGCCGCTGCCGTCGCTGCCAACAACACGGCGGAAGAGTAAGCGGAAGAGTAACAGGTGTGTCGTGCTTGACACGCGGGCAAAAATCATTTGATTTAGTCCGTATGGTGGTGTAGATTCGAAACTCGGTGTCTGACCGCAGGCTCGGTGCGTGTTAGGCAAGGTAGCTTTCCAAAACATAAAAGGAACGATAATGTACGCGATTGTGAAGGCCGGTGGCCATCAGGAAAAGGTCGAGGTTGGCGACGTCATCCTCGTGAACCGTCTCGACGCCAAGAAGGGCGATACCGTGGAATTCCCGGTCTCCCTCGTTGTCGATGGTGACAAGGTCACCCTTGCCGCCGCCGATCTGGCCAAGGTGTCCGTCAAGGCTGAGGTCGTGAACGACGAAGCCAAGGGCCCGAAGATCGACATCCAGAAGTACAAGAACAAGACTGGTGTTGCTCGCCGTAAGGGTCACCGCCAGAAGCTGACTATCGTCAAGATCACGGCGATTGCCTGAGTTATAGAAAGGACCATGAATCATGGCACATAAGAAGGGTGCGTCCAGCTCTCGCAACGGTCGCGATTCTAACCCGCAATACCTCGGCGTGAAGAAGTTCGGCGGCGAAGCCGTCGTGGCCGGCAACATCATCGTTCGCCAGCGTGGCACCAACTTCCACCCGGGCCACAACGTCGGCATGGGCAAGGATCACACGCTGTTCGCCCTCACCGATGGCTCCGTGAAGTTCGGTGTGCGTCGCGACCGCAAGGTTGTCGACGTCATCGCCTGAGCGATATAGCGTCAAGCTTTTTCAAGCCGCGCCCGTAAGGACGCGGCTTTTTTGTAAGGTAATCAATATGAGTGATTTTGTGGATCGAGTAACCGTCCATGTCAAGGGCGGCGATGGGGGCAACGGTTCGGCCGGCATCCGTCGTGAGAAATACAAGCCGTTGGCCGGTCCGAACGGCGGCAATGGCGGCGACGGTGGTTCCGTGGTGTTCGTGGCCGACCGTAACGCCACCAGCTTGCTCGACTATCGTTTCATGCCGCATCGTGTCGCCGGCAGCGGCACCATGGGTTTGGGCGATAATAAGGACGGCTCCAAGGGCGAGGATCTGATTCTGCCCGTGCCCTGCGGCACCGTCGTCTTTGAGGCGCGCGGCGAACAGGGCAAAGCCAAGCATCCCGGCGCACAGCTCGCCGACTTGCGCCACGAGGGCGACCGCTGCGTTGTCGCCCAGGGCGGTGCCGGCGGCCTCGGCAACATCGCCCTGGCCAACAAGACCCGCCGCGCCCCCGGCTTCGCCCTGCTCGGCGAACTCGGTGAAGAGCGCGACGTGATTCTGGAACTGAAGTCCATCGCCGACGTGGCGCTGGTCGGTTTCCCCTCGGCCGGAAAGTCGTCCCTGATTGCGGCGATGAGCTCCGCCAAGCCGAAGATCGCCGACTACCCATTCACCACGCTGGTGCCGAATCTCGGCGTCGTTATCGCCGGCGACTCTCGATACACCATCGCCGATGTGCCGGGACTGATTCCGGGCGCCTCCGAAGGCAAGGGCCTGGGACTGGAGTTCCTGCGCCACATCGAACGTACCGAAATCATCGCCCATGTGATCGATTGCGCCACGCTTGAACCGGACCGCGACCCGATGTCCGACTACCACGCGCTGGAAAACGAGTTGGCGCTCTACGCCGACAAGCTCGAGCTGCCGTTGGGTGCCATCCCGATTCCCGAACGCCCGCGCATCGTGATTCTGAACAAGATCGATGTGCCCGAGGCCAAGGAATTGGCCGAGTTCGTGCGTCCGGAGTTCGAGAGACTCGGGCTGAAGGTCTTTGAGATCTCCACTGCCTCACACGAGGGTCTAAAGGGGCTCAACTTCGCGTTGTCTGCGCTGGTGCACGAGATGCGTGAGGAAGTGGCCAACCGCGAGCAGGCCGAAGAGGAGGCTCGCGTGGTCATCAAGCCGTTGGAGACCAAGGGCCGCCGTCCGCGTCGCGCTGACGAGGGCGGCAGTGCGCTTGAGTTCACGGTCGAGCGCCGCGAACTCGGCAATGGCGAAGTGTTCTTCGAGGTGCGTGGCGTCAAGCCGGAGCGCTGGGTCATGCAGACCAACTTCGACAACGACGAGGCCGTGGGCTACCTGGCTGACCGCTTGGCCAAGCTGGGCGTGGAGGACGAGCTGCGCCGCAAGGGTGCTCACCCCGGCGACGAAGTGCGCATCGGTCGTGGTGCCCGTATGGTCGAATTCGATTGGGATCCGACCATCTCCGCCGGTGCTGAAATGCTCGACGGCTCCAACCTCGGTGCCCGAGGCAAGGATCTGCGTCTCGAAGAGCAGGACCCGCGCACGCACCGCCGCTCCAACGCCGAACGTCGTGCCCAATACCACGAGATGATGGACGCCCGTGCCGCCGTGCGCGACGCGATGATGGCCGAACGCAAGGCCGGCCACTGGGCCGACCCGACCGTTGACGACGATCGCCATGATGAGAACAGCCTCTTCGGCCACGGTGAGTCCAGCGAAGATGGTGAAACCGAGGAATAAATGAGCACTCCAAGTCAGGCCGAGGTGCGGCGCATGGTCGCCGCAGCCGGAACCATTGTCGTGAAAGTCGGCTCCAGCTCGCTGACCCAGCCGAGCGGTCACCTCGACCCGGACAAGCTCGACGCTCTGGCCGCCGCCCTTGCCCAGATACGACTGATGGGCGGGCGTGTAGTACTGGTTTCCTCTGGTGCTATTGCGGCCGGCTTCGGCCCGCTGGGCTTTGACGAACGCCCGGCCGACGTGGCTACTCAGCAGGCCACCGCAGCGGTCGGCCAAGGTTTGCTCATGGCTCGCTACGAGACTGCTTTTGGTCGTTTCGGTATTCGCGTAGGCCAGATTCTGATTACCGCTGAAGACACGATTCGTGCCACCCAGTACCGTAATGTGGAACGCACGCTGGACCGTCTGCTCGACCTCGGCGTGGTGCCGATTATCAACGAAAACGATTCGTTGGCCTCGAACGAGATTCGTTTCGGCGATAACGATCGACTCTCCGCCTTGGTAGCCAATCTGGTGCGGGCCGAAGCCTTGGTGCTACTGACCGACGTGGACGCGCTGTACACTGCACCGCCTTCGCAGCCCGGCTCCCGCCGTGTGGAATATGTGCCGAACGTTATCGATGCACTTGGCGACATCCAAGTCTCCGGCTCCGGCTCCAAGGTCGGCACCGGCGGCATGGTCACCAAACTCGAGGCCGCGCGCGTGGCGGCCGTCTCGGGCATCCCCACGGTACTCACCTGCGCCTCGAACGCGGGCCCGGCGATGATGGGCGATCCGGTGGGCACCGTGTTCGCACCGGTTAAGGCCCGCGGCTCATCACGCCGTCTGTGGATTGGTTTTGCCGCCGACCCGCGCGGCACGATTGTGGTCGATGCGGGTGCCGGCCAGGCGATTCGCGGCGGGCGTGCCTCGCTGCTGGCTACTGGCGCGCTCGAAGTGCATGGCGATTTTTCCGCCGGCGATCCGGTCTGGATCGATGCCGAAAGTGGCGAACACCTGGCCCGAGGCCTCGCCGGCTTCGATTCCGAAGAAATTCCGCAGATGCTCGGGCGTAACACCGCCCAACTCAAGCGTTTCCTCGGCCCCCAGTACGCCCACCCACTGGTTCATCGCGACAATCTCGTGCTCGTGTGACTGATGGAATCTGTCACACGACAGGTTTCATCACCATAGTGCGGCTCTGGCGATTTTTCGTGCTGTAGGTTTAGCATGGGAGCCATGACTATGGCGCAATGGCAGACTCTTTCCGACCGTATCAACACTGTGGCACCGAGCGCTACGCTCGCCGTCGATTCCAAGGCCAAGGCCATGAAGGCCGCCGGACTTGACGTTATCGGCTTCGGCGCAGGTGAACCGAATTTCCCGACCCCCGCAAACGTGGTCAAGGCTGCGGCAGATGCCTGCCTTGACCCGAAGAATTACAAGTACACGCCTACGCCGGGCCTGCCCGAGCTGCGCGAAGCGATTGCGGCTAAGGTGCTGCGCGATTCCGGCTACGAGGTCAATGCCGATCAGGTCGTGGTGACCAACGGCGGCAAGCAGGCCGTGTATGAATCCTTCCAGATCTTGCTCAACGATGGCGATGAGGTCATCATTCCCGCTCCGTACTGGACCAGCTACCCCGAGGCTGTGAAGATTGCCGGTGGTGTGCCGGTCGAAGTATTCGCCGGTGCCGACGTGAACTTCGAGCCCTCGCTTGAGGCTCTGGAAGCGGCCCGTACCGAGCATACGAAGGCAATCATCGTCAACTCCCCGAACAACCCGACCGGAGCCGTCTGGAAGCCGGAAACCGTGGAAGCGATCGGTCGTTGGGCCGTCGAGCACCACATTTGGGTTATCTCCGACGAGATCTACGAGCACCTGAACTATGACGATGCGCACACCACCTACATCGGTGCCGCCGTGCCGGAATGCCGCGGGCAGTTGCTGGTGCTGAACGGCGTGGCCAAGACCTATGCGATGCCGGGCTGGCGTGTCGGCTGGATGGTCGCTCCGCTTGAGGTGGCCAAGGCCGCCACCAAGCTGCAGGGGCATATGACCTCCAATGTGGCCAACATCTCCCAGCGTGCTGCTTTGGCTGCTGTGGCCGGTCCGTTGGATGAGGTGCACGAGATGCGTAAGGCCTTTGACGCGCGCCGCCGTGCGATTGTGACCGCCTTGAACGAGATCGAGGGCGTCAACTGCCCGACTCCGACCGGCGCGTTCTACGCTTTTGCGGACATCACCGCTTTGCTTGGCAAGCCACTGGGTCCCAAGGGCACAGTGTCCGATACGTCCGCTGACTTTGCTGCCGCACTGTTGGATGAGGCCCACGTGGCCGCCGTCCCCGGCGAGGCCTTCGGTGCTCCCGGTTACCTGCGTTTCTCCTACGCACTGGCCGACGAAGACCTAGCCGAAGGCATGCGTCGATTCAAGGAATGGGCTAACTGAGAAGAGTCGCGTGCCACGCACATGCCCCGCACATGCCACGCGCGCGACACGCGATTTGCGATAATCTACCGGAGCCGTTACTATAACGACTTGGCGGTTTCGCCGTGGCGAAGCGTTCTCTACGGAATGCACGCCGAGGTGGATTTTCACCTAGGGAAGTGGCGCAATTGGTAGCGCAACGGTCTCCAAAACCGTAGGTTGTGGGTTCGAGTCCCGCCTTCCCTGCCAAGTTTTCAATAATCAAGCAGCTGACGCGAGGTACGGAATGGCTAAGACGAACAACAGCGAAAAGGTAGTCAAGCCGAATGTCTTCATGCGTATCGGTCTGTTTATCAAGCAGATCATCGACGAGCTTCGCAAGGTCGTAACCCCTACTGCCAAGGAACTGTTCTTCTGGTCTCTGGCTGTGTTTATCTTCGTGCTGCTGCTGATGGCCCTCGTCACGGGCATGGACTTCGGTCTGGGCAAGCTCGTGCTGTGGGTGTTCGGCTGATCCGCACAACCTAAGGTGAATAACAACGCATGAGTGATGAACTGAATCTCGAGAACCTCGACGCCGTGCCGGCTGAGGAGCCTCTTGTCGAGGCTTCCGAAGCTGCTGCCGATGAGGCAGCTGCCCCGGCTGAACCGGTTGCTGACCTTTCCGCAGAATCTGACGCATCCGTCGACAATGCAGATGTTGAGTCCGCCGCTCCGGCCGTGACTGAATCCGCTTCTGTTGCTTCCACTCAGACCGAGACCGTTTCTCTGGATGTGGACGAGGAAGAAGTCAACGAATCCGAGCAGGCCGAGGAAACCGATGCCGGTCAGCAGGCCGTTGACGAATTCTCCAAGTCCCTGCGTTCCCTTGATGGCAAGTGGTACGTGCTGCACACCTACTCCGGCTACGAGAAGCGCGTGAAGACCAATATCGAGTCCCGCGTCGCCTCCTTCGGCATGGAAGACCAGATCTTCCAGGTCGAGGTGCCGATGGAAGAAGTCGAGAAGCACACCGAAAAGGGCAAGAAGGTCATCACCCGCGTGCGTGTTCCAGGCTACGTGCTGATTCGTATGTGGCCGGATGAGAACGCCCGCCGTATCGTTCGCGAAACCGAAGGCGTGACCGGCTTCGTTGGCCCGACCAAGGATCCGGCGCCGCTCTCCCGCAAGGAAGTCGTGGCGATGATGGCTCCGATGATCGCTTCCGAGGCACTCAAGGCCGCCGGCGACAAGCCTGCCGCCGCCAAGAAGCGCAAGGTCGAAGTCTCCTACGCCGTTGGCGATCAGGTCACCGTCACCGATGGGCCTTTCGCCACCATGGCCGCCGTTGTTTCCGACGTGGAGCCCACCACTCAGAAGCTCACCGTGCTCGTGTCCATCTTCGGCCGTGATACGCCGGTGGAGCTTGGCTTCCACCAGGTTCAGAAGCTAGATTAACCCCAAACTTTGCAGAGCCCGACCATCGTGGTCGGGCTTTTTGTGTTGTCCGGGTGGATTTGCATAATAGGAAAGCTTGTGTCTGGAGGGAAGACCCGCTAGCACAGCACAGCAATATAAGTTGCGGGAGGAGACCGACCACAGGCCGATTGCCTACAGCATGCACGGATAAATAATGAGTCAAGACCGAGCATGATGGCAGACAGCCGAACCTGAGGACGGCGACCATTCGAACCGCGTTATAGAAAGAAGAACCATAATATGGCTCCCAAGAAGAAAGTCTCGGCGCTGATCAAGCTCCAGATCCAGGCTGGCAAGGCCAACCCGGCCCCGCCGCTGGGCCCGGCTCTGGGTTCGCATGGCGTGAACATCATGGACTTCTGCAAGGCATACAATGCCCAGACGCAGGACAAGATGGGTCAGGTCATCCCTGTCGAGATCACCGTTTACGAAGATCGTTCCTTCACCTTCGTTCTCAAGACCCCGCCGGCTGCAGCTCTGCTGAAGAAGGCTGCTGGCATTGAGAAGGGTACCGAGAACCCGCTGACCCACAAGGTCGGCTCTGTCACCAAGGCGCAGGTTCGCGAAATCGCCGAGACCAAGATGGAAGATCTGTCTGCTCGCGATATCGAGGCCGGCATGAAGATCATCGAGGGCACCGCTCGCTCGATGGGCATCACGGTTACGGACTGATAAGGAGAAGGACAGATGGTAAAGCGTTCCAAGAAGTACCGCGAAGCCGCTGAGCGCGTCGATCGCAACAACCTCTACACCGCCAACGAGGCCATCGCTCTGCTCAAGAGCATGCCTGCCTACAACTTCGACCAGACCGTCGAGGCCGTGTTCCGTCTGAGCGTCGACCCGCGTAAGGCCGACCAGCTCGTGCGCGGCACCGTCAACCTGCCTCACGGCACTGGTAAGACCGCCAAGGTCCTCGTGTTCGCCCGTGGCCCGAAGGCTACCGAGGCCACCGAGGCTGGCGCCGACATCGTCGGTGATGACGACCTGATCGCAAAGGTTCAGGGCGGCTTCCTCGACTTTGACGCCGTGGTTGCTACTCCGGACATGATGGGCAAGGTCGGCCGTCTGGGCCGTGTGCTCGGTCCGCGTGGCCTGATGCCGAACCCCAAGACCGGCACCGTGACCATGGATGTCACCAAGGCTGTCAAGGACATCAAGGGCGGCAAGATCGAGTTCCGTGTCGACAAGAACGGCAACCTGAGCTTCCTCATCGGCAAGATGAGCTTCGATGAGTCCGCTCTGGATGAGAACTTCAAGGCTGTGGCCGACGAAGTCAAGCGTCTGAAGCCCGCCACCGTGAAGGGCCGTTACCTGACCAAGGCAACCATCACCTCCACGATGAACCCGGGCGTTCCGGTTGACCCGAACACCCTGGCCTGAGGCTAGCGAGCTTCAATAGCTACTGAAAGGGACTTCCCGTAAAGGGAAGTCCCTTTTTGCATATGCGATGACCGGTTGCGAGAAGGTGAACCTGGATGGTCACGCAATCGAATTCTTGCAACACGCCGGTGAACACATGAATTTGTTACGCATCGGCAATGCAAAGACGGATTATTCTGGTATCAGAACAGTGCAAATAGGCTGTTTGCGACACGCCGAGGGAACCGTGTGATTGCAACGATTCCTGAGGTTTTTGCGCGCCTCGATTTGCGCGAGTCTGCGAATGCGTGTAAGTTATTTCCTTGCTGCCGCTCGGCGAGTGGTTCCCTTCGGTGGGGGCTGTGAGGTGGGTGAGTGGTGGTGGTTTGAGAACTCAAGAGCGTGTTTGTACTACTTCTTTATAGTCAAT